>Ga0224500_10000003_pt1 | contig 181505 bp, 158 predicted proteins | sample SF_Oct11_sed_USG_FD_168126 | JGI IMG/M metagenome (GOLD analysis project Ga0224500, IMG submission 168126) | Sediment microbial communities from San Francisco Bay, California, United States - SF_Oct11_sed_USGS_4_1 | ecosystem: Environmental > Aquatic > Marine > Sediment | place: USA...
GCAATATCCATAACTAACTATAACACAATATATTACAACGTTTGTCTGAGATTGCGCTGGAGTCCAGCACCGGGCGCACGGCCCGGCCCGGAAGCACCCGAAGCAACACCGCAACGTCCGTGCCAGAGACGGCCGGCACAGCGCCTACGCGTCGGCGTCGGGCATCGCGATCCAGAGGATCACGTAGACCAGCGCGCCGGGAAACGCCGCGCTCAAAACGGAGAGGACCACGTACGCGAGTCGCGTTCGGTTGGCGGGCCAGCCGAGCCACTCGGCGAGGCCGCCGCACACCCCGGCGATGATGCGGTCGTTCGATTTGCGGAGGGTTCCCTGGGGCATGACGGCTCCTTTCATCACCGATCCAGACGCGCGCGTGCCATGCGCCGCGCCGCCGAGAACAGAAACACCAGCAAACCGGTGATCAGGATGAAACCGATCACCGGCACCAGCACCGCGAGCACCGACGCAGTAACGGACCCTGCCGTTTCGCCGGTGGAAACGGCCGGATTGGCAACGCCACCGGTGACGACGCTGGACTTGAGGCGGGTGAGCACGGTGGCGCTCTGCACCGTTCCCGCCATCCCCGCGCCGGCGATGATCGCCACCCCCCAGCGCACGACGGGGGGTAGATCCGTGACCACCGCGGCGGTCACCGCGACCCCGGCCAGAATCGCGGCCGGCGTGGCGAGGGTGTCGAGCGCATTGTCCAGCCAGGGGACGTAGTACGCGCCCACCTCGAGCACGGTCGCGCTGGCGAAGGCCACCAGTGCCGGCGTGGACGCGATCCACTCGAAACCCGACGATAGCGGTACGTGTCCGAACCGGGCGGCAATGCTGAGCACGAGGAAGGGAACGAAAACACGGAATCCGCACGCCGCCGCGAGGCCCGCCCCGATCATGATGCTGACGATGGTGTCCGGCACGCGATCAGCGCCTCGGGCGCGACTTCTTCCCTGGCGCCGCCGCGATCGGTTTGCGGTACTGAACCACGCGCCAGGTCTCCTCGAAGCCCAGCTCGCTCCAGAACTTCTGGGCGTCCTCGTTGTCGATTTCGGTGTCGGTGGCCATGTCGCGGCAGCCCCTGGAGGCGAACCACGCCGCGGCCGCGTCGGTGAGGGCCCCGCCCAGTCCGAGACCACGGTACTCCGGCACCAGGTAGACGCCCTCGATGTAGCCGACCGGGCCGCCCAGGCACCCATCCACGAGATTGCGCAGGGACACCTCCAGGAAGCCCACGATGTCGCGGTTGGGCGCGCGCACGAAGAGGCACTTGCGGTCCCGCGACGCGAGAATCAGCTTGATCTCACGGTCGTGGAAGGAATCGTCGAGCCCCGCATACATATCGGCACGCATGGCCTTCCACACCACGCGATCTTTCGCGGTGGCCGGCTGCAGCTTGAACGCCGGAGACGCTTTCTTCTTGCCGCCGGCGGCACTGGCTTTCTTCTTCTTCACGGTATCCCCCGCTGGTATGTCATCTGAACGTCGCTCCACCCGTTACCCGGGTGTGCCGTGGACTATTCGAACAGACGGTAGCCAATCACGCACCGTGCCGTCCAGCGCTTCCGGCCCAGGCGGGGTGTCACCCGGCGCGTCCTGTGGTACAATTCCACCCCGAATGGGAGATCGTCTCGTGAAGCTCGCCCGAATCATCGCCACGGCGGCCATCGCCACCCTCCTCCCCCAGGCGTCGCCCGCCGGCGAGGCCAGCGCCGACAGCGCGGCCGCGCAACCGATCTCCATCCCCGCCCCCTCGTTCGACGGACTGACGCGCCCCGGCTATCCGTTGCGCGACGGCATGGACCCCACGTCGAGCGGGCACCTCAATCTATCCCTCAGCATGTCGGCGATGGCGTGGTACGAACCGCCCACCCGCTTCGATGCGGTCCTCCACGGTGCCGGCACCGCCGCCACGCTGGGAATGTTCCTCGGTGCCGTCGGCAACACGCTGGGATGGTTCGACGAGGAGACGACGTGGTGGATGACGGGCTCGCTGGCGGCGGTCGGCGCCGCGTACGCAGGCGTGAAATACGAACCGCAGCCGAAGGTGAGGCTGCAGTGGTCGGTGGGCGAAGACGACGGGCGTTAGGCCGCGTGCGGGTCGCCGGTTTCGCGGCGGCCGATGATCTCCAGCATCGACGGCGTCCAGAAGAACGCGTTCTCGTCGCGCGACCGCACGTCCCACTCCTTCATGAAGGCCTCGTGCACGCCGGGTGTCAACAGCCCGCGTGCCACCAGCGCCGGCACCCAGTTGGAAAAGAAAGACGTCGGCCACTGCCACAGTGGCTCGTCGGGGCGAGCGATACGCTGCAACGGGCGGATGGACTCCACGCGCAGGCCGTTTCTCTCGAACATCGCCGGCAGACGCCGGCCGATTTCCGAGTCGCCCCCCGACTCACGCCACGCGCGGTCGGTTGCGCGCATGACCTCATGGAAGGCCTCGCCCGGCGGCGACAGAAACAGCGCCTGCCAGTGGGTGTAGTCCTGCACCAGGAAGCGCCCCCCCGGCTTGAGCGCGCGCGCCACACCCGCAACCACGTCGTCCGGCCGCGGTGTGAAGCACAGCAACCAGCGCGCATAGGCAAAATCCACGCTTCGCTCGGGAACCTGCAACCCCTGCACGTCCTGCACACTCGCCTCGACGTTGATCACGCCCCGCACCTCGGCCTGCGCGGTGAGATAGCGAATGAAGCGGTCGGACTCGTCCACCGCAACCACCCGGCCGGCGTGGGTGACGAGCTGGGCGAGGTCGAACGTCGCGTGACCGGGACCGCAGCCCACATCAAGCACGCGCGCACCCGGGCCTATGCCCGCGCGTTCCCACAGATCGAACGCCTCACGGCTCCACAGACGGTGCTGAAGACCCAGGCGCACGAGTTCCGCGTCGTTGGTGCCAAGAACGTATTCGTTGGATTGGGTCATGCAATTACTCTATGCGTGGGGACACGCGACCGCCACCGCGGATCAAACTCGGTGGAGCGGTTGTCTTCCTGGCTCACGCGCGCGTCCCGGCTACCAGCTGCGGCCCCTGCGTTTCGAGCGGCCGCTGCGCGCGGGCGGCCTGGAGCCACCGGAACGCGACGGGCCCGACGCCGGGGCGGAGGGCCGCGACGGCGTCTTGCGCTTGCGCGATCCGGAGCCCGACCCCGAGCCGGATCCGGAGCCCCCACGTCCCGAGCCGGAACCGGTGCCGCGCGATGGCCGCCGTGAACTCGGGCGCGCGCTCCGCTCGGCGCGACGCTCGCTGTTGGACAGCTCGAGTTTGCGCTCCGGCCGGGCGGTGTAGTCGAAGTCCGGTACGATGACGCGCGGCAGTCTCTTGCCCAGCTCCCGTTCGATGCGCCGCAGGTCCGCCTCCTCCTGCGGGGACACGAAGGTGAACGCGTCGCCCGTCATCTCGGCCCGGGCGGTGCGGCCCACGCGGTGGATGTAGTCCTCGGCCATCTTGGGTACGTCGAAGTTGATCACGTGCCCGAGTTCCTCCACGTCGATACCGCGCGCCGCGATGTCGGTGGCAACCAGCACCTGGTGCCGGCCGCTCTTGAAACCGGCCAGCGCCTGCGTGCGCTGGTTCTGCGAGCGGTTGCCGTGTATGCGTTCGGCGGACACGCCCTTCTTGATCAGGAAGTCGGCCACGCGATCCGCGCGGTGTTTGGTGCGGGTAAAGACCAGCGCGTCTTCGAGGTCGCCGCGCTGCAGCAGCGCGAGCAACAGGTGCGCCTTGAGCTCCTGCGCCACCGGGTACACCGCCTGGGTGATCCCCACGGCGGGTGCGCTCTGCCGCGCCAGGTTGATCTCCACCGGATTCTTGAGCATGCGCTGCGCGAGGTTGCCGATGGGCGCCGGCATGGTCGCGCTGAAGAACAGCGTCTGCCGGGGCTTGGGCACGTGGCGCAACACGCGCTGGATGTCGGGCAAAAACCCCATGTCGAGCATGCGGTCCGCCTCATCCAGGACGATCAGTTCCAGCCCGCGCAGCTTCGCGTACGGGTAGTCGAAGTGATCCAGCAGCCGCCCCGGGGTGGCGATGATGACGTCCGCGCCGCTGCGGAACGCGTGTTCCTGGGGGCCCATGCCCACGCCGCCGTAGACCGTCGCCCCGGTGATGGGGGTATGCACCGCGAGGTCGTTCAAGTCCTCGAGGATCTGCGCGGCGAGTTCGCGCGTGGGGGTGAGAATGAGCGCGCGCGTGGTGCCGCGCGGCTTCTCGATGAGATCGTTCAGGATCGGCAGCAGGAAGGCCACCGTCTTGCCGCTGCCCGTCATCGCGCACGCCAGCACATCGCGCCCTTCGAGCGCGGGCGGAATGGCGTCCGCCTGGATGGGGGTGGGGCGCTGGAAACCGAGTTCCTTTACGCCACGGAGGAGATTCGCATGCAACTTGAAACCGGAAAAGGGCACGGTGCCCGCCTTTCACGTGTGGTAATGGAGAAGAGTCTGTTGAGGTCGGGACCATAGTAGCACATCCGCGGGGCAGGCCCACGCGACGCCCCCGCTCAGGAACTAGCGAATGGTGTGCCCGAAGGGGGTCAGGGCCAGGGCGGCCAGCTTGCCGTGCTGCTTCGCGAAAGGGATGCCCACGATGGTGATGGCGCACAGGAGCCCGAACAGCAGGTGCGTCAGGACCACCTCCACTCCGCCGCACAGAAACCACAGCACGTTCATGATGACGGTCAGGCACCCGGAGGCGGCGGGCCCGTCCTCCACGCGTCGCCCAAACGGCAAGAGCGCCAGCATCCCGAGCTTGAAGCACTGGATGCCAAACGGGATGCCGATGATGGTCAGGCACAGGAGCACGCCACCGATGATGTACTCGATGAAGAGCAGCAGCCCTCCGCCGAGGAAGATCCAGAGGATGTTACCGAACACGCTCATCGTCGCTTCTCCCTGCCGACCAGCGCGCGCTTGTCCGCCGCGCGCAGTCGTTTGATCTCGTTCTCGCGCCGCAGTGCCGCGCCGCGATCCTCAACCTGCTCCACGTACACCAGGCGTACCGGAAGCCGGGCGCGGGTGTAGCGGGCACCGCGCCCCGCGTTATGGTCGGCCACCCGCTTGTCGGTGTCGTTGGTCACACCGGTGTAGAGCGTGCGGTCAGAACAGCGCAGAATGTAGACGAACCACGGCCCCGGCATCGCATCACGCTAGCGCGCGAAGCACCCGCACTCGACGTGCATGTAGCCGTGCGCGTCGCCCTGCCACACGAACGCGTCGCTGGCCCCCGGCATCTCCCAGTAGAACGGCAGACGCTCTCTGGCATGATTGCCGATCTCGTTCATGGTGTGGGCGTCGTAGATGCGGCCGTTGATCATGGTGTAGCGCACGGTCTCGCTGTTGTGGATGTCATCCAGCGGGTTCTTGTCCAGCACGATGAGGTCCGCCAGCTTGCCCGTCTCCAGCGAGCCGAGGTCGTGGTCCATGCCGATGTACCACGCGCCGCGCGAGGTGGCGCAGTGCAGCGCCTCCATGTTGCTCATGCCGCCCTGGGTGAACATCCACAGCTCCCAGTGCGCGCCCAGGCCCTGCAGCTGCCCGTGCGCACCCAGTTGCACGCTGGCACCCGCGTCGATCAGGTCCTTGCAGTTTCGGGCCAGCGCCACGTGGTTGAACTCGTCGTCGGGCACCATGGTGCGCCGGCGCGAACGTTCGTCCACCACCGGCCGCGGCGTGAAGGTGAGCAGGCGCTCGTTCTCCCACACGTTGCTCTTCTGGTACCAGTAGTTCTCGCCCCACAGCCCGCCGTACCCCACGACCAGCGTCGGCGTCGAACCGGTCTTGCTCGCGCCCCACAGCGTGGTCACATCCTTGTAGATGGGTGCCACCGGAATGGTGTGCTCGATGCCGGTGTGTCCGTCGAGGATCATGGTCATGTTGTGGAAGAAGAACGACCCGCCCTCCGGCACCACCATCATCTCCAGTTCGCGCGCGGCCTTGATGACCTGCTGGCGCTGATTGCGGCGCGGCTGGTTGTAGCTCTTCACCGAGAAGGCGCCCACCGCCTTCATGCGCCGCAGGTGCGAACGTGCGTCGTCGAGCGAATTGACGACCGCCTTGAAGTCACCGTCGGCGCCGTACAGGATGGTCCCGGTGGAGAAGACGCGCGGGCCCACCAGTTCGCCCATGCGCACCATCTCGGCGTTGGTAAACACCGTCTCGGTCGGGTTGGAGGGGTCGTGGGTGGTGGTGACGCCGAAGGCGAGGTTGGCCAGGTACAGCCAGCTCTGCGCGGGGGTGATGTCGGAGTGCCACATGTGCGCGTGCACGTCTATGAGGCCGGGCATGATGGTCTTGCCGGAGCAGTCGATGACCTTCGCGCCCTTCGGCACCTCCACCGACGCACCCACAGCCGTGATGCGGTTCCTGTCCACCACGATGGTTCCCTTCTCGATCACCTCGTCGCCCTTCATGGTGATGATGCGCGCGTTGGTCAGCGCAACCACCCCGGTGGGCACGTCGGCGTCGAGCACCAGGCCGACCCCGATACCGGTGGTGTCGGGCGGCGCAATGGAATCCGGCGCCCCGGGCACGAACTCGAAGCTCTCGGCGATGGCGCGGGTGAAGTACTGCGGCCCGATGGTCCAGTGCAGCTTGCTGCTGTCGGACGACCAGTGCAGGAAACTCCCCGCGTCGCGGGTGACCCGCTTGATGGGGATCGCCTTCTCCTTGCCGGAGAGGTCCACCTCCTTGCCGGTCTTCGGGAAGGGGATGATGTAGGCCTGGAAGAGTTCGGTGAACGCCAGCCACTCCTCGTCCGGACTTGGCACGTACTGGTTGGCGTACTTGGACGAGAACAGGGTGCGCTCGTCACCACCGTCCAGGCGCACGCTCTTGTACGCGCTCTTGTTGTCCTCGATGCCTTCCATGAAGTACACGCGCTTGCCGTCACGGCTGAAGCGGGGGCTCTCGCCGCTCTCGCGGATCAGGGTGGCCTCGCCGCCCTCGGCGGGCATCCAGTACAACCCCGGGTCGGTGCCGTGGGTGAAGCCGAGGATCGCGTTGCCACGCCCGCGGTCGAACACGATCTTCGTCCCGTCGGGCGAGTAGCGCGGCGTGTAGTAGAAACCCGGGCGCGTGGTGAGCGTCTTCATGCCGCCGCCGTCGAGCTTCACGCGGTTGATGGAACCGGCGCGGTCGTTGCTCCAGGTCGTATAGACGATCCACTTCGCGTCGGCGCTGAACGACGGGTAATACTCCCAGCGTTCGTCCTTCGTAATCCGCACCGGCTTCCCATCCGGGAGCCTCTTCTTCCAGATGTGCCCCACCGCGCTGAACACGAACCATCTGCCGTCGGGCGAGGTGTCGCCGTGGCGCAGCATCTTCGCCTCGAAGGTCGCCGGGCTCACGTCCTGTTTGAAACGGAGCGCGTCGTTCACCATCTGCGTCGCGTGCACCTGAAAGGGGATGTTGACCGCCTTGCGCGTTGCGATGTCCACGCGGTGGATCCTGCCCTTGGCCCAGATGACGATGGACGTGCCGTCCGGCATCCACTGGAAGTTGGGATACACCCCGAAGGTGGCCCAGGTTTCCATCTGATCGTGGCTCAGGCCGTCCCACACCGGGTACTGGGCGCCGGAGGCGAGGTCGTGGGTGTAGAGCACGGTCTTCGTGCGCACGCGGTGCACGTAGGCAATGGTCTTTCCGTCCGGAGAGACCTGCGGGCGCACGGCGCCGCCGGGGCCGGCGACGATGTTCTTGATCTCGCCGCTCTCGCGGTCGACCCGGCGGATCACGTAGATGTCGCCGTTGGGGTCCTTGTTGTACTGGAAGTACGGACCGGGGCTCGTGTCCTCGCTGAAGTAGACGTAGCGCCCGTCCGGCGACACCCACGGTTCGCCCACGTCCTGCTGGTCGTTGCGGCGCTTGGTGATCTGCAACCCCTCGCCGCCACTCTCGTGGTACAGCCACATCTCGCCCGCACCCAGCGAACGCGTGCTGGTGAAGTGCTTCTTGGCCACGATGTAGTTGCCGTCCGGCGTCCACACGCCGTTGTTTACCAGGCGGAAGTCTTCCTTCGTCACCTGGCGCGGCTCCGAGCCGTCCCGGTTCATGATCCACACGTTGTCGGCGCCATCCTTGTCGGAGGTGTAACAGATGCGCGTGCCGTCGGGCGAGAAGCGCGGCTGCACTTCATAGGCGGGCCCGCCGCGCAGCAGCGTGGCCTTGCCCCCGGAGAGCGGCATGATGTAGATGTCGCCCAGCAGGTCGAAGGCGATCTGCTTCCCGTCCGGGCTCACGTCGAGGTTCATCCAGGTGCCTTCGTCGGTGTCGAACTCGACCGTCTTCGTCGGTCCGAGGGGCGCTTCCACGTCCCACTTCTTCTTGTCGTCGGACTTTGAGTCGGCCGCGTGGGCAACGCCAGCGCTGAGCAGGGCGAGCGCGCAGATCGCGCAAATGATCCTGGCGAACATCGATGGCTCCTTGGGTTTGATCCGGGGTTCGGGGAATCCCGGGAGTGTAGTGCAGGCGGACGCCGGTTTCAAACGCCATCGAAGCCGCGATTGCGGCCCCGGCCCGCCGAACCTATAATAGAAGGGTCGCATCCGGCCCTGGCCGGCTCCGGCGAGGGAAACCAACCATGCCATACCGCGTCTGCGCGTTTCTCCTCCTGCTCGTGGCGCTACCCGCCGCCGGGAGCCACGGGCAGTCCCGCGCACCCGTGAGCCCCGAGCTGCGCGCGACCATCGAACACGCCGCGCCCGCCGATCGTATTGCGGTGTGGGTGTTCCTCTCCGAGAAGGAAAGCGGCCGCCTCGACGAAGCCCGCCGGGCGCTGACACCACACGCCCGCGCCCGCCGCGCGCGCAACCGTGGCACCGCGAATCTCGTCGACGCACGCGACGTCCCCGTGAGCGACGCGTTCATCGACGGGCTGCGCGCCCAGGGAGCCCGCATCCGCCACGTGTCGCGCTGGCTCAACGCCGTTTCCATTGACGCCACCCCGGCGACACTCGAGCGCATCCAGGCGCTCCCCTACGCGCGGCGGCTCGACGTGGTCCGCGCGGGACGCGCACCGCTCCCCCAGCCCACCATCGAGTCACCCCCGCCGCGCTCCCGGGTGTCCACCGCGCTCGACTACGGCGCATCGGGGACCCAAATACAGATGATGGGGGTGGACGCGTTGCACGACCAGGGGCTCGACGGCAGCGGCATCTGGATAGCGATGTTCGACACCGGTTTCAACAACCTGGGCCACGACGCATTCCAGAATCTCGACGTCATGGTGACGCGCGACTTCGTCAACGGCGACAGTCTGGTCAGCGACCAGCCGGGACAGGCCGGCAGCGGCAACCACGGGTGCATGACCCTGAGCACCATCGGCGCCTACGCCCCGGGCAATCTCATCGGGCCCGCCTACGGCGCCACCTACATCCTCGCCAAGACCGAGAACACGGAGTGGGAGCGGCACATGGAAGAGGACGCGTGGGTGGCGGCGGCGGAGTGGGCCGACAGCATCGGCGCCGACATCATATCGAGTTCGCTGGGCTACTCCACCGGGTTCACCAACGGCGAGCCCAGCTACTCGTGGCAGGACATGAACGGCAACACCACCATCGTCACCCTGGGCGCCGACATCGCTGCCAGCCGCGGCATCCTGGTGGTAAACTCCGCGGGCAACGACGGCTTCGTTGCGCTCCCCGCCAACACGCTCATCGGCCCTTCCGACGGCGACAGTGTGCTGTGCGTGGGCGCGGTGGACGCGTTCGGATCGCGGGCGAGTTTCAGTTCGGTGGGGCCCACCTTCGACGGACGCATCAAGCCGGACGTGATGGCCATGGGGTTGAGCGTCACCGTGGCGAGCCCGTTCGACCCGACGAGCTACTTCGGAAACAGCGGGACATCGTTTTCGTGCCCGCTGGTGGCGGGAGCAGCCGCGCTGATCCTGCAGGCACGGCCCGCGGCGAGCAACCAGGCCATCATGGACGCCCTGCGCAGCACCGCGAGCCAGTCGGGAGCGCCCGGTCGCCTGATGGGATGGGGAATCATCGACGCGCCCGCGGCCGCCGACATCATCCCCACCGGCGTGGGGGATGCGCCCGCGCTCGCCGCGCGCGTGGCCATCCGCGCCGCGCGCCCCAACCCGTTCAATCCGGCCACGGTGATCGACTTCCAACTGTCCGCGCCGGGAAGGGTCTCGCTGTCGGTCTACGACGTTACCGGGCGCCTCGTCGACACGCTGCTCGACGATGCCTATCGCAGCGCCGGGGTCCACTCGGAGCGCTACCAGTCCTCGCGCGCAAGCGGGGTCTACTTCGTGAGGCTCACTGCCGGCGGCGAAACGGCCACGCGCAAGGTCGTACTGCTCAAGTAGCGCGCCTGTCAGGGGGTCGATTTCTTCTCGGGGCGAATCATGGCCAGCATCATCTTGAACTGCTCCACCGCCTTCACCGCGTGCGGCCGCCCGCCCGGCATGACGATGGCGTCCCCCGCCCGCAGACGGTGCGGCGTCCCCGCGATGGAGATCTCCACCTCGCCGTCGAGCACATGGACGAGTGCATCGTGCGGAACCGTGTGCTCGCTCAGTTCCTGCCCCGCGTCGAATGCGAAGAGGGTGACCGATCCGGCGGGCTGCTTGATCAGCGTCCGGCTCACCACCGCGCCGGCCTGGTACGCGACCAGTCCGGCGAGCGGACGCGCGTGGCCGTGAATGTCATCGTTCGTTTCCATGCGTCGATGATAGCGCGCGGGGCGTGCGCTGCGAAGCCGGAAAACCCGCGCCGGCACCCGCGGTCAGGACGGCGTGGTCATCAGCGCCGAATGCTCCAGTGGATTGAACGGATCGAAGATGGCGCCGCCCACGGCGAGCACACCCCGCTGCGGGATCCAGAAGTCGCCCAGACGTGCCTGCGGATTCACGGCTCCGGGCGGCCCGAACTCCTCCCCCGCCAGGGCCGCGCGGCTCCCGCCCACCGCCCACACGGTACGCGGACCGGCTATGAAGCGCTGGCGGCTGGGCACGCGACCGGTGAGCCGCACGCGCCCGGCACGCAGCATCACGCCCGCCACCCGCCCCATCGTGCTGAGAACCGCCCGGTTGCGCCACGCGCCGGGCGGCAGTGAGCGCGCCATCGCGTTGAGTGTCCGCGTGGCCGGCGTCGCCACCACCTGCACCTCCCAGTCGAGACGGGCGGCCGGCACCTCCACGGTGAACGCATATTCATCCCGCCACGACAGGTGGATGCCGGTCTCGACCGCCCGGGCACCCGCGGCGCAGAAATAACGCGCGCAGGAAATCGACGCCCCGACGTCCGCGTAGAACGTCCACGCGCCGGACGGCGCGCGGTGCCACACCGACGTGTAGCCGGGCCCCATCGACGACACCTGGAAGCGCCGCATTGCGAGCACGTGTCCGGAACGAAACGGCAGGCCCATGAGCCCGTAGCCGTTGAAGCGTTCGCCGCCGCCGGACGGCAGCGCGGCCGACGCTTCGAGACGCTCGATGAGCTTGCGTGGTGTCATGGCGGAATCATGCGCGGCGGGTCAGCGCCGCTCACGGTCGAGGCGGACGTTCCAGCGCGCCAGCGCCGGACGCGCCACGCCGTCCCCGTCGTACAGGCCGATGTCGCGCCACAGGCGCAGCGTGGCCGCGTCGGGGTGGTTCTTCAGGGTGGACTCCCAGAACACGTCGTAGTCCCGGGAGATGAGCAGGCTCACGAATTGGGCTTCCAGGCGGTCCGACTCGTCGAGCACGAACGAGAGGTACTGCTGTTGATACAGCGTGCCCGAGAGGATCTCGATCGGGTACGGGGCCGCGATGGTCTCGGCCGGCCAGCCCGTCTCGGCGATGGCAAACGGTTTCGATGGCGCGAGATCGCGGATGGCGGAGAAGAACGACGCGGGCAGCAGCGCGGGATCGGCCCTGGATCCGTCCGGGTAGCGGAACGCGTTGCCATACGGATATGCACTCACCGCGACGTAGTCCGTTCCCGGGAGCAGCTGCTGGATGAGCGCGCGCTGGGCGAGGACGTCCACGTAGTATGCGTCGGCCTGGATGGTCTGAAACACCGGCAACGCGGGGTAGGACGCCTTGAGGTCCGCATACACCGAGTCCGCGAGGACGCGGTAGGACTGGTAGAGCGAATCGGCTGCCAGCAGCGCGAACAGGTTCACCTCGACGCCGAAAGCGACATAGTCGGGCCGGAAGGCATCGATCATGATGTGACAGTGGTTGGTGTAGGCCGTGATCACGTCCGGGTGATCGAATCTGCGCGCGTCCCAGGGCGCCTGGAACACCGGACCGGCATCGGTGAGTGTGGGCGCGAGGCGATCGCGCTGGAAGGCGATGGGGGTGACGGCGAGGTACACCTCATGGCCCGCGGGAACGGCACCCGCAATACCGATGACCTCATCGCGGAAGTTCTTCGGGTATGCGTCGAAGTCGTCGGCGAGCGCCGCATCCCACGGAATGCCCGCATCGAAATGCGCCACCAGCATGTCGGCGTCCTTCCCGATCACGTCGAGCGCGGCCAACACACCCGCCGGGGTTCCATCGTGCGGAAAGTAGCCCAGCCCCAGCGCGTAGGAGCGGGTGGGCGGCGCGCCGCCTTCGATGATGGTTTCCTCGGTGCACGCACCGACGGACAGCAGCACAAGACACAACAGGAAGAAAGAAGCTCTCTGGCGGTTCATCGGTATCATCCTGGAGATGGTGGCGCACCGCTACCGCGGCGGGTACTTCTCCGCCAGGCGGCGCACGGTATTCATACCGCGAAATGTCGCGCGCACGCCAAGAGCTTTCTCGAACACCGCGTTGGAGAAGTCAGACTCACTCTGCCGCTTCTTGCACATCCAGTAGACCTCGCTGCCGGTCGCGCGAAAATCGTCGATCGGAGTGCGAAGCGCCCCCAGCGTCCGCACGCCCCGCGCGTCCAGCGGCGCGCGCAGGAAGGCCACGTTCAGCGCGAGCGCCGCGGCCATGGCACCTGCCGCGAAGGGGCGCGCGGCGGCAATGGCGGCCACCTCGGCACGGGTTCGCACAAAGGTGGAAACCTCATAGCCAAACGCTTTTAGAAGCGCTGTTTCAATTCTTTTCTCAAGGGTGGCGGCGCTCATCGCGCGCGTCTCGAACAGGACGTTTCCACTGGCGATGAAGGTCTCCACCGCATCCAGCCCGAGGTCTTCGAAGAGGGCGCGGAGCCGCGCCATGGGCACGGTCCGGCCACCCACGTTGATGGCGCGCAGAAACGCGATGTACCGGGATGCTGCCATGGCGATGGGAAGGACCGGGCGCCCGCGTCATCGCGGGCGCCCGGTGCCGTTGCCTAGGAGTCCGTGTTCAGCCCGCGGCGGTCCAGCAGCGGCCCGATCTCCGGCTCCCGCCCGCGAAACTTCTTGTAGAGCACCATGGGCTCCTCGGTTCCTCCCGCGGACAGGACGTACTTGCGGAACTTGTCCGCGGTCTTCTTGTCGAAGAGCCCGTTTTCCTTGAACGCCTGGAAGGCGTCGGCGTCGACCACTTCCGCCCAGATGTAGCTGTAGTACCCCGCCGAGTAACCGCCCGAGAAGATGTGGCGGAAATACGGACTGCGGTAGCGCGGAACGATCTCAGGGATGAGGCCGATCTGGTTCATGCGCTGGGACTCAAAGGCCATTGCATCCTTCGGCGCGGGCTTCTCCAGCGTGTGCCAGTCCATGTCCAGGAACGACGCGGCCAGATACTCGACCGTCGCAAATCCCTGATTGAAGAGCTTGGCGTTGTTCATCTTCGTGATCAACTCGTCCGGGATCTGCTCGCCGGTCTGATAGTGCCGGGCGTACAGCTTGAGCACCTCCGGCTCCGTGGCCCAGTTCTCGATCACCTGCGACGGCATTTCCACGAAGTCGCGGGCCACGTTGGTTCCCGACAGGCTTCCGTAGGTCACATTGGAGAGCATGCCGTGCAGCGCATGGCCGAACTCGTGGAACAGCGTGGACACCTCGTCCAGCGACAGCAATGCGGGTTCGTCGGAAGTGGCACGGGATACGTTGGATACGTTCACGATGATCGGCACCACGCGCTTGCCGTCCTTGCGCGACTGGCGCCGGTACTCGTTCATCCACGCGCCGTTGCGCTTGCCGGGGCGCGGGTGATAGTCCACATAGTAGATGGCGAGCAGCGACCCGTCTGCGTCGGTCACCTCGAAGGTCCGCACCTCCTCGTTGTACCTGGGCAGATCGAAGCGCTCCTCGAAGGTGATGCCGAACAGCCGCGTCGCCACCTCGAAGGCGCCCGCGCGCACGTCGTCGAGCACGAAGTATGGCCGCAGCACCGAGTCGTCGAAGTCGTAGCGTTGCTTCTTGACGCGTTCGGCGTAGTACCACCAGTCCCACGACGCGATCTTGAAGTTGCCGCCCTCCGCGTCCACCATGGCCTGCATGGCCTCGCGCTCGGAAACCGCGCGCGCCAGCGCCGGGTTCCACAGCTTGTTGAGGAGGTCGTAGACCCGCCCGGGCGTCTTGGCCATGTTGTCGTCGAGCACGTACGCCGCATAGTTCTGGTAGCCGAGCAGCTGGGCACGGCGGAAGCGCAACGTCGACTCTTCCTCGAGGATGGCCTTGTTGTCGTACTCGTCGCCGTGGTTGCCGCGCTCGCAATAGCCCGCGTAGATCTTCTCGCGCAGGGCGCGGTTGTCGGCGTAAGTCAGAAACGGGATCAGGCTGGGCTTGTGCAGCGTGAAGACCCACTTGCCCTCATGGCCGCGCGTCTTCGCCTCCTCGGCCGCCGCCTCCACGTCCTTGGCGGGGAGGCCGGACAGGTCGGCAGGGTTGTCGATCACCAGTTCGAAGCGATTCTCCTCCGCCAGGATGTTCTCGCCGAACTTGAGCGAGAGCACCGAGAGGCGCTCATTGATGCCGCGAAACTCCTCTTTCTCGGCATCCGCCAGGTTGGCGCCGCCGCGCACGAACGCCTTGTAGGACTCCTCCAGCAGACGGCGCTGCTCGGTGCTGAGCTTGAGCTTGTCGCGCTTGTCGTATACCGACTTCACGCGTGCGAACAGCTTGGGGTCGAGGTAGATGTCGTCATTGAGCGCGGAGAGCCTGGGGGCAATCTCACGCGCGATGGCCTGCATCTCGTCGCTGGTCTCGGCCGAATTCAGGTTGAAGAACACGTCCCCAACCCGGTTGAGCAGCTTGCCGCTCTCCTCCATGGCCACCACCGTATTCTCGAAGGTGGGGGCGTCGGCGTTGTCGCGAATCGCCTCGATTTCCTTCTTCTGCTCGGCGATGCCCTTCTCGAAGGCGGGCAGGTAGTGTTCGTTCTTGATGCGGTCGAACGCCGGCACTTCGAACGGCGTGCCGTAGGGCGCGTAGAAGGGATTGTCCTCCGCCCTCGCGTCAGCCATTGCAACGGCCATCACCGCGACCACCAGGAACAGCATGGATTTCTTGAAACCCAGAATCATGTGAGTCTCCTTGATTGTTGTGGCACAAGGCAGGATGGTAGCGCCGTTCGCGGCTCGGCGCCACCCCCGGCTTTGCCCGGGCATTCGCATGGATGCCGCTCGGCTTCAGTCCTCCCTGCCGATGAAACGGTACACCGCGGCACCGAGCACGGCCCCGATGACGGGTGCGACCCAGAACATCCACAGCTGCGCGACTCACCGAGCAGGCCGATTCCCACCCCGGGGAACGCCGCGGCGATGACCGCGCTGCCGCAACCGCCCAGGACCAGCCAGAAGGTTCCGAAGAACTCAGCGCCGAACTGTCTCATCCGTACCACCTCCGTACGTGGGGGGGAGAAACGAGCAACCACACCGGCCACTGTATGGCGGGTGATTGCAGAAGGTCAACGCGTGAAAACTGCGGTTCCGGCAGGCGCTCAGGGCGACGGCGCCCCGTACTGCAGCCGGACGGACGTGGTGCCGTCGCCGCACACCGTCACCACGAACATGTCCCCGAAGGCATCCTCGGCGAGATCGGCCAGTTGCGGGCCGCCGGCGGCGGCCACGATGAGCGGCACCGTGTTGCTGTGTCCGACAATCAGCACCGTGCCCCCGCAATGGTTTTCGAAAACGCTCTTCAGGAGCCCCTCGATATCCTTGCCCGGAAGCACGACGGGGTCGAGGCCCAGTTTTGCGGCGAGTGGCTCGGCGGTGAGGCGGGTACGCTCGGTGTCACTATGATAGATGGCGGTGACGTGCGCCTGCGCCAGCGTGCGGGCGAGATCGCGCGCGCGTTCCACCCCGGCCGGCGACAGCGCGTCATCGCTTCCCTGCCGGTCGGCGTGGCGCACGACGATGAGCGTGGTGGGAAGCCCACAACGGCCCGCATCCACGTCGGCGTTTGCCGGCAGAAGGAACGAAACAAGCGCAAATACTGCGGGTGCAAGGCGGAGCGGCGGTAGCAGGGCTCGCATCATCATTCGTCCTCCGTGCGCAGCATGGCGGTCCAGGTCCCGTCCTGATGCCGCAAGACCTCCACGCTCCACGGCCGGCAACAGATGGGACAGTCCTCCACGTACGCCTGGCGGCTGGAGCCGCCCTCGTCGACGTCGAGTTCGACGAATTCGCCGCAGTAGGGACAGTAGAGTTCGAGGGGTTCTGTCATGCGCCGACCGGCTGCTTACGCTACCGCACCAGCACGGCCTTCGCCGTCTCCGAGTACCCGGCCACCGACACGCGAACGAAGTAGATTCCCGTCGGAACGGCACGGCCCGCGTTATCGCGCCCGTCCCAGACCAGCGAGTGCGGTCCGAGCGCGAGCGGTCCGGAGCGAAGCGTACGCACGCGCCGCCCCGCCACATCGAAGATGTCGATGTCCGCATCGCCCGGCGAAGCCAGTGAGAAACTCACCGCGGCGGAGGACGACATCGGATTGGGGTAAACGCGGGGCGCGGTCAGCGGCGGCGTGCGGTTGCCGACCCCCACCGCCGCGGGGCCGTCGAGCAGGGCCAGGTTGCTGAACGGCTGCCAGTTCATAAAACCGAACGACCCGGCGACACAGATCTTGTTACCGATGGCCAGCACCTCCTTCACCGGTCCGCCGGCGCGTGGATCGAACGCCGTGATCGTCGCCCCGGCCGCATCCACCGCGCCCAGATACGGGCGCGTCGACACGCCGTTCAGCGAGAAGTAGTTCCCGCCGAGATAAATGCTCCCGCCCGAGACCACGACGTCTTCGACGCCGGCACTTGAGCACACCGGCGCCCACGGGAGTAAACCGCCGGTGGTGGCGTCGAAGGCTGCGGTGCGGTTGCGAGGCTGCGAGCCAGGCTGCGCCGTCGTGAAGTTGCCGCCACAATACAGCGTCGAGCCGTCCAGAGCCAGGCTCGTCGCGTAGTCGTTGACGTCGGCGGCAAACGGGAGCGCCGCGCCGGTCGTTGCGTTCAGCGCGGCCAGGCGGTTGTGCGCCGCGCCACCGATGAACGTGAACGCACCGGCCGCATACACTGTGTTGCCCGTGGGCAGAATGTCGAACACGTTCCCGTCGGACCCCGGATTCCAGGCGGTGGTGGTCTTCGTATTGAGGTCGATGGTGGCGATGCGATCCCGCAATTGCCCACCGATCGAGGTAAAGAGCCCCCCGGCGTAGAGCGTGCTGCCGTCGCGCCGTAACACTTCGACGCTGCTGTTGGCCGCGGGATTCCACGCGGTGAGGGCGCCGGTGGTGGCGTCGACCTCCACCAGGTAGCTCCGCGCCTGGCCGCCAAAGGAGGAAAATGTCCCGCCCACCAACACGGTGGCGCCGTTGGGCGCGAGCGCGTACACCCAGGAGTTCCCGCCCGGATTCCACGCCGTGGGGATACCGGTCGCGATATCCAGCGCGGCAATGCTGTTGCGGAGCACACCGCCCACGCCGGTAATGGTGCCGCCGGCGATGACCGACACGCCGTCCGTCTGCAAGAGCCAGACGACACCCGTTGCGTGCGATGTCCACGCGGTCGGAAAGCCGGTGGCGGCATCGATCGCCGCCAGGCGTTGGCGCGGTTGCGACTGCATGGTTGTAAAGTTTCCGCCGGCGTAGATCGTGGAGCCGATCTTCGCGAGTCCGTAGACCGGAGCACTTGCATTTGGGTTCCACGCCGTCGACCCGCCGAACGTGTTGCTGACCGCTGCGATGTAGTTGCGATTGGATCCACCGACCGCGGTGAAGTCGCCGGCGAGATAGATGGTCGACCCGTCGGGGACGATGGCCCACACGTCGCTGTTGGCGTTGGGATTCCAGGTGGCGTCGGCCAGTCCCGTCGCGAGGTCCAGCACGGCGGCGCGGTTGCGATTCTGCGCGCCGACGTTCGAGAAACTTCCGCCGACGTACAGCATCGATCCACTCATCGCCATCGTGTGCACGGGGCCGGTGCTGTTGGGATTCCATGCTGTCGCTGCGCCGGTCACCGCACCGATCCGCGCGATGCGGTTGCGTCCCGTGGCACCGATGGACGTGAACCATCCGCCCACGACCAGGCTGTCGGCCTGCGCAACCATGCACTCCACCAGCCCGTTGGCGTTCGGGTTCCAGCCGGTCAGTGCACCCGTGGTGGCGTCGAGTGCCGCCAGCCGGTTCCGGCCCGTGCTATTGACCTGGGTGAATTCTCCGGCCACGTAAACCGTCGAGCCGATTACCACGATCGCACGCACGGTCTGGTTGGTGGTCGGGTTCCACGCGGGATCCACGGAGCCGTCGGAGAGGACGTGGGCGAGATTCTGATGGAGGACGCCGCCCGCGATGCTGAAACGCCCACCCACGTACCAGCCCCCCGCACCGTCGGGGGCCGCCGCCCGGACACCGCCGGCGACGGCGCTGACGGCGGCGATCCGGCCGAGTGCGAGCGACGAAGCACCGGTGGCGGGGTCGATCGCAACGAGAGCGCCGGTCGGCGGCGCGAGCGTGCGGAAGTTTCCGCCCACATACAGAACACCGTTCTCGGCCGCGAGCGCGACCACATCCCCGTCTCCACCCCAGAGATCCGCCGTGCGGGCGGGTCCGGCTGCAAGACCAACGAGGACGGCGAAGACCAGAGAGCACACGTTCAGGCAGGCACGGACGAGGTTCGGCATTGGGAATCTCCGGAGTCTGCGGCCAGCGTTCCAGGGCACCCGGTTGTCTCAGAGCGGCATCGACGGTGGTGTCGAACGTCCTCCGGACCGGCAGGACACCGTAATAGTCTAGCAGATATTGGCCCCACCCCGCTCGGGGCTCCGGGAGCGGCCACACCCAACGCGGGCCCGACGCGGCCATCGTCATCCCCGCGAAACACGTCATTTAGTGCTTTCCCGGCACGGCCCCTGCCACTAGTCTCGGACAGTCAATTCCGATGGGAAACGGCCCCTTTCTTTGAAGTCTCAAACGAGGAGGACCCATGAGCGCATGGCGAACCGGGAGAGTGGCGTTCCTTACCGTTCTCGTTCTCGTCCTGTTCCAGACCGGCGCATCGCTGGCGCAGGACACGACTCCGCAGGCCTCAACTCCGGCGGACCCGCCCTCGCGGCGAATCGTGGCCTGGACCAATCCCATTCTTCTGGTCTTCGGCTGGTACATGGTGGAGGGCGAGGTTCGTCTGCGGGAGAACCACACTGTCGGCATCTCCGGCTCGTTCCTGGACTTCAAGACCGATGATCCCGGGGACCCGGATTACGAAGAGACGGAGTACTACAGCATCAATCTGTTCTACCGCTACTACCCGAACGCATCCTTCAAGGGGTTCTTCATCGGTGTGCAGATGGGTACCGCGGAGGTGAACCAGAAGGAGAACGTCGAGGACAATTTTGGCATCCCCACCGGCGAGACAGAAGAGACGTCGGGCAACGCCTACAGCGCCGGCGTCCTCATTGGCTACGGCTGGCTGCTCGGGGACGCCCAGCGCATCGCCGTCAGCATGGGCATCGGCGCCAATCGCCTGTTCGGGGGCGATGTGGACGAGGACGCCAACCCGACGGTTCCCGTCATTCGCCTGATCAACGTGGGCATCGCGTTCTGATTCAGACAGCGGCTGGTCCTGACGGAATCCGCCGGGATCAGAAGGACGCGCGGTAGGTGATGTCGAAGCGGGTGGCGGTGACCTTGCCGGGAACCACTGTGACCGGGCAGATCTCCCCCCCGCTGCCGGTGCCGTTCGCGTACAGCAGCGTGTCCTCGACCCCGAAGACGCTGTAAGTGCCCGGCGGGATCCCCGCCTCGAAGAAGCCGAAGCGGTCGGACCGAACCGTCGCAACCAGCGGCGTGGTGACTTCGGTGTAGAAGGAGGCGCCGGGAGCGGGCGTGACGTCGCTCGGCATCGCCAGCTCGTGGATGCGCATCTCGCGAATGGCGGGCGTCACCGTGCCCTGCGGGCACACCGCCTGGAAGTCGCCGTCCCAGAACCACACGTCACCCCACACCCCCTCGGCGATGGTCACACATTCCGGGTTGCGGCCTGGATACCCGCTGGATGGCGCCCCGTCGCAGGGGGCGGTCGCGTCGTCGTTGCAGCCCGCGCAGACGGCGAGCAGCAACACGCCAAGAGAGATTCCCGGGAGTGACACCTTCGGAGGCATGCTACCCCACCCATGCAACCGGGGTGCCAGCCGGGCCGCGGTTGCGGGCCGCGCCACACTTCCCCGCTTTGAGAAATTCCTCCTTGACAGAAAAGACATTTGTCTGTTTACTGCCGGTATGGACATGACGGCCGCGGGGTCCGGCCGGAGCGATGGACGCTCCGAAAGACCCATCTGGAAGGAGGACCGACATGTCCCCAAAGACACCCCCCGGTGAGACCCGGGAGAAGATCTACGAGTTTATGCGCGACCGGCTGCTCGATGGTAACCCGCCGACGGTCCGAGAAGTGCAGGCGCGGTTCGGCTTCAAGGCTGTGCAATCGGCCCAGGCGCACCTCGAGCAGCTGGTCGCGGAGGGACGCCTGGTCAAGCAGCTGGGCGAGTTCAAGGGGCGGGCGCGGGGCTACGCACTCCCCCGCTCCAGCGTGGACTCAGCCGGACCCACCGCGTTCGCGCCGCTGCTCGGTCACATCCAGGCCGGTGGTCTCGAGGCCGCCATCGAGGAGCGCGAGGGCATGGTTCCCGTGCAGCGCGCCGGGCGGCGCAGCGGGAGCGAGAAGCTCTTCGCGCTGCGCGTGCGCGGCGAGAGCATGACCGGCGCGGGCATTCTCCCCGACGACATCGTCATCGTGCGGTCGCAGCCATCCGCGGATGCCGGTGACATCGTCGTGGCCCTGGTGGGCGACGAAGCCACCGTGAAAACACTTCGCTCGAGACGCGGCAAGGTGGTTCTCCAGCCGGAGAACGACGCCTTCGAGCCCATCGTGCTCGACCCGCAGGACTGTCAGATTCTGGGCAAGGTCATCGAGGTACGACGCTACCTCGGTTGAATCCACCGGATCCGCGCGACGTGCACCGCGCGTCTCTCGCCACCTCTTCTGCACCACACGGCGAGAGACGCCGCGGACGCGCGGTCATGTCCTCCGCATTTTCCGCCGTGAAGAGCGCAGCCCCCGTCACACCCGAAGGTGCGAGCGGGGGCTGGCTGCCTTGCCCTCAAGTCAGGCGAAGCGGATTGCCTAGCGGCAGGATCCGTCCTTCAAACGCAGGCGGATCTGCAATGGATTGGTGCACGTGCCGGCACCGCTCTTCTGCCGATACTGGAAACGATGCTGGTAGGTGTTGCCGGACGCGGCGGGACCACTGCGGGGCGCGGTGGTGACGCCAAACCCGTGGCGGAACTTGAAACCCGATCCGTCGAGAGGACGGATCCAATCCTCGTCCTGGCCGTTGGGAATGCCGTCTCCGTCGTGGTCGTTGACCCAGGCGAACCCGTGCCCGAAAGCGGAAGCCGCCGACGCGGCCGGTACTACGCCGACGAGCACGATCAGTGCGATCGCCAGCAGAATGAAATTCCGATGCATTGCTTGCTCCTCCTTGGCGGCCGTCCGGAGGAACATCAATCCCTGTGCCACGCTTGGGGGCTTGGCGCAACTGATTACCGTGGCACAAGTTGAAGATCAAGTCGCTCGTGCACCGGAGATCGGGAGCGAACGCGTGCGTACACGTGATGCCGGAATTGAACGTTGCGGTTCATCGGGGCGGTCCGTTCCGGCGACCGGTTCGTCACAGCGCGCACGGTGCGCGCCCGTCAATCCCCCTGCTTATGCCGCTCCAGCCATTCCAGAATCGCGCGAACGCTGCCGGTGGCCAGTCCGATGCTCGTATCCGCAGCACCATAGTAGATCCGAATCGTGTCGCCGTCGGGAGCGAGTGTGGCACCGCACGGAAACACCACATTGCCGACATCTCCGACGCGCTCGTACGGTTCCCGCGGGCCGAACACCCATTCATCGCCGCGCCTGATGCAGCGCTCCGGGTTGCGCAGATCGAACAACGCCACGCCAACCCGGTAGATCGACCCGGATGCGGTCCTGCGCACGCCGTGGTAGATTACCAGCCAGCCGTGGGGCGTTTCGATGGGGGGGGGCGACAGTCCAATCTTGTTTGCGTCCCACCAACCACCGCTGCGGGCGGCCAGCATCAGCCCGTGACTTCCCCAGTGTTTCAGGTCCGTCGAGTAGGAAATCCACATGTGTCCGCTGTTCCCGCTGGCCGGGCGATGAATCAGCGCCCAGCGGCCGTTAATGCGACGCGGCAGCAGTGCCGCGTCCTTGTCATCCGGCGCCATGACCATGCCGTATCGCTCGAAGGTTCGAAAGTCCTCCGTGAGAGCCAGCGCCACCCCCGGACCGTTGCTCGAGAAGGCTGTATAGGTGACCGCGTACCTCTCAAGCTCGGGAACGTAGACGATGCGCGGGTCTTCCACGCCCCACAACTCCTCTGGGAAGTGTTCCGGATCCGCGGGAAGTGTCGGGGTGACATCGACCTTCCACCCATCCTCGCCATTCGCGGAGCGGGCCGCGCACAGGTGCGAATGTCCGCGGTAGTCTTCAACGCGACACAGCAGAAGTGTGCTTCCGTCGCGCAGCAGGGTGGCCCCGGGGTTGAACACGCTGTGCACCGGGTAGGGCCAGTCGGTGGCGCTCAGGATGGGATTGTGCCCGTGGCGTTCAAACAGTTGCGGATGGTGTCTTTTCACTCGGTTGTACCTTGGGTTTGGGGGTTTCTTGAACGGCAGGTGCGGGCGTTGCCTCGACAGGCGTACTCTGTGCCAGTCGCAGCTCCAGCAAGGATTGCAGAAACGCCAGCGTTGACTCGGCGCCCTGGTTCTCGTTTACCCGGTCGGGATGCAGGCCGTCCCGGCACCCGCCGGTGGTGGGATCGTAGATGGGCAAATTGAGATCGTTACGCCCGAGGAACCACTCGAAGGCGCGGCGGGCCTCCTTGCGCCACCGTTTGTCGCCTGTCAACCGCTGCGCTTCCAGGCACGCGGATACCATCGCCTGGGCCTCCACCGGCTGCTGATCAAACAGCGCCCGCTCTCCCCCCATCGGATAGAATCCGTTCGAACCGACGGGAACAAAGTGATGGCTGTCCGTGTCCGCGCGTTGCAGGTCGGCCAGCCAGTTCAACGATTCCAGGCCCGCCTCTGTCATCTCGGCGTCGGGTATCGCCCGGCCACACAGAAGCAGGGCATGCGGGAGCGCAGCGTTGCAGTACGTCAGCCGGTCTTCGAACCAGCGCCATTCGTCCGTGCGGTGGTCCTTGTACAGCGTCAGCAACCGGTCCGCCAGTTCCTTGCGCACCTGGCCGACCCGGCGGTCGCCCGCAAAGCGTTGCAGATACTCCTGGATGCCGAGGAGCGCGAAGGCCCACGCGCGCGGGCTGGTGGTCTTGAGGATGGCGGGCAGGGCCCGCTCGAATACCTTCCCGGCCATGCTGTGCAGGGATGGCGAGTTGGAATGGCCCAACACCGTGCCCAGCGCCCACAAGGTGCGGCCGTGACTGTCGTCTGAGCCGACGTCTTCCAGCCAGTTGCGCTGGTAATCCATGAAGTTGCGAAAGCGGCCGTTCTCGTCGTGGAACGCGAACAGGATGAACGCGAGATAGCGGGAGGCAAGTTCGACGGCTTCCCGGTTGCCCAGCGCTTCCAGCAGGGCACTCACCATGAGCGCGCGGGCGTTGTCGTCGGTGGTGTAGCCCTCGCGATAGTTGGGCACGGTGAAGATCGCGTGCTGCAGCATGCCGGTCTCGTCCGTCATGTGGTGCAGGTGATCGAGTTTCAGTGGCGGAAGTTCGCCGGGACGCTTGTCGAGCGGCTTCACCGCAAAGTCCGTCGAGGCAAAGTAGCGGCGCTCCGTGCGGGCGCGGGCAAAACTCTCCATGTAGCGGCTCGCCACCACCGGCCAGATCATCGCCCTCCCGAACAGATACGCCTTCTTGCGCATGGCGTGACGCGTCGCATCGTCGTCCAGCAGGTCGCTCACCTTCGCGGCCAGCGCGGCGGGATCACGAAACGGGACCAGCGCTCCGCGACCATCGGCCAGCAACTCCTGCGCGTACCAGTACGGCGTCGAAATCACCGCCTTGCCCGCTCCCACGGTGTAGGCCAGCGTTCCCGACGTAATCTGCGCTTCATCGAGATAAGGCGTGACGTAGATGTCCGCGGCGCTTATGAACTCGAGCAGTTCCTCCAGGCTCACAAAGCGATTGAGGAAGATCACCTGGCCTTCAACGCCCTTGTCCTGGGCCATCCACTGCAGTGACAAGCGGTACAGCTCGCCGTCATTTCGCCGCACGTGCGGGTGGGTGGCACCGAGAATCATGTACACAACGTCGGGGTGCCGGGCCAGGATGGCGGGCAGCGCCGCGATCACGTTCTCGATCCCCTTGTTGGGAGACAGCAGCCCAAAGCTCAGCAGAACGGTCTTGCCTTCGACGCCGAACAGATCCTTGTGGAAACTCGGATCCACAAATGGAACATCCGGGATGCCGTGGGGGATCTCATCGATCTTGTCGGGTGTCACATCATAGATATCCCGCAGGAATTCGGCTCCGCGATGGCTCATCACGACCACCCGATCGGACAGGGCTGCTATTTCCCGCAGGACCCGCAGCTGATCGGGGTCGGGGTTGCGCAGGATGGTGTGAAGCGTGGTGACGATGGGCATGCGCAATTCGCGCAGGAGAGCAAGAATGTGGCTCCCCGCCCGTCCGCCAAAGATGCCGTACTCGTGCTGCAGACACACGACATCGACGTTGTTGATATTGAGAAAATCCGCCGCGCGACGATAGGATTCGATGTCCTTTTCCGTCAGTTCAAAACGGACCCGGGGCGGATAGGCGTAACCGGTCTCGACATCGTTCACCGGGAGGGCGATGCAGGAGGTCTTGCTGTACTGTCCGGCGATCGCCTCGCACAAATCGGTGGTGAAGGTGGCGATGCCACATTGTCGCGGCAAATAGTTGCCAATAAAGCAGATGCGCTTGATGGCGGAGTTGCTGGAGTCGCGCTGCATGACGATCGTCTCGTTTCTGGCAGCCGCTTCTTGTTTTCAGGTGTCTGGCTCGTGAACGCAAGAAGGCGGTTGCCTGGTAACCGCCTCTGCCATACCCAGAAAAGATGGGCCGAGTGCTCTCTGTTTGGAAAGTGAGTCGGTGGTATAACCACCATAACAGATGGTGGCAGGGGGGCATAGCTCCTTAATCCCTCGCCCCCCAACCCCTCGTGCCTGTCCCCTGTCCAACCCCCAAGATAAAGCCCCTTGTCAAACAAGACAATTGTCTGTTTACTACTGGTGTCGTCGCGGCGCGGGATGCACCACTTAACCTCCAGCCCGGACGGCAACTGCCATGAGTGTTCTTTCCTCAGCACCACTGACCCACGTTCTGTCCCGGCTGGGCCTGCACCAGGGCCCGGCCGGGACTCCCACCTCCCGCGAGTGGACGCTCGACGCCCTCGCCGGCCGCATGGTGGAGATATCGAGCGCGGAGACCAGTGCCTCCCTCACGGCAGCCACCCGCTTGATTCTCGAGGCACAGGAACGCGGCGAACCCGCCGCCTGGATCGCCTCCGGCAGCTCCTGCTTCTATCCCCCGGACGTCGCCGCCTCCGGCGTGGACCTGGACGCGCTGATCGTCGTCCGCAGCGGCGACACGGCGCGCACCGCGCGCGCGGCCGACCACCTGCTGCGCTCCGGCGGCTTCGGGGTGCTCATTCTGGACCTGTGCGAGGACGCCCGGCTGCGCATGTCGGTGCAGAGCCGCCTCTCGGGGCTTGCCAACACGCACAGGAGCGCGGTCGTCTGTCTCACGCGCAAGCGTGCCGACGCCCCCTCCATTGGATCGCTGGTTTCCATCCGCGGCGAAACCAGTGTCGCACGCACGGAATTCGACTCGTTCGCGTGGGAGATAAACGTCATCAAGGACAAGCGCCGCGGACCCGGCTGGCGTCATGCCGGCGCATGCCGTGGCCCGGACGGATTGCATTAGGAATAGCGGGTCGCGAGATTTCCGACGCGATTTCCGCAGCCATGAAAAGGAGCCGCAAATGACTTTCAACGAACTCACCGCGGGCAGGATCCGCGAGACCATCAAAAGCACCCCCGGTGTTTCCGAACGAAACATGTTCGGTGGTGTTTCCTTCATGCTCGAGGGAAACATGTGCTGCGGGGTCATCGAGGACAACCTGGTGGTGCGCGTGGGCCCCGGTGCCTACGAAGCGGCGCTGCAGGAACCGCACGCGCGCCCCATGGACTTCACCGGCCGGCCGCTCAGGGGCTTCGTCTACGTGGACCGGGCCGGCTACGAGGCGCCCGGCGCGCTGCAGGGGTGGATCGAGCGCGGGGTGGCGTTCGTACGAACCCTTCCCCGCAAATAGCGCGTCAGCGCACCAGCACCAGGCGGCGTGTCTGCGTTTCCCCCGCCGCCTCGACGCGCACAAAGTACACGCCGGCGGCAACCCGCTGCCCGTTCCCGTCGCGGCCGTCCCATCGGACTCCTCCCGGCCCGGCGGGACGGGCGGCATCGAGCAGAGGAACCACCCGGCGGCCGCGCACGTCGAACACGTCCGCGCGCACGCGCGCGCCGCGTTCCAGTTGCCAGCGCACGAGGGTCTGGTCTCCAAAGGGATTTGGCGATGCCAGCAGCAACGAGAAGGCCGGTGGCGTGGTGGCGTTGCCAACCGCGGTCGCCGGCGGGTCGATCTCGTCGAGGAGCCAGACGGCGTTGGCCAGCGTCACGGTAACGTGGGGCTCGTTGACATCCGGTATGAAGAAATTGTCGAAGGGCATATGCGACGCCAGGTCGGGATCGCCCGCGATGTCGTAGAACGGATCCGTGGTGGCGATATCCAGCGCACTCACCGAGGGGATGAAGCAATGGTTGTCATACTCGGCGAGAATATCCCCGAACGGCGCCGTCACCGAGTCCATCTGCGCCATCGAGTTGCGCGATCCGCCGGGCGCGTTGTCCCAGGGCAGCGTTGCGGAGACGGTCACATTCAGCGTTTTTGTGGTACCGATGATGGGGTCCAGGAGCCCCTGCAGTATCTGGGTCGGTCCCCCGTCGGGAACCGCCCACACATTGCCGCGCACGATGGCCAAAAAGCCGTTGTACTCGTAGGTGATGATCTTTTCCCCCGCGGCAAAGCCCTGGCCGGCGCCGATGCCGCTGCCGTTGGACAGGGCGACGACGCGCGGCTGCGACGGATAGTCACCCAGCCCGGCCAGTTCTCCCGCGAAAACCGCGCGCAGCGGGTCGGCCTCCCCGGTGGCGCCGGCGGGCGTGGTGTGATGGTACAGCAGCATCTGGCGCGCGGCCGGCGTATCGAGACGCGTGAGCAGATCGGCGGCTTCCGTGGAGTTACCGGAGAAGAAATCCAGCCAGTACTGGATGCCCAGCGGAATGTTGGCGCCCGCGTGCGGCACGTCGAACGAGACGAAGTTGCGCACGCGGTGCGGGTCGGCGTTGCTCTCCATCCACGCCAGCGCATAACGGGACACGAGACCGCCCATGCTGGCACCCACCAGCGGATACTCGTCCGCCGGGCCAATCAGCGCCTGCACCTGGTGCAACAGGTCCACCAGCACGAAGGCGTTGCGCTGGATGTATTCGGTGGACTCGGTGAAGTCGAGCACCACGGCATCGTAGCCGCGGTTGCGCAACTCCTCCACCAGCCCCTCCTGGTTGAGCAACGCATAGAGCTCATCCCAGTTCATGGTGTTGTCGATATCGAACCCCTCGACCACGACAGCGGGCCGGGTGAGCACGGCATGGCCGGCGGCGAGATAGACAAAGGCGCGTCCGGTGGCGGTGCCGCCGTTGTAGGCCTGCGTCCCGGTGAGGGGGATGGTGTCGTTGGGTGCGGGGGTGACCAGTGCGCGCACCTCGAATCCGAACGCGGCGTGGCGCGTCTCCCCACCCGAGCCGATTGCGCGGACACGCACGCGGTAGTTTCCGGTGGCGGGATAATGCACGGCCACGGGCTCGTTCCACTGCAGACGCCGGTAACCGGCGCCGTCACCGAAGTCCACCTCCACGCGCGCGGGGCGTTCGGCGGCGTTGCCCACGAACAGGCGCGGGTCGAGGACGAACTCGGTTTCCGCGCCGCGGTAGGTGTAGCCGCGCAGCGGTGCGGCCAGAAACGCGCGCTCCGTCTGCAGCGCGCCGGCATCCAGCACGAGTCGGTCGTTTTCCACGCGCGCGGCGCCGGATTGTGCCGCAGCCGCGCGGATGCGGTCGTAGCGTACATCCACCAGCGCGATGCGCAGCCTGAGGCTTCCGTCGTCCCGGAACGCGCGCATCCCCGGCCACGCGGGAACCTCCAGCGAGGCCCGCGTGAGCTCGAACACCGCCTGGCGCAACGTGGCCGCATTGGCCGCCGGCGCGGTGGCCGTCCCATCGAAACGATCGACATGCGCGAGCGGCAGGGCGAGGTCGTAGAGAATACCGCTGGGCACCTGTGTGCGAGCGACCTGCGGGTTGGCGGCGAGGACGGGAAGCGCAACGGCGAGTGCGCCCAGCAGCGCAATCAAACCCGCCGTCCGGGGATGGTTTCTCATGGTTCGGTCTCCTGGTGGACGCGGTAATGATGGATGCGTGCATACATGGTATCACGAATCGCCTGTTTGAACCTTCCCGAGTTTCCGCTGCAGATCCTGTTGCGCGCGCACCCGGACTGGCGCGACCAGCCGGTTGCGGTGGTCGATCGCGACACCGCCCAGGGCACCATTCTGTGGTCAAACGAGCGGGCGCGGGAGAGCCGCATCCTCCCCGGAATGCGCTACGCCGCTGCCCTCTACCTCGCACCCGGCCTGCGCGCGGGCGTGGTTGCACAAAACGACATCGACGCCGCCACGGGACTGCTCATCGAAGCGCTGCGTTTCTATACCCCGGATATCGAGCCGTCGCGGGAGGAGGCGGGCGTGTTCTGGATGGGGGCGTCGGGCCTCTCGCTGCTCTACCCTTCGTTGCTCCGGTGGGCGTATCTGGTGTACGAGGAGGCAATGCGCGCGGGCTTCGAGGCGGGCGTCGTGCTGGGATACTCGCGCTTCGCCACCTATGCGCTGGCCCGGGCGTCGTCGCGCCCGCGTGTCGAGGTGAGTGAGAGCGACGCGGAGGAACGCGCGCGCGCCGACGCGGTCCCCCTTTCACGCCTGAATCTGGACGCGGACACCCGCGATACGCTGGCCCGGCTGGGTATCACCACGCTCGGCGGTTTTCTGGCGCTGCCCGGCACCGGCATCCGCAAGCGCTTCGGCGAGCGGGCCCAGAGCCTGCACCGGACCGCAAAGGAAGGACTGGCCGCGCCCCTGCAGCCGATGGTTGCGCGCGAACCCGCGCGCGCCGTGGTGAATCTGGACGATCCCGAAGGCAACCTCACGCGTCTCATGGCGGTGATCGAGCGCGAGGTGCAGACACTGGCGCGGCGCCTCGACGAGCGCGCCGAGGTGCTCACCGGTGTGGCGCTGCAACTGGAGTTCGACGACGGAACCACCGCCGCCGAGCGCCTGCACCCGGCTTCTCCCACGCTCGACCTCATGCAGGTGACGGAACTGCTGCAACTGCGCCTGTCCGGAACCCTCACCGCGCACGCGGATGCACGCGGCGTCACCACCATTCGTATCGAGCTCGAGGGTGCCACCGCCACACACGCGCAGACGGATCTCTTCGCGGCCCGCCCCGCCCGCGACACGGCCGCGGCCGCGCGGGCCCTGGCGCGCGTGCGCGCGGAACTGGGCGATGACGCGGTGGTCAAGGCGGTGCTGCGCGACGGACATCTTCCCGAAGCACGATTTGTGTGGGAGCCGGTGACCACCGTGCCCATGCCGCAACCCCGGTCCATCGCGGCGACCCCGCTGGTGCGGCGCATTTTTTCCCGCGCGGTCCCGTTTTCACCCGGCCGCAGCCGCGACGCGAGTGCGGAGTTGATCCGCCACATCGATGAGGGCACGGTGCGCGAAACCTTCGGGCCGTACGTCATCTCCGGCGGCTGGTGGACGCGCGAGGTGCAGCGCGAGTATTACTTTGTTCGTACCGCCGGTGGACGATCGTTGTGGATGTTCTACGACCGCCGGCGCATGGGCTGGTTCATCCAGGGCGAGGTGGAGTGACGCGCGAGCCCGGGGCGCCTCCGGGCCCGCGCCACGGATCAGTCGCCACCGCCGCAGCAACCCGAGCCGCAGCCGCAGCCATCCTCGTGAATCGTCTTCATGGGGCACCTCCTTCCTGCATGAGAAACAGCCTCCCTGCTTCCCCGATGGCGCTCCCGCCATGGGGACCGTCTGGTTCCTCCCCTTGTTACGTAAGCGGTCTGGTGGCGCGCACGAAGGCGCTCATAAAGGCGTCATCCACCGCGTCCAGCACGTCATCTCCGATTGCCGAGCCGATGGCGATGGCCCTTGCGTCGTCACGGGAGTAGATGCGCGTCGGCACCACCTCGATCTCCACGAAGCCGGCTTCCTTCAAAAGGTCCCGGTACGTCCACTCCTCGAGCGCGCCTGCCACGCAACCGCTCCACAGTTCGGCGTTGCGACGGATCTGGGCCGGCATCTCCCGGCGCACCACGATATCGCTCACCGCAAAGCGCCCGCCCGGTTTCAGCACCCGGAACGCCTCCTGCAACACGCGGCGCTTGTCCGCGGACAGGTTGATGACACAGTTGGAGATGACCACGTCCACGCTGCCATCGGCCATCGGCAACGCCTCGATCTCACCCTTGCGGAACTCCACGTTGCTCACCCCGGCCTTGCGCTGGTTCTCGCGCGCGAGGGCGAGCATTTCATCCGTCATATCGATGCCGTACGCGAAGCCGGTGGCGCCAACGCGCCTGGCTGAGAGCAGCACGTCGATGCCGCCGCCAGAGCCCAGGTCCAGCACGGTTTCTCCCTCGCGCAGTTCGGCGAGCAGGGTGGGATTGCCGCATCCCAGCGATGCGAGCACCGCCGCCTCCGGGAGCCCGGTGGTCTCGTCGAGCGAGTACAGGTTGGCGGTAATGGGCCCCGCGTCCGCTCCCCCGCCACCGCAGCACGACGTGCTCCCCCGGCTCGATACCTGGCGCGCGGCCTGCGCATAGCGGTCGCGCACCACGGCCCGGATGCCCTCCGCGCTGTCGAGGCTCTCCGACTTGTCCTCGTTGCAGGCGCAGTTTCCACCACAGCATTCCTCCGCATCCGGAGCCCCCGCCGCCACGTAGCGCATAAGGCGCGCGTTCTGTGGACAGATGGACGCGTACTCGCGCGACGCGCGTATGGGATCGGGGGCCTCGCCACGGCCCAGCGTCCGGAAGCCAAGACGCTCGAAATAGCGCGAGGCGTCGGTGGTAAGCAGATGCACGGAATGCAGTTGCCGCTCCCGCGCCCATTCGATTCGATTGTTCACCAGCGCCTCGGCCACCCCACACAGGCGCCACTCGGGTGCCACCGCCACCGAACGCAGCAGGCCGTGTTCGCCATGCGTCTCCAGACCCGCCACGCCCACCACGTGCCCGTCGGCTTCCGCCACCACGTATCCCTCGCCGAACTGGTCCATCAGCCCATCCCACGGGAGCTTCGACAACGCAAGCAGCGCGCGCACCGACGCAAGGTCGCCGCCCTGCGCGGACCGCAACGTCCATTGGTGGGTGGGCTTGCGCGGCCCGCTCGAAACAACTCGTTCACTCATGGCAACACTCCTTTTTCGTTGTTATTGACAACTATTTCAGCAAAAGAAAACTATTCCGACACGCCCGTGCTTGTGCAGCAGTTGGAAGCGCTGACACCCATGCGCTTCGCCGTCGCGCGCGCCAGGTTGCGGATCAACTCCGTGGCCGCGCGCCTTACCTCCGGTGTGAGCCCGGCGAGCAGATCCCTCTCCTCCTCGATCAACCTGATTTCGATTCTCTTGTGCAGGTTGCGGCCACGCGCGGTCAGCGCAATTTCCAGCGCCCGCGCGTCGTCGGGGTGCGTGGACCGGGCCACGTAGCCTTTGCGCTCCAGCGTCTCCACCACGCGGCTCGCCGTGCTCTTGTCGAGGAACAGCTCCCGCGCCAGGCTGCCCAGGGTCATGGTGCCGCCCCGCGACAGTGCCTGCAGCGCGTAGCACTGTGTCACCGAGACGTCGTTGCAGCAGATCAGGTTGCGGTCGCGGAACTGGTACAGGCGCACCAGGTCGCCCAGCGCCTCGTACAGCGCGCGGGCGTCGCGATCGAGGGCGGCGTCCTGCCGGGATTTTGTGGGTGCGGTCGGAGTCACGGGATCCTTTCGTTGTTACTCGCAACTATGTATCCCGCACCCGCCCCGGTCAAGGGTCTTTTTTGCCCTCAGCGCGAATCGCCCCCGGCTCGAGTTCAACGCCGAGGCCGTCGGCGATGCGGTTGACGAAGGCGTAGTAGGCCGCGATGGCGCAGGCGTCGTGGATGGCGTCGTCGTCGAACCCCGCCGCCCGCAGACCGGCGATGTCCCCCGCCCCCACTGCTGCCGGCGTGCGCGTGAGCTTGTCGGCGTAGGCAACCAGCGCCCGGTCGGCAGCGGCCAAGGGGAGGCCCGATGGGGGCTGGTCGCGGAGCGCCGCCAGCAGCGTGTTCTGCGCGTCCGCCGAAACACCCGCGGCGGTCAGGATGCGACGGAGCCCCGCCCCGTGGTGCTCCAGTCAGTAATGGCACCCGTTGATCCCCGACACCCGCACCGCGATCAGCTCGCGCTGGCGCCGCGTCAGCGGTCCCGGCGCGTACATGAGTTCGCGGTACAGGTCGTAGTGGTGCCGCATCACCGCCGGGTGGACGCCGTGGATGCGGATGATGTGGTCGGTGTCGGGGACACGCGCGTCCCCAGGAATCTCGTCTTCGTGGATGTAGGGGATGTACGCCATGAAAACCTCCCAGCCTCAGGGTGCGGTGTAGCCGCCGTCCACCAGCATGGACGTGCCGGTTACAAACGATGCGGCGTCGGAGCACAACCAGACCACCATCGCCGCCACTTCCTCCGGTGTTCCCATGCGTTTCATCGGGTGCAGGCCGGCGATGGCGGTGTACGTTTCGGTGCCCTTTGATATGCCGGCGTGTTCGAGCAGCGGCGTCTCGATGAATCCGGGACACACCGCGTTGACGCGGATGCCACGCGGGGCGTATTCGATGGCGGCGGTCTTCGTGAGCCCCAAGACGCCGTGCTTGGCGGAGACGTACGCGGCCGCCCCGGCAAAACCAACCGTCCCCAGGATCGACGCCATGTTCACGATGGAACCGCCGCCGTGTTCCAGCATGGCCGCGATCTCGTGTTTCGTGCACAGCCACACACCGGTCAGGTTGACACCGATCACCTGCTCCCACGAGTCCTCGGGGTAATCACCGGTCAACGCGTTGACCCCGCCGATGCCGGCGTTGTTGCACGCGCAGTCCAGGCGGCCGTAGTGTTTTATCGCCGATTGAACCAGGGCGCCGACCTCGGCGGATTTCGAAACGTCGCAGCGGGTGAAGATCGCCTCGCCCCCGAGCCTGCGGATATCTTCCAGCGTTTCTTCCGCGGGGGTGATGTCGGAAACAACCACCTTCGCCCCGTCGGCCGCCATCGCCACCGCGCACGCCCGGCCGATACCCGAACCGGCGCCGGTCACCAGCGCCACCTTGCCGTCCAGAACACCCTTCATTGCCATCACCTTGCCTTGCAGACATTTGTCTGTTATCATTGTGCGGCCATGAATCGCCTCGCCTCGCTCGCAGCTTACGCCCCCCTGTGGTGCAAATCCAACTTCTCCTTCCTCGAGGGCGCCAGCCACCCCGACGAACTGGTGGAGGAGGCGGCCCGTGTCGGCATCCGTTCCCTCGCCCTCACCGACCGCGACGGTGTCTACGGGCTGGTGCGCGCGTTCGTGAAGGCGCGCGAACTCGGCGTCCAGTTGATCACCGGCTCCCAGGTCACCTGCGAGGACGGTTCCCACATCGTCCTGCTCGCCACAGACCGGCGCGGCTACGCCGGTCTGTGCAACCTCATCTCCGCCGGACGCCTGCGCTCACCCAAGGGCGAGAGCGTGGTGCGCTGGAACGAGGTCTACGAGCACGCGCCGGGGCTGATTGCGCTGTGGGGCGGCGACGGCAGCCTCATTGCCGGCGTCACCGACCCCGTGTTCGTCGCGCGCGACCTGAAGAACGCGTTCGGCGACCGGCTCTACGCCATGGTCACGCGCCACCGCCGCGCGGAGGACGTCACCGTGGAGAAACGCCTCCGCGAGCGTGCCGCGCGCTTTCGCATCCCCACCGTGGCCGCAACCGAGGTGCTCTACCACACCCGCGCACGCCGCGACTTGCAGGACGTGCTCACCTGCATCCGCCACGGGGTAACACTCTCCAACGCGGGGCGCATCACCAAACCCAACGCCGAGCACGCGCTCAAGTCACCCTACGCCTTCGCGTCGCTGTACGAAGACGACCTGGCGTCCGTGTCACGCACGGAAGAAGTGGCGGCACGGTGCACGTTCTCGCTGGTGGAGATCCGCTACCGCTATCCGCTGGAGGCGCTGCCCGACGGCAGCGGCGCCTTCGAGCACCTGCGCCAGTTGACCTTCGCGGGCGCGAAGGAACGCTACCCGCGCGAACGCTTCCCCGCCGGCATTCCGCCGGAGAGCACGGCGCAACTGGAGAAGGAACTGCGCATCATCCACGAACTCGAGTACGAGGGTTACTTTCTCACCATGCACGAGATCGTGCGCTTCTGCCGCGCCCGGAACATCCTCTGCCAGGGCCGCGGCTCGGCGGCCAACTCCGCCGTCTGCTACTGCCTGGGCATCACCGCCGTCGACCCGGTGCGCATGGAACTGCTCTTCGAGCGTTTTATTTCCAAAGAACGCGCGGAGCCGCCCGACATCGACCTCGACATCGAGCACAACCGCCGCGAAGAGGTGATCCAGTGGGTGTACGAGAAATACGGGCGCACCCACGCGGCCATGGTGGCCAACGTGGTGCGCTACCGCGCGCGTTCGGCGGTGCGCGAGGTGGGCAAGGTGCTCGACATCCCCGACACCACCGTCGACCGCGTGGCGCGCCTGCTATCGCACTACGACGACGTCACCCCCGCGTCACTCGACCGCGCTGGCTTCGACGCCGAGACACCGGCGCACCGCCACCTCGCGCGTCTCACCGCCGAGATCCAGGACTTCCCGCGCCACCTCTCCATCCACCCCGGCGGTTTTTTGCTGGGCCACGAGCCGGTGAAGGACCTGGTCCCCATCGAGAACGCCACCATGGCAGGGCGCACGGTAATCCAGTGGGACAAGGACGACCTCGAGTCCCTCGGCCTGTTCAAGGTGGACCTGCTGGGGCTGGGGATGCTCACGGTGGTCAACCGCGCCTTCGATCTGCTCGGTGCCCACCACGGGCGCCACCTCACCATGGCCACGGTGCCGGCCGATGACGAACCCACCTACGCCATGATCCGCCGCGCCGACACGGTGGGCACCTTTCAGATCGAGAGCCGCGCCCAGATGGCCATGCTGCCGCGCTTGAAGCCACGCCACTATTACGATCTGGTTATTGAAGTTAGCATTGTGAGGCCCGGCCCCATCACCGGGGGCATGGTGCATCCCTACCTGCGGCGCCGAAACGGCGAAGAGCCGGTGGTCTATCCCCACCCGAGCCTCGAACCGGTGCTCAAAAAGACGCTCGGCATTCCCCTCTTCCAGGAGCAGGTGATGAAGCTCGCGGTGGTCGCGGCGGACTACACGCCGGGCGAGGCGGACCAGTTGCGCCGCGACATGGCGGCGTGGCGGCGCAGCGGGCGGCTGGAACGCCACCGCGAGAAACTGGTCTCGCGCATGCGCGCCAGGGGAATCGAGGAGGAGTTCGCCGAGCGTGTGTTCGAGCAGATCCGCGGCTTCGGCGACTACGGCTTCCCCGAGAGTCACGCGGCCAGCTTTGCGCTCATCGCCTACGTGTCCGCGTGGCTCAAGCGTCATTACATCGACGCCTTCACCTGCGCGCTCCTCAACGCACAGCCCATGGGTTTCTACTCACCCGCCACACTCATCGAAGACGCCAGACGCCACGGGCTGGTCGTGCTGCCCGTGTGCATACGCGAGAGCGCGTGGGACTGCACCCTCGAGCGCAGGGACGATTCCCTCGCCGACCTGGGGCGCCGCCACCCCGGCGACTTCGGCGCGCGTTCCTTTGCGGTGCGCATGGGGCTGCGCTACGTGAAGGGACTCGCGTCGGCCACCGGGGAGCGTATCCTCGCCGCGCGGCGCGCGCACGCCTTCGCGTCGGTGCAGGACGTGGTCACGCGGGCCGCGCTCGACGAACGCGCACGCTCAAAACTCGCCGAGGCGGGGGCGTTCGCGGTACTCGAGCCGGGACGGCGCGAAGCCCTGTGGCAGGCACGCGGCACCCGGGAAACCGTGCCCATCGAGATGTCCGGCGACGAACGCGACGTCGCCTTTGCTGAGCTCTCCGAACTGGAGACGGTGGCGTGGGACTACGAGACCACCGGCCACAGCACACGCGGGCACCCGCTGGGCGCGATGCGCGCGCGCCTGGCGGCACTCAGTCTGCCCGACGCGCGCGGCGTCAATACCCTTCCCAACGGCCGCCGCACGCGCTATGCCGGGCTGGTGATCGTACGCCAGCGCCCGTCCACGGCGAAGGGCGTCGTGTTCATGACGCTGGAGGACGAGACGGGCTTTGTGAACGTGGTGCTATGGAAGGACGTGTTCGACCGATATGCCCTGCTGGCCAGGACCGCGTCGTTCCTGGGGGTAACGGGAAAGATCCAGCGCGAATCCAATGTGGTGCACGTGGTGGCGGAATCGCTGTGGGAACCGGACTCCCTGCGCGCACCCGCGCGCGCGCGCAGCCGCGACTTTCACTGAGTTCAGACCTCGCTCCGCAGGCGCACGCCACCCCGGTACAGCAGGATCACCGCCGGCATCAGCACCAGGTGATACAGGCCGCTGCTGTTCACCGGATCGAAGACATTCACGTCCAGCGCCTGGATCGCCGACGCCGCCAGCATGATCAGGATACCGCCGATCATCTGCCATGACCCGCTGCCATTTCGGATGCCCAGCACGCTCATCAGCAGCAGAAAGAGCAGCGCCGGCACATAATTGATGATGACGGCGGCGTAGGATCCATTCACCTGGATCACGATGGCATAGACCACCAGCTGAACCAGGCCCGCCGCCATCAGAACGCGCCGCACGCGCGCGGTGAAGAACTGGCACGCCGTCGTCATGAGCATCAGGAACGCCACCGCGCCGATGACCAGCCAGTTGGTGCGCTGAATGGCATACCGCGGCAGTCCCTGCCCCTCGAAGAAGCCGTGGTCGATGCCCCCCAGCAGGGCCGACAACCCCAGCAGCAGCATCATGCCGCTCCAGAACCAGGCCGCCGAAAAGCGGCTGCCGCGCCGCTGCGCCAGCATGCCGGCCAGAAAGAACGCCTCGCAGGCCAGCAGGAAGTTGGTGATCGAAGTAACGCCGAGCGCGGTCATGCGGCGGGAGCCTAGCCCCCCCGCGGGCGAGGCGCAAGGGATCTTCAAAAAGTGCGATTTTTCCTTCGAAACGCCGCGCGAATTGCGCTAAAGTTATGGACTGCGATAGCCATCTCCCGGTGCACCGCCCCTGACCATCTCATCCGCACCGCACCGGGACCGCATACCCTGCGGCACTTCTGTGCATTACCGAACCAACCGGTTGCCCCCCGCAACCAGCACGGAGGATTTCAGCCATGCGATCATCTCCCCGGCATTACACAGTCTCATGGATTGTCCTTATAACCACCTGCGCCGCGCTCGCGGTCTTTGCGCCCGGCGCATTCACCGATGACAGCACGCCGATTACCGGCGCGCCCCGGGGGTGGACACGGCCCGCTCCGGAGGCGTCGTCACCGCCCGATTTTCCGGCTCTCGAAACGTCTGCTTTTGAGGCCGCGGCACCCGACGAGGCCCGCTGGATCAACGGCGAGCTGCTCGCACCGCTCCCCACGGATCCTGACCTCCGCCGCCAGGCGCTCCAGCAGGCGGCAGCGAATGCCGCTGCGACCCCCTCCGCTCCGGGTGTTGTACACACCACCGGTGCCCAGGGTGGCAGCGATGTTTCGCTCTCGGGCGGTCGCTCGACCGATGACAACATCCCGCACGTCGAGCCGTACATCCCGGCCGAGGTGCGCAACGGCAAGAAGACCTGGAATCTCAAGCTCCCCGATCAATTCGTCGCCGATCCGCAGCTCATGCTGGGCGTCGATCCGGAGAGCGGCAAGGCCCTGAATCAAAACGAACAGGACCGGGCCATCACCACATCGTTCGCGCCGGCGCTGCAGCACCAGTTCGAGGGCATCGGCCAGACCAACCTGACCCCGCCGGATTGCGACCTCTCGGTGGGACCCAGCCACGTGATGGCGGTCGTCAACGCGCGTTTTGCGATATACGACAAGTGCGGAAACAACCTCTACGAGAACAACATTGCCACCTTCGTTGGCAACGGCACGGATTTCTTCTTCGACCCCAAGGTTGTCTACGACATCTGGGACGGACGCTGGTACATCACCTGTCTGGTCCGCAACAATTCGACCCTGGCCTCGTGGGTCATCCTGCTCTACTCGGATGACTCCAACCCGATCGGGGCATGGAACTGGCATTACCTCGACTTCCGCCTCAACGGGGGTACCAGCACGAACTTCTGGGCCGACTATCAGGATGTTGGTACGGACCCGAACTCAATTTACATCAGCGCGAACATGTTCAACTGGTCGAGCCCGCCCGCCTTCCAGTACGCGAAGCTGCGCTGCCTCGACAAGGCGGACGTCCTGGACGGCGGTGGCGTGTGCTGGTGGGACTACTGGAGTCTGACCAACCCCGGCGACGGGAGTCTGGCCTTCTCGCTGCGAACCAGTGAGATGATCTCCTACCCGAGTGCCTACTGGCTGGTCAACTCCGTCAGCTACGGTGCGTCATTCATGACGGTATGGAAGGTCACCGGGGCCACCGTGTGCACGGGCCCCACACTGACCAGCTACAACATGCCCACAGCAGCCTACGACGATCCCCCGGCCGCGCTGCAGCCCAACGGCACCTACGTGGATTGCGGCGACGCACGCCTGCAGAACTCGGTGTACTACAACAGCAACGTGTGGGCCGGGCACGCGCGGCGCGTCAACTGGAGCGAGCCCACGGATCGATCCGCGGTTGCCGTGTGCCAGTTCAACCCCAACACGCTCGCGGTCAACTTCTACGGGGGCTTCGGGGCCGCCGGGCTCTACTACGCCTACCCCGCGGTCAACTTCGACACGGCCCTCAACGGCATCGTCGCGTTTTCCCGCGCGGGGCCGACCGAGAACCCGGGCTCGCGCTACGCGGACCTCGCCAACGGCGGTCCCTGGGGAAGCAGTGCCCTGCTCATCTCCGGCAACACCAGCTACACCGGCAGCAGCGACGCCGGCACCCTCGCCGACCCGTATCGCTGGGGTGACTACTACGGGGCCGCCCTCGACCCCATCAACTACCGCGCCATATGGATGTACGGCGAATACACGGTGAACGCCTTCAACTGGGGCACGCGCGTCGGCGTGGTGTCGCCGCAGGGCCCCGGTGTGCTGTCGGTGACGCCATCGCCCGGACTCGTATCCGGTGGCCTGGCCGGCGGTCCGTTCTCGCCTTCCGGCATCAACTATACGGTCAGTAACACGGGCAACGCCCCGCTCACCTGGTCGCTCTCCGGCGTCAACACGTGGAATTCTGCGTCGTCGACGGGCGGACAGCTCGGAGCGGGCGGGTCGACGATTGTGAGCATCAACATCGACGCCTCGGCGAACGCCTTCGGGCCGGGCATCTACACGGACGCCTACACCTTCGCCGATTGCTACAGCGGTGCGGCGCTCGGGCGCAGCACCGTGCTGCACGTGGGTGCGGATGGTTCCTGCGACGGCTCCCAGCTGGCGCTCACGCCGGGTATCGCGCCGCCCAACTACGGCGCGGACGGAGCCACCTATGAGCGCGGGGTCTACATCACCGCCATCAAGGACTTCAGACTCTGCGCGATGGCCTACAAGCTGGAGTTGTCGAGCCTGCCGCGCACGCTGACGGCGCGTATCTACGCGGCCAACGGGGTCACGCGCGGCGCGCTGCTGGCGACCGGCAGCATCGCCATCACCCAGCAGGGCAACGTGCTCCACCACGTGCCCATCAGCTACACGCTCCAGTCCTGTCAGGACTACGAACTGGTGTTCGAAATCGCCGGTGGCGATGCGTGGGAGTGGTGGAGTGAGGGCGGGATTACCGAACCGTTCGACGTGGGTGGCGCCATTCGTGTCCGCGACGGTTCCCTTAACGGTGGTGCCGGCAACACGGCGCTGCCCCACATCGAGATCACCGGCATCGCGGCACCCAACCCGGCGATGCTCAGCGACCTCGGCGGCCCCGGGGCGCCTCCGAATTCCGCCCCCGACGACAACAACGAGCGCGGCATCTTCATCAAGGCGCTCGACACCGCCCAGCTGTGTGCATTCGGGTGGGAAGCCGACCTTCCCGCCGGTTCCCAGCTGACCGCACGCGTCTACCGGGCCACCGGCACCGTCCGTGGCGCGCTGGTCGCGGAAGGAACCTACACGGTTCCGTCTTCCGGCCTCCAGTTCCACGACATCCCCATCAACTACCAGTTGGAGGAGGGCCGCGACTACGACCTCGCCGTTGAGTTCGGCGTCACCAACTCGTGGCCGTGGTGGGACGAGAACACGTTCGCGGAGCCCTACGACGTGGACGTGTTCCGGGTGGTCGATGCGGAGGCGTTTGGCTCGGCCATCAACTACGCGTTGCCCCACTACCGGGCAAGCTGGGAGGAGAAGACCGGAGGTTCGCCCTTCGATCTGCGCAAGATCACCGACGTGCTTCCCCCACCCAACAGCGCCAACCAGCCCAACTCAGAGTACGGCGCGTTCGTGACGTCCAACATCAGCCAGCAGGTCTACAGCATCGGCTGGATGGCGGACGTTCCTGCCGGCCAGCCCATCATCGCCAACGTGTACGATGCAACCGGCATCGTGCGCGGCGCGCTCCTCAGCACGGGTACCGTGATCTCGTCGGGTCCCGGCATGCGCTGGCACGACATTCCGCTGGCGGCACCGCTGGTGGCGGGCCAGGACTACGACATCGCCATCCAGTGGGCAACTATCAACGAGTTGCGCTGGTGGAGCGACACCTCCGGGTTGCCGTACACCATCAACGGCGTCATCACGGTTCGTGACGGCGAGTCCCAGGTGTATGGCGGCGCCGGCAACACCGCACTCATCCACATGCGCATGCACGCGTGCGATGAAAACGCGACACCGGTGCTGGACGGGCCGCAGAAGACACCGTTCTTCATGGCGGCGCCCGCACCCAACCCGATTGCCACCTCGGCTCGGCTGAACTTCTCGCTGGAGGAGGACGGTCCGGTGACGATCACCGTCTACGACGTGGCGGGACGCCGCGTACAGACCCTGATCGACGGTCAGCATACGCCGCGGGGATGGCACAGCATCGACCTCAACTCGAGCGGGTACGCCAGCGGCGTGTACTTCCTCAAGATGCAGTCGAACGCAAAATCGCTGTCGCGCAAGTTCGTGGTCGTGCACTGACCGCGACGGAAGCAAGGCAGTAACGCACAAGGGGCCGGCCACCGTGGCCGGCCCCTTGCCGTTGGCGTCAGCGCGAGGTGGCAACCAGTGCGCGCAGCAGACCGCGGAAGATGATGCGGTGTACGGGATAGAGACCGTACCAGTAGATGAGCCCGCCCAGTCCCCGCGGCGCAAAGAACGCGGTCTGTACCAGTGTGGTCCCGGTGTCGTCCGGTTTCGCCTCGAACTCGAGCCAGGCGCGTCCCGGCAGCTTCATCTCGGCGCGCAGCCGCAGCAACCTGCCGGCCTCAACGGCCTCCACGCGCCAGAAATCGAGCGCATCCCCGACGCGGACGTCCACAGGATCGCGCCTGCCGCGACGCATCCCGACACCACCCAGCAGGCGATCCACCACGCCCCGCAACCGCCACGACCAGTTCCAGAACAGCCAGCCGCGTCGACCGCCCAGACTTGCGAAGTTCAGGAATGCGTCCCGCGGCGCGGCGGCCACACGCGCCTGCCGGCGCTCCATGATCATGCCCTCGCGCGTGCTGAGGACCAGCGGCGGCCGGTCCCCCTGCGAGGTCATCAGGGCGTCGCTCCACGACGACTCAACGCGGTTCGCATCCAGTTGCGAAAGCGCCAGGCGCACCGCGCGGTCGTAGTCCATGGGCACGATCGATGGGAAGAGGCTTCGGGCCGATGTGTCCCGCACCACGACCTCACTGCGCAGCCCCTCCACCAGTGGCCGCGCGATTACCGACGGGACCGGCGTCACGATGTGCACCCAGTACGACGACAGGCGCGGCGTAAGCACCGGCACCGGGAGCAGTACCCGCCGCAGACCCCGCGCGCGCGCGTAGCCGGTCATCATCTCACCGTAGGTAACCACGTCGGCCCCGCCGATTTCGACCACGCGCCCGGCCGACTCGCTGCTCGACAACGCCGCCACCAGGTAGTCCACCACGTCGTCAATCGCGATCGGCTGCGTACGCGTATAGACCCAGCGCGGACAGATCATCACCGGCACGCGCTCGGCCAGGTAGCGGATCATCTCAAATGACAGGCTTCCCGAGCCGACAATGACCGCGGCGCGAAACTCCGTCACCGGCACGCCGGCCTCACCCAGCGTAACCCCCGTTTCCTGACGCGAGCGAAGGTGCGCGGACAGGGCCGTGGTGCTGTCTCCGAGCCCGCCCAGGTAGATGATCCGGCTCACCCCACCCGCGGCCGCGGCGGCTCCGAAGTTGCGCGCCGCCAGCACGTCGCGCTCGTGAAATCCCGCCCCGCTGCCCATGCTGTGAACCAGGTAGTAGGCCGCGTCCACACCCCGCATGCACGCGTCCAGTGACTCCCGGTGGAGAACGTCGCCGGCGACGATCTCCACGCGATCCACCCAGCGCCGGCCAGCCAGCCGCGCGGGATCCCGCGCGAGGCAACGCACGCGGTGTCCCGCCGCCAGCAGTGCGGGCACCAGGCGCCCCCCGATGTAGCCCGTGGCACCGGTTACCAGGATCGTCATGGCCCCACCACCATACGTGTGTCTCGACGGGATTCGAGTACTCCAGCTATCATCGCGACAAGTTACGAACGAAAGGACGACCCATGCAACTCATGCTGAACTGCCTGTGGATGACCCGCGCGGAGGAATTGCTGAGAGGTGCCGAGGAACTCGCCCCGGCCGACATGACCAACGCACGAACCCGTGCCGCGGGCCACAACCAGCGCGCCATGGCGGCCATTGTCGCCGAGTTCACGGTGGCGCGGGAGAATCTGCTCGCACGCCTGGACGCCGCCACCGATGACGACGTCACCCGCGCCTCAAGCGGCCCATGCGCCTGGTCGACCTGTGCTTCTTCGTGGCCGAACACGACGATCATCACCTGGCGGTTGTTACCCGCGCGCTGCGCGCCCAGGGCCACTGAAGCCGCCTAGCGGTACGCCTGCGGATGCCGGGTGTGGAAGTCGGTGGCTTCCTGGTATGCCCTGGCCACCGCCAGCACGGTGGCGTCCCCGTAGAGCCTGCCCATGAAGGTGATGCTGGTCGGTTCCCCGTCCTCGTCGAAGCCATTGGGCAGCACCACGCACGGGTGACCGGTGAGATTGGTGATCAGCAGGTTGTCACCGCCAAAGCTCGGGGTGATGTACACGTCCACCGGCAGTTTCTCCATTTCCCGCATCAGCTCCGTGCGGATGCGATTGGCCTGGATGTACTCGACGGCGGGGATGAACCGCGCGGCGCGGAACGTGTTGGGCCACGCGTTCTTGATCTGCCGCACCATAAGATCGTCGCGATTGCTGCGCGTGAGGTCGTCGAACGCAGCCGCCGCCTCCGCGGAAAGAATGCACCCCAGCGGTGATGCGTCCATCGCGGGCAGTTCGATGGGGGTCAGGGTCGCTCCCAGTGCGCGCAGCTTCTCGAGTGTTGCGTTGTCGCGCTCCCGGTTGGGGTAGTCCTCCTCGAACATGGACTTGACGAAGCCGATGCGGAGATCCGCGAGCTTGACATCGGGACGATAGGCGAACGGCCCGTCGACCACCGCAGGGTCGATTCCATCGGCTCCACGGATGGCCTGGAAGACGATCGCACAATCCTCGACCGACCGGCAGATGGGCCCGATCTTGTCCATCGACCACGACAGGGCCATGGCACCGGCTCGGCTCACGCGGCCGAACGTGGGCCGCAGGCCGGTGGTGCCGCAAACGGTGGACGGCGAGACGATGGAGCCCCAGGTCTCGGTTCCGATCGCAAACGGCACCAGCCCCGCCGCGGTCGCCGACGCCGATCCCGCCGAAGAACCGCTGGACCCCTTCTCGGTGTTCCAGGGGTTGCGCGTCCTGCCCCCGAACCAGACGTCGCCCCAGGCCAGCGCGCCCAGCGTGGTCTTCGCCACCAGCACCGCCCCGGCTTCATCGAGCTTGCGGATCACGGTGGCGGTATCGTCGATGGTCTGATCCCGGTACGGCATGGCGCCCCAGGTGGTCTTGGTCCCCTCGACGGCCAGAAGGTCCTTCGCACCGTAGGGCATCCCGTGCAGCGGTCCGCGGTACTTGCCCCTGGCGATTTCCGCATCCGCGCGCCGGGCCGCATCCATCGCGCGCTCCTCGGTGAGACTCACCACACACTCGAGCGCCGGTCCGTATCGCTTGAGACGAGCGAGGTACATGGTGGTGAGTTCGACCGACGTCACCTGCTTCGTCCGGATGAGCTCGGCCAGATCGGCGACGGGCCAGAATGCGACATCTTCCAGATTGGCGGGCCGCTTGACCTTGCGGGGCTTGCTCCAGCGCGGACCGGACGAAGCGGCGGGAGGCGGACCGGACGCAAGTCGCAGTACCAGCGCGGGCGGAACCGCGTTTGGTACCGGCGTGGCCCTCATGCTCCCGTAGCCTTCCAGATAGTCGGCGAGGTCGGACTGCATGGAGTCCCGCTCCGCGTCGTCAAACTCGAGCCCGATGATCTTCTCGGCGCCGGCGATGTCGCTCTTCGAGAACGGCAGATCCCCCTGCGCCACGCCCACTATATATCCCACGGCCAGGGCCGTCGTCGAAATCGCAAGCACGGCACGAATACGCATTATCTTCCCTCCAGGACCGCTAGCATCTCATCCACACGAACGAACTTCTCGCGCGGTTTTCCCACCGCGGCGCCCCGCGCCACTTCCGCCGCATCGATGCAGCGCCAGTCTTCGTAGGACACCACGCGCACGCCCCGCTCCGCGAGCAAAGCGCTAACCGCGTCCCGCGACGGCTCCTCGCACGCGGGCAGCGCAGGAATATCCGCCAGCACGTGTTTGACCGTCTCGAAGCTGTCCGGCTTGTTGGTGCCGATGATCCCCGACGGGCCGCGCTTGATCCAACCCGCCACGTACAGCCCCGGCACCGCCTTGCCGTCCCGCGTGATGCGCCCCTCCAGGTTGGCGAATACACCGCTGCGGTCATCGAAGGGGATGCCGTCGATGGGAACGCCCCGGTAGCCCACGCTGCGGAACAGGACACCGCAGCGGACCGTCTCGGTGACCCCGGTTCCGCGCGCCTTCTGCCGTCCGGCGTCGCCCGTCAGTTCGTTGCGTTCCATGAGCACCGACTCCAGATGTGACGCGCCCTGCAGCTGTTGCGGCCCCCGGTAGAACTGAATCATCAGGCGACGACTCTTCCCCGCGGGTGCACGGGCCGCGAGGTTCTTCAGGAGCTCGTAGTTCTTGATGGCGTCGCGCCACTTGAGTTCTTCGAGCTCCGCGCGGCTGGCCGCGTTGAGTTCGAGTTCCACGGGGTCCACCAGGACGTCGCAATCGGCAAGTTCCCCGAGTTCCTTCAGTTCGGGAGGCGTGAACGCGGCCTGCACCGGCCCGCGCCGGCCCACCATGCGCACCTCGCGCACCTTCGAGTCCGCCAGCACATCCAGCGCGTGGGCGGCGATGTCGGTGTGCTTGAGTTCGTCCACGGTCTTGGCCAGGATGCGCGCCACGTCCATGGCAACGTTGCCCTGACCGATGACCACAGCGCACTCGTGGGAAAGGTCGAAGTTGTGATCGCGGTAGGCGGGGTGCCCGTTGTACCACGCCACGAACTCGGTGGCGGTGTAGCTGCCGGGAAGATCCTCGCCGGGAATGCCGAGGCGGCGGTCGGTCTGCGCGCCGGAGGCAAACACGACTGCGTCGTAGAAGCGCCTCAGTTCCATGACGCTGATATCGCGTCCGACCTCGACATTGCCGAACAACGCGAAGCCCGGATGCCCCGCCGTCTTTTCGTAGCGGGCGATGATGTTCTTTATCTTGGGATGATCGGGCGCAACCCCGTACCGGACGAGGCCAAACGGCGCCGGCAGCGCCTCGAACATGTCAACCTGGGTGGACGCTCCACCCGCAAGAAGCGCCTCTGCGGCGTAAAATCCGCTGGGTCCGCTGCCCACCACTGCGATGCGGAGCGGACGGTCCCCGCGCACCATCGTGAACCCCTTTCTCGGGAAATGCCGCACACCGCGCTTTCAGTCGGCGGCGGCAGGACGGGCGAGGGACAGACCTCGGCCCAGGTTCCCTCGACGACGATCATCTTCGTGCGCGCCGTCTGGTGTCGCATGCGGCGCGCATCCCGGTACTCCGGAGACTCGAGCCACTGACGGGCTCGATCGATGCTCTCGAATTCGAGGATTACCACACGTCCGGGGTTCCAGTCACCCTCGAGAATCCTGGTACGTCCGCCGCGGGCCAGGTAGCGGCCGCCGTACAACGCGACGGTCTCACCCGCCATGGCCTTGTAGCGCGCATACCCCTCGGGGTCGGTGATCTCGATGTCCACAATAACGTACGCCGACATGTCATTCTCCACTTATCAGGGCGCGGCCGGGAGGCTGCGCAGGTAGGCCGCAACCGACTCCCCTTCCCGCTCGCGCAGGTTCACGCAGTCAGATATCTGCTCGGACACCTTGGCCATGCTGGCGCCGGTACCCTCCACCTGGTGCTCCGGATCCGCAAAGAACTTCTGCGCGGCCTCCATGCGCTGCTCCGAACACCCGCTCACGAAGTACGGGAAGTACGACGTGAACTCGGGCGGCACGCGCGCCGCCAGCGCCGTGTAGTTGTGGGTCATCCACTTGTACACGCGGTCGCGCCCCTGCTCGGTGGCAAAGAGACCGGCGACCACCTGCCACATGTCCGTTGGGCGGACATTGTCGCTCAGCACGTAGCCGAGGGTGGCATCCTGCAGGGCGGGATCCTGGAAACGTCCCAGCGCCGCCAGATATCGGTTCTTCTCCGTCGGATTCTTGGAATTCTCGTAGTGCGCGCGGAACTCTCCGTACAGCGCCTCGTCGCCATCAATCGCCGCCACCCCGAGCACCGCGCCCGCAACCGAGGCGTCGACTGAACTGGGATCCTCCAGGTAACGGGCGGTCATCGCCTTGCAGTAGGCGCGCACGGCGGGGTCGCGCCCGTCGTCACCCAGCATGCGGATCATTCCGGGCCGAATCCCGGCGACCACCTCGGAGTCGTTGTCGCGCGGCTCGATGCCGTAGCGCTCACGCGCCGGCCCCAGCGCCCGTTGCACGTAGGCGGCATACTCGGTGGTCAGGTCGTCGCTGACGAACGCCCCGCGCAGACCGTTCAGATCCTCGATCACGGCGGAAACGATATCCGGCTCCGGCGTCCCAGCGAACGACGCGGCCAGCGCCAGGTATTCGTCACCGCTGATCTCCCCGGCCGCCAGCAACGCGCGCGCGTTGGACAGGAAGCGCGCCCGCTCGCGCTGGCCCATGGTCTGGTCCGGAGCGGATGCAATCTTTACCATCATCTCCGCGGGAACGATCCAGCGGTAGTAGCCGGCGCCGCCCTCGTCGGGCATCACCCATTCGACGTGGCCGGGAACCTCGACGCGCTTCGACTCCTTGTCCAGGAGCACGACCCGCGTCTGCACGTTCTTCCCATCGGAGATCTTCAGGCGCACCGGCACCGTCCACAGCGCCGGCGTGGCGTCACCGCCGTGGTTGACGAATCGCTTCTGCGATACCGTCAGGACGCCACCGTCGCCCACTTCCACACGCACCAGCGGAAAGCCGGGCTGGTCGAGGAAGCTCGAGAGCAGGGGCTCGAGGTTCGCGTCCGCCGCGTTGGAAAGCGCGGCAAACAGGTCCGACCCCACGGCATTGCCCCACGCATGGTCGTGCAGGTACTGGCGCACACCGCGCCGGAATGCCTCTTCACCAATGAACTGCTCGGTCATGCGCAGCACGGTGCGCCCCTTCTGATAGGCGAGACCGATGTCCTCCATGATGTCGTTGCCGGAGTCCACCTTCTTGCGCACGGGGGTGGTGGACTTGCGCGCGTCGCCCATCATGGTCTGGTTGACCTCCTGGGCGAAGTCGCTCTCCAGGTCCGCGTCGGGATACAGCTGTACGGCGATCTTCTCCGAGAGCCAGTCCGCAAACGACTCGTTGAGCCACAGGTCATCCCACCACGCCATGGTGACGTAGTCTCCGAACCACATGTGCGCCACTTCGTGTGCGGTGACGAAGTCGAGCCGCCGCATCTGGGCTTCGCTCGACGTCTCCGGGTCGACCAGCAGCAGGCGGTCACGGTAGGTGATCGCACCCGGGTTCTCCATGGCGCCCGGCCAGTACTCGGGCACAGCAATCAGGTCGAGCTTTTCGTAGGGATACGGAATGCCGAAGTAGTCCTCCAGCGCCGCCACGATCTTCGCCGTGGTTGTTGCCGCGTACTTGCCCAGCTTCTTCTGTCCCTTGGTCATGTAGACGCGCCCCGGCACCTTCATCCCCGTAATGGGAACGCTCTCGAGCGGCCCGGCAGCGATGGCGATGAGGTAGGTGGAGGTTGGCGGCATCTTCTTGAAGACGATCGTCTTGTCGGCCGCGCCCATGATTTCCTTTTCGACTGGTGCGTTGCTGACCGCTTCCTGCTGCATGGGTACCGTCACGGTCAACTGGAAGGGAATCTTGTAGATCGGTTCGTCCCAGCACGGGAAGGCCTTGCGCGCGTCCATGGCCTCCATCTGCGTGAACAGGTAGCCGCGCCCCTCGTACACGACACGGTACAGGCCCACCGCGCGGGTGTTGTACGGCTTGGAGAACGAAATCGACAGCGTGTAGGCGCCGGGCGCCAGTTCGGATGCCGCGGTCGCGCGCTGGGTGCCGCGGTCGCCCGCGGACGCGATCTCGACGCCAACGCCCCCCCCCTCGCCACGCAGCTCGACTGTGTCGAGTGTCATCTCCTCGGCGTGGAAGAGGAACTCCCGGGTGGGACGCTCGACGCGCAGGTCGATACGGACCGATCCGGTGTAGTCGTCCTTGTCGGCATCGAGGTCCAGTTCGATGGCCATGAAAGTGGGGGCGACGTTCGGGTCCAGCCGGGGCTCGTCCGCGAGGGACGGCACCACCGCCAGGACGACGAGGAACAAACTGATCCATGCCGGAACCGGCCATGACCTGAGTCGCATGAGATCCTCCGAGTAGGTGGCAAGTGCGCGTGACGGGAAAGGCGGAATTCTAACACATTGCCGGGACTACGGCGGCGGCGGCGGCAGGGTTTCAGCGGCCCTTGAGGGCGTTGGCGATCCAGAAGGTCCGGTGCACCGAGGTGATCACGGTTCCCACCGCGATCAAGACCACGCTGGCCGCAACCACCGTGCCCTCGCCCCGTCCCAGGGCAGCCGACAGGGTGGGATCGAGGATGGACCCCAGGCCCAGGATGATCATGCGCTCGGCGCGCTGCATCATTCCCACCTTGCACAGCACGCCGAGGCTCTCGCCGCGGGCGCGTGTGTAGCTCACCAGCAGCGAGCCCCCCAGGGCCACCACCACTGCCAGCGACCTCCAGCCACCGGCGAAATAGTAGGCCAGGCCCGCGAAGGCGAAAAACTCGGTGAATCGATCCAGGGTGGAGTCGAGAAACGCGCCGCGCGCGTCCGCAACATGCGTGGCGCGGGCCACCTCCCCGTCCATGACGTCGGCCAGACCGCTGACGAAGATAAGCGCCCCGGCAACGGGATGATGACCGGTTGCGTACGCCACCATGCTGCCCAGACCGCAAACGATGGCGAACATATTATAGAAGAGCGGGCTCAGGCCGGCGGCCACCGACCCGCGGGTCACCGGGCGGATCAGCCAGTAGAACCAGTTGCGCACCCAGAACCCGAGGACGAACGTGCCCCCGCGCCCGGTGCGATCGTCCACCACGCGTCCCGCCGCAGTCATCCGGTAAGCGAGCATCGTCACCAGCGCGAACCCCACCACACACACCAGCGAAACAATCTCCGGCCTCATGCATCGCTCCCGTCCGCCGGCGTGCCGGCTCCCCGGTTTGGATCGTTGTCGCGCATGGCGCGAATCACGCGCAGCGCCTTCGGCCAGAGAAAAATGATCGGGAAGCGCCGCTCCGATTTGGTGAGTTCGATGCGCACCCCCGAGCGGCGTTCGATCTTGCGCACGATATAGTCCAGCCAGTCGTCGAAGGTGAGCATGTACTTGAACCAGCGCAAGGTGGCGCGAAACTTCGAACGCCGGAAGAAGTGCCCCACCCGCCAGCGATGCCGCCGCGTGGGCCGCTTGACGAGCCGGTAGCGATCGTCCTCAACCGCCATGTCGCCCTCGGCGACAGCCCCCTGGAGGACGCGTTCGTAGGCGAGGCGGAAGAAACTCGACTGCGCGTTGTACACCTCGAGCACACGCGAGCGCGCCTCGGGCCGGATCTCTCCGGCGTAGGACACCTCCAGCATTCGCTGGCAGTATTCCATCACGTTGAATGTCTTCTCCAGGAACAATGGCACCCAGTCCAGCGTGAGGTAACGGGCCGCCTCGATGCGGCGTTCCATCGCAATGCGATCCTTTGTGGAGCGGGCGTAGACGATGTGCACGCGCTGCGACAGCCGGCCCCGGAAGAAATGATCCTTCGCGTCCGCCGACATTTCGTGGGCGAGATCCCCCTCGGTGACAATGAAGCACTTGGCGCCGGCGCGCAGGCCACCCGGGTCGTTGAGATAGATGATGTTGGGCGGCAACACCCGGTTGAGGGCCGCCATGATGCCGCTGTGCCGCGACGTGGGCAGCCGCGAGCCGATGGACTCGTAGAAACGCAGGTAGTTCTCGACCACGACGAACAGGTCGGCGGCGCTTCCCTCGCCGGGCGATGTCCCCAGCAACCGCGAGCCAAAGAACACCACCCCCACCAGATTGCGCCCGCATGCCTCGCTCAGCAGGTCGACGATATCGCGGACTTCCGGCGGAACCTGGTCGGGTGCGGCCACGCTTGCACCGGGAAACGGGCGCACCACCTCCCGCGCCGCGCCCCCGGGGCGCAACGGCCCGCTCACGACGACATCACCGGTTCGGCCGGCTCGCGGTCGCGGTGTTGTGATGCTGGCTCATCGCGTCTCATCTGCGCCAGCTTATCACACATGGTCCGCTCCAGCCGGTCGATGAATTCATCGTGGTTGTCGCGTCCGGTTCCATCGTACTCAAACGGCCCCACCGCTTCCGCCCTGCAACGCATGCGCGACACGGTACGGACGAAATCGGGCAGGCGCGCGCTCTTCCACATGCCATCGACGACGAGCACGTGCACCGTCCACGGCCGGGCGGACAGGAACGCGTGCAGCCCGGCCCGCTTCCAGGTTTGTATCTCGCCGTCGGGCGTGCGATGCCCCTCCGGGTATATGACGATGGGGTGCTGCGCGGCACGCGCCAGTTCCCCGAGGCGCTCGATCTCCGCGCGTCCCTTGCGGCCCGGGTAGACGGGGATGTGTCCGTAGAGACGCAGCATGTGCGAGACGAGGGGGACGCCGCGCAGGTAGCGGTAGTGGGCCACCATCTGCGGATACCCGTCGGGCACGCACAGGAATGCGAGCACAATGTCGACCAGCGACTGGTGGTTGGAGACGATGAGGATGCCGCCCTTCGTCGGGACGCGCAGACCGACGTCGAGCCGCGCGCCGAACAACCGAAGCAGCCCGGCGGTCGAATCACGCCCCAGGCGGACGTGGAATCGCAGCAGGGGCTCGAGTCGGCCGGGTGCCAGCAGGGACACCGGCGTGACCGTCACCCACAGCAGAATCTCGAGCGCGACGAACGTCACGCCGACACACAAAAGTGCTATTATTCCAATCAGTTGCCGAATCAATATCATGTAGTCTGGTAAGGTAATTGCACGGGTCCCGGTGGCACCCTGCGCTTCCCCTAAATGGCTTGACGCACCGAGAACGATGCGGCAAAGTATCTTACCACGCTTCGAGGAGGAGACAACCAGATATGAGATCAAGACCGCTGCGAGACGGCGCGCCGGGGGATGCCCGGTCGCCCGAGCAGGAATCGGAGGCGAGCGCCCGGCCGGCGAAGTCGTCGCCCGTGCCCGCGACGCCCGCCCCGTCGTCGGCCAACGACCTCGACTACAGCAACTTCTTCTGGGGTTCCGGCAAGGATCCCTTTGATATCCTGGGTCCCTTCGACGACTGGTTCGACGAGGCGCGCCCGGCCGGTTACTACCTGTTCGGCCAGCCCATGAGCAGCGCGCCGCGTTCGCGTGTCGACGTGGTGGAGCAGCTGCGCAAGGAGCGTCTCTCCGGCCTCATCAATCTGGCGTCCTACAACTACCTCGGCCTGTCCTACCGTCCGGAGGTCATCGAGGCGTCGATCGAAGCGGTTCGCAAGTATGGCACCGGTTCCTCCGGCTCGCCCATTCTGTCCGGCACCACCGAGATGCACGAGGAACTCGGGCGGCGCATCGCGGAGTTCAAGAACAAGGAGCAGTGCCTTCTCTTCCCCTCGGGCTACAGCGCCAACCTCGGCGTCATCGCCGGCATCATGCGCTCCGGAGACCTGGTGGTCACCGACCAGTACGCCCACGCCAGCATCGTTGACGGCATCATCCTCTCCAAGGCGCAGGTGCGCTACTTCCGTCACAACAACGCGGCGGATCTGGAACGGAAGCTCAAGGATTTCAACGGGCGCAAGCTCGTCATCGTCGAAGGCGTCTACTCGATGGACGGAGACCTCGCCAATCTCCCCGAGATTGTCGAAGTGGCGCAGCGCAACGGCGCCCGCATCATGATCGACGAGGCGCATTCGGCCTTCCTGTTCGGAAAGAACGGGCGCGGCGTCGCCGAGCACTTCGGGCTGGACGACGACATCGACATTCACCTGGGCACTTTCTCCAAGAGCCTCGGTGGCCAGGGCGGCTACGTGGCCGGTTCGCGCAAGCTCATCCGCTATCTCAAGGGCTTCGGCCGCTCGCACGTGTTCTCGTGCGCGCTGGCGCCGGGCGTGGTGGGCGGGCTGATCAAGGCGTGCGACATTGCGCGCGACGAGCCCGAACTGCGCGACCGCCTGTGGGAGAACACGGCGGTGCTGCAGGAACACCTGCGCGAGAAGGGCGTCGACATTGGCGATTCCGAATCGCAGGTGATTCCCATCATGATCCGCGACGACGATCGCGTGTTCCAGGTCGCCGAGGACATGATCCACAGCGGCGTGTACCTCAACCCGGTGCGCTACCCGGCGGTTGGCAAGCACCGCTCACGCCTGCGCATTTCGGTTACGTCGTCGCACACCCCGGATGAATTGCGGGAGGCGGCGGACATCATCGCCCGCGTCCTGGACAGGCACGGATTCCTATGCCGCTGACCCAGTACAAGTTCAAGCACGCCGTAAGCGCGTTCTTCGAGATGTCGCGCGACGCCGCCAAACGGGCGCTGCCGGCGCACCTCGAAGCCATGGAGGTCAAACACAGCCTCGGCGTGTTCGCGGTGACCGCGTTCGACTTCACCGGCAGCGAGGTTGGCAGCTACGAGGAACTCGTGCTGGCGGTCATCACCCCGCCGGTACTCGGTGTCGGCGGAGAGTTCCCGCGTTCCGCGTTCTACCCCTTTGTGGTCGGCACCAGCACCGAGGCGTCGCGTCTGCACGCCATCGAACGCTGGCACCTTCCCCACTACATGGCGGACATCCGCGTGGAGTTCGAAGAGAAGGACGGCAGGATGAATGTCCACGCCCACGAGAACGGACGTGGCATCCTGGACATGTCGGTGAGTGCGCACAAGTGGACGCGCGTCAACCACCTCTACCAGGCGTTCACCGTCGATCCCCCCCGGAACTTCAAGGCCGACATCCACATGGAGGGTGCGTTCACCGAGCACGAGGAGGAATCGGGCGAGATCGTCATCCACCCGCACCCCATGTGCGAAGCGCTCCTGAAGGCCGACGTCGCCTCCTACCCGTTCCGTGAGCTCTGGATGAAAGACGGCGTCCAGACGTTCGAGGAACTTCAGACCCTCTAGCACCGGCACCGTTGCCCGTTCCCATGCCCCGGAGCGGATCCTTTGTCGTTGTCGTCAACCCCGCCGCGGGTCGCGGGCGTCGCCGTGCGCGCCTGCGCGACTACCTCGATCGCCTCAGAAACCAGCTCGGAGAATTTCAGCCCGCGGTGACGGAACGCGCCGGCGACGAGGTCGCCATCGTCGATCGCGCGCTGGCCGACGGCGCGTCGACCATCATCGCGCTCGGCGGCGACGGCACCTGGAGCGCGGCGGCCGACCGCATCATCGCCAGCGGCCGGCGCGACGTCGCGCTGGGCCTCCTGCCCGTCGGCACCGGCAACGACTTCGGAAAGTCGCTGGGAATACGCCACGAGCACGCAGACGCGGTGGTCCGGGCCATCGCGGAACGGCGCACCACCACCGTGGACGCGGGCCGTGCCGGCGGCCGTCATTTCCTGAACGTGGTGGGGCTGGGCTTCGACATCGCGGTCATCGACGACGCGGAGCGAACCCCACTGCTGCGCGGCGACCTGCTCTACCGTTTCTGCGCATTGCGCCAGTTGTTTCGCTTCCCCGGCCGCAACGTGACCATCGAATCCCCCGGCCGACCACCGGAGAAGCTGGACATCCTCATGCTCACCGTGAGCAACGGAAACTACTTCGGCGGGTCGTTTCACATTGCACCACGCGCCAGCCTGGCGGATGGCCGTCTGGATGCGGTGGCGATTCGCGACGCGGGACCCTTCACCCGCGCGCGCCTCTTTTCGCAGGTCTCCAGGGGCGCCCACGAAGGTCTGGCCGAGGTCGTGTGCCTGCAGTCTCCCTCCTTCACCCTCCGTTTCGATGGCACGCTGCGCTACGAGATGGACGGCGAGGTGTACGAGGCGCGCGATTCGCTGACGGTCGAGTCGGTTCCCGCCGCGCTCGACATCTGCGTGCCATCCCGGGAGGAGGCTGCATCGTGAAGGCGGTCGTGTTCGACGGCGCCATTCCGCGCTACCTGCTGACCCTCGCTCTGGGTGCGGTGTCGAAGAGGGCGATGACCGGCCCGCTGCGGTGCACCCGGCTGCGCGACGTTCCCGAGCCCGCACTGCCGGGCGATCGCTGGGTGCGCGTGAAGACGCTGCTGGGCGGAATATGCGGCAGCGACCTCAATCTGGTCTCGCTGCACGTCTCACCGTCCACCTCCCCCTTCTCCTCGTTTCCGTTCGTCATCGGGCACGAGAACGTGGGCGTGGTGAGCGAGGTGGGCGCCGCCGTAACGCGGGTGAAACCGGGCGACCGCGTCGTCGTCAATCCCCTGCTCGCATGCGGTACGCGCGGCATCGATCCCCCGTGCCGCCACTGCGCGGGCGGCTACCCCTCTCGCTGCGAGCACTTCACCGACGGCGCACTCGCGCCGGGCATGCTGCTCGGCACCACGCGCGGCCTGGGTGGCAGCTGGGGAGAACAGTACCTGGCCCACGAGAGCCAGGTGACAACACCCGGCGCCGCCGTAAGTGACCGCGCCGCGTTGCTCACCGAGCCACTCGCCTGTGTCATCTCTCCACTCCTCGAACACCCGCCCGCAACCGGCGCCCGCGCGCTGGTAATCGGCGCGGGTTCCATGGGATTGCTGGCCACCTCGGCGCTGGAGGCCCTGACCGACGCGGACGTCACCGTGCTGGCGCGGCACCGGTTCCAGGCGGAACACGCGGAGCACGTGGGCGCTGACCGCATCGTCTCCGGGCGCTCCGCCCAGCGCCTGCAGGAACTCTCCCGGCTTTCCGGCGGCCGCCTGCTGCAGCCCATCCTGGGGCCGCCCATTCACGTGGGCGGCTTCGACGTGACGGTGTTGTGTGTGGGAAGCGACGCCGCCGTACAGGACGCGCTCCGCTTCACGCGCGCGGGCGGTACCATTCTGCTCCTCGCCAACGTGGCGTCGCTCAAGCGGGTCGATTGGACACCCGTGTGGATCAAGGAACTGACCATCCACGGCAGCCTGTGCTACAACGCCCCGGGCCACGCCGGCGCGCACGGGGGCGCGTTCCAGACCGCCGCCAGCCTGCTCGAGGGTTCCCTGGGATCCCGCCTGGAACCCCTGGTGACGCACGTCGTGCCCCGGAGCGACTTCAGGCACGCCCTGGCGCTGGCCTGGGGACGCGGGGGGAGCGGCGCGGTCAAGGTGGCACTGGCAGCGGATTGACCCCCGCCGTAGAACAGCTGCGCGAATGTGCTCAGGCGCCGGGTGAGGGCGGTGATACACTCCGCGTGTACGAAAGACGAGCACGGAGAGAACCGCATGCCTCGCAACACCGCGGAAGTCAGGAACCATGGAACTCAAACCCAGCCAGTATCAAGCCGCCATGCGCCTGCTCAAGAGCGCCGACGAGGCCATCCTCCACGTCATGTCCGGCTGCAAGCGCAAGGACGAGGCATCGCGGCTGCGCCGCGGCATCGAGGAAGCCGAATCCCTGCTAAAGAAAGTCAAGCAGGAGCTTCGGGTCGGATGAGGACGGCATCGCGGCGGGTTGATCCTCTGGCACGCACCCTCACTTTTTCTGAAGAGGTGAACGAATGAAACCGATCCGGGCGCTGGGTCTCGCTCTGGTCATCGGCAGTGCGTCGGCGGCAATGGCCACCGACCCCGGCCGGGCCACCGAGTCCACATCCAACGAAATCATCTATGACATGACCGTTCCCTGGCCGTTCCGCGAGGTCAACAAGGACGACTCAGACGGCGACCGGGTGCTCGACCGCAACGACGCGTGCCCCGGTACGCCGCGGGGCGCCATCGTCGATGCAAACGGTTGCCCCCTCGATACGGACGGCGATGGTGTCCCGGACGGCATCGACCGCTGCGCGGAAACGCCCCGCGGGGCAATGGTCGACCGCCACGGCTGCCCGCAGGACTCCGACGGGGACGGCATCGCGGACGGACTGGACCGCTGCGCACGCACGCCGCGTGGCGCCATCGTCGACGCACACGGCTGCCCGCAGGACTCCGACGGCGACGGCGTCGCGGACGGGATCGACGAGTGCCCGGGCACGTCGACGGAACTCGCCGTGAACAAGAAGGGATGCCCGGTTCTGATCGGCGAAGTTGGTCAGCAGTTCCTCGACGGCGACGCGGTGGCCTTCAACATTGCGTTCTCTTCCGGCAAGGCCGAGATTCAGCCAAGTTCGTACGCGTTCCTGGACAGCGTGGGCGTCGTACTGAACGACTGGCCGGAGGCGAAGGTCGAGATCGGCGGACACACCGACTCGCAGGGCGCCGCGACGTTCAACCAGCAGCTGTCCGAGAAACGCGCGCAGGCGGTGAAGGACTACCTTACGTCCAAGTACAAGAGGATCCGTCCGCGCAACCTGACGCCGGTCGGCTACGGCGAGAGCCAGCCGGTGGCCACGAACGACACGCCGGAAGGCCGGGCGAGGAACCGGCGCGTCGAGTTCAGGCTGACCAATGCCAGCGAGCTGGGCAAGGACGTGGAGACAAAGCGTTACAAGAAACGAAACGAATAGCCGCCGCTTGGTTCATCAAGAAAACTGGGGCGCGGTGTCCGGCACCGCGCCCCTTATTCTCTCAGGCACCCGCGGCCGCTATCTGGCTGGCACGCCACAGGACCGCGACCCGGAGCACGTCGATGTCGGACTTTTTCGGTCGGATGGTGCGCGTGGTCAGTTCCGCCGCCTCGGCACCGGCCGTCTCGATCTCCCGGATCTCCTCCTGCAGTTCCGCCGCCAGACTCTCGTACTGCGCACGCAGGGCGCGGGCATTGTCCTGCGCGTGGGCGACGTCCCGCTGCTGCCGGGCCGTCCGATCCACGCCCCTCGCCGCCGTCGTCGCGCGACCCAGCGCGGCCTGCGAAACCCGCTTGCGGCCCATGAATGCGGTGAGCAGCGTGGCGCCGACCGAAACCGCCGTTTGCATGCGCTGGCTGTTGGCCTGATCCTTCTCGCGTGCGACCGTTGTTTCAGCCCGGCGGATGCGGTCTTCGAGCGTTGCCAGCTTCGCACTGTATTTTGCGCGCAGCTTGTCCACCCGCTCGTCGCGATCAACTCGAAGCGCGTCGGCAATGCGTACACGAAAATCGCGCTCGCTCTCGCCGGGCTTCGACAGCAACCTGAGCCGCTTCACTTCGTGCAGGGTAATGCCGTCCCCCCGATAGAGCGCGTCCGCCGCCGCCTTCGACCACGCCGCAGCACTTCCCTTGCGGCCGGCCGCGGCGGGAAGATCGCCGAACGACGCACCCGCGGCCGGCTCCGGCCCCGGTTCGGGCGCGCGATCGAGTTCTTGCGCCGTGCTCCAGTCGGGCCCCGCGAGGTTCGCCGCCAGGGGCGCTTCCAGCACGACCGTCCTGGTGTGGGGACTGCCATCGGGCAACGCCACGTGCACCCGCGCCTCGGCAATCGCATACGGCACGTAGGTCACGGAAGCACCCGCGGGCGCGGCGCCGAAAATCTGCGGCAGTTCGGCGGGAAGCACCGGCCGCGCCAATGACGCCACGGACATCGGGGCAGCCACGGGCGCGGATCGGCCGGGAGGCGCCTTCTGCGGCGCATCCGCGAGTGCATCCCCACCACCGCCGGGCAGGCGGCGCAGCTGCGCCCGCGTGAGCGGGCCGGCGAGGTAGGACATCACCCAGCGCGTCCGGAACACCACCGGCGCATCGTCGTGAATGTTGTGCATCAGGAACGTGCGCGGCTCGAGCGATCCGATGACCGTCTCCAACCGCTTCGCGTCGACGCTACCTGTCGCACTGGCGAGCCCATCGGCGAGCCGCTTCTTGTCCCTCTCCGTCTGCAGCCGCCCGATGAACCACGTGCCCGCGTTGGAGAGCGCCTTGTAGTCGAGATCCACCGGGTTCTGAGTGGCAAGCACCACACCCACGCCGAAGGCACGCGCCTGCTTCATCAGGGTGAGCAACGGCCGCTTGGAAGGGGGCTCCTCCACCGGTGGCATGAAGCCGAAGATTTCGTCCATGTACACCAGCGCCCGCAGCGACGACGTCCCCGATCGCGTCCGCATCCACGCCACCACTTCATTGAGCAGCAGCGAGACGAAGAACATGCGCTGCGCGTCGTCGAGGTGTGCAATCGAAAAGATCGCCACGCGGGGCTTTCCAGACTCGGTGTAGAGCATGCGATCGATATCGAGCGCATCGCCAGTCAGCCAAGGTTGGAATCCAGGCGAAGCCAGCAGGTTGTTGAGCAGCATCGCCAGCCCGAACCGGTCCCTGGAAGGAAAGAACGACTCCAGTTCCATGACGCCGACGCGCGTAAACGGCGGCTGCTGGACGGTCTGCACCAGCGCCGCCAGATCCAGTTTCCGGTTCTGCTCCCACGTGTGCTGGAGAATCATGGTCAGGAGAATGTGCTCGCGGCTGCGGAGCGGATCGGCTTCGACGCCGAGCAGCGAGAGCAGGCTGGACACGACCCCGCTTGCCCGCTCGGCAATGACCTCGGCACCCTCGCCGGCGGCGCGTGGCGGCTCCAGTGACGCCAGGACCGACACCGCGCGGGCGGCGTCGCTGCCCGGGGTGTAGAGCGTGAACTCGGCGGACTCGCGCAGCCGGCGAATCCGGTCTGCGCCCTGCCCCCATTCGGCCAGGCCCTTTACCCACTTTGCCGCCTCGCGACCCGCGAGTTCGTCGGGCGTGATCCCCTGCTGGCGGGCGGTGTCCTCGTTGATCCAGGGCCGGAACGACTCCGGCGCAAGGTCGGGGAACGTCAGCATGAGGTCCGCAAGGTCGCCCTTGGGATCGATGACGATCGCCGGGACGCCGTCGATGGCGGCCTCTTCCAGGAGCGCAATGCACAACCCCGTCTTTCCGCTGCCGGTCATCCCGACGCAGACGGCGTGCGTGGTGAGGTCGCGTGAGTCGTACAGCAGCGTGGTGTCGGTCACACTGCCGCCTGCATCGACTTCGCGCCCGAGATAGAAAGCTCCGAGCTTCTCGTAGGATGTGTCCATGGTGGCGAGATTAGCGCAAAGACCCCCGGAGTGCAACGGCATGCGTCGCGCGGCCGAATGATGCATATGAATCATTGCTCCGCGGGGCGCACAGAGGGGACAATCGTGTGTTGCGCCACACATTCCAAAGGAGAGCCACCATGCTGAGAATTCTCCTGCCGCGGTCGATGAGGCATTTGGGTCCATTCGCGGCAGTTTTCTGTTGCCTTGTCCTGGCTCTGGGCAGTTGCGGGAGCGACGACCCCACCCAACCAGAAGTCGCGCCGGTAAGCGACCTCGGGGCGATGCCCCCGGTCCCCAAGCCAACCAGCCTGACGAGCGAAGCCAAATCGGACACTGTCACCGTTGTGAAGCCCCTGCGCGTGGTCTTCGCGCCGAAAATCTACAACGCGCTCTCGGACTGGCGCATCCACACCCGCGCCTGCACGGAGGAATTCTGGGTCGCCACCTGCGGAGCATGGTCCGCGTACGAAGAGTTCCCCGCATCCTGGGTGACCGATCTGCCCGCCAAGTGGAACCACGTACCGCCGACAAGTCCCCTCGCCAAGCCCCAGTTTCGCGATATCGAGGGCAAGGCGATGGAGCCAGGAGAGCTCAAGTACTACAAGGGAAAACTCAACAACCACCGCTGCGGCCCCCTGGACATCTACATCTGCTGGAACGACGCGGAGTGGATCACCACCCTTCCGGCCCTCGCAAAGCAGCCCTATCTCTGCCGGGATCGCTTCTGGGTGGTCGCGGGCAAGAGCCAGATCCTCCCGCAGGGCTTCAGCCAGGAGATCACCACATCCATCACGCAGGGTGTCGAGAAGACCGAGTGTGACGAATTCTCGGTTTCGATGACGGTGGAAGGCGAAGTGAGCGACGGGTTCAACAGCCTGAAGACCACGATTGAAGCCAGCTACACCAAGACGGTTACCAAGAGCGTCTTCCAGCAGACATCCGTCGAGACCCGGTACACGCCGGAACCCGTACCCGCGGGCAAGCAGGCCGTCTACCAGGTGTGGGTGCTCGTGGACCGTTACACGATAACGGACAAGAACGGAAAGCCGTTCTCCGATCCAAACTACGCGTTTGGTGCCTGCAAGCGGGTTCACGTGCAGGGCGTTTGGGAAGCGCACGCCATCACGTACTTCCCCGACACGGCCGTGGCGACAGCGCAGGCGGGCGAATAGCGGGGCCAGCGGCGCCCGCGCACAGATCTCGGCCGCCACCCCGACATCCCGGCCCCGCAAGCGGCCGGGAGAACACGCTATGCCCGGGCCCGGGCAGGCTGCTATTCTCCCGGCCGTGCGGAGTCCTGATCCACTGCATGCCGGCCGGCCGCTGATCTCGGCCGTCCTTATCACCCGCGACGAGGAACGCAACATCGCGCGCTGCCTGCGCAGCGTTGCCCCGTTCGCGGCCGAGACCCTCGTGGTCGATTCCGGCAGCACGGACGCCACGGTGGAGATCGCCGCCGGGCTCGGCGCCCGCGTGCTACACAATCCATGGCCAGGCTTCGGACCCCAGAAGCGCTTCGCGGTGGAGCACGCCTCGCACGACTGGGTGTTCTCGATCGATGCCGACGAGGAGGTCTCCCCCGCGCTGGCCGCGGAGATTGCGGCGCTCGACTTCTCCAAAAACGCCTACCAGGTGCCCCGCACCGTCCACTACCTGGGGCGATGGATCCGCCACGGCATCTGGTATCCGGGCTACGTGACGCGCCTCTTTCGGCGCGATCGTGGTGCATTCACCGGTGACGCCATCCACGAGAGCGTTCGCGTCGACGGCCCGGTCGGGCGTCTGCGCAACGATCTGCTGCACTACTCCTACCGCGACGTGGACCACCACCTGGAGAAGATGAATGAATTCACCAGCCTCTCTGCGCAGAAGATGTTCGCGGAAGGACGGCGCGCCAGCATGTTCCGTCTCGCGCTGCAGCCAGGGCTCGAGTTCCTGCGCTCGTACGTCGCCCGCGGTGGAATCCTCGACGGTTACCCCGGCCTGGTGATCGCTCTCTTTCACGCCTACTACGTGTTTCTCAAATACGCCAAGCTGCGCGAACTGTGCATGCACCCGGAGCGGGCATGAGCGTACCGGACGTCTCACTGGTCATCGCCGTCTACCAGCGCGACGATTTTCTCACCCTGGTGCTCACCAGTCTTCTCGACCAGACATTGCGCAACTTCGAAGCGATCATAGCCGACGACGGCTCCGGCCCGCCGGTCGCGGAGGTCATCGAGAGTTTCCAGGGCGCGCTCGCGCATCCCATTCTCCACGTCCGCCACGACGACGACGGGTTTCGCAAGACCATCATCGTGAACCGTGCGGTGACGCGCGCGCGGGCGGATTTTCTCGTCTTCATCGACGGCGACTGCATCCTGCACCGCCGTTTCCTGGAGCGCCACTACCGGCGGCGCCGCCGGCGGCTCGCCCTTTCCGGCCGGCGGGTGATGTTCGACCGTGAACTCACCGAACGCCTCACCACCGACGACGTACGCTCGCGCCGCATCCAGCACATTCCCTTCTGGTGGAAACACGCGGGCCGCATCGACCGCTGGAACGGCTTCTACCTGCCGTTCATGCACCGCCTGCGCAACATCCGCCGCGCCGACTACGAACTGGTGGGATCCAATTTCTCGCTGAACCGCGAAGACTTCTTCCGCGTGAATGGCTACGACGAGCGCATCGTCGGGCGGGGGCTCGAGGACAACAACCTCCGCGCGCGCCTGCTCAACAGCGGTGTCGCGGTGGGCACCATCACGCGCGAAGCGCTCCAGTACCACATGTTCCACACCGCGGACCCCATGCCCCACAGCCGCGAGTTCATCGACAAGTACCGCTGGATCGGGGAAGCACGCACCCCACACGGCATCGAGAAGGAGTGAGCCGTCAGGCCGGCGGATTCATGCGCCGGCGGACGATGTCCTCCAGCTGATCCACCACGTTGGGCCACGCATAGCCGCGCACGCGCCCGAGCGCTGCCGCCGCGAGGCGCTGCGAGAGCGCGGGGTCGCGTCGGAGACCGGCGAGCCCGCGCGCAATGAAGAACGGGTGCCGCCAGCGCGCCACCCACGCCGTTTGCATGTGAATGGCGAGGTCCCGGGTTCCCGACGGCGTGCACACCACCGGCGTTCCGCACGCCATTGCTTCCGCCACCGTGTTCGACCAGCCCGCGCGCTTCTCCGCGCTCACGAACACATCGCAGCCCGCGTAGATCGCGGCAAGTTCCTGCTGGGTGGGATTGACGTGGAACTCGACCGGCAGCCGCGAATCGACCTCGCGACGCGGGTCACGCTCGTTGCCCGCGCCAACGTGGTCGAACAGTACCACCGTCACCGCCGGCCCGCCCCGGCGCGCGAGATCGCCGGCAAAGCGCTCGATGGCCTGCAACGCCGTGGGAACGCCCTTGCGACGCCGCGACGCGCGTCCGAACGCGAGTACCCGCACCGTGCCGTCATCGGAGCGCGCCTTCCCGGCGGGCCGAAACGTGGCCGGGTCGATTCCCCCGATGGCCTTCTCCGCGCGCACACCGCAACGCCGGCGCAGGTGCTCGGCCATGCCCGAGGAGTTCGCCACCGCCACCCAACCCGGATGTCGTGCGATGCGCCGTTCACCCGGAATACCCTCCAGCGCGAAATAGAAGATCTTGAGACGCGCGCTGGCACGCTCGAACGCGGGCACCAGCGGCGGGTCGTTGCACAGGAGGACATCGTGCCGCGCCCCTTCCAGCGCCGACGCCGGCCGCGTCTCCCCCGCATAGGCAAGCCACCCGGGCGGCTCGCCCCCGGGGTGGTAGATGACGTAGCGGTGGCCGCGCCGAACCAGTTCGTTGCCGATCTCGATGAAACGGCGCACGCCACCAAACACCCCCACCCCGGGCAGGAGTACGCCGTAGTCCAGTTTCTGCGAGGTCTGCATGTCTCGAACCGGCGCGACGCCGGGAGGCCCACGGTACGGGAGGGTTTCGGAATTGGCAAGTCCTGCTATACTGGCCGCCGATGTGCGGCGTTGCGGGTGTTTTCAGGTTTGTTCCGGGCGAGGATGATCGCGCGGCCGTGCGTGCCATGAGCGGAACCCTCGCGCGCCGTGGCCCCGACGACGACGGCCTCGAGGTGGACGGTCCGCTCACCCTCGCGCACCGCCGCCTCGCCATCCTCGACCTCAGCCCCACCGGTCACCAGCCCATGAGCAGCCCGAACGGCCGCTTCGTGGTGAGCTTCAACGGGGAAATCTACAACCACGACGACGTGCGTGCCGAACTCGGTGTCGAGCGCGGCGCGTTGCGCTCCACGTCCGACACCGAAATCCTGTTGCTGGCGTGGGAACGTTGGGGCGTGTCCTCCCTCGACCACCTGGTGGGACAGTGGGCCTTCGCCATGTACGACCGGCGGGAGCGGCGGCTGTGGCTGGCACGCGACCGCTTCGGGGAGAAACCACTCTTCTATCATCAGGGTCCGGCGGCGCTCACATTCGCGTCCGGGATTCCGGCCCTGCTGCAGGCACCCTGGGTTCCCCGTGAACTGGACCGTGACGCCATGCTCGAGTACATCACGCTGCGCTACGTGCTGAGCCCGCGCACCGTGATTGCCGGCATCCAGAAAGTGCCGCCCGGCCACGTGTTGCAGGTGGACGCTTCCGGGTCGGTGGCGCAACGCTGGTACGAGCCCCGCTTCACCCGCACGCCGTCTCCTTCGCGCAGCGAAGCCGTGGCCGAATTCGGCCACCTGCTCACCCGCGCCGCGCGCCGCTGCATGGTGAGCGACGTGCCGGTAGCGCTGCTGCTCAGCGACGGCATCGACAGCAACGCCATTCGCGCCGCGCTGCGGCCGGACGGGGGGATCCGCTCCTTCACCTATGCACTGGCGGATGCCGCGTCCGGTCTGGCGCCCGCGAGCGGTACCGGCGACACGGAAACATTCGACCTGCGCGTCACCCCGGCGGACCGCCTCGAGACCATGCTCCCCGCCTTCGCCTCCTTCGGCGAACCGGTCGGCGACGGGGCGGCACTCGCCACCTGGCTCCTCATCCGCCGGGCACGGGAGCAGGCCAGCGTGTTTTTGTGCGGTCACGGAGGAGACGAGGTGCTGGGAGGATACCGTCTCAGCCAGGACCGCTTCCGGCTTGCGGTGGCGCACCAACTGGCCCGGCTGCCCGGAGACCTGTCGCGCCCGGCGCTCGACCGGGTGCTCAACGGCGCGGAGCCGTTCCCGGTGCGCCTCGAGCGCATGCGGCGGGCGAGCGCGGCGCGCGCACCGCAGGCCGCGCGCTACCTCATCCACCGGCCCCTGCCGGTGGTGGACGCCGAGGCCCTCCTCGCCCGCCCGATCGCCAGCAACGACGGTTACCTCGACGGCATCGACCGACTGTACGGTGCGTGCGCCACCGGCGCCGCCGACCTCGACCGCATGCAGGAGGTCATGCTGCAGACCTTCCTCTCGGAGAACATCCTCTCCTTTGCCGACGCCATGGCGATGGACTCGTCTGCCGAACTGCGCATGCCCTTTCTCGACCGCGACCTGGTCGACTTCGTGCTGTCGCTGCCGGCGTCGATGCGGGTGGGGGCGACGCCGGGCCGCACCAACACCAAGCTCATCCTGCGCTGGTGGGCAGATGGGCGCGTCGCACCGGATGTGCTTGCGCGCCGCAAGCGCGGCTTCCCGTTCGGGAACCTGCCCGGTCTGCTGCTTGCGCACGGGGACGCCGTACGCGCCCGTGTCACCGGTGCATCCGCCGTTCGCACAGCGTTCCCCGGCGTCGGGCAATGGCTCGAACACCCACCGGAATACTTTCGCGCCTCCCGCGAGGGAACCCTGTGGGCGCTGCTGTCACTGGGAATTTGGTGCGAGGCGCACGGCGTGCGCTAACGTCGCGCGCGCGACCAGAGGTAGAGAAACACCGCCACCGCGGTGGCGGCATTGAGGGACTCCACCCGGTCACTGATGGGGATGGAAAGCGCGCGCGACCGCATGGCAGCCGGAAGCCCCGGGCCCTCCAGCCCGGGCAGGAGCGCAAACCGTTCCGGAAACTGGAAATCCGCAACGTCCCCGCCCTCCCCCGATAGCGGAATTACGGCGAGTCCGGCCGGCAGCGCGCCAATTTCGGGCCCGCTCATCAGGGAAGCGTGAAACACCGCACCCGCCGAGGCCCGGATGGCCCGCGGATGGTAGGGATTCCCGCTGCCCGCCAGCAGAACGATGTTCGTCACACCCATCGCGGCCGCCGAACGAATCACAGCCCCCACGTTCTCCGGGTCCTGAAACGGCACCAGCAACGTGCACCCCATCGGCAGCGGGGCAGCTGCATCCCACGCGGACATCGGTGGTGTGCGCACCAGCAGCAGGGGCGCGTCGGTGCCGAAAATGTCGAGCTCCCGAAAGAGCCCCGCCGCGAGCTGAAACCAGGCGGCGCCCGGCGGCAATGCGAGCGGCGGATCCGGCTGCCCCTCGCGGTTGACCCACGCCTCGCAGCGGTCCGGAAACGCCTGCAGAACGTCCCGGATGGTCTTGGGACCCGACACGAGCACCAACCCGCTCTTGCGGATCTCGCGGCCGGAGAGGGCACGGCGCAGGTCCTTGAAGATCGCGTTCCGGGCGCTCTCGATTCGTCTGGCGGAGGGTTGCGTCATGGGGTGCGTGACGGCCGGCGGCCGCCCGTGCGCTGCATTATAGGGGCCCCGCAGCGGGCCACCAACAGCCAACTGCGGGCGGGAGACGGGCGCACAGAATTTCTTCAGATACCCCCTTGACAGTCTATCGGGCGCCCGAATAAAGTTCAGGGCGCCCTAATCTCAGGAGACAATGATGTCCCGAATTCTATCCGAAACACTCGAGATGTACCTGAAGACGATTCTCATTCTGGAACGCTCGTACAGTCCCGTGCGGGTGAAGCAGATTGCCGACGAACGCGGCGTCAGTGCCGCCAGCGTTACCGAGGCCATCGGCACCCTGCAGGAGCGCGGCCTCATCCTGCACAAGGCCTACCAGGGCGTGCGCCTCTCCGCCGAGGGGCGGCGGGTGGCCGAGAAGATCGTGAATCGCTTTGAGGTGTTGCAGCACTTCCTGACCGACGTGCTGGGCGTCGAACCGGCCATCGGCCGGCGGGATGCCTGTGAGATAGAGCACGTTGCCAGCGCGGAGACCATGGACCGCCTGGAGGCGTTTCTGGCCTACGTGGACCACTGCCGCCTCAACGTGTCCGAGGTCATCTCACACTTCAAGGACTACTACACCCTGCGTGCGCAGGGAGACGTTTGCAGCCAGTGCGAGTTGGGAAAGCTCCCCACTCCCCCGGCGGAGCGGGCCCAGTAACGGGTCCGGGCAAGAAACACCAGACAGGAAAGGAACCTCTTGATGACGGGTCACGGCAACCTGCGCGCTCACCGCGCCGCCAACTTCGCAACGGCGCTCCTGCTTCTCATCGCGGCGGCACCCGCAGCATGGGCTCAGTCCGCCGCCGGCAGCGAGGACGACGACATCACCCTGGAACAGAAGGTCGAGGTGCTGACCGAAGAGGTGTCGCGGCTGCGCGAACAGATGAACATTCCCGAAACCGACAGGGAGTTGACGGGGGCGTACGGCATGGGCCCGGCGGCCAGCAAGGTGTACGGCGTTTCACACGGCATTTCCTTTGGCGGTTACGGCGAGTTTTATTTTGCGGCCCCGGTCTCCAACGCCGAACAAACCGGTGCGGTAAACACCGCCGACTTCCTGCGTCTGATTGCGTACGTCGGATACAAGTTCAGCGACCGGATCGTTATGAACGCCGAGATCGAGTACGAGCATGCCACCACCGGCGCGAACTACGACGACGAGTCCGGCGAGGTCTCGGTGGAGTTTGCCTACCTCGACTTCCTTATCGACCCGGCATTCAACATCCGCACCGGCAACCTGCTTGTGCCGATGGGCTTCCTGAACAACATGCACGAACCCACCACGTATCCAGGGACCTTCCGCCCGCTCACCGAGAGGACCATCATCCCGACCACCTGGCGCGAGATGGGAGCCGGCGCGCACGGTGCCGGTGGCGGGTTCAGCTACTCGGCCTACGCACTCAACGGCCTCAACGCCACCGAGTTCGACGCCAGGGGCGTGCGCAGTGGCCGTCAAAAGGGCAACCAGGCCATCTGGGAGGATGTCGGCGCCGTGTCGGGCGTGGACTACGCCCACCGCGCGACCGGCTGGACGGCGAGCGTTGGCGGCTCCGCCTATTATGGCGGCGCGGATCAGGGCCTGGTGTCGGATTCCACCGGGGCCGCAATCGACGTCACCAACCAGGTGTACGAGGCCCACGCGGAATTCCGCCGCGGTGGATTGAGCGCGCGGGCGCTGGTCGCCACCAGCCGCATCGACAACACCGAAGCGCTGAGCCGCGCCCTGTACACGGACCCAGGCGGCACGCTCACCAGCCAGGTCCCCGGGGAGCAGCTCGGCTGGTACGTGGAGGCGGGCTTCGACATCGCCCCGCTGCTGGCCAACCACGCGTCGTTCACGCTGAAACCGTGGCTGCGCTATGAACGCGTGAATCTACAGCAGGCGGTCACCGCTGGCACCGGCCTCGCCGCGGACCCCGCACTCGACGGCACCCTGCTGACCGTCGGCGTAGAGAGCAAACCGCACCCCAACGTCGTTCTCAAGCTGGACTTCGTCTTCCCCGCCAACGAATCCAGTGCACCAGTGAGCGACGAGGTCCGGCTGGGCGCCGGATTCATCTACTAGGACGGACATGCGCTTCCTCGCCGCCGTCTTCATGGTCCTTCTCGGCCCCGCGGGTATCCGGGCGGAGGTTTTCCACAGCCGTGAATCCGCGCTGCGCCTCGCATTCGCCGGCGCGGACAGTGTCGTGAAGCACGAGATGTTCCTGAGTGCCGAGCAGGCGCAGCGGGCGGGCGAACTGGCCCGTGCGCCGCTCGCCTCCCGGCTGATCACCGTCTACACCGGAATGAAGGACGGCACCGTGACCGGCTGCGCGTTCATTGAGACCCACCGCGTGCGCACGCTCCCCGAGACCCTGCTGATCGTGATCGGCCCGGGTGGGCGCGTTGCGGGCGTACACGTCCTCGCCTTCCACGAACCGCCGGAGTACGGCTCGCCGGCGGCGTGGCTGCACCAGTTCGACGGGCGCGCGCTGGACGACGCGCTGAGCCTGCGGGGCGACGTTGCCGGCATCACCGGCGCCACGCTCACGGCTAACTCGGTTACGGCCGCCATACGCCGCACGCTGGCCGTCTATGCGGTTGGCGTTGCCCCGGCGCTGCCCCGCCCGGATTCAGTGTCGGCCACAACCGGCGCGCACCGCTGAAGCGCCCGCGAAGGAGAAGCCCTTGCGTTACGTCGTCACCGGTGAGTGGAACAAGAACAGCCTGCTGCGTCTGATTCTGTTCTTCTTTCTCGTCTTTATCCTCTTTTTCTGGATCACCAACTGGATTCTCTACTTCCAGAAGATGACCCTGGCCCCGGCGTCGGTGGTCGGGTACCTCCGTGGCGACCCCGCTGCCGAGTTCGGCCTGCCTCCACGCCCCCTGGGCGCGCTCGCGGAGACGAGCCACTTCCATCTCTTCGCCATGGGGGTCCTGGTGATGACGCTCACCCATCTGGTCCTGTTCGTGCCGGTGAGCGCCCGGATCAAGGGTACGCTCACGCTGGTCACGTTCCTGAGCGCACTGCTGAATGAAGGAAGCAACTGGCTGGTCCGCTTCGTTCACCCCGGCTTTGCGGTGCTCAAGGTGGCGTGCTTCCTGCTGTTGCAGGTTTCCCTGTTCGGTCTGCTGGTGATTACGATGATCGGCGTGCTGCGGCCCGCACGGAACGGTCATGGAGAAGGAGCACGGCCCGCGGCGGGCGCGCGAGCCTGATCCGCCGCCGAAGAAGCGCGGTGCAGCCCCATTGCGTAGAAGAGCGCGAGCGCGGTGAGGTAGGTGAACCCGAACGCCCACAGGACGTCGCTCGCAAAGTGCGCCCCCTGGACCATGCGCGCCACACCCACCAGGAATCCGTAGCCGAGTCCCAGCATCAAGACCGCGACTGCCTTTGTCCTTGAGCGTCGGCGCATCAGGAAGTACGGGACGAGCAGGTAGAACCCCATCGCGGCGTGCCCGGAGACGAACGAGCCGCCCATCTCCTTCGGGCTCTTCACCCACGGCTCCACGTAGGCTCGGTCGCCGCCGAGTTCCGTGACATCGAGCGGGCGCGGCCTTCCCCAGTTCTCCTTGAAGACGTCGTTCACGATCACACCGGGCCCGATGGCCAGCGCGAGCACCAGAAACAGTGCAGGCCGCCGCCAGGTGCGCGCCCGCGAGTTCCAGAAGGAGGAAACGAAAACGACCAGCGCGGCGATCCCCACGATCCAGGCCGGGATCACCCCGTAGTGCTTGAGCGCGTGCCAGGGCTCCGCGCCGCCCTGCTCCCAGCCCGCGGCGGACGAGTAAAATCTCGCCTCGATGCCCATGTCCAGGCTCGTGGTCCAAAAAGGAATGGTCAGGCCAACGAGCAGGACGACGGGCAGCAACCAGTCCAGCAGGACAGTTGTACGGGCAGTCATCGGTTGGAGTCCTCCCGGCAGCAAACCCTGCACGACGTGATTCACCCTGTCAACTTGATCGTGCGGTCACCGGGGCACCGCCGCTTCAGGCTGTTTGGGGATATCCTCTTCCGCCAGCGTATCTTTGAGCTTCCACGCCTCCCTGCCACCGGCGAGGATCATGCGCAATCCGTACTCTTCCGCAAACGAAGATTGAGAGCGGCCAGCCCACGGCATTGCGGCCCCGCGCGTCCGGGGTCAGGCCGGGTCGCGCGCAGGGCACAGCCGCGGGCGGAAGACGTGTCCCTGAAACTGTACGCCGACATCACCGATAGCTGGAGCGTGTCGGCAGGCTACCGCACCGTCGAGGGCGGCGCCGACGTGGACGAAGTCCACAACTTCGCCTGGCTGCACTACGCGGTCCAGTCTGCGTCGTACCGTTTCTGACGACAGCCGGGACCACCACGGGCCTGCCTAGCGCACCAGCAGCGTTACCTCGGTCTGCCCCATCACGGTCGGCTCCTTCTCCGTGGCCGGGATCTTCATGTAGTCCACGACCGAAGACACCACCCGCGTCATGTACACGGTGGCCCGGATCGTCGTCTCTCCCTTTGCCACACCCGGCGGCAGCTGCCACGTGAATGTCTCGCCGATCGCCTGCAGCGGGGGCAGGCGGTAATCGGGCCCCAGGGACGCGGTGTTCCACTGGGCAATCGTCATTCTCCCCGCGGGGTCCAGGTAGGGCATGCGGAAGATGCGGTCCCCGGCGGGTACGTCGCCGTCGCGGGCAAGGCCGGGGAACTTCGCGATTCCGCGGATTTCGCCGAGGTCCTGGTAGGACAGCACCGCGGGATCCGCAATGGTCCAATCCTCGCCCTCGAAACCCTTGCGATCGACCGGCAGGTGCCACTTCCTGCCCCCGCTGTCGGTCGCCTCGACGTGCATCCACACCACACGCTCTTCCGCCGAACCGCTGGGTATCATGTGGCCGGCCTTGGCATTCATTACAGTGGCATCGACGACGATCGCACCACCAGTCGCCACGGACGACTCGCGCGGATACAGCAGCACCTCGACGGCGCCATTGAGCTTCTCGGGAAAGTGCACACCGTGGAAGGTGTGTCTGCGCACTCCCTTGACCTCCGGGCCACCGTCACTCAGGGTGCCGTCGGCCGGGGGCATGTGGCACTTCTGACAAGTGATCCCCGCTCTGGCGTAGGGGCCTTCCTTCCATTCGAGATGCGTCGCCTTGACCCAGACGCCAAAGGGATCCTTTTCGTTGTGACAGATACCGCAGAATTCTCCGGATGCGAGGAACTCGTTCACCGCGATCTCGTGATACTCGCTCTCCATGCCGGGGCGCGTACCCTGCTTTGCGGTGCCCGGCGCCATGGTGTAGTTGAAGTTGAACGGCACGTCACCGCTGAAGCCCGTGATCGAGTGGCACACGTCACAGCTGACACCCTCGTTGGCACGTGTGCCTTCGGAGGGATGTTTCGGCGGAATGTCTCCGGCCAGGTAGGCGAGCGGAGCGTGGCAGCCATTGCACCCGGACTTCACGCCCGCGACCTTCTCGTTCTTCAGCGCATGCGGCAGCGCCAGTTCGAAGTATTCGATTTCATCCCATTCATGGGTGAACGACTGCGCCATCAGCGAACGCGCGTGCTGCCTCGCGATTTCCGAATGGCAGTCGGCGCAGGTTTCGGTGGTCTCGAATCGATCGTAGGGAAGGCTCCCCTCAGTCGGTCCCTCGGCGCCGTAAGCGACCGCTGCGGCGAGGAGCAACGCGGCCATCGTGAGCGTTCCCACACTCTTCCTCATGGCGTCCTCCTTGTGCTTCCGAGTCCGGCATCACCGCCGGCTCACAGTGCTGGCGATGTTCCATCGACTACAGAATACCGGATCGACGTATCTTTTGTCGCGCAGAACTGATCGTGCGGCAACGCGCAGCAAGCGCATTACGCCGAACCGCGTGGGCCGCAGCGCTTCCCCGATTCCCCTCCAATCACATGTGCAACTCGCCTACTCGCGGGCGCCCCTCTCCCCCCGGACCAGGAAAGCTCGGCGGCGTCAGAACAGTCGCCATTCCGGAAGCTTCTCCATGCCGGCCGCGGCCGCATCGGACGCCATCCGGGCTTCCAGCTCGCCCATCCTTGTGGGGTCGAGTGGTGAAACCGCCGCAGACTCGCGCATTTGCCGCACCCTGTCATGTGCCCTGTCCGCCGCACTCCTCCCACCCGCCGCTTCCCAGTCGCCCTGTGACAACCGGTCGATAACCGGGCCCGGATAGTAGACCTCTTCACGAAAGTGCCGGCGCGTGTGCTGCGAAGTCAGGAACGAACCCGACAACGCGCATTCACGGATCACGTCGAACCCCGCGTCTTCCCCACGCAGCCGGATTCCCTGGACAAGCCGCTGCGCATGGGCGCACACCTCATTGTCGATAATAAGTTTCTCGAGGCTCTGGCAGTTCACGTAGTTCAACAACCCGGCACCCGCGACGATGTTGACACCGGCAAGCGCGGCCAGCACCGCCCCGAGTGTTGTTTCGAACCCTGCCTGGAAGTCGGGCGTCTTTGCGTCACTCAGTCCCAGGTAGGAGTGGGTGGGCAGACCGAAGTGCTTGCCGATCTGAGCATACGCCGCATCGGCCATCACGGCCTCAATGCCGCTCATCGGCGCGGTTCCCTTTCTCATGTCGAACACGGCCGCGGCGCCTCCGTAAACCAATGGCGATCCCGGCCCGGCCGTTTGGTGAATAACAACTCCACTCAGGTTCTCGGCCGTGTGCTGAACGAGGGTACCCATCAGCGTGACCGGAGCAGTAGCGCCCATCAACGGGGCCGGCACGATGGTGGCGGGCACGCCGCTTCGCCCACAATCGATCAACGCCTGGCACGTGAGGTCGCTCCACATCAGGGGTGACGACGGGCAGCAGTCAAAAACGGCCAGCGGCTTTTCTCTTACTGCCTTCGCGGTACCGCGAACCACGGTCAGGAACGCGTGCATCGTCGCGAACGCATCCTTCGTGAAGGTCCCCGTAACCACGGGCTTGCGCCCGTAGGCCAGCGCCAGAAACAACCGATAACGATCGGCAAGCGCCCCGGGCACGTCATCCGGAACCACGCACGTACTCTGCAAATCCATCGCCGGAAGACTGTCCACCAGCACGACAAACTCACCCACATCGCGCGTGGTTGCTTTTCGAATGGATCGCGTGGCAAAGTCATGGACCCACGTCGCCGCCGATCCGGGGACAAAGCACACATCATCGTCACCCACACGGACCGCCTCCTCGCCATCCCTGTCATACAGAAAGAACGAGTGCGGCACCGTTGCCATACAACGCTCACACGTTTCCCGCGCGATGAAGACCCGCCGGCGATCATTGGCTATCCGCCCGCCCGCCTGCGACAACAAGTCGAGCGCCTCCTCGTTCTCCACCAGAATGCCGATGTCTTCCAGAACGCGAAAGGCCTCCTCAACAATCAATGCCACCTGTTCCGAGGACAGTAGTTCGACTCGGGGCCGATGAATGTCACCCATTGCTTCCCATTCACCTCCCTGGTAACCGTTTTGCGTCGGTATTCGCAATTGATCAGCTCACAACCATCACACGCATTATCGCTCCGCATCTCCATCGGGTGTTCACCAACACTGACGGCGAAGGTGATGGACTTGCGGGGCACCATCATGCACCCCTCCGTCAGCGCAACTCCGAGGCTTTCGCCGCCCAGGGCGGGCAGGATCCATCTTTGCTCCGAGAGGGCCCAACCGCCGTAACCTGGACTGAAGCGCCTTGTGCAACGCAGTCCTTCGCGGGCAATGTCTCCGCGAATCAGGTCGTTTGCTGCGTCCGCCGCCGCCTCAACCGCCGCGGAACCGAATACGTTCATGATCAGCGCCTTCGCGATTTCTCCGGCGGCATCGTACCTCTCCATTGCCTGCTCCACGCCGACGCCGATCGTTACCAGGCACAACACTGCCCCGTCGAGCTCTTTGAGAAACAGTGACCGCGCCAGCAGTTCCGGTCCGGCGCGCAGAATTGCGCATGCTGGCTTGAGCAACGGCGCGGCTTCCGCTCTCATCTCCGCCACGATGTCCCTGACCCGTTGCGGGACCGGGCGCTCCGCGTAGCCCAACATGCCCAGCACCACATCGTCCTCGAACAGGATCGGCAGGCTCGCCTCGCGCCGGATGTCACCCATGGCTGTCTCCCGGCCGGTGTCGGATAGCATCGGATGCACGGCGGATGAAGTCGGGCGTCGTTCCGCAACACCCGCCAACTGCGTTGACGCCAGCATCAAACAGCCCTTGTACGTGCTCGGCGAATTCCTCCGGTGCCTGTTCATACACCGGCCCACCAGCGCGAATCGCCGGATTGCCGGCGTTCGGCTGGCACAGCAAGGGCACTGTCGTGCTGCTTCTCAGAACGGCGGCCAGATTCAACATGTCTCCACTGGTGATCGAACAGTTTGCCCCGATCACGTCAGCGCCGGCCGCCTCGAGCTGTTTTGCCGCCTTCGACGCCTCATCACCCATGATGGTAAAGAACCCGCGCGGGTTGCGGTTGTAGGTAAGCGAGACCGCCACCGGGACATCGACCGTGTTCTTCGCCACTTCCAGCGCGATCAGGGCCTCCCTCAGATCGATCATGGTCTCTATGAGAATGAGATCTGGCGCATCACCACCACCGGCGCTACGCAGAGGCCCCAGGAACTCCCTTCGAACACGATCCGGATCCGCGGAGCCCACCGGCGGCAGCATCTCACCGCCCGGTCCCAGCGAGAACGCCACGAACCGACGGCGGTTGTCGGCGCCTCGAGAAGTCTCGGCAACCGCTTTCCGTGCGAGCTGCAGTCCTGCGGTGCTGAACTCGGCCGTGCGATCGGCAAGACCGTGCGTGGCCAGGCGAGCGGGTGTTGCCCCGAACGTGTTGGTCCCGACAACCTCGGCACCGGCGTCCAGATAGGCGCGATGAACACGCGTTACTGCTTCCGGGCGCGACACGTTCCATTCTTCGGGAGGCCAGCCGGCCGGCAGTCCGAGCCCGATCAGCATGCTCCCCATTCCCCCGTCGAACAGCAGGCGGCCTTCGGCAAGGCGCCTCATTATCCCGAACGACTCCATCTATTTCTCCAGCAGGGAGTCGGCAAGCTGCACGGCCGCCACGGCATTCTCTCCGTGGCCGTCCGCACCGATCTCCTTGCTCCATTGCTCACTCGTCGGCGCCCCGCCAATGATTACCTTGACGTCTTCGCGCAGCCCCTTCTCTTCGAGCAGCCTGACCACTTCTCGTTGCCCCGGCATGGTTGTTGTCAGCAGGGCGGATAGCGCCAGGAACCGCGGCTTTTGCGCAGCCACTTCGGCGACGAACTTGTCATGCGAAACGTTGGCACCCAGGTCGACCACTTCATAGTTGTTGGCCAGCAGCATCGTCGCAACGAGCGACTTCCCAATATCGTGGATGTCTCCCTGAACCGTCCCTATCAGCACGCGTCCTTTTGTTCGAGAGCCACCCTGTCTGAGCAGCTCGGGTTGCAGAATGCACATGGCCACCTTCATTGCCTCCGCACTGAAGGCCAGCTCCGGCAGGAAATACTCGCCTTCTTCCCATAGCGCCCCTGCGGCCCTTACCCCCGCCGCGAAGCCCCCCTCGATCACTGCCAGAAGGTCGTATTCACGCTTGAGGGTTTCGTGGGCAAGGTGCGACGCACGTTCGCTGTCACCTTCGCGTACGGCTCGCTCGCACTGAGACAGGAACTCTTTCACGTGAAGACCTTCCTTCTTGCTGGCGACGCCAGCTCCGCCCCGGCCGCGCCTGGAGATGATTCCACAGTGGGATCCGGTCTTGCCACTACGTTAGCGTATCGCAGCGACTTGTCAGCGGCCACGCAAACCTGCGGTTCCATTGGCGATCGGCTTTAAGGGCGGGAATGGTACCGGAATTTTGTGGGGCGATGATGGCGTGAAGAATGGCGTCCCCAACGGGAGTCGAACCCGTGTCGCCGCCGTGAAAGGGCGGTGTCCTAGGCCTCTAGACGATGGGGACCCCTGAGAATCGGACCGCTAGCGTACGAGGGCCGGCCGGTTTCTGTCAATTGATAACCCCCTCTACCCGCGCGACACGTTGCCGGCCGAAGATCCGCCGGGACAAAGCAGGAGGCTGTTGCATGAATGAATTCACACGATCGAGCGTGGGGAGGTCTTGCGTGGTTTGCCGGCGCTCACCGCCCTGCGTCTTGCGCCGTCGGTTGCGGTGGCCGCGGACTGTTCGCCCGGCGGAACGGTGCTCGCCTCGATGGGGCGCACGTTGTTCATGTTCACGTCGCGGACGGACAGTTCGCCGTCGCGGTGCGTGAGCACACCTCCGGCGAGGGCATGCCTGCCATCGTCAAGGTCTCCCGGTCGGACCGGCCCGAAAACCCGGGTCGCCGCGGGCCTCTGCCTCAGCCAGATGTCGGAGGAGCAGCCTGGAGACGTCCCCCCGCGGGTTCCCGCCCGGCGGCCGGGGGGCATTCCGGACATCCGGCCGGGGACGGCCCGGGTCTGCCCTCCAAAACCCTCGACACCGGGTCCCCTCACCCACTAATATGGGGAAAGAATGAGCAGGCGGACGACGTGGACACAAATCGTCGGGACGGGTAGCTACGTTCCCGAGCGGCTGGTTCCGAACCGGGACTTCCTCAGCAACCGTTTCTACTCCCAGGACGGGCAGCCGCTCGACCGGGCCCCCGCCGAGACCATTGAGAAGTTCGCGTCGATCACCGACATCGGTGCACGCCGCTACGTCAGTGACGATCTGGTCACCTCCGACATCGCTTTTCTCGCCGCCCGGGACGCCATGGAGAACTCCGGCGTGGACCGCGAACAGCTGGATTACATCGTCGTGGCGCACAACTTTGGCGACGTGGCCGCGAACAACCGCCGTAGCGACATGGTTCCGACCCTGGCCGCCCGCGTCAAGCAGCGCCTGGGGATCAAGAACCCCAACACCGTCGCTTACGACCTCCCCTTCGGGTGTCCCGGCTGGCTGCAGGCGGTGATCCAGGCGGACTACTTCATCCGTTCCGGCGACGCGAAGCGCGCGCTGGTCATCGGCGCGGAGACGCTCTCGCGAGTCTCCGACCCCCACGATCGTGACAGCATGATCTATGCGGATGGCGCCGGCGCCTGCGTGCTGGAGGCGGTGACCAGCGAGGTGCCGGTGGGCATCATTGCACACTGCACCCGTTCCGACACCATCGAACACGCCACGCTGCTCCACATGGGACCGTCCTACAATCCTGAATTCGAGGGAAACGATCTGTTCCTCAAGATGCACGGTCACAAGCTCTACGAATACGCGTTGCGCCACGTGCCGCGCGTGGTCAAGGACTGTGTCGCCCGCGCCGGACTCTCGCTCTCCGATATCTCCAAGATTCTGCTGCACCAGGCCAACGCCAAGATGGACGAGGCCATCCTCGAGCGCGTCTACAGCCTGTTCAAGGCCTCGCCCCCACCGCTGGTGATGCCCATGACCATCGCCTGGCTGGGCAACAGTTCCGTGGCCACGCTGCCGACACTGCTGGATCTGGTCTTGAAGGGGAAAATCGAGGATCAGTCGCTGCACCCGCTGGAGAACATTGTGCTGGCGTCGGTGGGCGCGGGCATGAACATCAACGCCATGGTATACGCCTTCCCCACCGCCCGCTGACCTACTCGTAACGCAGCGCGTCGATCGGGTTGAGACGCGAGGCGCGAATGGCCGGCACCAGCCCGAACACGATTCCCACCGTCGAGCAGAACACGAGGCCGATGATCGCCCACTCCAGAGGCACGTTGACCGCGAACGAGGTAAACGCGGTGATCACGTTGCCAAGTGCAAACCCCACCACGATGCCGATCACACCGCCGATATTGCACAGGATGACCGCTTCCAGCAGGAACTGGTAGAGGATATTGCCCGGCTTGGCCCCGAGGGACTTGCGGATGCCGATCTCCTTGGTGCGCTCGGTCACCGACACCAGCATGATATTCATGATGCCGATCCCGGCCACCACCAGCGCAATGATCCCGATCACAAACGCGGCGATTTTCACCTTGGCCGTGGTCTGGTTGAACTGGGTGATCAGGCTCTCGCTGTTGAAGAACTCGAAGTTGTCCTCTTCGTTGGGCCGCACACCGCGCTCGCGACGCAACACCTGGCGCGTCTCCTCGATGGCGTCGTGCACCAGCTCCGGTGACTTGGCACGCACGGTGATGTTCACCGAACGCGAGAAGCCGTCGCGGTTGACCATGCCGTAGATGTCCAGGAAGGTGGTGATGGGAATGAGCACGTAGTTGTCGTAGTTCGACCCGAACGCGGACTTCTTCTCGTCGAATACACCGATCACCTGGTACTTGCGGCCGTCCAGGCGGATCTCCCTGCCGATGGGATCGGTGAAGGGAAACAGCTTCTGGCCGATGGCGTAGCCGATCACCGCCACGTTACGCCCGCTCTTGACGTCCATCTGGGAGAGGTTGCGCCCCAGCCCCACCCAGTGCGTATTGTTGTCCGGGTACTCTGGCGTCCCACCGCAGATGGAAATGTTCGGATTGGTCTCCTCGCCCCGGTACTCCACCACGTAGCCGAAGTCCCACAGCTCGGAACCGACGATGTCGACCGTCTCCACCTGGTCGCGGATGGCGGCGGCATTCTCCACGGTGAGGGGCGGGCGCCGCATGGCCTTGCGCCGCTGTTCCGCGGAACTGAACCCGCCCGCCGGCCACTTCTGCACCTGGAAGACCTGGCTGCCGAGCACGCTCATCTCCTTCTCCATGGTGGCCTGCACCACGGAGATGGCGGTCATGACCGCGATGATCGACGCCACCCCGGCCACGATTCCCACCAGCGTAAGCGAGGAGCGCAGCTTGCTGGCCAGAATGGCCGCGACGGACATGGAGAACAGGTCTGGAATACGCATGGCCGTGTACCTACTCGTAGCGCAGCGCCTCGACGGGCCGCAGTCTCGCACCTCTGAATGCCGGCACGAATCCCGCCACCACCCCAACCGCAATTGAGACCGCCACCGCTGTGAGCAGAATGGGTATCGAAACACTGGCGGGCATGAGCATCTTGTTGATCACCGCGGTCAGCGCCGACGCGATGGCGATCCCAACCAGCCCGCCCAGCAGGCAGATCGCAGCCGCCTCGAAGAGGAACTGAAACAGAATGCTGTGGGGCTTCGCGCCGATGGCCTTGCGGATTCCGATTTCGCGGGTGCGCTCGGTGACCGACACGAACATGATGTTCATCACTCCCACCCCACCCACGAAGAGCGAAATGCTGGTGATCAGCAGCCCCACCAGCAGCACCACACCCATGACGTTGTTGAACGCTCCCACCAGCGTATCCAGCTTGTTGATGGAGAAATTATCCGGCTCCGAGGGCCGCAGTTGGCGAATCTTGCGCATCTCACCGATGACCTCGAACTCGAGATCCGCCACCGCTTCCTGCGAAGGCGCCTTGACGGCCACGTTGACGTTCTGGTGGCGCTCGCCGCCGAAGGCCTTCACGTACGCGCTGATGGGAACGAATACCTGGCGGTCGAAGTTCGGTCCACCCAGGAAGCTACCACCCTGCTTCTCCATCACACCGATCACCCGAAACGTGCTGCGGCCGATCTTCATCTCCTGGTTGATGGGATTGGCACCACCGAACAGGCCGTCGCGAACGTCGGTGCCGATGACACACACGTTCTTCTTGTAGGTCACGTCGAAGTCGGTGATGAAACGGCCCGTCTCGGGTTGCGCCGTGGAGACCATCGTTTGCCGGTCGGTGGTACCCACCACGCGTACCCCCTCCATGGTTTCGGCGCGATACTTGAGATCACGCTGGTCGCCCATGCTGGGGTTGACGATGGCCTTGCCTCGGAGCTTCTGCTCGAGTTGCTCGACCTGGCGCAATTCCATAGGGGGGCGGTTCCGGTACAGGAAGAAGTCGTTCATGATCACCCAAGGCATGCGCGACACATAGATGACGTCGGTGCCCACGGCGGAGAAACTCTGGCGGAACGTGCTCTTGAGCCCGTTGGCCGCGGTCATGGTGAGGATGACCGCCACGATGCCAATGATGATGCCGAGCGTGGTGAGTGTGCCACGGGCTTTGTTGGCACGCAGCGCGCCCAGCGCTATCTGCAGTGCTTCCTGCAGTTCGATCCAGAACCTCACCGCCGGCTCACCTCCTCAATGCGCGCCCATCGACCGGGACTGCGATGTCTCATCACTCTCGATCATCCCGTCCTTGAGACGGATGACGCGCAGCGCGTGTTCGGCAATGTAGTCTTCGTGGGTAACCAGGATGATGGTCTGGCCGGAGGCATGCAGTTCATCCAGCACCGCCATGATTTCATCGCCGGTCTTGCTGTCAAGATTGCCGGTGGGTTCGTCGGCGAGAATGATGGAGGGACGGCCCACCAGTGCCCGCGCAATGGCCACCCGCTGCCGCTGTCCGCCCGATAGCTCGTTGGGCTTGTGTTTCATGCGCGCGCCCAGGCCCACGCGGGCGAGCGCCTCCTCGGCCCGCTGCCGGCGCTCCGACTTCGCCACTCCGGCGTAGATCAGCGGGAGTTCCACATTGTGAAAGATGTTGGCGCGCGGAATGAGATTGAAGGTCTGAAACACGAACCCGATGCGGCGATTGCGGATCTCGGCAAGCTGGTACTCCGACATCTCGGCCACCGGCTGCCCCTCCAGGAAATAGGTCCCCGAGGTGGGCACGTCCAGACAGCCGATCACGTTCATGAGCGTCGACTTGCCAGAGCCCGACGGACCCATGATGGCGACATACTCGTTGCGGACGATGTCCAGAGACACGCCGCGCAGCGCCTTGACCTCGTCGGCGTCGGCGCCGTATGTCTTTACCACGTCGCGCAGACACAGGCTTGCGCTGGAGCCTTGGGGTGCGCTACTCACCGGATCCACGCGCGTGCTCCCCTCCGGCGTCCTTCTCCTCGTTCTCGACGGTGACCACGGCCCCGTTCACCAGGTCCTTGGAAATGGCGCGGTAGCTCCCGGTGACAACTTCCTCGCCCTCTTCGAGCCCGTCGAGGATCTCGATCAGTTCGTCGCTCTGGATGCCTGTTTTCACCTGTCTGGCCACCGCCTTGCTGTCCTCGATGCAGAACACGATCTCCACGAAACCGTCACGGTCCGCGGTGAAGCGCGCCTCGGCATCCTTGCGTTCCTCACCAGCCGCGGCCAGTTGGTCCACCGTGCGCACGGCGACACTCTGAATGGGCACACTCACGGCATTCTCGTTTGTCTTCGTGAAGATATCGGCGCTGGCCGTCATCCCCGGGCGCAGCGTCTCGGGCGGGTTCTTGATGGTTATCTTGATTTCGAACTCGGTCTTCTGGTCCGCGGACCCCGCGCCCCCAACATTGGCGCTGTTGGCGATTTCGGTCACCGTCCCGGTGAGCGTCTGGTCAAGGAGCGCGTCCACCTCGATCTCCGCCTCCTGGCCGATCTGGATCGAGACGATGTCGTTCTCGTCCACGTTGACCTGGGCTTCCATCTCCGAGAGGTCGGCGATCACCAGGATCACGTCGGGCTGGAACTGCGAACCGATGGCAATCTCACCCTGTTCCTTGTTCAGGTCACTGATGGTCCCCGCCATGGGCGCGTAGATGGTGGTCTTGGAGAGGTCGTCGCGCGCCTGTTTGAGCGCCGCCCGCGCCTGCTCGGCCTGGTCCTGGGTGGACTTGTAGCGCGCGGTTTCCACCTTGTAGGCGGCGTCGAGCACGTCGAAGTTGGCCTGGGATTCCATGCCCTTCTCCAGCAGCTCCCGGGAACGGTTGTACTCCTTCTCGGCGCGCAGCATGTTCTCGCGCACCAGCACGGCGCTGGCCTCGGCCGAGCTCACGTTGGCCTCGGCGCTCTCCACCGCGGCCAGGAAGCGGGTGCGGTCGAGTTCCAGCAGCAGCGTGCCCTTCTCCACCCACTGCCCCTCAACCACCACGAGCCTGGTGATCTTGCCGCTCACGTCGGCGCTGATTTTCACCTGGGTCCGGGGCTGGATGGTCCCGGTGCCGTTGACCTTCTGGACGATCTTCTGGCGTTCCACACGGGCGGTCTGGACCGTCAGCGCCTTGTCGCCTCCGTCCCGGAAGGCCATGATGCCGGCAACGCCGCCCAATACCACCACGGCGGCAGCGCCGATCCAGAGGGGTTTGCGTCTCATCGGGGGAAATCCTCCATATCCTTGCGATTGAGGGCGTTATCAGGGTGTCTGGAAATCTGGTAGGACTACGGCGAAACCGGGCGGAAGGTTGCTTCGGGGGGCCCGCGGGACCGGCCCGGCCCGTGGCCGCACCGGTCCCGTCCCAGGGGGGCTAAAAAGCGCCCATGAAGCCCAGGGTGCCCTCCGACTTCTCGGCATCCGCATCGAACGTGTACTCCACGAGGAAGCGCATGTTGCGCGCCACCATGTAGTTCACCGTCGCCGTCAGGCGTCTGGTGTCGTACAGGTCGCCGCCGCTCTCGATCACGTTGTACAGGCCCGAGAACAACCACCTCGATTCCGACCCACGGGGCATGAAGATGAGTTCCGCAAAGCCGCCATCCGTCTCCGTATCGGTCGAATCCGGGACCACGAAGAACGCGTTGCTGTCATTGCGGCGCAGGTACTGCAGGTTCAGCTGCCACTTCTCCCCCGCATCAATCGTGGCATCACCTCCCGCGTAGTACACGTCGTTGCGCGTGCCGAACTCGTTCTTCTCCTCGTTGTAGTAGCCAAACGCACCCACCCTCACCGGTCCCAGCGCCTGGCTGGCGCGCAGTGCCGACGCTTTCTGCGTGTCCACATCGAACACGCGATCCTCCGCCGCCGGGATGCCGTTGCCGTTGAGTAACTGCGCCACCAGATCGAGGCCGAAGTCGAAGCCGTAGGTGAACATGAGCCCGCGGTCATAGGTGAGGTTGGCCTGCGATTCCCCGGGACGGAAACGGTAGATGAGGTAATCCTCGAACTCCAGGCGCAGTTCGCGCTTGAAGAGAGGATCCGACACCTGGAACTGCCCGGCCATCACGTCGAATTCGCTGCCCCGGATGTTGTTGAAGTGCAGGTAGGCATCCTCCAGGCCGGCCACTTCACCGCGTTCGAACACGTAGAAGTAGAAGTAGTACGAGATGTTTCGCGTCACGCGGCCGCCGCTCAGGAGTTTCAGCCCGTAGGGAACCTGCAGGTCCGCGTCGACCGCGCTGGATTCCTGCCCGCGCAGATAGGCATCAATGCGCACGGCCAGCGGGAGATCCGTCTGCAGCAGGAGCTGGGTATCCCCCGTGTCGATGGTCGCACGCTTGGGCTCTTCGCCGTCCGGCAGAACGAAGCCATTTCCCGCGAACTCCTCTCCGTACGGCTTGAGTTTGGGCGCCGCAACGTGGCACATGGTGCAGGAGACGCGGTACTTGCGCGCAAACGCGGGAATCGCCCCCGCCGTCCCCCCGGGAAGGAGCGGTAACGCCGGCACCGCGATGGTAACGCTGATCAGGGCTGCGGCCAGTGATTGTCGGGTGGTCATGATGTCCTCTCCTCTGGGATGAAAGGTTCGTTTCGTTCACCAGCTCACGTCGAACCACGTCTCGCTCCGGTTCACGAGAAACGCCTCCATTTCCTCCTCCGGAACCTCCAGATACTCGCCAACCGAGTGCACGAGGCGCCGGTAGTAGATCTCCGCCACCACGCGCACGCGCCCCTCGGGCATGTCGTCGGGGACGGTCCACGTGTAGGTCTCGACCTTCGTCTCGCGGGGACCGATGCGGTAGTCGACACCAAGCGACGCGGTGTTCCACTGCGCGATGGTCATGCGCCCCTTCGGATCGAAGTATGGCAACCGGAAGATGCGGTCCCCCTCGTAGGGCAGGGCGTCGCGCGGCAGGCCCGCGAACCCCTCGAGCCCCAGGATGTCTCCGATGTCCTGGTAGGCGAGTGCGTCCTTCGAGGAGATGGTGAATTCCTCTCCCTCGAATCCCTTGCGATCCACGGGCAGGTGGTATTCGTTCCCCTCCGCATCCCACGCCCGCACCGTGAGCCACAGCTGGCGCTCCTCCGCGGACCCGGAGGGGATCTTGTGTCCCGCCTTGTGGTTGAAGGCCTGTGCCTGCAGCGTGATCGGTTCGCCGGGCACGGCATCGCGCGTGTTGGGATGGATGCGCACCTCCACTGAGCCCCGCAGCTTGCTCTGTGAGTGCGCGCCGTGAAACAGGTGATGGCGCATGTCGTCGCGCATCTCCGCCTGCATGGCGTTGCGGCCCTCGCCCGCCGGCATGTGGCAGTCCTGGCAGCGCACACCCTCGCGCGCGTAGGGGCCCGCGGCCCATTCGCGCTGGGTGGACTTGACCCACACGCCATAGGGACTCATCTCGTTGTGGCACGTCCCGCACATTTCGGCCGTCTGGGTGAACTCGTGAAACTGAGTCGTGTGGTGGGGCGACTTGACACCATCGCGATTGCCGTACTTGGTCCGGCCGGGAGAGATGGTGAAGCTGAAGTTGTAGGGGTCACCGTTCTTCCCCGTGATCGTGTGGCATATGTCGCACGACACGCCTTCGTTGGCCCGCGACCCTTCCGAGGGCGGCGGCGGGGGAACGTCTCCGGCAATGAAGGCGCCGGGCGCGTGACACCCGTTGCAGCCGGCCTTGACGCCCGCGACCTTCGGATCCTTCTCCGCGTGGGGCACCGCGAGCTTGAAATATTCGATTTCGTCCCAGTGGTGCGTGTACGACTGCGACATCATGGCCTGCTGCCACTGCATGTAGATATCGATGTGGCATGTTCCGCAGGCGCGCGGGGATTCGAAACTCTCGTAGCTGCCGGTGCCAAGAAGCGCGTCGCCGCTGGGCTGGGAGCCCTGGGCAAATGCGGCGGCGGGTACTATGAGGATGGCCGCACCAAGAAGCAGTGCAATCTGCGCGCGGGCTGTCATGAAAACCCTCCTTCGCGCGGTTGAATGATGCGGCCGATTATTCTACTTGCAGATTATAATATCTGTTTCTTGGTGAACACCCAAGACCTATTCTCAATCGGGGGTAACAGGCGAGAGCCCGCCCGTGGAATGCGGCGCGCGATGACAGGGCGGCACGCCGCGTTCCACGTGGCGGTTGGGGCGGGATCAGTGCCCGGCACGTGTCACGATCAGCAGCAGGGCCGGATCAGTCCGACCACCTTGCCCAGGATCTGCACCTGGGGGCCGTGTGCGTCGATGCGCACCGGCCCCAGTTGCGAGACGAGGTAATCACCGCCCGCCCGGGTCTCGTAGCGCTTGACGGATACCTCGCCGTCCACACGCGCAACAACCACATCGCCGCTCTGTACACCCGGGTCCGGGGCCACGACGATCAGATCTCCCTCCAGAATGTGGGCGTCTGCCATGCATCCGCCTTCCACCCGCATGAGGAAGTTGTCCGGCTTGTCGAACAACGCGCGATCGAGCAGATAGGTGCCCGCCGTGTCCTCGCCGGCAACCGCGGGAGCGCTTCCGGCGGCAACACGGCCCCTCAGCGACAACGACAACACACCCTCCTGGGCGGCCGGTCCCAGCGAATCCGGGCGATGCAGAAAACGAATCGCCCGCGACTTGTCCCGTCCGCGATGGATGTATCCTTTGCGTTCCAGCGCCTGCAGATGCTGGCTCACGGAACGCGGCGACTTCAAGCCCGTCGCCCTGCAAATCTCCCGCACCGTCGGGGGATACCCGAAATCACGGGTGTGCGATCCCAGATACTCAAGAATCTCCTTTTGACGGCTCGTCAGGGGGAGTTTCTCCATGACCATTCCCTCCTTCAGCGACAACGATCTCCATGGCATCGCACACCTTTCTTCCGTCACGCATTCTGACCTTGCCCAATACGATTGCGTGACTCCCGTCGTTCACTGGCTCGCCCTTATGAACGACGCGCTCCCAGGGTACGAAGACGCGCACAGATCCACTGGAGTCGAACAGTTCGAAGAAACCTACCGTTTTACCAGAACTGGTCTTGTAGTCATGGAGATTCCGGATGCGCCCGGCCAGTTCAACTGGGGTGGCGCTCGGGTGGGGATAGAACTCCATCATCGAGGTAACTACGCGGAAACCAGCCCGCGAGTTACCATCTTTTCTTATCGGTGACCGGTCGGATGTGGGATACGAATGCGGGGTACCAGACGTCTGGATGGTGCCGAACAACATTCCCATCTGCTCGGAGGGTTCACGCGGGACCGACGGCTGGCGTGGCTGTTCCGCGCCTTCCTGCCCGCCATTCGCGACCGAGTCGAACGCCCCCACCCGGACCAGAGCATCGACAACCTCAAAGCTAATACCCGCTTCTGCCGCCGCACAACTGAATTCATCCACGCTCGTATACCGGCCACGCCCACGCATACGAATGATTGTATCCGCGACCTCGCGTGTGACGCCGTTCACGTCCCACAACGGCGGTCGGATCTTCCCGACTTCGACCCGGTGCCGGCGCCCGCTCAGATTCACATCGCACCCCAGCCACTTCCCCTCCGCTTCCAACAGTTCCCGGTAACGGCGCCGCTTCTCTCCACCGGCGGTGTGGTCGAGCAGGTTGGCGAAGAAGCGTATCCGGTCCGCGTGCTTGAATACCAGCGCGCGATGAATGAGCAGACACTCGGCCAGTATGCGCTGGCGATCCTGCGCGCGCTCGGCCAGGCGCAGAAAACGTCCAAACCAGGCGGTGGCATCATCGAGGGGCACCGAAACCTCGACGGTGAGTGCAAGGAACTCCCGGCGTAAGGTGGCCAGGTTGCCGGGCGTGTGCTCGCGGAACCGGCCCAGCAGCGCCGATGCGTCCGGTGCACTGAGACCGGTGAGGCGGGCCATCACGTCGCGGGCCTGATCCCGGAACAGCACCCAGCCGTTGGTCGGCGCCAGGATTTCGCCCACCAGCGGGGCCGCCGGCACCGCGGGCGCTTCACCGCGGAACGCCTGCATGCGCGCCGATAGTCCCAGGCCACCCCCGCGGTGTCTCAGCAACGCAACAAACTGGACCAGGTCCGCGAAACAGGAGATGCCGAAACCCGGGGCCAGGGCGCCGGGACGTCCCTCGAGCAGATGGATCCCGTCGAGGTCTCCGTACGACACCAGGGCGTAGGGTTCCATCTCACCCGCATCCCAGTCCTCATCGCGCCCGACCCACGCCAGCACGTGCAGTGCGTCAATATCGATGCGCCGGATTCCGCCCAGCGGAAACGAGTCGCGTGTGGACTGGATGAAGTGATCCCCCGTCTCGGGGTTTACCGTGTATCCGAACATGGCGCGCAGGGAGCGTGACGCGACCGCGATGGTCCGTTTGGTTCGCGAGAAGCCGAACGGCAGCCCCTCTATGGACGCCGCGTGCGCCACCAGGTCCCGAAACACGGGACTCTGGCGGTAGAGCCTTCCCAGCGAGCGATTGTCTTCCGACAGCTCGCGCAGTGACGTTCCGGGATGACGCGTTGCGATTCGCAGCGCCTCCTCGAGTTCGGCGGCCGGCACGTCGACCCGGCGCGCACCGATGCGCAACGCACGCGCGGCCGTGATGTGCTCCACCGAGGGCACGTAGCCGATACTCGCGTCGTCGTAGACATGGTTGAGCGTGGCCAGCACCCGGGGGCGCTGCTCGGGGGCAATCTGAAGGTCGAGGATACGTGTTTCCTCCACGCGGCCTTCAAACTCCGGGTCGAAGTGCGCGTCGAGCGCATAGGGATCAAAGACGGTGATCCCCAGCAGCCAGGCGCAGCGCGATTGCAGGGTCAGACCCGTGGCCGGGCCGATGTTCACGCCCGCGGCACGAAGCCTGCGCACGATCTCCTCGTATTGCAGAAAGCGATCCCCGGTTCCGAGGCGCTCGATACGTGCGAGTTCCGCTGCGACCACCTGTCTCAGGCCGGCGGGCGGCGCGACGGGGCCCGCTTCACGCGCCCGCAGCGCCGCATCCAGGCGCGCGCGCAGCACTCCGCGCTCCGCTCCCGCGCCATCGAACAGGGGAATACTTCCCGACGGCTCCACCGATCGTTCCGCGGCATCGAACAGATCCGGCTGCACCAGTGCCGCGATCAGCGCCGCGTTGGCGTGGGCCTCGGGCAGCCCGTCGAACGCATCGCTCATCTCCGCGGCCGTGCGCATTCCGTGCCCGGGGCGCGCATCGCCCACACGCGCAGCGCCAAAGACCTGGTGCTCAAACGACGCGTCGTCGCAGGTGACCACCAGTTCGGCGAGTTGCGGCCGCGCGGGACCCACGAAACGGACGTCCTGTACCAGCACGGGGGGAACGCCGGCGCCACGCGCATCGGCGACGAACGCCTCCTGCACCGATGCCTCCCCGTCCGGGAGCCCGTCCCGGGATTCCACGAACACGCGGTCGCCAAAGACCTCGCGCAGCGGGTGGAGCAGGTGGCGAATGTCGATATCGGCGCGCGCGAGATCGAGCCCCGCGATCGCAACCACCCCGTCCCCCATCCCCTCGATGTCCTCCAGGTACACGCCCTGCCGCGCCTCGCGCCGGGTTGCCGAGAGGGTGGCGGCCGCGCACACGTTGCGCAGACCGGTGCGGTCCAGGGCAAGCAGGATCAGTGTCTGGACGGGATCGTCGCCGGATGGCGGGTTGCTCCAGTCGATGAGCAGGAGCGCGCCGTAGATGGGCTTGACGCCGACCTCGCGGGCCGCGCGGTGGAACTCTGCGAATCCGAAGGTCCCGCTGACATCGGTGAGGGCAACGGCATCGAATCCAACGCGCCGGGCATGCCGGCAGACATCCCCGGGCGTCGACAGCCCCAGCCCCAGGCTGTACGAGGACAGCACCCGCAAGTGGACGAATGGTCGAGTGTTACGGGTGGCCACCACCCCTCCGTTCCGCGCCACCACCCCGGAGACAAAGGTCGCTCCCCGGAGCAAACCAAGCCGCTAACTTCTTTTGTAGCATAGCAGTACAGGAACCCATCGTCAAGCGGAGAGAAACAGACAGGAGCCTCTTGTTAATTATTTCACATGTGACTACACTGAATAGTGAGCGTTCGCTAACCAAGGAGACCGATTGCCGACCTCAGCCCGCATGAAGAACCGCCCCGAACAGATCCTGCGCGAGGCCGCCCGGCTCTTCGCTTCGCGTGGATACCGGGGCACGTCCGTGCGCCGGATTGCGGAGGCCTGCGGGGTGAGCGAAGCGGCACTGTACCGCCACTTCCCCGGCAAGGAGCATATCTACGAGGCGGTCATCGCCTGGAAGGCGGGCCAGCACGACATCGCCGGGCACCTCGCGGGGCTGCGCGACGCCGCGGACATCGAGAGCGTGCTTCGGGGGGTGGCAGAGCACATCCTCGGCTTCCTCGAGAGCGATCCCGAGCTCCTGGCCCTGAAGTTTGGCGCCTGCATCGAGTCCGACGCCGCCGCCCCGATCCTGTTCCGCGAGGTCCGTCTCCCCTACATCGACTTTCTAAAGACGGAAATCGAATCCCGCACCGCTCGCGGAGAGCTGCGCACGGTGGACCCTTTCATCACCGCGCGCTGTTTCGTGGGCATGGTGATGGACTGCGCGCTCTCCGCCGGCGTCTGGAACCGTGCCGCCGGCCTCGATTTCGACAGTGCCGCCGTTGTCACCAACAACGTCCCGATCTTCGCCCGCGGCCTCCAGAACCATGCTTCGGCATGACGCGTACAGCCTGATGTTCGGCAGCAACAACCTCTTCTACAGCGATATGACCGCGAGCAAGTGGGGGCCGGGCGCACAGCACGACTTCCCGCTCGTCGCCACGCCGTAACCTCCGGGGCGCGGCGACACAACGCAAAACGGGCTACGCGAATCGCTCGCGTAGCCCGTTTGCATTTGGTGAGCCGCCCGGGACTCGAACCCGGTACCACCTGCTTAAAAGGCAGGTGCTCTACCTGATGAGCTAGCGGCTCCCGATTCTGGTCTTCTTCCTACAGTCCCGCGGCCGCCCCGCGCGCAAGCGGCATCTCCACCATGGCGGAGCGCTCGGGGCCAAGCGACACCAGATGGATGCGGCACCCGACCAGCTGCTCGAGCCGCCGGATGTAGGCGATGGCGCGCGGGGGCAGGTCTTCGAGTTGCTTGCCCTCGGTACGCGCCTCCCAGCCCCGGATCACCTCGTAGTGGGGCCGCACCGCCGCAACGTCGCGTGCGTCCGCCGGAAAAACATCGACGGAACGCTTGCCCGCCCGGTACGACGTGCACACCTTGACCTCGGCGAACGAATCGAGCACGTCGAGCTTGGTGAGCGCAATGTCGGTGATGCCGTTGATCTGGACCACGGTGCGCGCGGCCACCGCGTCGAACCACCCGCAGCGGCGGGGCCGCCCGGTGGTGGTGCCGTACTCGCGCCCGATCTCGCGCAGCCTGCGTCCCGGCGCGCCCTTGTCCTCGGTGGGAAACGGCCCGTTGCCCACGCGCGTGCAGTATGCCTTGAAGATGCCCACGATGCGGCCGAAGGCCGACGGCGGCAATCCGGTGCCGATGGCGGCACCGCCCGCGCTGCACGAACTGGACGTCACAAAGGGATAGGTCCCGTGGTCGATATCCAGCAGTGAGCCCTGCGCACCCTCGCACAGCACGCTCTTGCCGGCCGCCTCCGCCGCCCACAGGATGGGCCGCGTGTCGGTGATCATGGGCAGCAACCGGCGCCGCGCGCTCAGAAGGTCGTCGACCACGCGTGCCGGCGAGAGCGTCTTTGCGCCGCGAAGCTTCAGCAGGCGGTTGTTCTCGCGCACGCGTGCCGTCACCAGCTCGCGCAGCTGCGCAGGGCTGCGGCGCAGGTCCGCCATGCGCACGCCGTCGCGCCGCGCCTTGTCCGCGTAGGCCGGCGAGATCCCCTTGCGGGTGGTCCCGATGCCGCCATCGACGCGGCGGTCCTCGGAGTCACAATCCAGCGCGATGTGGTACGGAAGCACCAGGTGCGCCTGGTCGCTGATGTGGATGCGCCCGGCAAAATCCACACCCTGTTCGGCGAGCCCATCGATCTCGCGTACCAGCGCGGAAGGGTCGATCACCATACCACCCCCGAGTACGCAGGCCGTCTGCGGATACAGGATACCCGACGGCACCTGGTGAAAGGCGAAACGCTTCTCACCCACCACCACGGTGTGGCCCGCGTTGGCCCCACCCTGGAAGCGCACCACGAAGTCCACCTCGCGTGCGAGGTAATCGATGATCTTGGCCTTGCCCTCGTCGCCCCACTGTCCACCCACAACCAGAGTAACCGGCATGATTCCTTCCCTGCGCCACTCCCGGCGCGCGCGTCAAGGCCACCCGCAACGCGGGTGGTGACGGAATTCTCTTCGCATTGTTTCGCAGCGCGCGGGCGCGCACCGTCGATGATGCAGAAGGCGCCCGTGTCACCACGGGCCGGGTCATTATAGGGACGGGCGCCCGACGGGTCAACGCCCGTGCCTCGCCCCGGGGCCCAGCGGGCTCAGCGGTTCACCGCGTCGCGAATCTCGCCTCCGGTGAGCGCCAGTCCGATGGATTCGGCCACGTCCGTGGCCACGCGGCGCTGCGCATCCACCGTGGCCGCCCCGAGATGCGGGGTGAACACCGACCGCGGATGGCGCAAGAGCGGGCTGTCTCCCGGCGGCTCCTTCTCGAAGACGTCCATCGCCACCGCGCGCACCTTGCCCGCGTCCAGGGCCTGGAGCAGCGCGGCCTCGTCCACCACGCCCCCGCGCGAGCAGTTCACGATCACCACCCCGTCCTTCATGGCGGCAATCTCACGGGGGCCGATGAGCCCCTGTGTGTCCATGCCCAACGGGACGTGCATCGTGATCCAGTCGCTCCGGCGAATCACCTCCGGCAGTTTCATGAGTTCGACACCGATCTCAAGCGCCTGGTCGGCCACCACGAAGGGGTCGCACGCGAGCACCCGCATCTGAAAGGCGCGCGCGCGCAGCGCCACCTCCCGCCCCACACGTCCCAGACCCACCACACCCAGCGTCTTGCCGGCCAGCTCGACCCCGAGAAACGAATTGCGTTCCCACTTTCCCGCCGTCAGCGACGTGTGCGCGCGGGGTATCTCGCGCGCCACCGACAGCATGAGCGCCATGGTGTGCTCCGCGGTGGAGACGGTGTTGCTGCGGGGCGAGTTGATCACCACGATGCCACGACGCGTGGCCGCGGCGACGTCGATGTTGTCCACACCAACCCCCGCGCGGCCGATGAACTTGAGACGCTTCCCGGCCTCGATCACCGCCGCGGTGACTCTGGTGGGGCTGCGCACGATGACGGCCTCGAAGTCGGGGATCATCGCGCGCAGTTCATCCGGCGCCGGTGTTCCCATGGAGACCGTCTCGACGCCCTCGAACGACTCCAGCTTCCTGACCGCCTCGGCGGAAATCCCGTCGGTGAGGAGAACGCGGCTCATCGCTTGCCCGCACCACCCGCGTACGACTCGCGCAGCGCCGCGACACCCCTTCCGAAGGTGTTCAGCAGACCCAGGTCGTTGAGCGTCGCCTCTAGCGCCGAAACCACCGCGTACATGTCGGTGGCATCGTAGTGACCCAGGTGACCGATGCGCACAATCTTCCCCTTCAGCGCGCCCTGCCCGCCCGCTATCTTCACCCCGTAGTGCTTCTCCAGGTGTTTCTGGATCGCACCCGCCGAATCACCCGGCGTGCGCACCGCGGTGGTCGCGTTGGAAGGAACCGCGGCGAGAAGCTCCAGCCCCATCGCGGTCACCGCCGCGCGCGTGGCGCGCGCGTTGGCGTCGTGGCGGGCGATGATGTTCTCGATTCCCTCCGCGCGCATCATTTCCAGTGCCGTGCGCAGTGCCAGCACCAGCGTGATGGCCGGAGTGTAGGGGGTGTCCCCCTTCTCCGCGGAGGCAAGGGCCTTGAGGAGATCGAAGTAGTAGACCGGGTGCCGCCCCTCGCGCATGCGTGCCCGTGCGCGCTCGGAGACCGCCACGTAGCCGAGTCCGGGCGGGATCATGACACCCTTCTGAGATCCACCCACCACCGCGTCGAGCCCCCAGTCGTCGGTACGCACGTCGTGTGCGCCGGCGCTGGTGATGGCGTCGACGCCGATCAATGCGCCGTGCGCGCGCGCGATCTTCGCGAACGCCTCGACGTCCTGCAGAACCCCGGTGGCGGTCTCCGAGTGGGTGGCAAACAGGACCGCCGCGCCGGGGTTGCTCATGAATGCGCGCTCGACCGCGGCGGGTTGCACCACCTGTCCGTACTCGGCCTTCAGCGTCACCACCTTCATGCCGTACGCCTCGGCGATTTCGCGCCAGCGCTCGCTGAACTTTCCAAGCTCGGTGGTGATGACCGTGTCACCGGGACGCGTCATGTTTACCACCGCCGCTTCCATCGCGCCCGAGCCCGACGCGGTAAGGATGGCGACCGGGTTGGTCGTGCGCAGGATGTACTGCAGACCCGACATGGCATCCCGATGGGCCTGGCGGAACGCCTCGGTGCGGTGGTGGATGAGGGGCCGCGCCGCGGTCTCCAGAACTTCGGCTGGAATGGCCGTGGGACCGGGCGTAAACAACCGTGGGGTCTTCATGCGTCTGATCTCCTTGCGATGCTCCCGATTATACGCGGCCCGCGGACGCTGGCAAGGCGCCGGTCACAGCGCAAAGGAGGCCTCGATCCAGGCCCACAACTCCTTGCGCCCGTTACCGGTGACACTCGAGAACGCAACCACGCCCGTGTCCGGCCGCACGTCCAGTTCGCGGATGGCCGCCGAGATGCGCCCGCTCATGGACGACTTGCTCACCTTGTCCGCCTTGGTGAACACGAGGCACATGGGCCGCCCGGTCGCGTCCAGGCGCCGCACGGACTCGACATCGAGGTCGGTGGGCTCGTGGCGGGCATCGATCAGCTGCACCAGCGCGTTCTTGCGCGGCTCGGCGAGGTACAACTCGAACATCCGGGTGAAGCGGCGCGACTCGGACCTGGGGATCTTGGCGTAGCCATAGCCGGGCATGTCCACCAGGAAGAAGCGGTCGTTGATTCGGAAGAAGTTGGCCGCGCGCGTCTTGCCCGGGGTCTTGGAAATGCGCGCCACCCCCTCGCGCCCGAGCAGGGTGTTGATCAGCGACGACTTGCCCACGTTGGAGCGCCCGAACAGCGCCACTTCGGGCCGCGGGTCCGCGGGAAAGCCGCCGGGGAACCCGAAGGACCCCGTATACTCGACAGTCTTGATCTTCATATGAAAAAAACGCGGCCGCTTTGGCTTGGTCGCCGGGCCGCAGGGCGATTATAATGACCCGCGGCGTTTCCAGGCCACAGAAACGTCCTCTGAATGACGAATTCCTCCCCCATCCAGAGCCTGCGCGCGGCGGGACTCAGCGAGTCGGCCGCAGAGCGCCTGTCCGGATACCTTGCGCGCGCGGGCGCCATGGACCCGGCGGCCGGCTGGAGCCTGGTTTCCCGCGAGGCGCTCGATCCGTCGCTCCCCCACGCGGCCCATCGCTTTCTCTACGACACGATCTTCGCCGCCTGGGACGGCTCGCGCGGTCCCCGTCCCGCCTGGACCCCCACCTCGGACGAGGCCGCGGCCACCCACATCGCCGCCGCCTGCCGCCGCCTGGGGCTGGATGACTACGCCGGGCTGCACCGCTGGTCGGTTCGTCACCGCACCGAGTTCTGGCGCGACACGTTGAACACGCTCTCGATCCGCTTCCGGACGGAACCGGGCGGGATACTCGACGTCTCGCGCGGCGTGGCCAACGCGCGCTGGCTCACCGGGGCACACCTCAACATCGCCGACAGCTGTTTTCTCGCCTCCGGCGACACCACCGCCATCATCCACCAGCGTCCGGGTGAGCCGCCGGCGCGGATCAGCTATGCGGACCTGCAGGCACTCAGCAACCGCTTCGCCAATGGTCTGCGCGCGCTGGGCGCGAAGCCCGGCACGGCGGTCGCGGTCGCCATGCCCATGACCCTGGAGTCCGTGGTTGCCTACCTGGGGATCGTCAAGGCCGGATGCGTCGTTGTTTCGGTGGCGGACAGTTTTGCGGCGGATGAAATCCGCACGCGGCTGCGCATCGCGGGCGCGGAGATTGCGGTGACGCAGGACATCGTGGTGCGCGCGGGCAAGACGCTGCCGATGGCCCGGAAAGTCTTCGACGCGGGCGCGCGCATCTGCGTGGTGGTGCCGCACGCCGGCAAGCCCACCGTGGCGCTGCGGGAGGGGGACTGCGCGTGGGACGCGTTTCTCTCCGACGACGACCGCTTCGAGGCCCACGCCGGCGCCGCCGACGACCCCACCAACGTGCTCTTTTCCTCCGGCACCACCGGCGACCCCAAGGCGATCCCGTGGTCGCACGCGACACCCATCAAGTGCGCCATGGACGCCCACTACCACCACGACATCCACCCCGGTGACGTGGTGGCGTGGCCCACCAATCTGGGCTGGATGATGGGGCCGTGGCTGATCTACGCGAGCTTCGTCAACTGCGCCACCATGGCGCTGTGCGGCGACGCGCCCAACACCGCGGCGTTCTGCCGCTTCGTCCAGGATGCACGCGTAACCATGCTGGGGATCGTGCCCAGCATCGTGAAGGCGTGGCGCGCGGGCGATGCCACCGACGGCGTGGACTGGTCGTCGATTCGCGCCTTCAGCTCCACCGGCGAGGCCTCCAACGCGGACGATTACCTGTGGCTGATGGCGCGGGCCGGCTACCGTCCGGTGGTGGAGTACTGCGGTGGCACCGAGATCGGCGGCGGCTACCTCACGCAGGCGCTCACCCAGGCGGCGTCACCCGCCACCTTCTCCACACCCTCGCTGGGTCTCGACGTGCGCATCGTCGACGAGGACGGCAACCCCGCCCATAACGGCGAGCTGTTCATCGTGCCCCCTTCCATCGGCCTCTCGCACACGCTCCTCAACCGCGACCATGCGGAGGTCTACCATGCGGGCACGCCGCGCGGTCCGGTGGGCGAGACCCTGCGCCGCCATGGTGACCAGATGGAGATGCTGCCGGGCGGGTACTACCGGGCCCACGGGCGCGCGGACGACACCATGAACCTGGGCGGCATCAAGGTGAGTTCAGCGGAAATTGAACGGGCGGTACTGGGCGTCGAAGGGCTCAGCGACGTGGCCGCAATCGCGGTGGATCCTGCCGGCGGCGGCCCCAGCCGGCTGGTGCTGTACGTGGTGGGCGAGAAACTGGATGCGGCCGCAGTCAAGTCTTCGGCCCAGAAGGCCATCGCCGCGAGACTCAATCCCCTCTTCCGGGTCCACGACGTGTGCGTTGTGGACACCCTCCCCCGCACCGCATCCAACAAGGTCATGCGGCGGGTTCTGCGCGATCAGTACCGCGCGTAGCGGAGCGGGATCGCGACCGTCGCTAGTGCGCGACGTTCGACTCGATGTACTCGAAGTACCCGGGGCGCTCGCGATCGGTCTGCGGCTTGACGGCCCGGCTGCGTGTGCGCGGCAGCGGCCGCTCCAGCGCAACCCGCAGCACATCGCGCAGTGTCTCGGCCGTGTGGATCTTCAGGCCGTTGCGCACTTCACGCGGCAGCTCCTTGATCAGCTGCGATGAGCCCTTGGGAATGATGACTTCCTTGATGCCCGAGCGCAGCGCGGCCACCGTCTTCTCGTTGAGGCCCCCCACCGGCAGCACCTCGCCTTTCAGGGTCAGTTCTCCGGTCATGGCAACGTCGCGCCGAACCGGGATCCCGAAGAAGTTTGACACCAGGGCGGTGGCAATCGACACCCCCGCGCTGGGCCCGTCCTTGGGAATCGCGCCCTCGGGCACGTGGATATGCACGTCGATCTCGTGGAAGAAGTTCTTCTTGAGCGGAAGCACGCGCGCCATGCTGCGCGCGTAGGAAACCGCGATCTGCGCCGACTCCTGCATCACCGCACCCAGCTGGCCGGTGAGCGTGATCTTTCCCGTCCCGGGCATGAAGGCCGCCTCGATGTGCAGGATGTCCCCGCCGAAGCTGGTCCAGGCGAGCCCCGTGGCCACGCCCACCATGTTCTTCTGCAGGATCTCCTTCTCCGAGAAGGGCGGTACACCCAGGTAGCTGTCGAGTTTGCGGGCGGAAATCTTGACCGTGGGCGTCTTGCCCGAGCTGGCCACGTTCTTGGCCACCTTGCGCAGGATCTTGGCGAGTTCGCGCTCGAGACTGCGCACACCGGACTCGCGCGTGTAGGCCTGGATCACGCGCCGCATCGCTGCATCGCTCAGCATCACGTCGCTGCCCTTGAGCCCGTGACGCGTGAGCATCTTGGGCAGCAGGTGCTTGCGGGCGATGCGCACCTTCTCCGTTTCCAGGTAACCCGGCAGCCGGATGATCTCCATGCGGTCCTGCAGTGCCGCGGGAATGGTGTGGGTCACGTTGGCGGTGGTGATGAACATCACTTCGCTCAGGTCGAACTCCACCTCCAGGTAGTGATCGCTGAACGAGTGGTTCTGCTCCGGGTCCAGCACCTCCAGCAGCGCCGACGCGGGGTCACCGCGAAAATCGCTCGACATCTTGTCGATTTCGTCGAGCAGGATCACCGGATTCTTGGTTCCCGCCTTGATGAGAGACTGAATGATGCGCCCCGGCATCGAACCGATGTACGTGCGCCGGTGCCCGCGGATCTCCGCCTCGTCGCGCACCCCGCCCAATGAGAAGCGTACGAACTTGCGCTCGGTCGCGTCGGCGATGGACTGGCCCAGCGAGGTCTTGCCCACGCCCGGCGGGCCTACGAAGCACAGGATGGGCCCCTTGAGGGTGCTGGAGAGCTTCATCACGGCCAGGAACTCGATGATGCGTTCCTTGACCTTGCGCAGGCCGTAGTGATCCTCGTCGAGCTGGCGGCGCACGGCGGCCAGGTCCAGCTTGCCGTCCGAGCGAATGTTCCAGGGCAGCGCCAGCATGGTGTCGAGATAGTTGCGCACCACCGTGGCCTCCGGCGACAGCGCGGGCATGCGCCCGAGCCGGTCGACTTCCTTCATCGCCACTTCGCGGGCGCGTTCCGGCATGCCGGCCGCTTCCACCTTCTCGCGCAACTCGTCCACCTCGCTGGACTCGTCGCCGGCGTGGCCCAACTCCTTGCGGATCGCCTTCAACTGCTCGTTGAGGTAGAACTCCTTCTGATTCTTCTGGACCTGGCTGCGCACCTCGCCCTCTATCTTCTTCTCGAGGCGCAGGATCTCCAGTTCTTCGGCCAGGATGGTGCCCAGCATGCGGTAGCGCTCGGGCAGGTCGACGGCCTCCAGCAGCGGCTGCTTGGATTCGATCTTGGCGATGATGTGCGAGGCGATCGAATCGGCCAGACGGTCGGGGTCCTCGATGGGCAGTACCGAACGCAGCACTTCGTCGGGGATGCGCTTGTTGAGCTGCACGTACTCGGTGAACTGCGACGACACGCTGCGAACCATGGCCTCCATCTGGTTGGAGGCGAGCGAAGCACCGCTTACCGCGCGCACCTGGGCGCGCAGGTACTTGCGGCTGCGGTGGAAGCGCGCGATTTCGCCCCGCGAGACGCCTTCCACCAGGATGCGCATGGTTCCTTCCACCAGCCGCATCAGCTGGAGAATCTTGACCACGGTGCCCAGCGAGTACAGGTCGCCCGGCTCGGGATCGTCGACGTTCATCTGGCGCTGGGTGACCACCAGCAGCAGGCGTTCGCCCTTCATGGCCTCGTCGAGCGCGGCGAGCGACCGGGGACGACCCACCAGCAGCGGCGTGATCATGCCCGGGTAGATGACGACGTCCCGCAGCGGCAACACCGGCATGCTGTCGGGAATGCTGACGACCTCGTCCTGACGATCAGAAACGGACATGTTGAACCCCTCCAGGGGTCAGGATAAGACGGACGATGAAAATGTCGAAGCGGAATCGTACCGGGCTGCCGCAGGCGCGCAACTCTTTACGCTTCCTTGACGCGGCGGTCGCGCTGAATGACGATTTCGGGCTCCATGTGCTTCAGAATGGTGTCCTCGCTGATGACCACCTTGCGCACGTCGGTCCGGGACGGGATATCGTACATGAGGTGGAGCATGGTCTCCTCCATGACGGCGCGCAGGCCACGGGCCCCGGTCTCGCGCAGGCAGGCGATGCGGGCGATGGCGCGGATGGCGGAATCGTCGAACACCAGCTCCACGTCCTCCATCTGGAAGAGCTTCTTGTACTGCTTGGTGAGCGCGTTCTTGGGCCGCGTCAGGATTTCGACCAGCGCGGCGTCGTCCAGCGCGTCCAGCACGCCCACGATGGGCAGGCGGCCCACCAGTTCCGGAATGAGGCCGAACTTGATCATGTCCTCGGGCGCGACGTGGCGCAGCATCTTGGCGCGCTCCTCGCGGGTGCCCGACGACTGCTCGCGCCCGAAACCCAGCACCTTGCGGCCGGTGCGCTGCTCGATGACCTTGTCCAGGCCCTCGAAGGCGCCGCCGCAGATGAACAGGATGTTCTTGGTGTTGATCTCAATGTAGTTCTGCTGCGGAATCTTGCGCCCGCCCTGCGGAGGCACGTTGGCAATGGCACCCTCCAGCATCTTGAGCAGCGCCTGCTGCACGCCCTCGCCGGACACGTCTCGCGTGATGGACGGGCTGTCCGACTTGCGTGCGATCTTGTCGATCTCGTCTATGTAGACGATACCCTTCTCCGCCGCCGCCACCGACGAGCCGGCGTTCTGATAGAGCTTGAGGAGGATGTTCTCGACGTCCTCGCCCACGTAGCCGGCCTCGGTGAACGCGGTGGCATCCACGATGGCAAACGGCACGCGCAGGAAGCGCGCCAGCGTCTGCGCCAGCAGGGTCTTGCCGGTGCCGGTGGGCCCCAGCAGGAGAATGTTGCTCTTCTCGATCTCGACCTCGTTGGTGGTGCGCTCGTGCATGATGCGCTTGTAGTGGTTGTACACCGCCACCGAGAGCATCACCTTGGCGTCTTCCTGCCCAACCACGTACAGGTCGAGGAATTCCTTGATCTCGCGCGGCTTGGGGAATTCGTCCGAGTCGAACAGCACCTGCCCGGAGATCTCGTCGTCCAGGATGTCCTTGCACAGCTTGATGCATTCGTTGCAGATATAGACCGACGGACCCGAGATCAACTTGGTGACCTCGTCCTGTCCGCGTCCGCAAAACGAACAACGCAGGATGTGTGGGTTGCCGATCTTCTTCTTCATGCTGCGTTAGCCTCTCCGGGGCTGCCCACGGTGGGGCGGGATGCAAATACGCCGTCGATGACGCCGTACTCCTTGGCCTCCTCGGCCGACATAAAGTAATCACGATCCGTGTCCTTGGCGATCTTTTTTACCGGCTGCCCGGTGTGGTCTGCCAGGATCACGTTGAGGCGGTCCCGCAGGCGCAGGATCTCCCTGGTATAGATCTCGATGCTGGACGCCTGGCCCTCCGAGCCCCCGGAGGGCTGGTGGATCATGACGCGGGCGTTGGACAGGCCCGATCGCTTGCCCTTGGCGCCCGCCGCCAGCAGCACCGCCGCCATGCTGGCCGCCTGGCCCATGCAGATGGTGGCGACGTCCGGCTTGATGTACTGCATGGTGTCGTAAATCGCCAGGCCCGCGGACACGTGGCCGCCGGGGCTGTTGATATACAGGTAGATATCCCGCGTGGCGTCCTCGGCCTCGAGGAACAGCATCTGCGCCACGATCAGGTTGGCCACCGTATCGTCAATGGGTGTGCCCAGGAACACGATGCGGTCCTTGAGCAGCCGCGAATAGATGTCGTAGGAGCGCTCGTAGCGCCCCGTCTGCTCGATGACGAATGGAACCGGAATATTCATACGTTCCGACATCAAATACCTCTCAGCTTCGGGTCTCCGATGATCCGAATATAATGTACATCCGCCACCCCGCCCAAGCCAAACCTACCCCGTCTTGACCGTGGTGCGCCCCCGCAGGAACGCCATGGACTTCTCGTCAAGCAAATCGCTTTCCAGATTCGCCCGCCGGCGGCCCTGATTCAGCAGGCCCCGGATTTCCGCCTCGGGTTTGCCCACCTGGGCGGCGATGACGCGGATGCGCTCGTCGATCTCCTCGCGCGTCACCGCCACGTTCTCCTGGCGCCGGATCGCGTCCAGGATGAAGTAGCGCCGGATGGCGCGCTGCGCCGTCTCCCGGTAGCTCTCGCGGATGGCGTTGTCACGTGCCTCGTCGTCGACGGAGCCCTCGCGCTGCCGGCGGTCCTCCTCGATGAGGGAGGCGAGGTAATTCTGTACCATCACCTCGGGAACTTCGAACGCGTTCCCGGCGATCACCGCGTCGATGATCTTCTCTTCCACCTCGCGGCGGAAGCGCGACTCCTCCTCGGCGTTGAGCTGCTCCCGAATCCGCAGCCGCAGCTCGAGCAACGAGGCCACCTGCGGGTCGACCCGCTTGGCGAAGCTGTCGTCCGCGTCCGGCAGCAGCTTCTCCTTGACCTCGGTCACCCGCACCTGGAACGACCGCGTCTTTCCGGCCAGTTCCGCATCGCCGAAGTCCGCCGGGTAGACCACCGTGATGGTCTTCTCGTCCCCGGCACGGGCGCCCACCAGCCCCGTCTTGAACTCCTCCAGCAGATTCTCGCTGGAGAGCGCCACCGGGTAATCCTTCACCCGGTGCGCTTCCTCGGGCTCACCCGCTTCGGAGAGCGGGACATAGTCCAGGACCGTGTAGTCAGCCGTGGTGGCGGCACGATCGACGGTGCTGTACACCGCCATCCGCTCCCGCAGGTGCGATACCATCTCGTCCACGTCGCCATCGGCGATCTCGCGGCGCGTGGCTTCGACGGTGAGCCGGTCGTAACCTTTCAGTTCGATGTCCGGGCGCACTTCGATATGGGCGTCGAAGGACAGGCCGCCCTCCGGGAACTCGACCTTCTCGAACCTGGGATCCCCCAGGGGGAACAGCCGCTCCTGGTGCAGCGCCTGTTCGAATACGGCCGGAAGCAGGTTTCGGACCGCATCGGTGTGAATGGTGTCCCCGTAGTTCTTCTGGATATACGCCAGCGGGACTTTGCCCTTGCGGAACCCCGGAATGCGCAGTTCGCGCCGGTACTCCGCGAGTACCCGTGACCGTTCTTTTTCCATCTCCTCGGCCGGCACCTGGATGGAAAGTACCCGCCGGGTGCCGCTGGGGCTCGCCACCGCAACCGAGAAGGACCGGGCCTCCCCGTGATCGTGGTCATGGCCGTGGTCGTGGCTGTGTCCCTCGCCGGGACCATGTTCGTGATCGTGTTCGTGCACGTGCGTCATCCTCTCCGTCCTGGTGCGAGAGGGGGGAGTCGAACCCCCACGAGTTTCCTCACTGGATCCTAAGTCCAGCGCGTCTGCCAGTTCCGCCACTCTCGCAAAACGGTAATTCTTTTACAAACAAACAGTTATATCGTTCCCACCCTACTGCAGGTGCTTCAGGACGATATTCGTGTACTCGCTCGTCTTGATGCCACTGTCTGTCGACAGCGACCGGATCTCACCCGACGTGAGCGCCCGGGTGATGGCGCTGTCCAGCCGCTCGGCCGCCCCCTGCTGCCCGAGGAAATCGAGCATCATCTGCAGCGCGGCGATTGCCGCCAGCGGGCAGATCAAGCCCTTGCCGGCGTGCTTGGGCGCCGAACCGTGAATGGGCTCGAACATGCTCACCTTGCCCGGGTGAATGTTGCCCGAAGCAGCGATGCCCAGCCCGCCCGAGATGGCGGCACCGAGGTCGGTGATGATGTCGCCCATCATGTTGCCGGTCACCGCAACGTCGAACCACTCTGGATTCTTCACCATCCACATGCAGGCCGCGTCGATATAGGCGTGGTCTCGCTCGATATCGGGATACTCCTGCCCCACCTCCTCGAAGGTGCGCGTCCAGATCTCCATGGCGCCGATGGCGTTGGCCTTGTCGATCAGGGTGAGCTTCTTGCGCTTGTTGCGCTTGCGCGTGATTTCGAATGCGTAGCGCACCGCCCGCTCGATCCCCTTGCGGGTCATGATCATCTGCTGGATCGCGACTTCGTCGGGCGTGCCCTTCTTGAAGTGCCCGCCGATCCCGATGTAGAGATCCTCCGTGTTCTCGCGCACGAACACCATATCGATATGCTCGGGCTTCTTGTCCTTGAGCGGGCACAGGTACTCCGCGTACAACTTGATGGGGCGCAGGTTGATGTACATGTCCAGCGTCCACCGGCACCCGCCGATGATGGCGCGCTCCAGAACGCCCGTCTCCACGCGTGGATCGCCAATGGCGCCCAGCAGGATGGCGTCCATCTGCTTGAACTCCTCGAGGGCGCCCTGCGGCATCAATTCCCCCGTCTTCAGGAAGTGTTCCGCGCCAAACGGATATGTCACCGTCTTGTACTTGAACCCTTCGATCTCACTGACGCGCTTGAGTGCGCGCAGCGCCTCGTCGGTCACTTCCGGGCCGACCCCGTCGCCGGGGATTACCGCAATGGTTGCCATATCGTCCTTCCTTAATTGAAGCGTCTTATCGTTTGATGAGAATCGCAATTCCCTGGCCACCGCCGATGCATGCGCTGGCGATGCCATAGGTCTTCTTTCTGCGGCCCAGTTCCAGAGCGAGGGTCAACACCAGCCGGGTGCCGGTGGCGCCGAGGGGATGCCCCAGCGCAATGGCACCGCCGTTCACGTTGACCTTGTCCCGGTCCAGCCCGAGGTCCTTCTCCACCGCCAGGTACTGCGCGGAGAACGCCTCGTTGATTTCGAACAGGTCGATGTCGTCCAGGCGGAGTCCGGTCTTTTTCAGCAGGCCGCGGATGGCCGGGGAGGGTCCGATGCCCATCTCCGACGGCTCCACGCCCACCACGTGCCAGTCCACCACTTCCGCGATGGGCACGCGTCCCTCGCGGGCGGCCACGTCGGCGTCAGCGATGACCACACACGCCGCCCCGTCCACCATGCCGCTCGCGTTGCCCGCGGTGACGGTGCCGTCCTTGCCGAACGCCGGCGGCAGCTTGGCCATCCCCTCCAGGGTGGCATTGACGTAGAAGTGATCGTCGCGCTCGACGCTGCCCAGCACGCGCGTGCCGCGGCGCACCTCCACCGGCACCACCTCGTCGACGAATGCCCCGCCGTTGGCAGCCTTCTCGCCCAGGTGCGTGCTGCGCAGCGCGTATTCGTCCTGGGCCTCACGCGAGATGCCCATGCGCGCGGCCAGCCTCTCGGCGGTCTGGGCCATGAACAGGCCACACATGGGATCCATCAGCGACACGTACAACGAATCCTCCAACTGCCCCTGTCCCAGTTTGATCCCGGTGCGCGCCCCGCGGATGACGTGCGGCGCCTGGCTCAGGTTCTCCATTCCCCCGGCCAGTATGTAGCCGGCGCCGTCTCCGATGAGGTACGCGCCGGAGACGATGGACTGGATACCCGAACCGCACAGGCGGTTGACGGTGAGCGCGGGCACCGGCAAAGGAATGCCGGCTTTGAGGCCGACGTGGCGCGCACCGTACAGCGCGTCACCGCTGGTCTGAAGCGCGTTGCCCATCACCACGTGCTCGATCTTCTCCGGCGCCACGCCCGCCTTCTCCATTGCGCCCCGGGCCGCAACCGCGCCCAGCTCCAGCGCAGAGACGTCCTTGAGCGCGCCGCCCGGCTTGCCGTCACCGCGCTTGCCACCGGCCCACTCGGCCATGGGGGTGCGTGCACCGCCCAGAATCACCACTCTCTTGCGCATGGCTCCGTCATCCTTCTCTGCGTTCAAGAATCGTAGGCCGCGATGCCGGTGAGCGCGTCACCCACGATGAGCGTATGGATCTCGTACGTTCCCTCGTAGGTATCAACCGTCTCGAGGTTGCACATGTGGCGCATGGACTGGTACTCGCCCGAGATGCCATTGGCGCCCAGGATGCTGCGCGCGATGCGTGCAATTTCAAGTGACTTGCGCACGTTGTTGCGCTTGGCCATGGAAACGTGCGGGAACTTGAGGTTGCCCGCGTCCTTGAGCCGGCCCAGCTGAATCATCATGAGCTGCATGAGCGATATTTCGGTGGCCATGTCCGCGAGCTTCTTCTGCGTGAGCTGGAAGCCCGCGATGGGACGCGAAAACATGATGCGCTCCTTGCTGTACTCGAGCGCCTCGTGGAAGCACGCCATGGCGGCGCCGATGACACCCCAGGCGATGCCGTAGCGCGCCTGGTTGAGGCACATGAGCGCGGCCTTGAGTCCCTTCGCCTCGGGCAGCCGGTTGCTCCTGGGAATGCGCACACCGTCGAGCACGAGCTCCGCGGTGTCGCTGGCGCGCATCGAGAGCTTGTACTTGATGGGGTTGGCCTGGAACCCCTTGCGCTCTTTTTCCACGATGAACCCGGTGACCTCGCCGTCGAGCTTGGCCCACACCAACGCCACCCCCGCGCCCACGCCGTTGGTGATCCACATCTTGGAGCCGTTGAGTACGTAGTCGTCGCCGTCCTCCACCGCGGTGGTGAGCATGCCTCCCGGGTTGCTGCCAAAGTCCGCCTCGGTGAGACCGAAGCAACCGATGATCTCGCCCTTGGCAAGCTGCGGCAGCCACTTCTGCTTATGCTCCTCCGAACCGAACGCGTAGATCGGATACATGACCAGCGCCGACTGGACCGAGGCAAAACTGCGCAGACCGGAATCACAGCGCTCCAGTTCCTGCATCATCAGCCCGTAGGCCACGTTGTTGAGACCCGCGCAGCCGTAGCCCTGGATGGTGGATCCAAAGACGCCCAACTCTCCCAGCGGCTTGACGAGCTCCGCCGGGAAGGTACCGTTCTCATAACTGTCCGTGAACTTGGGCAGCGCCTCCTCCTCGATGAATACGCGCACGGCATCGCGCACCATCTTCTCGTCATCGGTGAGAAGCGAATCCGCCATCACGAAATCGAACCCGTCGAACCGTTTCATGGTTTGTTTCCTTTGCGTTGCCCTCTAGCGGGCCTTGAAGTCGGCCTTGCGCTTCTCCAGGAATGCCTGCAACCCCTCGCGCATGTCGTCGGTGGCGCACAGCAGCCCGAACAGGGTTGCCTCCATGCGGCACCCGTGGTCCAGCCCGACGTCGAGCCCGTAGTCGACCGCCTGCATGGCGGCGCGCACCGCGAGCGGCCCGTTGCGCTGGATGCGCAGCGCCGTCTTTCGCGCCGCCTCCGCCAGCCCGGCCAGCGGGACCACCTGGCTCACCAGCCCCAGCCGGTGCGCCTCCGCGGCGTCCACCGCGCGGCCGGTGAGAATGAGATCCATGGCCACGCCGCGCCCCACGATGCGCGGCAGGCGCTGGGTTCCCGCGTAGCCGGGAATGACGCCCAGCGTAACCTCCGGCAGCCCGATCTTGGCGTTCTCGGCAGCGATGCGGATGGTGCACGCCATGGCCAGCTCGCAGCCACCGCCCAGCGCGTAGCCGTTGATCGCGGCGATGGACGGCTTGCCCATGGTCTCGAGACGCCGGAACGTGCGCTGCCCGATCTCACATGTCTTTCTCCCGCTCACCGGATCCATCTTGGCGAGTTCGGAAATGTCGGCGCCGGAGACGAACGCCTTCTCGCCGGCACCGGTGATGATCAGCACGCGCACACTGTCGTCGGCCTCCGCGGCGGCAAACGCCCTGTCGAGCTCGCCCACCGTGTGCCTGGACAGGGCGTTGAGCATGCTGGCGCGATTGATGGTAATGCTGGCAATACCGTCCGTAACCTCATACAGAAGATGTTCGAACTCCACCGCCATCACCTACTTCCCCTCGTACGCGTAGAAGCCCCGCCCCGTCTTGCGACCCCAGTGCCCGGCCTGCACCATGCGGCGCAGCAGAACCGGCGCCGCGTATTTGGACTCGCGGAACTCGGCGTACATCACGTCGGCGGCATGCAGCGTGGTATCGAGCCCCACGTAGTCGAGGAGCGTGATGGGGCCCATGGGATAGCCGCAGCCGTACACCATGGCCTTGTCCACGTCTTCCGGCGTCGCCACACCGTCCTGCACCATGCGGACCGCGTCCAGCAGATACGGAATGAGCAGCTTGTTCACCACGAACGCCGGCGTGTCCGGGCAGGTGATGGGTTCCTTCCCCACCGCGACCGCGAACTCGCGGCACGCCGCCATGACCGTGTCGGAGGTCGTGTGGCCCTTGATGATCTCCACCAGCTTCATGACCGGAACGGGATTGAAGAAGTGCATGCCGACCATGCGCTCGGGCTTGTCCACCACAGCGGCGATCTCGGTGACGGAGATCGACGAGGTGTTGGTGGCGAGAATGGTGTCACCGCGCACGATGCCGGAGAGGTCCTTGAACAGTTTCTTCTTGAGTTCCGTGTTCTCGGTGACCGCCTCGATGACCAGGTCGCAGTCCTTGAGCGACGCCAGCCCGGTGGAAGACGAGAGGTTCTTGCGCGCCGCAGCAAACTGCTCCTCGGTGATTTTGCCCCGCTTCTTCCCCTTCTCCATCGACTCCTCGATCTTGGCCATTCCCTTCTTGAGAATGTCATCGTTGATCTCGACCACGTGGGTGGTGTAGCCGGCCAGCGCGCTGATCTGCGCGATGCCCGAACCCATCAACCCGCACCCGACAACTCCAACCTTCTTCATGACAACTCCTTTCGGCCCCGATCCGGGCCCTGCTGGTCCCGCGCGTGGCGGTCGCTCCACGGGGAAGGCCAACGGGCCTTCCCTGGTATTCCCTTGCTGAAAAATCGGCTGATACGGGTGCGGCCCGCGGCCTCAATCGCGTTCCACGAGCAGCGCCATGCCCATGCCGCCGCTGACACACAGCGTGGCGATCCCCAGCGACGCCGAACGGCGCCGCATCTCGTGCAGGAGCGTCACCACGATGCGCGCACCCGTGCATCCAATGGGGTGCCCCAGGCTGATCGCGCCACCGTTGGGATTGACGCGCGCCCGGTCGAATTTCAACTCGCGTTCGCACGCGATTACCTGCGCCGCGAAAGCCTCGTTCAACTCGATGACGCCCACGTCGTCGAGCTTGAGATCGTTTCGCTCCAGGATCTGCCGCACCGCCGGCACCGGCCCGATGCCCATGCGCCGCGGCTCCACACCCGTGGCCACGAAGTCCCGGATCCATCCCAGCGGGCGTTTGCCGGACGCGCGCGCCGCCTGCTCGGAGGCAAGCACCAGCGCGGCGGCACCGTCGGTGATCCCGGAGGCGTTCCCGGCCGTGACCGAACCATCCTTGCGGAACACCGCCGGCAGGCGGGCGAGGTCGGCCACAGTGACGCCCGCGCGCGGATGTTCGTCGCTGTCAACGACAATGGACTCTCCACGCCGCGCTACCGTCACGGGAGCAATTTCGTCGGCGAATACCTGCGCCGACATGGCGCGCTCGACACGATGCTGACTCATCGCCGCCCAGTCGTCCTGCTCCTCGCGGCTGATATCGAATTCCTCCGCGAGAATCTCCGCCGTCGCGCCCATCAGCATGTCGGCCAGCGGACACAGGAATCCGTCGCGATACATCCCGTCCACCACGGCACCGTTGCCGAGGCGGTATCCCTCGCGCGCGCGGTCGAGCATGAACGGCACGCGCGACATGCTCTCCATGCCGCCGGCGAGCACCGTGGTCGCACGGCCCAGGCGGATCGCATCCGCCGCGAGCGCGATCGACTTGATACCGGAACCGCACGCGGCATTGATGGTGAACGCGGGCACCGTCTCCGGAATGCCGGCACCCACCGACACCTGGCGCGCGGGATTGGGGCCACAACCCGCCTGACGGGCGTGACCAATGAGGACTTCATCGACGTCGCTCGGCGAGATTCCGGAGGAGAAAAGCACCTGGCGCGCTACGTCCGCGCCGAGCGTCACCGCAGGAATGTCCTTGAAAGCGCCGAGGAACTTGCCGATGGGAGTCCGCTTGGCCTCGAGAATGGCTACACGCGAGGACACAATCCCCTCACGAATCCGTCGCGGGTGGTGGGAACCATCCGCTGGATCGAATGATTAACGGCTGAAATCTCAACAGGTTGCTCGGCCCGAAGCCTATCCGACCCCCGCCCCAAGGTCAAGAAAAACCGGGGCGGCCGACGGCGCTGGTTCGCTCTTTGCATTCACGCTCCCGGACGCTGCGTATCCTATGAAATCCAAGCAGGTTGTAGAATTCGTCCGGGGCCTCCCGGGGTCCCACGGGAGCCGGATTGCGATCCTGATGCGGCCGCTCATTGCGTTCCGCGTCATGATGGCCGTCCTCGCCTACCCGAGCGCCCTCGCCGCCCAGCCGGCGGCCGAGCCGCGCATGTCGCCCGCGGTGGCCTCCGCGCTGGAGGTGCAGCTGGCCGAGGTATTCCGGTCGCAGGCCCAGTCCGGCGCCTACGCGCTTCCCGCCATGGCGCGCGAGTTGAGTTCCTACCCGATGCTCGCCACCATGTCGTGGGACGCCTACCAGACCACGGGCAACAAGGCCCGCGTCAGCCAGGCCGCCTATTCCATCGCGCGGTACTATACCTATCTCTACTCCGCCGAGGACCGTGATGGCGATCGCCTCATCGAGTCGCGGGCGCCATGGGGAGACGAAGACGCACGCGTCGAGGATCCGGGCCTGAACGCGTTGCTCGCGGTGGACCAGCAGCGGCTCGCGCGCATCAACCTGGAACTGCGCCGCACCATGCCCGCGCTGTACTGGTATGACAGTGCGCGGGCGGTGGAGCGCGCGGTGGTGGCGCGCAGCTTCGACCCGGACGCGGCATTCTTCTTCCCCATCGACGCCATCAACGGCCAGCTGTCGCGGCACGTTAGTGCCATCGCGGCGTTGCCGGTCTCCTTCGACGGCATCGTGGGCGGAAACATCACCGATCTGGTGGTCCGCCGGCATGTGGTGCCCTGGACGGCCGACTTCACACACACCCCTGGAAATGCAGACAACGCCACCTCGCGCACCGTGGAACGCATGGTGGCGGTGGATGTCCTGCGCACCGCCGGGCTTGAAAGGGAAATTGCCGCGCTACGCGCCGTCCCCATGCTGTCACCGTCGAACGCCGGCATTCTCGCCGTATTTGCCACCGAGCGAGCCATGATCGACGAGCCCCTCGTTGACCGGACCGTGGCGCTGGATATCCTCTACACGCTGGTGCGCGCGTGCGGCAGGTTCCGCGATGCAGATGTGGTCCGACTGGAGTCCAGCGTGGCTGAGGTGAAGTCGCTCGCGCGTGACCCGCACGCTTCCCACTCGCTCGAAACGGGCGACCGTGCGGTGCGAGACGTCTACACGGCGGTCTCGCAACTGCGCGATCACCTCGGTGAGAGCCGCTTCTGGAAGCCCGAGGATCGCGCCGCGTTCCCCGGCAGCGACGCCAACGCGGCGGCGGCCCGCCTCACTGAAGACGTTCTCCTCCTCGCCCGGCGCGCCGAGAACCAACTGTTCGAACTGCGCTTCGGAAGAATCGGCGCGGAAGTGACCACCGCGCTCTCCAGCAACACAACGGTGGAGGGCAACGACATTCTCATGCGCTGGCAGATCTCCTCCACCGGGCGCCCCATCGAGTTCAAGGCGATACAGGCCGGGGTGCTGGGCGAGGGACTGGCGCCGCTGGCAAACGCCGACCTCACCGTCCGCCCGGGCGGTGAACCGCTGCGCTTTTCCGCACGGCACCGCGTCCGACCCGGCCCGCGAAACCTGCGCACGGTAACCTTCATGATCACGCTGGAGAACACCGACGGTGGACGCGCACGGTATTATTCGGAGCGGTCCGTGTTCGTGCAGCCCCCGGTGAGCGTCGTCGCGCGCTTTCCCCGCGGGCGCATCATCACCGGCAAGTCGGTGCCGATCGAGGTGTCGCTCGCCCGCAACAGCCGCGCCTCGGAGAACACCCAGTACTTCTGGTTCAGCCCCAGCGGGTTGCGTCTCGCCCAGGGCAACCAGGGCTATATTCCGTTCTCGGCGTCGGACACCATGCGCACCACCTTGAACGTCGAGGTGCCGACACCATGTCGCCCCGGCGTCTTTCCGTTCACGCTCAAGTTCTTCTCCAGCGAACGCGACGCGGGAACCATCTCGGCCAGCCTCTTCAAGCCGTACCAGTGGACGGCGCTGGGTCCGTTTCCCGCCAAGGGCGGCCTGAATGGCAAGCTGCCGCCCGAGTCCGGCATCGGGCTGCTGCAGAGCTACGCGGGCACCGACGGGATGCTCAAATGGAAACCAGTGCCCGCTTCCGCATGCGGCCCCGGCGGCGAAGTCAGCGTCAACAGCATCATCAAGGGATCCGGCGTGTCATTCCTCTACACGGTGGTCGCATGCGAATACGAGACCGACATCGAGGCACGCCTGGTTGCCAACTGTCCGGCGACGCTGATCATCAACGGGCGGCGTTCGCTCACCGTGGGCACTTCCAGCGATACGTCTTCGGCGGTGGTTCACCTGGACGCGGATCGCAATCACATCTTGCTGAAGTTCGTGGGCGATGCGACATCGGTGGTGGAATTCACACTCGGCAGCAACGACAACCTTGCCGCCGACGAATTCAACAACGACCTCATGGTACTGGCCGAGGGTTACAGGGAGCTGGTGGCGCGTGAAAACGCCGGCGAGGGTGCCCAGTCGGAGACCCACCGCCTGGTGACATTCCGTATCGAAGAACCGGCCGCGTCATCGGTATCGCTGGTGGGCAGTTTCAACGGCTGGTCCCCGCAGAATCACAAGCTGCAGAAGCGGGACGGCAAGACGTGGGAGATCACGCTTTCGCTCGCACCGGGGCGCTACGCATACCGTTTCCTTGTCGATCAGAAGAAGCAAATCCTGGATCCGTCCACCAAGCTCACGGAACCGGACGGTTTCGGCGGGCAGAACTCCGTGGTCATCGTCAGCCGCTAGACAACCGGCTCGCGGGCCCTGTCGACGATTTCCCCGACTCTACTTCACCAGCAGCATCTTGCGTGTCTGCGAACGGCGATCCGCTGTAAGGCGGTACACGTAGACACCCGACGCCACCGGGCGGCCGGCATCGTCGGTACCGTCCCAGGCCATGGTGTGCGCGCCGGCGTCGAAGGTTCCCTGCGCGAGCCTGCGCACCAGCGCGCCGCGGATGTCATACACATTCAACGCCACGGTTCCCCGGGCCGGCAGGAAGAAGCGGATGGACGTGCTCGGGTTGAACGGATTGGGATGGTTCTGTTCCAGCACCATGTCGCGTGCCGGCACCGTGGCCGAGCCACGGTGAAGTTCGCGCGGCGTGTCGCCGTCGATCTGCGACTCGAGCAGGTAGTAGTAGGTGCGCCCCGGCTCTACGTTCGTATCCACGAATTCGTAGCTTCCGCCGCTTTGCGGCTCCAGCCCATCGGCAATCACGCGCCATCCGCCGTCGGGATCCTGCGAGCGGTACAGGCGCACCACCTCGTTGGCCTCGCGGCCCAGCAGCTCATAGCGCAGGCGCACACCCGTGTCGGTCACGGAAATTGACGCATCGCGCAGCATGGTGGCCACGATGTGATTGATGGTAACCGCACTGGCGAGCGTGTAGGACTGGCCGTCCGGGTTGGTCACCACCAGATCCCACAGACCGGCGGTCTTGGAATACACATTCACCGTCGCGCGGATGAGGGTGGCATCCACCCACTCCAGCGAGACGGGTAGAATGTCGCCGGAATCGTAGGCACCCGATGGTTCCATCACAGCGCCGGGCAGCACGAACACAAACGTCGCCCCGGCCTGGATGCGCGCGCCGGCAATTTCGATCTGCGCCGCCACCTGGTCGTTGTCGATGGCGGGCGGGGCGACCGCCGTGGCCAGCGGACCACGGTTGCCCGCGCGCAGCGTGGCCGACATGGTGGGTGCCGAGGCGCCGATGGCGCTCACCTCGATGCGCGTTGCGCGCTGGGTATTGTCGATGCTCGACGGGTTGGTGAGACTTCCGAAGAGCGTGTTGCTGGCCGTACCGGGGAACGGATCTCCCTCATCACCAAAGTTGCTGCCCACCATGTTGACGAGCCCGTCGGCCTCCTCCAGGACCAGGCCGCGCACCGCGCCACCGGTGCCGTCGTTCTGCATGGTCGGCGAATGAAGGATGCCTTCGTCCACGTGCCATACCAGCATGCCCTCGCCCTCGAGGTTCAGGTCGCCGCCGATGCGCTGGCGGTTTTCCACCAGCCAGTACTCGCGGACTGGGTTCTCAGCCGGGTCCTGGAACCAGCCGTCGGCGTAGGTCTCGAATCCGCTCGTGTAATTCTCGCCGCCGCCCTGCACCGAAACATCGTCGATCGCCAGCAGGCCGCAGGTGGACGGATCGTTGCCGTCGGCATCGTCGAAGGAGTAATCCGAGGTGGCACGAAACTTCAGCGTGTAGGTGCCGCCCGCGCCCGCCAGCGGCGCAAGATGGGGCGCCAGGGCAATGGTGGCGGTGCCGTTGCCCGGACCGGTGTAGGTGGCCAGCGTGTCTTCCACCCCGTTGACCTCGATGAGCGCGTAGCCAAAGTCGTATCCCGGTTCCACGTCGTAGCGGTACTTGTACGAGAACGTCACCGTTCCGGTGCCGCCGTACGTGAAGTCGCGTTCGATGGTCTCGACCCAGTTGGGGCCGTAGCCCGCGCCGGGATCCGCATAGTTGCGCGCCGCGGCCTCGGCCGCGGTGCGCCCGCAGTAGAGCGAGTAGTTGCCCGCGATCACGCACTCGCTGGAGCGACGGAAGAGGTCGTCGGTGAACGGGAGCCTGTACGCAACCGGGTTCTGCTCCGCGTTGCCGATCGACGCCGTGACCGGCTGCCAGCCGATATCAACCGGGACGGTCCAGCCCAGCTCCACCCGCGTCCAGGCCTCGGGGTGCGCGGGCCTCTCCGGCGTGTTCCAGCTGCCTGCGCCCATGATGCCCCAGTGGCCGATGCCGTTGCTGCCGCCGTTGCGGTCGTAGAGATCGGGCAGCCCCAGGCCGTGGCCGAACTCGTGGCAGTACACGCCGATGTCGATCCATGCCGGCTGCGGGTACTTGCCGGTCCCGTCCGGCGGGCCCGGACTGCAATTGAGGGCGGGGCCGATGGTGTAGTCGTCGACCAGGATAAAGCCACCGCCCGCGGCGGGATCGTTGGTCACGAACGCAGCATCACCGGACGCCGGCCACGCCGAGTAGCTCCAGGTGTGCGACGAGATGTTGTTTGGATACGTGCCGCACTCCGCGCCGGGCAGGCTGTGCATGACACACAGCAGGTCGACGAAGCCGTCGTCGTCGCCCGAATTCGGCACGCCGTCGGGGCCGTCGTTGTCATACTGGCCAAAGTCGACCGATCCGTCGCGCGCGTCGAGTAGCTCCTTGATGAACTCGCCGGTTCGCGCGAACCCGGGAACGGTTCCGTTGGAAGAACCGGCGTAGTAGGAATTCACGTTGGCCAGTTTCGTCCACGTGAAGACGTCGCCGTCTATGGTGAACTGGCCGTAGGAGACTTCGCTGTAATACTGGCCGATGGTGCCGGTGGGATTGCTGTCGAAGAGCTGCAGTTGCAGATTCGCAGCGGTGATGGGCACCACCGCCTGGTCACTGAAGTAGCCCGGCAGGACCGGAACCCGCATGGTCCCGGTGAGCGCAAAATCGCCCGCCGCCGCGGCGGCAAGCGCGCCGGGACCATTGTGAACCACGAAGTCGCGGCGCTGTTCGCGCATGCGGCGCGCCTTCTGCGCCCAGGCGTGCTTGACGGTGTAGGCGCTCGCGTCCAGTTTGGACGCGCGCCGCATCGACTCGGGAAGCGCTCCGCCGTCGCGCGGGGGTGCTACCGCGGAGGCAGTGGTGGCGAGAAACAACAGAACGCCGCAAGACGCGGCGCGGACAAGCACACGGCAACCCATAAATGCCAACCTCATGATGCCAGTGCCGCGTGGGGCGGAAGGCGCTGGACGATGCGAACTACCTGCGCGTCAACGTGGCACTGCCACCGGTGGCGCGCATCTCGACGAACTCACACGAAACAAAGCCGATAAAATTGATGCCATTGGCCGGCAGCCCTTCCAGCACCTGGATCTCTCCGCCGGTGAACTCCTGCGTGGCGCGCAGGATATAGGTGACCGTCCGGAAACGGCCCGCGGGCTGGCAGTCGTACGCCAGCATATAGTTGACCGCCGGGTCGCCGGTCGAGACGCTCTTGTGCTCGAACTCGCTGTTCCCCATCACTTCGATGCCGGCGGGAAACGAAATCCGGTACTGGATGGCATTGGTCGAGTACGGCTCCACCGTCTCGGCGAATATGTGCACCCGGAACGGCTCGTCGGGTTTCACCGCGAGCTCGGTCTGCGTTCCCGCGTCGTCGAAGTACGGATTGAGGTAGAGTCCCTCAACCGGGAACTGCTGGCCGGACTCCTCGATCATGGATTCGCCAGGCTTGTCCGTCACATCCGACGGGGGCAACTGGCTGGACACGGACGGGGCCGCATCCTGGGCCACGGCGGCCTGGTCCCCCGTTGACTCCTTCTCCCCGCACCCCACGGCCCCGATCAGCAAGGCACTCAAAAGAAACAAAATCGGACGGCGCAAAATCTCCTCCCGCGCATGCGAAAACGGCCCGCCATGGGCCGCGTAACGACACTATAATACCAGCAATTACGGCATCCGGGCAACCGAAAACGTTGACGCCGCGCACCCCCTGCCCCTAGAATCACGCCTACTAATCTCTTGTCAGGGCGTGGGTTACTTGCTCACCCGCGGGGCCGTGCGGGCGGCGCCGCGCCGCGTCCCCAACACCCAACCACGGTCGGTCTGAATGTCCAGGACCAACGATAAGCTGGAAAAACTCAATCAGATGCGCGCGCAGGCCCACGGCGGCGGCGGCGAGGAGCGCGTGGCCAGGATCCACGCGTCGGGCCGCCTCACCGCGCGCGAACGAATCAACCTTCTCTTCGACCCGGCCACGTTCCAGGAACTGGGCGTGTTCGTCGCGCACCGCTGCACGGACTTCGGCATGGCCGAGCGCCAGGTGCCGGGCGACGGCGTGGTGTGCGGGTACGGGTCGGTCGAAGGCCGCTTGACGTACGCGTTCGCGCAGGACTTCACCGTCTTCGGCGGCACGCTCTCGGAGTCCAACGCCGCCAAGATCTGCCGGCTGATGGACCTGGCGGTGGAAAACGGCGCGCCAGTGGTGGGGTTGAACGACAGCGGCGGTGCGCGCATTCAGGAGGGTGTGGCAAGCCTGGGCGGCTACGCGGAGATATTCCTGCGCAACACGCTCGCCTCGGGCGTGGTCCCCCAGATTTCCGCCATCATGGGACCCTGCGCGGGCGGCGCGGTGTACTCCCCCGCCATCACCGACTTCATCATCATGGTCGACCAGACCAGCCACATGTTCGTCACCGGGCCTAACGTCATCAAGATGGTGACCAACGAAGAGGTGTCATTCGAGGACCTGGGAGGCGCGCAGGCGCACTCCACCAAGAGCGGTGTCGCTCACCTGATGGCGCGCAATGACCAGGATTGCATCCTCATGATCCGCCGGCTGCTGTCCTTCGTCCCGCAGAACAACCTCACCGAGGCGCCGCGCAAGACCGCGGAAGATCCGGCCGACCGGCGCGACGTTTCGCTCAACACCATCATCCCCGAGGACACCAGGGTTCCATACGACATGATCGACGTCATCCACCGTATCGTGGACGAGGGTGACTTCTTCGAGATCCAGCCGCTTTACGCCACAAACATCGTAGTGGGTTTCGCGCGGCTCAACGGGCGCAGCGTGGGCATCGTGGCCAATCAGCCCAAATCGCTTGCCGGCGTGCTCGACATAAAATCCTCGCTCAAGGGTGCGCGCTTCGTGCGTTTCTGCGACTCGTTCAACATCCCGCTGCTCACCTTCGAGGACGTGCCCGGTTTCCTGCCCGGCACCGAACAGGAGTGGGGCGGCATCATCAAGCACGGCGCCAAGCTGCTGTACGCGTTCTGCGAGGCCACCGTTCCCAAGATCACCGTGATCACGCGCAAGGCCTACGGCGGCGCCTACGACGTCATGAGCTCCAAGCACATCCGCGCGGACTATAATGTTGCGTGGCCCACCGCGGAGCTGGCGGTGATGGGCGCCGAGGGCGCGGTGAACATCCTCAACAAGAAGGAAATAGAGTCCGCCGCCAACCCCGCGGCCGAGCGCGCGCGGCGTGTGGCCGAGTACAACGAGAAGTTTGCCAACCCGTACATCGCCGCTTCGCTGGGGTACATCGACGACGTGATCGAACCGGCCGAGACCCGGCCCAGGATCATCGCGGCGCTGGAGAGTCTGGTCAACAAGCGGCAGAGCCTGCCGGCCAAGAAGCACGGCAACATCCCGCTGTAGTTGGCGCCTGTCATGTTCAACAAAATTCTAATCGCCAACCGGGGCGAGATCGCCGTCCGCATCGCGCGTGCCTGTAAGGAGATGGGTATCACGCCGGTCGCGATCTACTCCGACGTGGATCGCGTGGCACTGCACGTGGCACACGCCTACGAGGCACACCGGGTGGGCGGGCCCGAGAGCCGTGACAGCTACCTCAACATCCCAGCGATAATCGCCGCCGCGCGCAAGAGCGGCGCCGGGGCCATCCACCCCGGTTACGGCTTCCTGGCCGAGAATCGCGACTTTGCGCAGGCGTGCGCCGACGCGGGCATCACCTTCATCGGCCCCCCACCGCACGCGATGCAGGCCATGGGCAACAAGCTCCTCGCCCGCGCGGCCATGAAGAAGGCCAACGTCCCCACCGTGCCCGGCAGTGACGGCCCCGTGGCCGACGCGAAGGAGGCCGCACGCGTGGCGGCGCGCATCGGTTACCCGGTCCTGCTCAAGGCGGCGGCCGGGGGCGGCGGCAAGGGCATGCGCATCGTGGCCGCCGAGAAGGAATTCGCCAACGCGCTGGCCCTCACGGTGGGAGAGGCGCGCAGCGCCTTCGGGGATGCGTCCGTGTACATAGAGAAGTTCATCGAGCGCCCCAAGCACATCGAGATCCAGGTGATGGCGGACGACCACGGCAACGTGATCAGCTACGGAGAGCGCGAGTGCTCCATGCAGCGCCGCTACCAGAAGGTCATCGAGGAGGCGCCTTCCCCCGTCGTCGACCCGACGATGCGCGCCGCCCTCTCCGAAGCGGCACGCAAGGCCGCTGCCGCCGTCGGTTACCGCGGCGCGGGCACGGTGGAGTTCATCGTCGATGCGCAGCGAAACTTCTACTTCCTGGAGATGAACACGCGTCTCCAGGTGGAACACCCGGTTACCGAGATGATCTACGGGGTGGACCTGGTCAAGCAGCAGATCGAGGTTGCGGCCGGCCTCGAGATACCCGTTCAACAGGATGCCGTTGCCATCAACGGCCACGCCATCGAGATGCGCCTGTATGCCGAGGATCCGTCGCACAATTTCATGCCGTCGGTGGGCACCATCAAGCGCCTGGTGCTCCCGCAGGGTCCCGGGGTGCGCAACGAGAACGGCGTGTACGAAGGCTACGAGATACCCATCTACTACGACCCCATGATCGGCAAGCTGGTGGTGTGGGCACAGACGCGCGAGGAGGCCATTCGCCGCGCCCACCGGGCCTTGCGCGAGTACCGCTGCGAACCGGTTCGTACCAACGTCGACTTCCTGTTGTGGGCGCTGGCGGAGCCGGCGTTCCTCGACGGGAGCTACGACACCAAACACATCGAGATGCACTTCGATGCCACCCTGTTGCACCGGCATGACGAAGAGATAGAAATGGCCTGCATCGCCGCCTGTATCGCCGCACACGCTTACCGCTCCACCGTCCGCTATGCAATGAGCGACGACGGTGGCGATGGCTGGCGCCGCGCGGCGCGCGCCGACGCGGTCCGGCGGTGGTCGCGATGAAATTCGTGGTACGGGTTGACGGGCAGGAGCGCATTCTCCACGTCACGCGGGAAGACGGCCGCTACCAGATCCAGATCGACGGGCGCGCCCTCTCCGTGGACTGTCAGACCTTCGGCGACCCGAACACCTTCTCCCTGCTCATCGACCGCCGCTCCTTCCTGGTGGAGAGTGCGCCGGTGCGCCCCGATACCGGCGAGTACTTCGCCCGCGTGATGGGCCGCCACTACGACGTCGAGGTGCTCGACGAGCTGCTGGTGGCGGTGCGCGACGCCGAGAAGGAGCACGAGCATACCGGCGACTTTACCGTCAAGGCACCCATGCCGGGACTGGTGGTGGAGGTGCGGATCGCCGTGGGCGACCACGTGGCCGCGGGCGATTCCGTGGTGGTGATGGAGGCGATGAAAATGCGCAACGAACTTTCCAGTGTCGTCGCAGGAACGGTCAAGAGCGTCAGCGTGGCGGCGGGCGACAAGGTCGATTCGCAGGCCGCGCTGGTAACCATCGAGAGGGACTGATGGCGTCGCGCACCCGCAAGGACTGGCGAAAGAACACCTACGATCCGTTCGTGGCCAGGCGCCCCGAGCGCAAGCCGCACTTCCGCACCTCGTCCGGCATCGAGATCGAACCGGTCTACGCCCCCGACGCCCCGCCGGACGACGCCACCGGGAAGCGCGTGGGATTTCCGGGCGAGTTTCCCTACACGCGCGGCGTATACCCCACCATGTACCGCGGGCGCCCCTGGACCATCCGCCAGTACGCCGGCTTCGGCACCGCCAGGGATACCAACGAGCGCTTCCTCTCTCTGTTGCAGCGCGGGCAAACGGGACTCTCGGTCGCGTTCGACCTCCCCACCCAGATGGGGCTGGACTCGGACCACCCGCTGGCCGCGGGGGAGGTGGGCCGCGTGGGCGTCGCCATCGACACCGTCGACGACATGGCAACACTCTTCGATGGCATTGCGCTCGACGCGGTCAGCACTTCCATGACCATCAACGCCACCGCTTCCATCCTGCTCGCAATGTACTGCGTCGTCTCCGAGGAGCGCGGCGCGGAACGATCGCAGCTGGCCGGCACCGTGCAGAACGACATTCTCAAGGAGTATATCGCACGCGGCACCTATGTCTTCCCGCCCGCGCCATCCATGCGCATCATCACCGACATGTTTGCGTGGTGCGCCCGGGAGATGCCGAACTGGAACCCCATCAGCATCAGCGGTTACCACATCCGTGAGGCGGGCGCGACCGCGGCGCAGGAGATCGCATTCACCCTCGCCAACGGCGTCGCCTACGTCCAGGCGGGTGTGGACGCGGGGCTCGAAGTGGACGACTTTGCGCCGCGCCTGTCGTTCTTCTTCAACGTGCACAATAACTTCTTCGAGGAAGTGGCCAAGTTCCGCGCCGCGCGGCGCATGTGGGCCACACTCATGCGCGACCGTTTCGGCGCGAAGATGGCGGACAGCCTGCTCTTGCGTTTCCACTCGCAGACCGCAGGCAGCACGCTCACCGCCCAGCAGCCCGAGAACAACATCGTGCGCACCGCCCTGCAGGCGCTGGCGGCGGTGCTGGGCGGCACCCAGTCGCTGCACACCAACAGCCTGGACGAAGCACTGGGACTTCCCTCGGATCGCGCCGCGCGCATCGCGCTGCGCACCCAGCAGGTGATCCTGGAGGAGTCCGGCGTGGCGGATTCCATCGACCCCGTCGGCGGCAGCCACTACCTGGAGGCACTCACCGACGCGCTCGAAGAGCGCGCGCTGGCCCTCATGGCCGAAATCGGGAAGCTCGGCGGCATGATCACCGCCATCGAACAGGGCTTCCCGCAGCGCGAAATCGAACGCGCCAGCTACGAGTACCAGAAGGCGCTGGAGCGGGGCGACGAACGCGTGGTGGGGGTGAACACCGCGAACGAGGGCGGGGTGGAAGACACGCCCGTGTTTCGCGTCGACCCCGCGCTGGAGCGCGAACAGGTGGCGCGGCTGGAAGCGCGGCGCGCGGCGCGCGACGGAGCGCGCGTGGCAAAAACGCTGACGGCACTCGACGCCGCGGCACGCGGCAAGGACAACCTGATGCCACTCATCATGGACGCGGTGGCGGCGCGGGCCACCATCGGCGAAATCTGCGACACGCTGGCGAAGACATTCGGACGGCACCGCGACCGCGGAGGCATGCGATGATCGGCGGCATCGACCACATCGCCATCGCCGTCGAGGACATCGACACGGCCGTTGCGCTCTTCGAGAACGTGCTGGGCCTCAAGGTCACCCACCGCGAGGAGATCGCGGGCTACGGCGTGCGCGTGGCCACCGTCGCCACCGGCGGTACCGACGTGGAACTTGTGCAGGGCACCACCCCCGACTCCCCCATTGCAAAGTTCATCGCGCAACGCGGGCCTGGCATGCACCACGTCGCCTTCCAGGTGGATGATATTCATGCCGCCCTCGCAGAAATGAAAGAACGCGGCGTCGATCTCATCGATCAAACGCCGCGTCCCGGTAAACAGGGCTCGCTGGTGGCCTTCATCCACCCGAAGGCCACCGGACGGGTGCTGTGCGAGCTGGTCCAGAATCGCAGGTAGTCGGGCTTGCCCGTTGACGCTTTCCACACGACTTCCTGCGTTCACTTGTGGCGAACCCGCGAACGCAGGAGGTTACCCATGGCCGCCATCAAGAACGTTCCCACCCGCACCGCGCGGGCACTCGCGCTGGGACTCGTAATTTCGCTGGGGGCGTGTGGTTCCGATTCGCCCAGCGACTCAGGGGGACCCCCGTCGGGGGTCTCCTGTCCCGAGGTGCAGGGAACGCCCATCGAGATCAATATCAGCCGGTTCGAGTGGGAGGGCGCCACGGTCGAGTACAACGGGGCCTCGACGACGACTTACCAGAACCGGGCCACGGTGACGGGTGTGTCGACGCCGGTGGTGGGACCCGGGGATCGTGTCCTCGTCCGGGTGAGCTTCGCCAATCCGCTCGAGTACGTGAGCGAGGATCCGTGGCTCGTCTCGTTCGTCGTCCAGGGAGGATTCCAGGGGGGATACCGCGGGGAGGCGACAATACAACCTCCGCTGTTCACGGGTGACTGGCCGTTGGCCAGCCCGTTCGCGCACTGCGATGCCCTCGAGCAGGACTGGGTGCTCACGGCCATCAACATGAGTGTGCGGGCGAGCCCGGCCAAGGGCGAGCGGCTCAACTGCATCGTGTTCGATTGCACGATTCCCGCACAACTGAACATCGGCGCAACCCCGGTGGCCGCCGCCATTCCCATTGACCAGATCATCTGGTATGCCGTGCGCAGCGACGGTGACCACAGCGGCGACCCGCCACCTATCGAAGCGGTCAAGCGCTAGGCGGCGCCGGTGCAGCGTCAGGGCCTCGCGTAGTCGTAGAAGCCGCGGCCGGTCTTGCGGCCCAGGCGGCCTGCCGCCACCATCTTCTTCAGGAGCGGGCACGGACGGTACTTGGAGTCGCCCAGGTCGCGGTGCAGCACCTCCATGATGGAGAGGCACACGTCCAGACCGATCAGGTCCGCCAGCGTGAGCGGCCCCATCGGGTGCGCCATGCCCAGCTTCATCACCTCGTCGATCGACTCCTTCGTGGCCACGCCCTCCATCAGGCAGAACACCGCCTCGTTAATCATGGGCATGAGCACGCGGTTGGCGACAAAGCCGGGGTAGTCGTTCACCTCCACCGGCGTCTTCCCCAGCGCGCGGCACAGGTCCATGGTGGCGGCGGTGGTGGCATCGTCGGTCTCGAGCCCGCGGATGATCTCCACCAGCTTCATCACCGGCACCGGGTTCATGAAGTGCATACCGATGAAACGCCTGGGCGCGGGCACCGACGCCGCGAGTTCCGTGATCGATATCGACGAGGTGTTGCTGGCGAGAATCGCGGACTCGTCCACGTGGGAGGATACCTCCTTCCAGACGTGTTTCTTGAGCTCCGGATTCTCGTTGATGGCCTCCACCACCGCCTGGCTCCCGGCCACCGCGGAGAGGCCGGTGTCCGGGCGGATGCGCTCGAGCACCGCCTTCTTGTCCACGGGGGTAATGAGTTCCTTCTTCACCATGCGGTCGAGGCTGGTCTCGATGACACCGAGCCCGCGCTTGACCAACGCCTCGTTCACGTCGACCAGTTTCACCGCGTGCCCCGCCCGGGCAAACACCTGCGCGATACCCGCGCCCATGGTGCCGGCCCCGATGACGGAGACGCGCTCAATCTTGACCATGGTTGCCTCCGTCACGACAGGGTGATGCTCATGGCAACGGCGTTTCCGCCGCCCAGGCACAGCGACACCATGCCGCGTTCGCCGCCGCGCTTGCGCAGCGCGTGGATGAGTGTTACCAGCAAACGCGCTCCCGACGCGCCGATGGGGTGCCCCAGCGCCACCGCGCCACCATTGACGTTGAGACGCTCTGAGGGAATCTTCAGTTCGCGGATCAGCGCCACGCCCTGCGCGGAGAAGGCCTCGTTCAGCTCGATCACGTCGTAGTCGGTGATGCGCGTTTTGGTCTTCTCGAGCAGCTTGCCCACCGCCTTGAGCGGGGCCATCATCACCCATTCGGGCTCCATACCACCGGTGGCGTACGCATCCACGAACGCCAGCACGTCCAGGCCCAGCTCCTTCGCGCGGCTCTCGCTCATCACCAGCAGCATGGCGGCGCCGTCGTTGATGGTGCTCGCGTTGCCCGCCGTCACGGTCCCCTCCTTGTCGAACACCGGCCGCAGCCTGGCCAGCGATTCGACGGAAGTGTCCGCGCGCGGGCCCTCGTCGGCGGAAACCATCAGCGGCTCTTTCTTTCCGCGCGGTACCGTGACGGGCACGATCTCGTCGTTGAAATCACCGCGCTGCATGGCGGCGAGCGCCTTCTTGTGGCTCTCCACCGCAAACTCGTCCTGCGCCTCGCGGGTGACCTTGTACTTCTTCGCCACCAGTTCCGCGGTGTTGCCCATGTGAAAGTCGTTGTAGCAGTCCCACAGGCCGTCGTTGACCATGGCGTCGACCAGGCGTCCGTTGCCCAGGCGCTGCCCGGCCCGGGCGTCCGGGAGCAGGTAGGGCGACAGGCTCATGTTCTCCATGCCGCCGGCGAGAATCGCGTGCGCGTCGCCCGCGCGGATGGCCTGCGCCGCCAGCATCACCGACTTCAGGCCGGAGCCACACACCTTGTTCACTGTAAACGCACCCACCGCCGGTGAGACGCCGCCGAATATGGCCGCCTGGCGCGCGGGCGCCTGGCCGACGCCGGCCTGCAGCACGTTGCCGACGATCACTTCGTCGAGCGTCTCCGGGTCGAGTTTGGTGCGGGTGATGGTTTCCTTGATGAGACCGGCGGCGAGGCGCGGGGCGGGAACGGTCGACAGACCGCCCATGAACCGCCCGATGGGCGTCCGCAACGCCGAAACGATGACAGCGCGTTCCATGATTATGACTCCTCTCCTGGCTTACTGCCCCAGCACGCTGCGTGCGATGACGAGGCGTTGAATCTCACTGGTTCCTTCGCCGATCTCGGCAAGCTTGGCGTCACGGTAGTACCGTTCCACGTTGTACTCGCGGCAGTACCCGTATCCGCCATGCATCTGAATCGCCTGGTCGGTGACGCGCATGGCCACCTCCGAGGCGAACAGCTTGCACATCGACGCGTAGCGGCCAAACTCCTCCCCGCGATCCTTGCGCTGGGCGGCGTCGTGGATGAGCAGCCGCGCCGCGTGGATCTCGGTGGCCATGTCGGCGACCTTCATCTGGTTCGCCTGAAAATCGATAATGGGGGTATCGAACTGTTTGCGCTCGCGCCCGAACTTGATGGCGGCCTCCATGGCCGCCTGCGCCAGACCCAGCGCGAAAGCGCCGATGGAAATGCGCCCGCCCTCCAGCGTCTTCATGAAGGTGCGGAAACCGCCGCCTTCGCTGCCGAGCAGGTTGGCGGCCGGGACTTCGCAGTTGTCGAACACGATTTCGAAGGTGCCCGACGCGCGCAGCCCCATTTTCTTCTCTTTGGTTCCGATCACGAAACCCGGGAAGTCGTTCTCGATGACGAAGGCGCTGATCCCCTTGGCTCCCGCGGACGGGTCGGTGACGGCGGTGGCGACCAGGTAGCGGGCCCAGCCCCCGTTGGTCACGTAGATCTTGGTGCCGTTGAGGATGTACTTGTCGCCTTTGCGCACCGCGGTGGTCTTCGTGTTGGAGGCGTCGCTTCCCGCCTGCGGCTCGGTGAGGCAGAAGGCGCCGATGGCCTCGCCGCTGGCGAGTTCCGGCAGGAAACGCTGCTTCTGCTCCTCGCTGCCCATGAGCACGATGGGGCCGCACGCCAGCGAGTTGTGCGCGGCGACACCCAGCGCGGTGGAGCCGCAGCCGCGCGCGAGTTCCTCGATGACGATGGCGTACGACACGGTGTCGTTGCCCATGCCACCGTACTCGGCGGGAACCACCAGGCCCAGAAACCCCAGCTCGCCCATCTTTGCGAAACGCTCCACCGGAAACTCGCCGGTCTCGTCGAGATGCGCGGCGGTGGGAGCCAGCTCCGAGTCGGCGTAGCGCCGCGCGGTCTCCTGGATCATCTGCTGTTCTTCGGTCAGTGTGGGCATCGGGTTCATGTATTCTCTTTTCTATGTAGTTTCACGCCGGGCTATGCGCCGGCGCTTCGTCCCGGGAACAGGTTCCCGATGAAGCTGACGACATCGCGCGTGCTGGTTCCGGGGCCGAACACGCCCGCCACCCCGGGAATTGCCAGCAGTGACTTTGCGTCCGCGTCGGGGATGATGCCGCCCGCGACCAGCGGTACGTCGGCGAGGCCGGCACCGTTCATGAGTTCGCGCACGCGCGGGATCAGCGTCATGTGCGCCCCCGAGAGGATGCTCACCGACACCAGGTCGGCGTCCTCCTGCACGGCGGCCTCCACGATCATCTCCGGTGTCTGGTGCAGCCCGGTGTAGACGACCTCCATGCCGGCGTCACGCAGCGCGTTGGCGATCACCTTGGCCCCGCGGTCGTGACCGTCCAGGCCGGGCTTGCCGATGAGAACTTTGAGGGGACGTTTCATCAGGATGCCTTCGGGCCGAGGCCCCGGGATATCTCCCGCGCGGCCCGGTAGGGCGAGAGTTCGCCGCCCGCCACGCGTGCAACCATACCATCAAACTCGGCGCGGGCGGTAGGGTCACGCCGCCAGGCGTCCCGCCACGCGTCTTCCACCAGGGCGCGCACCCGCTCGGCCAGCGCCTCGCGCCGGCGCTGCTCGCCACGCCCATCCCGGGCAAGGTGCGCCCGGTGCGCTTCCAGCGCCGCTTCGAGCGCGTCCAGTCCGGAGCCGTCGCTGCCCACGGTCTGTATGACCGGCGGCACCCATTCTCCCGGCCGGCGCAGCCCGGCAATAGCGGTGAGGTCCGCCGCGAATCCGTCCGCGCCCGGGCGGTCGGACTTGTTCACAACGAACACGTCGGCCACTTCCAGCAGGCCCGCCTTGAGGCTCTGGACCTCGTCGCCCGACTCCGGTGTCATGACCACCGCAATGGTGTCGGCGGCAAAACGAATGCGCGTCTCCACCTGCCCCACCCCCATTGTCTCCAGCAGGACGACGTCGCGCCCGAACGCGTCCAGAACATCGGCCAGCTCGCAGGCCAGCGGGCTCATTCCGGTTTCGCTGCCCCGGCTGGCGACGGAACGCACGAACACGCCCGCGTCCCCCGCCGCGCTGGTCATGCGCACGCGGTCGCCGAGCACGGCACCCCCGGAGAACGGACTCGAGGGATCCTCCGCAACCACGCCGACGCTGCGGCCGGCATGGCGGAGGCGCCGGGTGAGGCCGTCCGCCAGGGTGCTCTTGCCGGCGCCGCCGGGGCCGGTGAGCGCGATGCGGCGCGCGCGGCCCGTGCGGGCGAAAAGTGCATCCAGAACGGTCTCTGCGTCACCCCCGCCGCGCTCGACGACGGACATCAGGCGCGACGCGGCGAGAACGTCGCCGGACGCAAAACGCGCGAGCAGATCCTGGGTCTTCATGGTCAGCGTAACCGGCGCTGCACCCCGGGGGGCGCGTGCCGGTGAGAGCGCAGCAATGGCGGGTCGGGCGTCCGCCCGGTAGCCCCAGGCAAACGCCAAACTCATTGTTTCCAAGTAAGTTACTAAACCGGGCGCGGGCCTGTCAACTGCTGATCCCGCCCCCCACCGGCAACGCTCGGGGCGGATTGTCTGTCGGTTTACGGTTTCAAGTCACGGCCCTGCGGGGACGCAGCCCCTGCATCAGCCGCGGTAGAGCGCCTTGATCCGTCCCCAGGTGGACGCCTGGGTCGGGGTCGGGCACGCAACGGTCTCCCCGGGCGACGGGTTGCACCCCGTGGCCGTGGGCGGCTGCGAACCGGTGTACGGGTTGAGCCCGTCGAACACCACCCAGCCACCGCTGCCACTGGGCATGCGCCCGAACGAACGGTCGTCGGCGACCTCGACGGTCACGTACGCCTGCGCGTCCGTCACCGAGATATCCGCGCCGTTGATTTCGTACAGCGTAACGGTGTCGCCGCCGTTGTTCAGACTGAAGCCGAACTGGCCCACACCGTTGGCCGCCTGCCACGTAACCACGTCCGAGCCGTAGTACACCTTCACCTCGCCGGGCGCGAGACTCCCGGAGAGCGCGAAGCGGAACGACTCACCCGCGGACGCGTCGGAGATGCGGTAGTTGGAGAGGTCCACCGCCGCGGTGCCCGTGTTCACGATCTCGACCCACTCGTCGAGTTTCGAGTCCACCGCGCCGTCGCCGTCCCAGTCGCTGGCGGGATCCGCCAGCAGCTCGTTGAGGCGCACATCCGCCACGCCCTGCGGCGCAAGCGCAGCCATCACGGTCAAACATGAAATGAAAAAGGCAACGTACTTCATCCTCACATCCTCCTCCCATGCCCCTTCCGTTGCCGGTGGAATTGGCGGGATCAACGGGGCAGACTATAGCACGGGCTGGCGGGGAGCGCAAGCGCGTCGCGGGGGTTCCTAGCGCCGCTTCTCGAGCAGGGACTTGATGAGGTCGGTGGCCAGCTTGGGGTTGGCCTTGCCGCGGGTGCGCTTCATGAGCTGCCCCACGAAGAACTGCAGCAGCTGTTCCTTGCCGGCGAGATAGCGCGCCACCTCGTCGGGGTGCGCGTCGATCACCGCGGCGGCTTCCGTCTCGATGGCGGCATTGTCGCTGACCTGTTCGAGTCCGAGGCGCTTCATGACGGCTTCGGCGGATTCCCCCGGCTTTTGCAGCATCTCGGCAAAGATCGTCTTGGCGGCACTGGAGTTCACCTTGCCGCTGCCCTGCAGTACCACCAGGCCGGCCAGCGCCGCCGGCTCCAATGCGAAGGCATCGATCTCGATACCGGCATCATTCAACTCGCGCGACACCTCGCCCATCATCCAGTTGCTCGCCGCCTTGGCGTCCGCGCCCGCCCTTACGACGTCCTCGTAGTAGTCCGCCATGGCGCGCGACGCCGTAAGTACGCCGGCGTCGTACACGGGCAATTTGTACTGCGCCACGAAACGCTCCCGCTTTGCATCCGGCAGTTCGGGCAGCGCGGCGCGCACCGTCTCCAGGAATGCCTCGGCCACGCGCAGCACGCGCAGGTCCGGCTCCGGGAAGTAGCGGTAGTCGTGCGCCTCCTCCTTGCTGCGCATCACCGTGGCGCGCCCCGCCGCGGGGTCCCACAACAGCGTATCCTGCGTCACCCGTCCGCCCGAGGACAGGACCTTCTCCTGGCGCTCGAGTTCATATTCGATGGCCTGCTCGACCTGCTTGAACGAGTTGAGGTTCTTCACCTCGGTCTTCACCCCGAAGGCCTCGGTTCCCGTCTCGCGCACCGAGACGTTCACGTCGCAGCGCAGGCTCCCCTCCTCCATGTTGCCGTCGCAGATCTCCAGGTAGCGCACCAGCGAGCGCAGCTTCTGCAGGTACTCCGACGCGGCGGCGGCGGTACGCAGGTCCGGCTCGCTCACGATCTCCACCAGCGGCACGCCGCTGCGGTTCATGTCCACCAGGCTGTGGTCGGCGCCGTCCACGTGGACCAGCTTGCCGGCGTCCTCCTCCAGGTGGATGCGGTGGATGCGGATGCGCTTGCCGCTCTCCAGCGCCAGCTCCCCGTCGCGGCACAGCGGCGTGTCGAACTGCGAGATCTGGTAGTCCTTGGGACAGTCGGGATAGAAGTAGTTCTTGCGCGCAAAGATGCTCTCACGCGCGATCGTGCAGCCCGTGGCCAGGCCGAGCCGCACCGCGTACTCCACCGCACTGGCGTTGGCCACCGGCAGCGCACCCGGCAGCCCCAGGCACACCGGACACACCTGCGTGTTGGGCTTGCCGCCGTAGGCCGCCGAACACCCGCAGAACATCTTGCTCTGCGTGCGCAGCTGCGCGTGGACCTCGAGTCCGATGACGGCTTCGTAGCGTGGCATATTATCCTCGCAGAGCGGGGGCGACCGCACCCGCCGGGAAGTCCACCAGCCGTTCGAGGCCCGCCGCGACACGCAGCAGGGGCGCCTCCTGGAAGGCACGCCCGACGAGCTGCACGCCGATGGGGAGTCTCTCGTCCGACAGGCCACACGGAATGGAGATCCCGGGCAGCCCGGCCAGGTTCACCGGAATGGTGAACACGTCGTTCATGTACATGAGAATCGGGTCGTCGGTCTTCTCACCCAGCTTGAACGCCGTGGTCGGCGCGGTCGGCAGCATCACGGTGTCGCAGCGTGAAAACGCCCTTACGAAGTCCGCGATGATGAGCGAGCGCACCTGCTGGGCGCGCTTGTAGTATGCGTCGTAGTAGCCGGCGCTCAGCACGTAGGTGCCCAGCAGCACGCGCCGTTTCACCTCGGCGCCGAAGCCCTCCTCGCGCGTCCGGGTGTACATCTCGACCAGCGTTTCGGCGTGGGGCGAACGATGCCCGTAGCGCACACCGTCGAAGCGGGCCAGGTTGGCGCTCGCCTCGGCGTTGGCGATGATGTAGTACGCGGCCAGACCGTGGTCCGCGTGCGGAAGCTCGACGTCCTCGATGACGGCGCCCTCGCGCCGCGCACCCTCCACCGCCGCCTTGAAGGAGGCGAGCACGCCGGGGTCGAGCGATTCGCCGAGGAAGCTCCACGGCACGCCGATCTTGACACCCTTGAGCCCGCGGTCCAGATCGCTTGAAAAATCGGGCACGGGTGCCGACGCGCTGGTCGCATCGCGCGGATCGCGACCGCACATGACGTTGAGCATGGTGGCACAGTCGCCCACCGTGCGCGTGAAGGGGCCGATCTGATCCAGCGAACTGGCGAACGCCACCAGTCCGTAACGCGATACGCGCCCGTAGGTGGGCTTCATCCCCACCACGCCGCAGAAGCTCGCCGGCTGGCGGATGGAACCGCCCGTGTCGCTGCCCAACGACGCCGCCGCCATCCCCGCCGCCACCGCCGCCGCGGAGCCGCCGCTGGACCCGCCCGGTGCGCGCGTCGTGTCCCAGGGGTTGTGGGTGGGGCCGAAGCCGGAGTTCTCGGTGGACGAACCCATGGCGAACTCATCCAGGTTGGTCTTGCCGATCACCACCGCACCCGCCGCGTGGAGCTTCTCCACCACCGTCGCCGTATACGGCGGACGGTAGGCGCCGAGGATGCGCGAACCGCAGGTGGTGCTGCTGCCCCGGATGCAGATGTTGTCCTTGATGGCGACGGGGACACCGCCCAGCGGGAGCGAACGGTAGTCGCCGGATTCGGACAGCGCGCGCGCGCGCGCCAGCGCTGCCTCGCGGTGCACGTCGAGAAAGGCCACCACCTCGCCCTCGCGCGCGCCGATGGCCACCAGTGCTGCTTCGCACGCCTGCACGGGGTCAACCTCGCCCGCGGTCATGCGCTTGCGCAGATCGCCGATGGACAGTTCGTTCAGTTTCACGATTCCTCGCCGCGGGAAATGACGCGGGGCACGCGGAAGAATTCTCCGGTCGCGTCCGGCGCCTGCGAAAGCACCTCGCTGCGTTCCAGCCCGGGGGTGACAACGTCCTCGCGCAGGTCGCTGCCGGCGTCTTCGAGCGACATGGCCCGCGTGGGCTCCACCCCGGCCACGTCCACCGCCTGCAGCCGCTCCACAAGCGCCACGATGCGGTTGAGCTGCTCGGTGATGGGCCCCACCTCACCGGGCGCGAGGTCGATGCGCGCGAGGCGCTCGAGGTGGCGGATGACGTCGCGATCGATCTTGCTCATGGTGTCCTCGCTGCCTAAAGCGGCCGCATGGGCGCGTACTGGGCGATGAACTTGCGCTCGCCGCCGGCGTCGAAAATTACCGTCACCCGCATCTGTTCGCCCTGCCCTTCCACGCGGCGCACGATACCCTTGCCGAATCGCTCGTGCACGATACGCGTTCCCACCTGGTAGCCAGGCACGGTCGCACCGCGCGGCGCCGGCTCCTGGGAGAACGCGGCCTCGTCGGGCGCCTCCGGCTGGGCGTACTCGTCGATCACGGAACGGGCGCGCGACCACACCGACCCGCCGTTGAACAGCGACACGCCGCGCGAGACCACCGGCTCCACCGGGGTCTCCAGGCAACGCTCGGGAATCTCGGACAGGAAGCGCGACGGCAACCCGCCCTCCATGAGCCCCATGCGCCGGCGCATACCCGCAAACGTCAGACACAACCGGCGCCGCGCCCGCGTCATTCCCACATAGAACAGCCGTCGCTCCTCCTCGATTGCGTCGGCGTCGTCGATGGAGTTGTAGTGCGGAAACAGCCCCTCTTCCAGGCCGGTCACGAAGACGACGTCGAACTCGAGGCCCTTGGCGTTGTGCAGCGTCATGAGGGTGAGCTGGCCGCTTTCCAGGTCGATGGCGTCCACGTCGGCCACCAGCGCCACCTCTTCCAGGAAGGCGCGCAGCGACTTGTCCTCCGCGCCCTCCGCGTAGGCGTGCGCCGCCGACAGGAACTCCTCGACGTTCTCCGTGCGCACATCGGCGTCGGGATACGCCTCCTCCAGGTACTTCATGTAGTTGGTGGCCTGGTAGATCTCGGCAACCACGTGCGGCGCCACCTCCGCCTCGGCCGTCGCGCGCAGGCGGTCGAACACCTCCAGGAACGCGCGGCAACGGGCGGCCGGCGCGCTGCCCAGCCCGACGTCCGCCGCGCGCATGGCGTCGATCATGGACACGCCGTGCTCCACGGCGTACGCTTCCAGATGATCGATGGTCGTCTTGCCGATGCCGCGCCGGGGCACGTTGATGATACGCTTCACGTTCACGGTGTCGGCCGGGTTCACCACCGCCTTGCAGTACGCGAGCACGTCGCGCACCTCGGCGCGTTCGTAGAAGCGCACGCCGCCGATAATTTGATACGGCATCGAGCCCATCTTGAAGACGTCTTCCAGCGCGCGCGACTGGGCGTTGGTCCGGTACAGAATGGCGATGTCGCGCGGGCTTGCCCCCGCCCCCACCTCGCGCTTGACCATGTCCAGCACGGCCAGCGCCTCCGTTTCCTCGTCGCTGCACGCGGTGACCCGCAGCTTCTCGCCCACTGCGCCGTCGGTCCACAGGTTCTTGCCCTTGCGCCCGGCGTTGTGCGCGATGACCCCGTTGGCCGCATCGAGGATGGTCTGGGTGGAGCGGTAGTTCTGCTCCAGCCGGATCACCTGGGTGCCGTCGTACAGCCCCTCGAACTCGAGGATGTGTTCCACGCGCGCCCCGCGCCAGCTGTAGATGGACTGGTCGTCGTCACCGACCACGAACAGGTTGTGGTGGCGGGAGGCGAGCGCGTCGATCATCGCCATCTGGATGGCGTTGGTATCCTGGAACTCGTCCACCAGGATGTAGCGAAAGCGGCGCGCGTACAGCTCGCGCACGGCGTCGTTGGACGCGAACAGCTCCACCACCTTCATGATCAGGTCGTCGAAATCCAGCGCGTTGGCGCGGCGCAGCTCCTTTTCGTACTCGGCATACAGAGCCGCCACACGCTGTTCACCGATGCCCACCGCGCGCTCGGCGCAGAACGCCGGGGTGATGAGGTCGTTCTTCATGCGGCTGATGCGATCCCGCAGCGTGCGCGGCGACTTGATGAAACGCGCATCGTTCGGGTAGCGCGACAGGATGCCCTTCAGGAGACGCATGCTGTCGTCGGTGTCGTAGATGGAGAAGTCGCGCCGGATTCCCCCCGCGTCGCCGTGGCGGCGCAGGATGCGCACGCCGGTGGCGTGAAACGTCCCCACCCACATCATCTCGGTGGCGCCCGGCGACATGCGTTCCAGGCGGTCCTTCATCTCACGCGCCGCCTTGTTGGTGAAGGTGAAGGCGAGGATCTCGTAGGGCGCCACGCGCAACTCCGCCACCAGGTGACGAATGCGCTCGGTGAGCACGCGCGTCTTGCCGCTGCCCGCTCCGGCGATGACCAGAATGGGGCCTTCGGTGGCCAGGACGGCCTCGCGCTGGCGGTCGTTGAGATGGGTCAAGGAAGACATGATGGTTTGCGGGCGCAACCCGGGAACGTTAGCACAGGCGCGCGCCCTTTCGGGAGCGAAATCTGGGCGTGCGGGAGCGGATCCTGGTCCCGGCGGGGGCGTGGGCTAGAACGTGGGGCCCATGTACCAGTGGAACTGCATGTCGTCGGCGAACTCGTAGAAATCCGTGGGCCACGCGAACTGGAAGCTCATCAGGAAGTAGCCGACGTACATGTACACCCCGAAACCCACGTCCGCGTGGGAGTCGTCCAGGCGCAGCCGGCTGCCGTCGAGATTGATGGGATTGCGCGGGCTGCCATCGAACGCCGCACCGACATCGAAGAAGGCGGTGCCGCCGATGTTGGTGAATCCCCAGCGCCCCGGCCATCCGAAGATGATGGCATCGAAGAGTGGAAAGCGATACTCGAAGCTCGCCAGCCACATGCGCGTTCCCCAGAACTGCTGGTAGTCGTAACCGCGCAGCGTCGTGGGACCGCCCAGCGAGAACACGCGCGGGTCCTCGCCCTCGCTGCCGGCGGCGGTGAGACGCAGTGCGATGGAGTTGCGCCAAAAGATGGTGTTGTAGCGCCGCCAGTCGGCGAACCCGGTGGTGCGCGAAATATCGTTATTGCTGAACGCCACGCCGCGCGACACCGACGCCCGCCAGCGCGACCCCTCCACCGGTCCGAAGGGGCCGAAGAAGGCCGAATCGTGCACGAACGCCAGCGTGGGCTCCAGCAGCCGCACCTGTGAGACGCCCGCCGACGAGTAGATTCCGGTGTACGGATTGGCCTGCGTGTAGAACTCGCGCTCCGACATGTACGCCTGCAGATCGACTTCCATGCGGTAGAACTTGTTGAACGGGAGGCTCATGGACCCAAACAGGCCCAGGTTGCGCTCGCTGAAAAGGCGGTAGGCCGAGAACTCTCCCGCACTGGTGATGCGCGAATCGTAGAAGCTGCTCAGCTGGTATGCGCCGAAGGTGAAGTCCGCCCGGCGCTTGAGGTACGAATAGGCGAGCAGGAAGTCGGACTGGGCGATGTCCTGGTAGAGGTTGAACGCGAACGTCGCACGGTGGTCGCCGAGGATATCGGACATGGCGATGGCGTTGGCGATTCCGAAACCGTAGCTCGACGAGAAGTACAGCCCGCCACCGCTGCCGATGAAGTCGGGCGCGAGCTTGGTCTTGTACGGGCGCACGCTCGCGCCGCGATACACGTCTTCGTTGCCCAGCGCCTCGGACAGGGTGGCCGGCCGCGGCTTCGACGGCGGCGCGGCGCCCGCCTCCAGCGGGCCCGCCGGCTGTATGGGGCGCACCGCGGGCGTGTAGCTGTCGACGTCCACGAAGCCCGAATCCGCGCCGCTCGCCCCGCCGCCGGACGCGGCGAGCGCGCTGTCCGGTGCGAGCGCAACGGTCGTGACGGGGGTCGATTCCGCCCCCGGGGCCGGTGCGTCGGCGGCACCGGCACCGGTCGCCGGAGACGCGCCCTTCGCCGCCTTCGCGGCCTCCTCGGCCGCCGCGGCCTCCGCCTTGGCCTTTTCCGTGGCCGCCAGGTCCATGCGCGCGATGTTGGGCTGGTGGGCCAGGATCGACTGCGCGGGCTGCAGATAGCGGCGCCCGAGCAGCGTGCGCAGGTCATCGGAGACAAAGACGTCCCAGCCGCCGTTGACGAACGCGGAGAAGGCGATGCGGCCCTTCTCCTCGTGCACGCTCGGGGTGAAGAGACCGCCCAGCACGTCGGTGAAGCGGTAGGTGTCGCCGGTCTCGATGTCGCCGGCGTGAAGGTTGTTCACACCCGACTCATCCGACGCGTAGATGATGGTCTTGCCGTCGGCCAGCACCAGCGGGTCGGTGTCGTCGCCGTCGGACTCGACCAGCGGGCGCTGGCGGCCGGTGGCGAAGTCGTACTCCCAGACGTCGTAGCTCGCGTCGCGGCGCACGTTCTTCGAGCTGGCAAAATTGATTTCGCTCAGGCGCTTGCGATTTTCCCCCGAGAAGTCGGAAGGCACCGGAATGGTCGTTTCCGGGTAATAGACAAAGATCACCCGGTTGCCGTCAGGATAGAAGCGCGGCGTGAGCTGGTCCGCCCCGTCGTTGGTGAGCCGCTTCATCAGGCCGGTGGCAAGGTCCACCGACACCAGGTCCGTCTGCCCGTGGAAGGTGGCCGAAAGCACGATCTCGTTGCGCACCGGGTTCCAGGCGGGCGCGGTGAGTCCCTGCGACGCCACCTCGTAGCGGCGTTCGTCGCCGGTCTTGATATCGCGCACGAACAGCGCGTCGTGCCCCCCGGAGCGGGCCACGAACGCCACCTGCTTGCCCTCCGGATCGAAGCAGATGGAGCTGGTGAGCAGGTGCAGCGACTCGTAGCGGTTGGAGCGCGCACCGGTGACGACCTTGGCGATCTCCTTGCCGTCCAGGGCGGAGATCACGTGGATCTCGATCATCCCCTGGCGGTCGCTGAAGAACACGATGTATTCGCCGTCGGGCGACAGCACCGGCTTGGTGTTGTAGTAGCCGTGGTTCTTCTCGTGGTCGGTGAGCTTGCGGGCAAAGTCGGATACTTCCTGCTTGCCGGGGTACAACGGCCAGTAGTGCTTGCGCAGCGCCTTGGACCAGTGCTCGTAGAGCTGATCCGACGACAGCCCGATGGTGCGCTGCACCGCCGCCTCCGCACTGCGCGTCCCCGCCAGCACATCCAGCATCTCCAGGACCTTCTCGTGGCCGTAGGTCTCCGCGATGTAGTTGAAGACCGACTGCCCCTCCTTATACACGTAGAAGCCGCTGATTGCGTAGAACGGGTACAGGTAGTCGTTGAGCACCGCGTCGCGGATGAACATGTCCGCGTCCGCGTCCCAGCCCTCCGCCAGATACTCCGCGAGTCCCTCCGCCACCCACAGCGGCATCGGGAAGAGGTAGTTGCGCGTGAACACGTTGTCCAGCATCCGGTTGTAAACGATGTTGAACGTGAACACGTGCGCGAGTTCGTGGATGGCGGTGTGGTGGAACTCCTTGAACGAGCTGGTGAACGGCAGCACGATGCGGCGCCGCGAGGGTTCGGCGAAGGCCTGCACGCCCTCGGGCAGAGTGCCGTCGGTGACGTTGGTCTCCAGGAAGTCGGCGTGGTTCGAGTACAGGATCACCGGCACCCGCCACGGCAGCACCTCCTTGAGCGTGTACGCGTACTCCTCGTAGCCGTCCTCCAGCACCAGGCCCGCGCGCACCGCGAATGCCTCGGCCCCCTCGTAGTAGTGGATATCGAAGTGGGGCGTGGCGAGCACGTGCCACTTGTAGTCGGAGTACTGGATCTTGTTGCGCCCGAAGCGCTGGGCGTGCGCCGATCCCGGCAGGAGACCTGCGAGGATTGCGAGGGTGGCGATTGTAGCCAAGGCCTTGTAAAGCTTCATAATACTGCTTCCACTCGACCGGTGGGGGCTCGGCGGGGGCGATTCCTCGTATAAGTATACGGTGGCCGGGCGGGCAGCGACAAGTCCTGATGCCGCCCTAGTATTCGAAGCGGTACTTGAGGTCGAGGTTGAATTCGTCCGTATTCTGCCCTGCGATTCCCGCCCGGTTCCTGCGGGAGTTATAAATGTACTGGGACCGGATCAGGAACTTGTTACTCAGGCGGTATTCCACGTTCACCTCCTGCTCGGAACCCACCGACAACCCCCGCTTGTACTGGAAGTAGATGTCCTCCCACAGGTACCGCCCCACCCCGATCAGGGTCTCCTGCTCCAGCGTGCTGGCGCCCGGCTGGGCGGTGTCTTCGATGCTGCGCTGTTCCACGTCGACGTTGAACCCGGTCATCTGCGCGTTGATCAGGCGCTCCAGCGTGTTGGTGGCCATGCCGCTGGCAAACATGGTGGGGCCGCCCAGCATGTTCCAGATATCAGCCTCGGAGTAGCCGGGCTCGTCGTATGCGAGCGAGATCTCGGGCTCCTTCCTGTCGTACGGCCAGGACAGGGTGAGGTAGATGTTGCGGTCGGGGCCATCGCCGGTGTGGTGGGGCGTGTATGCCTCGATGAACATCGCCGGGCGCAACGTCTCCGCCGCCGAGAAGTCCATGGTGCCGCTGGTGATGGTGAACTTGTAGCCGTACACGCGGTAGGAGCCCCGCAGCACCGCCATGTCGCCGCGGAAGTACATGCCCCGCTCGTCCTTCTTGAGGATCACATCGCCGGCCATCTCCACGTTCAGGTCCGGGTTGCGCACCCACACGTTCTTGGGGCCGTGCAGATCGACGCTGCAGATCCAGCCCGGCTCGTCGGTGGGCAGCGTGAGCGCCCCGGTGGCCTCGGTTCCCGCGGTGAGCTCCATGTAGATGCTGGCCTCGCGCACGTCCAGGGACCCGGTGATGAGCGGGATCTTGCGTCCTTCACGCCACTCGTGGTAGCGCGCCACCAGGCTCCCTTCCGCCTGCACGTCGACATTGGGAATCGACGTGAGCCGGAAGTCACGCAGCGACAGGTCGGCGCGGTAGTCGACGGGCGTGTAGTTGGAGATGCGCGCCCACCCGCTGCCCACCACGGCACCCTTCTCTCCCGACCGGGCGGTGAGCGTGGTGAGGCGCACCACGTCATCCACGAAATCGATGCGAGCCGCCACGTTGGAGAACGACTCCTGCATGCCGGCGACCCGCAGCTCGCCGCGCGAGAGCGACAGCTCTCCGGTCACCGCGGGCACCGACGGGGTGCCCCGCCCGGTGACCGTGCCGTACAGGACGCCGCGCAGCCACGCCATCTCCGGGACGTAGCGCGAGACGTTGTTCAACTCACTGCCACGTGGAATTTCCAGGCGGAACGTCAGCGCGCCTTCCGGGTCCAGGCTGACGCCGTCCCGCAGCGAAACGGTGAGCGGGAACTCCCCGGTGACCCTCGCATCCACGCCCTCCAGCAGGTGCACGTTGCGAACGTGCAGCGCGCCGGCGACGTACTCGGCATCGATCGTGGCGAGCGGGATGGGCCGGCCCGGCCCGGCGGCGGGCGCAACGCGTCCCTTCAGGGTGATGCGCGGTGCCACCAGCGTGCCGGACAGCGCAACGCGGCCGTCCAGTTCGGCCGCGACCGGGGGCGCGCGGTGCACGGCGGCAAAGAAGGTGGCCACCGGAAAGTGGGCCAGCCGTGCCCGCAACGCGAGCGCGGAATCCCAGATCTCCTCGGGGCGCTCGCCGCGTACCAGCCGCACCGGCGAGACGTCACTCGCCCACGTGCCGGACGCTTCGATGGTGTCGCGCCCGGCCACCATCTGCATCCCGCCCAGGCGGTAGGTCTGGCCGTCGAACACGATGCGCCCGCGGAGTTCGTCGAAGGCCACGCTGTCCACCACTCCGCGCACGACGTCCACGTCCAGGCGCACGCGCGGATTCTCCTCGGGGCCGTCCAGTTCCAGCGCGAAGTCGCCGCGGCCGCGCAGCACGATGGGTGCGCGCAGCCCGTCGCGCAGCACGGACAGGTCCACGCCGCGGCCCCAGAAGGACAGGTCCATGGTCCGCGTCGCCTCGCTGTACGACCCGGCGCCACCGAAACGGCCCCGGCCCGACTCGAAGACCACCGTGTCGGCCACGACACTGTTCTCGTCGGCGAAAATCACCGACGGCGCCACCGTGCGCCAGTTGTCCGCCGGGGTGAGAATTTCTGCGTGGCGGATGTCGATGCGCGAGCGCCCGTCCTTCTCCTTGATATCCAGATCCACCACGATGGTGGTGTCGCCGCGGGTCACGCGCGCGTTGGGCACGCGCACCACCGTGGTGTCGATGTCCACCAGGAAGGTGGGCGCATCGAACGGCCGTCCCCACGCGGCGCCGTGCCGGCCCGCGATGGATACCTGTACCGTGGGCGCCGGCGAACCGACGTTGCGCGCCTCGGCCTGCACCAGCGCGGTGTCCACGTCCAGAAACTCGAAGTGCAGACCGTGCGCGCTGCCGTTGATGTTCAGCTGGAAGTCCTCGATGGGCCCCTGGATGCGCCCGGTGGCGTTGATCGCCCCCTCCACCGGCGGGAGCTCGAAGTGGTTCCAGAAGTAGCCCAGGTCGGTGGCCTCCACCCGGAACACGATGTCGGCGATGCTCCCGGCATCGGTCACGCTGCCCGAGCCCTCCACGCGGTAGCCGGGGCGCTCGAAGGCGACATTATCGATGGTGAGGCCCACACCATCGCGCCAGATGCCGCTGCCCGCCACGCCGAAGTTCTCGAACCCGTCCACGACGCCGCGGTCGAGGTCGCCGCGCCACGCGTAGGTGCCCTCGCTCTTGTCGTGTTCCACGCGGATGCGTCCGGTCATGGACATGGGCGGCAGCCCGGAATCCTCGATGAAGCCGCGCGAGAGATCCAGGTCCTCGCACGTCCCGTCGAACACGAAGTCCTCCTCGGGCAGCGAAATGCTGAATGCGCCGTCGAGTTGCGATCCAAACACCCGGCCGGCGAAGCGACTGAAGTCGACGCCGGACGGGGTCACCTTTCCCGCGAACGTCACCCCGGAGAGCTCAACCCCCAGCCCGGCACCGGAGGCGGTTCCGGAAACATCCAGATTGTCCACCGTGCCGGCCAGCGACAGCCGGCCGGAGAACGCCCCCTCCAGGTCGGGGGCGATTCCCAGCTGGTGCAGTTCGCCGAGCGATATCGGGTTCAGGACCAGGTCGACGCCCTGGAAACGGCCGTGGCGGAATTCGCCGTCCGCCATGACAAATGATTCGTCCAGGCGCACGGCGAAGTCGTCCAGAAAGAGGCTCGAGCCGTCCGTGCGCGCACCGAGGCTCACCGAGGAGACCGTCTTGCCCGAGTCGATGAGGAATGCGCCGCCCTCGTCGATGCGCAACTGCCCCATCCCCCCCGCGTAGCCACACGACCCGGCCAGGTGCACGTCCCGCACGGCCAGCTCGGTGCGATTGCCGCCGAAGGTCATCTCCAGCCCGTTGATGCGGAAGCTGCGCACGTCCACCACCGGATTGACGATGCCGCGGCCCGGCTGCGACGGGCTCTCGTTCTGGGGGACCGGGAGCACCAGGCGCCCCTCCGCATCCTGGCGCAGGTGCAGCGCCACCCCCTCCAGCTCGAGCTCGTGCACGACGAGCCGGAACGCGAATACCGGCATGAGTTCATACCTCACCGAAACCCGGTCCGCGCGGAACACATTGTAGGTGGCGGTTGGCGAGTTGTAGCGCAGCACCGGGTTCTTGAGTTCGATCCTGTGCACCAGCGTGCCCGAGATGCCGTCGAGGGAGAACTCGAACGGGGATCCCGCCAGATAGTGTGTGTTGACGTAGCGTGCGATGCGGTCGGGCAGCAGGCGGCTCTGGCGATGGACGACCACCACGATGGCCAGCGTCAACACCACCGCAATCCCAAAAGAGATGCGGCGGCGCAGGGTGGAACTGTTCTTCTGCGTGCCGACGTCTTCGCTCATGTCTCTAAAATATCTGTCCCAGGCTGAAATACCAGCTGCCGTTGCCATCCGTGGTCGCATCGGGCTTGAGCGGATAGCCGTAATCGAGACGAATGGGTCCCACCGGGGTATTGTAACGAATGCCCGCGCCCAGGCCGTAGCGGAAGTCCGTAACCCGCGTCTCGTCCGAATCCGAGGTCAGGCGGAATCCGGATCCGGACACGTCGGACACGTCGGCATACACATTGCCCCCGTCGAGGAAGATCGCCCCGGAGAAATTCCACCGCGCCAGCAGCGGCAGCGGAAAGCGCGTCTCCACGTTGGCCAGCAGCAGGACCTGCCCGCCCAGGTAACGGGGCCTCCCGTTGGCGTCGGTGGTGCGTGGGCCCAGGCTGGCCTCGCTGTAACCGCGCACGGAATTCGCGCCGCCCAGGAAGTAACGGCTCTCCACCGGCACCAGGTCGGACCGGCCGTAGGCATTGCCGTAGCCGACCCGCACCCGCCACGCGAACACGGACAAGCCGGCGACACCACGGTAGCGCTGATAGTTGCCGGTGAACTTGTAGTAGTCGTTGTCTCCGCCCAGAATCCCGCCGGCGATCTCGCTGGAGAGAACCCGGTACTCGCCACGGTGCGGATCCAGCAGAAAGTCGCGCGCGTCCCGGCTCGCGGTGAGGCCGAAGGAATGCGAGCGCGATTTCTCCTCCGGCAGCCCGGCCGGAAGGCGCGTGATCTCCTCGAACGAAAGCCCGGTCAGCACCTCGCTGTGGCGGCCGAAGTCGCGCGCGGTACCAAACGCGTAACCGATGGTGTTGATCTCGAGGTCGGGCACCGTGGCATCGTGCTCGATGAAGCCGTTGAGTCCGATACCGAGTTTGATGCCGAGAAAACGGCGCTGCTGGAACACGACGTCGTAGCGGTAGAAGGTGTTCGTGAGCTGGAGCTTGTTCACGTCGAATTCGTCACCCTCGAACAAGTCGAACGCATACTGGGCCTTGAGGCGGAGCGTGCGCCCGGTGCCGCCCAGGTTGCGGGTGCCCCATTCCGCGAAGACGCGGCTGCCCAGCAGATTGCCCACGCCGAAGCCCGCCTCGATCCAGGAGCTCTTGCGTTCGCGCACCCGGATGCGGATATCCACGGTGCGATCGATGGGGTCGATGTTCTCGGGCACCACGTCGACCACCGTGAACAGCCCGGTTTCGAACAGGTTGCGCTGCGTCTTGAGAACGCGGTTGAAACGGCACACCTCACCCGGCTTCAGTTCGATCTCCTTCTCGATGACGCCGCGGCGCACCTCCCGGTTTCCCTCGATGAGAATCTCGCCCACGCTGAGCTGGGTCCCGGGCTGGATGACGAAGCGAATCCATACCCGGTTGCTGTCGATACGGGCGGAATCCGCCACCGACACGCCCAGGTAGCCCCGGTCAAAGTACTTCCCCTTGATCCGGTAGACGTCGGTCGCGAGCAGCGACGGGTTATACGGGGCCCCGCGCTCGAGCAGGAGGTCCTTGCGCAGACTCGCCTCCGGCATGAGCAGGTCCCCCTCGAAGCTCACACTCACGACCCGCGTCGCCTCGCCCTCTTCCACGACGATGTACACGTTGGCGAAGCGGTCGTTTTCCACGTACTCCACCCGTTCCAGCCGTACCCGGGCGCGCGGAAAGCCTATCGAATGGTAGTACGCCTCGAGCTGGGCAACGTCCCGCTCGATCTGGGGGCGGTCCAGGCGGGGGCGGCGGAAGATGGAGAACATGGAGGGCTCCTGCGTCCGCATACGCGAGCGCAGGTCGCTTTCCGGAACCTGGTCGTTTCCGGTGATGACGATGCGTCCGAGAAAGACCTTGTCGTCGGGCGGGGCATCGGCGCCGCGGGCGGGCGGGGAGCCGATCAGGCAGCAAAGCAGGGCCGCCAGCAGCGTCGCAGTCCGGTACGCATCCTTGACACGGCGTCCCCGCGGGGTGTAATTAACGGGCGACCCCGAGTCCATTGCTGGGAGTGACGTGCGACCCATCTTCCTCCGGCCGCCATTGCGGCGCCTGTCAGTCACCGCCGTACTTGTTGCGGCTTTGCTTTCGTGCGGCCAGAAGGAAAGCCGTCAGCCGTCACCCCTCTCCAGCGACGAACTCTATCTTGTCGAAGCCTACATCAGCGTGCGGCGCGCAGGATCTCTTCATACCTTCCAGCGCGACATCGCCGAGCGCCTGCTCGACTCACTGGCCACCGAGGTGGACACACTGCGCGTGGCCCGCACGATTTCCGCCCTCAACGCCACGCCGGAGCGCTGGTCGATGGTGTTCCAGACCATCGAGGACCGGCTGTCGGGACGCGACTCAACCGGCACCTCAGAACCCGCCGGGGACTGACCCCGAGCACCGCGCCAGGTCCATCACCACCACGAACCCCATCAAGAGGATGATGAGGACGAATCCGCCCTGCATCATCCACTCGCGCACGCGCCGGTTGATCGGCCGCCGCGTGATCCCCTCCCATCCCAGCAGCGCCAGGTGGCCACCGTCGAAGGGCAGTATCGGAAGCAGGTTGAAGATGCACAGGTTGATATTGAAAAAGGCCAGGAACAGCAGCAGGTAGTCGAAGCCCCAGTTGGCAACGTCCCCCGCCATCTGATAGATGAGAATCGGCCCGCCCAGCGTCTTGATATCCATCTGCCCCACGAACAGCTGCCGCACGTAGCCGACGATTTGCACGATCATGCCGTTGGCCGCGTTGAACCCGCTCGCCGCCGACGCCGCGAATCCCTCGCGGCGGCGCTCGGAATACGGACCGATGCCGAGTACGCCGACCGTCATGAACTCCGACGAGGATCCGGGTTTGAGCACGTCCTTGGAATCGGGAACCACCGAATCCGCGTGCGCCAGGCCGTCCTGCGTCCAGCGTATGTAGAGCGGGCGCCCCGGGCTGTCGTTGACCATGCGCCGCACGTCCTCGAAGGTGGTGACGACGGTATCGTTGATGGCCTCCACCACCGCGCCCGGCCCGATACCGGCTTGCGCCGCCGGTTTTCCCTTCTGCACACGCCCGATGCGCGAGGACACGTGCGGATACAGACCCAGCGTGAGTCGTCCCCCCTCGTGCCCGGGGGCGAGGGAGACCAGCATGGTCTCGCCGTCGCGCCGCAGTTCGACGTTCTTGGGGACATCGGCGTCCTCGATGAGGAAGCTCTCCACGTCGTACCAGTCCCCCACCGGTTTTCCCGCCACGGACAGGATGGTGTCGCCGGGGGCGATTCCCGCCTGCGCCGCAGGTCCCTCGGCCACCACCTCACCCACCGTGGTGGTGGGGATGACACTCACGCCCTGGAACAGGAAGACGCCCGCGTAGAGAAGAACCGCCGTGGCGTAGTTCATGAACGGGCCCGCCACCAGCACGGCGGCGCGCAGCCAGCGGCTCTGCGTGGTGAAATAGCGCGCGCGCGGGATCTCGCTGTCGGGCACCTCGTCCAGCGGACCCCGGGACACGCCGGGATCCGGCTCCGGCTCGTCGGACAACTCGGACTCGCCCGCAAACTTCACGTAGCCGCCAAAGGGCAGCACCGAGAGCGTGTAGACGGTTTCGCCCGCACGGTGGCGGATCAGTTTCTTGCCGAAGCCGATGGAGAACGTCTTCACGTACACCCCGCCCAGCTTGGCAACGATGAAATGTCCAAACTCGTGCACGATGACGACGACTCCCAGAACGAAGGCGCCCGCGATGATGGTTGTCAGCATGTATTCCTGTTCTAGCGGTCGTTGCCGGCCGCGCGTGCGTTTTTGCGTTCCTGAATCCAGCTGCGCGTCTGCGCGTCGGCTTCCAGAACATCCTGTAGTGTTTCGACCGGCCGCACCCCCATGGCGTCCAGCGCGGATGCGATCACGTCTGCGATGCCGCCGTAGGGCAGACTTCCCTCCAGAAAGGACGACACCGCCACCTCGTTGGCGGCGCTCAGCACCGCCGGGGCGGTCCCCCCCGCCAGCGCCGCGCGGCGCGCCAGCTGAAAGCACGGGTAGCGGGCCTCGTCGACGGGCGCGAACGTGAGTTCGGGAAACTCGAGAACACTCGCCCCCAGATCCGAGCGCAGCCGTTTCGGATAGGACAGCGCGTACAGGATCGGCAGCCGCATGTCAGGCTTGGACATCTGCGCCAGCATGGATCCGTCGACAAACTGAACGATCGAATGCACGATGGACTGCGGGTGAATGACCACGTCGATCTGCGACAGCGGAAAACCGAAGAGCCAGTGCGCTTCGATCACCTCGAGTCCCTTGTTCATCAAGGTGGCGCTGTCCACCGTGATCTTGGCCCCCATGCGCCACGTGGGATGCGCCAGGACGTCCTCCACCGATACGTCGGCCAGGGTTTCCGGGTTCCGGTCCCGCAACGACCCGCCCGACGCGGTGAGGATCACACGGGCGACGTCGCCTTTCACCGTCCCCGCGAGGCACTGGGCGATGGCCACGTGCTCGCTGTCGATGGGGATCAGTCCCACCCCCGCCCGCTCCGCGGCGCGCACCAGCAACTCGCCACCCGCCACGATGGATTCCTTGTTGGCGATCGCCACAGGGATGCCCGCGTCCAGCGCGGCCAGGGTGGGGGCCAGCCCCACGAATCCCACGAGCGCGTTGACCACCAGGTCCGTGCCACCGGCACCCGCGAGCTCCAGCAGGGCGCCTTCGGTATAGCCCACGCAGCGGCCGCGAACCGCCGCATCCGCCTCGATTTCGGCGCGCGCCCCGGGGTCGGTGACGACCACCCGCGCGGCGGGGTGATCGCCCGCCTGCGCCCTCAGGAGCGCGACGTTGCGGTGGGCGGCAAGGCCCACCACCTCGAACGCATCGGGATGCCTGCGCACCACGTCGAGCACGTTCCGGCCGATGGAGCCGGTCGAACCGAGGACAACCACCTTCTTGCGAGACAAAGCCGCTCCCTGCAACGTAACCTATTGAAAAATCACGAACTTGAGGAAGTAGTATATGAGAGGCACCGTGAAGAGTAAACTATCAAATCGGTCCAGGACCCCGCCATGGCCCGAGATAATCCGGCCCGAGTCCTTCACTTCCGCGTCCCGCTTGAGCATCGACTCAAACAGGTCCCCGAGCAGCCCCACCAGGGAGGCGAGCGCACCGACGGCAATGGCCCGCGCGGCGTCGAGGTACGGCGCGAAGGTCACCGACGCAATCCAGCCCGCCAGCGCACCGAACGCCATCCCGCCCAGGGCTCCTTCCCACGTCTTGTTGCGCGATACCCGCGTGAGCAACGGCGTCCTCCCCAGCAGGCTCCCCACCGCGAAGGCGCCGGTATCCGACGCCCATGTCACCATGAACGCGAGGAATACGAACGACGCGCCCTCGCTGTACGGCAACCCCACCAGCCGCGGCAGTTCGCGCAGCAGGATCATGTGGGAGGCCAGAAACGCCACGTAGATCACGCCGAACACGGTGGTGGAAACGTGATAGACGGCCAGGCGCCCGTCGCGCCGGGTCAGCTCCAGCCCCATCAGGGCGATCACCACGAAGGTCAGGAAGAAATTCGCGTAGAGACCGCTGCGGAAGTAGTAGTACGTCGAGAGCGTGACGCCGCACAACACGCCGATGCCACGGTAGGGCTGAATGCCCTTCTTGCGCATCATCCCGTAGAACTCGAGCATGCCCAGCACGATCACCAGGTCGACGAAGGCCAGGAACGCGTAGCCGCCCATGCGCGTGACCACGATGAAGGCGGGAATGAACCACGCGCCGGTGGCGATGCGCCGCGCGGTGGTGCGCCGGTACCAGGCTGCCGGCGGCGTCGGGGCGGCCGTGTTCGGGTCAGGCGTGGAGTCCATAGCGGCGATCGCGTGACTGGTAGGCGCGGATGCCCTCCATGAGGTCCGCTTCGGTGAAGTCCGGCCACAGCACGTCGGTCACCCATATCTCCGCGTAGGCGATCTGCCACAGGAGGAAATTGGAGACGCGCAGTTCCCCGCTGGTGCGGATGAGCAGGTCCGGGTCGGGGAGGGCAGGGTCGTAGAGGCAGTCGTGAAACGCCGCCTCGTCGACCTGTCCGGCGGTGACCTCGCCGGACGCGATGCGCCCGGCCAGCCTGGCGGCCGCATCCACGATCTCCGCGCGGCCACCGTAGCTCAGTGCGAGGGTGAGCCGCAGCCCGGTGTTGCTGGAAAGGCGTTCGATGGTTTCGGCAAGGGTGCGGCGGGTCGACTGCGGCAACATGTCGAGACGGCCGATGGCGTTCAGCCGCACGTTGTTCTGGTTGAGTTCGAGCTCTTCACGCCGCAACACCTCTTCCAGAACCAGCATGAGGCCGTTTACCTCGGCGCGTGGGCGGTTCCAGTTCTCCAGCGAGAATGTGTAGAGGGTGAGGTGTTCGATCCCGATGCGGGCGCAGGCGCGCACGCACTTGCGCACCGGCTCCGTTCCCGCCTTGTGACCCGCCAGCCGGGGCAGGCGCCGCTTCTTTGCCCAGCGGCCGTTGCCGTCCATGATGACGGCGATGTGTCGGGGCAGGTTCTCCGCGCCCTTGAGCGCCTCGATCTGGACGTCGATGTCGTTAGCCATGCATTCCACGCCGCGGCGGGCTCAACGGTTCTGTTGTGCCGGAGCCGCGTTCGTCACAACTCGAGGACTTCCTTCTCCTTGGCCGCGACCGCGTCGTCCACCCGCTTCACGAACTGATCGGTGAGCTTCTGGATGGCGTCCTGCCGCGTGTGCATCTCGTCCTGCGACAGTTCATGCTCCTTCTCGAGCTTCTTGAGCTTCTCGTTGGCGTCACGGCGCACGTTGCGCACCGCCACTTTGGCGTCCTCGCCGATTCTCTTTACCACCTTGACCAGATCACGGCGACGTTCCTCGGTGAGCGCGGGAATGGGCAGGCGGATCAGCGACCCGTCGTTCTGCGGGTTCAACCCCAGGTCGGACGCCTGGATGGCCTTCTCGATCTCCCCCATCGTGGAGCGGTCCCACGGCTGGATGGCCAGCGTGCGCGGGTCCGGCACGGAAATGTTGGCAACCTGCTTGAGGGGAACGCTCTGGCCGTAGTACTGCACGCGAATCACGTCCAGGATGGCCGGGCTGGCCTTGCCGGTGCGGATGCCGGAGAGCTCGTGGATGAGGTTCTCCAGCGTCTTGCCCATGTGCTCTTCGGTCTTCTTGTAGTGCTCGTCCAGCATAACTCGCCTCCAAACTCAGGAAACAGTCGTTCCAACCGGTTCGCCACGTACGGCGCGCATCAGGTTGTTGTCACCCGTCAGCTTGAATACGATGATTGGCAGCTTGTTCTCCATGCAAAGTGAAATCGCGGTCGCGTCCATCACCCGCAGCCGGCGATTCAACACGTCGATGTAGGAGAGCGTATCGAAACGCTTGGCGCCGGGGTCCTTGAGCGGATCGCCGTCGTAGACGCCGTCGACCTTGGTGCCCTTCATGACCACGTCCGCCTCGATCTCGATGGCGCGCAACGCGGCGGCGGTGTCGGTGGTGAAGTAGGGGTTGCCGGTCCCGCCGGCGAAGATGACGATGCGGCCCTTCTCCAGGTGCCGGATGGCGCGCCGCTTGATGTAGGGCTCCGCGAGCTGCTCCATCTTGATGGCGGTCAGCACCCGGGTGTCCACGCCGGCGTGCTCGAGCGCGCTCTGAAACGCGAGCGCGTTGATCACCGTGGCCAGCATGCCCATGTAGTCCGCGGTGACGCGGTCGATGCCGTTCTCGCTGCCCGTGCTGCCGCGCAGGATATTGCCGCCGCCGATGACGAGTCCGACCTCGATGCCGGCCGCCTTGACCTCGGCAATCTGCTTCGAGTACGAGGCGAGCTTGTCGAAATCGATGCCGCCCCCGTCGTCGCGGGCGAGAATCTCACCGCTGAACTTGAGCAGGATCCTCTGGAACCTTGTCTCGTTCAGGACGGTACCTCCGGCGCTACTGGCCGAGTTGGAAGCGAGCGAAGCGAGCAACCCTGATGTTCTCGCCCAGTTTTGCGATGGCCTCGTTGACCAGGTCGCTGACCCTCTTGTCGTTGTCGCGCACGTACACCTGATCCAACAGCGCCGCCTCGGCAAAGAACTTCTCGATGCGTCCATGGACGATCTTCTCCGCCACGGCGGCGGGCTTGCCCTCCTCGATGGCCTGCGCGTGGAATACCTGGCGCTCCTTCTCGACGATGGCGGCGGGGATGTCCTCGCGCCCCACGCCCAGGGGTGCCGCGGCGGCGATATGCATGGCGATGTTGCGCACCAGGTCCTGGAACTCGTCGGTGCGGGCCACGAAGTCGGTTTCGCAGTTGACCTCGACCAGCACGCCGATGCGGTTGCCGGGGTGAATGTAGGACAGCACCAGCCCCTCGCTGGCCTCGCGACCCGCGGCCTTGGCCGCCTTGGACAGCCCGTGAACGCGCAGGAACTCGATCGCCTTCTCGACGTCGCCCGCGCTCTCCGAGAGCGCCTTCTTGCAATCCATCATGCCGGCCCCGGTGCGCTCGCGCAGCTCCTTGACCATTCCCGCACTGATTTCCATCATTTCCTCCGCACTGACCTTGTTGCTATGCAACGGACTTTGAGCCCGCCTCGTCGGTTGCCGGCTCGTCACCCGTCGAAATGTCCCGGCCCTCGCTGTAACGCGCGCGGCCTTCGATGCATGCATCCGCCACGATCTTCGCGAACAGTCCGACGGCGCGCATGGCGTCGTCGTTTCCCGGAATCGGATAATCGACTTCGTCCGGGTCCGCGTTGCTGTCCACCACGCCCACGATGGGAATGGACAGGCGCCGGGCTTCGTTGACGGCGTTCTGTTCCTTCTTGGTGTCCACGATGAACACCATGCCGGGCAGGTCGGTGAGTTTGCGCACGCCACCCAGCGTTTTGAGAATGCGCTCCTTCTCCTTGGCCAGCCCCGAAGCTTCCTTCTTGGAGAACTGGGAGATGGTACCGTCGAGTTCAATCTTCTCGAGATACTCGAGACGGCCGAGGCTCTTGCGGACGGTATTGAAATTGGTGAGCGTCCCGCCCAGCCAGCGCTCGGTCACATACGGCATCCCACAGCGCATTGCCTCTTCGCAGATTGCAAACTTGGCCTGCGGCTTGGTGCCGACGAACAGTACCATGCGCCCCTGCAACGACACCTCGCGGATGGCGTCGCGCGCGCGAACGATGCACTCGAGAGACTTCTCGAGGTCGATGATGTGGATGCCGTTCTTCTCGGTGAACAGGAAAGGCTTCATCTTGGGATTCCAGCGCTTGGTCTGGTGGCCAAAATGAACGCCCGCTTCGAGCAGTTCTTGCAGGGTGACATCACCCATAGTAGGACCCCCTTGGATCTCGGTTGAGCCTCCACCGCGCTGGATCGCCGACCCCATCCTGGATGGAGCACCGGGGCAACCCGCTCGGGGCGCGGTGTGTGTGATAACGAACGCGCCGCTCGCGGCGCATCCTTACTGACGACCTGGATTCGATGGTTGAGAAACGAGCGGCGCGGGCCGTTCCCGGGCGACTAACGCTTCGAGAACTGGAACCGCTTGCGACGACCCGCGAGGCCGTACTTCTTGCGCTCCTTCATCCGCGGATCGCGGGTGAGAAGGCCGCGGGCCTTGAGCATCGGATGAAACCGTTCGTCGAGCTTGATCAGGGCACGCGCAATCCCCAGCCGGACGGCGCCCGCCTGGCCGGTTATCCCGCCACCGTCGGCCGTGGCCTCGATGTCGTACCGGTCCGTCGACTCGGTCGCTTCCAGCGGCTCCCGAACCGAAAGCACCAACGTCTCGCGGCCGAAGTATTCGGTGAGTCCGCGTCCGTTGACGGTGATCTTGCCTTCTCCGGGCCGGACAAACACACGCGCAACCGCCTCTTTGCGGCGTCCGACCGCCCCAATCAACGCGGCCTTGGCCGCTTCCTGCTTCTTTGTCACCATGTCGATAATCCGTCTTTCCGTGTCACCGTATCCGGTGCCTAGTAACCCGTCGGCGGCATCGTGCCGGGCCGCTGCGCCGCGTGCGGATGCTCGGGGCCCGAGTAGACCCGCAGCTTCTTGAGCATGCGGCGACCCAGCCGGGTGCTGGGAAGCATCTTGCGCACCGCGGTACGAACGACGGCGGTCGGATCCTTGTCGATCACCTCGCGCATCGTGCGAACCTTGAGCCCCCCGGGATATCCGGAGAAGCGGTAGTAGAGTTTCTTCTCGCGCTTGGCCCCGCTGATGTAGATCTTGTCGGCGTTTATGACCACGACGTGATCGCCCAGCGAGAGATGCGGCGAGAACTCCGGGCGGTGTTTGCCGCGCAGTACATTGGCAATCTCACAGGCGAGCCGGCCCAGGGGACGGTTGGTGGCATCCACCACGTACCACGTCTCCTTGATATCGGCACCCTTGACTGTATGTGTCTTCATGAACATGCTTGATTCACCCGCGCTTAGAGCGCACACCCCTCCCCGTCTCTCCGGGGGAAAGTCTGCAAGATATACCAGCCTGCGGGGCCCCCGTCAAGCCCCTTTCCGGCGGTGCCGGGCCCCCGGCCGCGCCTAGTGGCCCGTAGCAGCCACCGCCCCCTCGCCGGGCACCGGGTCCGCGACGTGGAGCAGGCTCTCGTGGGACCGCACGATGCTGGCGGTGAGCAGGGCCATCAGGCCCAGTTCGATCAGCAGCAGCGGAATGCTGACCACGGTCACCGGGGCCAGCATGAGCCAGTACTGGAGCACGACCCCCGAGATGACCACCAGGGCGAGCGCGGAAGTCACGGCGGGGATCGTCTTGTTCTTGCGCCGCAGGAGCACGGCGAACGGCACCATCCAGACCATGGCGAAGACGAGCCGGGCCACCAGCCAGTACGGGGTGTGGTAGCCGATACGCCGGGCCAGGTACGACGCCTCCTCGGGGATGTTGCCGTACCAGATCACGATGAGCTGGGAGAAGTAGAAGTAGGCCCAGAAGGTGGCGAACCCGAAGATCAGGCCGCCGATCGATTTCTGCACCAGCTTCGACGGGGCGTCGGCCCGCGAACGCCACGGGAAGATCACCAGCGCGAGCGTGCAGATGCCGGTGAGAAACGCACTCACCGCCACGAACGCACCGAACAGGGTCGAGAACCACGGCTGCTCGATGGACATGAACCACTCGATGCCGATCATGCTGAGATGAGCCATGAACAGAATGACGTAGATCACGGCCCACACCCGCGCCCGCCTGTCGCCCCGCATCGCTCCGGCCAGGAACGTGCGCGCCACCAGGAACACCAGCGCGATCATGATCAGGTGGCGCACGATGAACAGCTTGGTGGTCAGCCACGTCCCCGGAACATGGGTCCACGGGTAGATACCCAGCTGGGGGATGTTCACCAGGAACAACAACCCCGCCGCGGGGATCACGAACTGCAGCGACGCCGCCCGCGAGAGCAGGGGGCGGTGCCAGTGACCGTCCGAGAGTTCCGCGCCCGCCATCAACACGATGGCCCCCTCGGCGATACCGAGGAACAGCGCCATGACGATGGTCAGCGTCCCCCCGGCGCCCGGCTCGAGCAGTGTCTCGGCGAGGAAGACGATGCCGGCAACCACCACGGACGCGATCAACCAGCGGATTCCGTTGAGCTGGATCCCCATGGTCAGTCCTTCCTCACGTAGATCTCAAAACTGTCCACGAACTCGTCGCTGGAAATGATGGTCCGTACCCCCGGCATCCGCGAGCCCACCAGGAAGCCCAGGAACGACGAGAGCCCTCCAAACAGCACCATCAACTCGAACGCGATGACGGTGTAGGCGGGAATGCCCACGATGGGCTTGTTCCCCACCGGGAGAACCCAGTCGAGAGCCGTGAGCGACGTAAACAGGTAGCCGGTGGCCGCCCCGGCCAGACCGCCGATCAGCGCGTAGGTACGGACGATGCTCGGCTTCATGTCGAGAATGTCCTCCGCGTGATGCACGGGGTGCGGCGCACGTATCTCGATGTTCTTCGGCTTGACCCCACTCTTCACCAGTTCCTCCAGCTTGTGAAGGAACTCGTGTTCGCTCTCAAAGACGAATTTCTCCGTCAATGTACTTCCTCCTTCTTCTCGGTAATCGCCACCACGGGCAGGAACTTGGCAAACAGGAGGAACATCATGAAGAAGAACCCGAACGTGCCGATGGTGATGCTGATCTCGATCATCGACGGCTTGTAGGCGCCCCACGCGTAGGGGACGAACTCCTTCGAGAGCGACGTAATGATGATTACAAAGCGCTCGAGCCACATGCCGATGTTGACGAAGATCGACGTGACAAAAAGGTATGGCAGGCTGCGTCGCAGCTTCTTGATGAACAGCGGCAAGGGCACGATCATGTTGCAGAACACCATGCCCCAGTACTGATATTTGTAGTGCCCGGTGGCGCGGTCGGCGAAGATGCCGAACTCGTATACGTTACCGCTGTAGTAAGACAGGATGAACTCGATGATGTAGGCGTAACCCACGATCATCGAGGTGAAGAGCATGGTCTTGGCCAGCTTTTCGAAGTGGTCGATGGGCATCACCCGGTCCAGCTTCTGGATCTTGCGCATGGGGATGCACAGGGTCATCACCATGGCGCAGCCGGAGAAAATGGCACCGGCCACGAAATAGGGCGCAAAGATGGTGGTATGCCAGCCCGGCACCAGGCCCATGGCGAAGTCCCACGAAACCACCGAGTGCACCGACAGCACCAGCGGCGCGGCAAACCCGGCCAGCAGCGCGTAGAGCATGTTGTAGTTGCGCCACTGCGTCTTGGTGCCCAGCCAGCCCAGCGACAGCGCGCTGTAGACGTGGCGGCTGAAGCCCTTGGTGTAGCGCTTGACGATGGCGAAGTCAGGAATCAGCCCGACATAGAAGAACACCACACTGATGGTGAGGTAGGTCGAAACCGCGAATACGTCCCACTCCAGCGGCGACTTGAAGTTGGTCCACAGCAGGCGCTGGTTGGGATACGGAAGCAGCCAGAAGAAATACCAGGCGCGGCCCAGGTGGATCAGCGGGTACATGCCGGCGCACATGACCGCGATCACGGTCATGGCCTCCGCGGCACGGTTGAAGCTGGCGCGGAACTTGGAGCGGAACAGGAACAGCACCGCGGAAATGAGCGTTCCCGAGTGCGCGATACCCACCCAGAACACGAAGTTGACGATGTACACACCCCAGCCCACCGGGTTCTGCTGGCCGCCCACACCGATGCCCTTGTAGATCTGCCAGGCCCACGCCCCCAGCAGGCAAACCCCGAAAACAACGGCGAAGAACCCGACCAGCGCCCAGTACCCCAGGCCCGGCTTCTGCATGGCGGAAATGACGTCGCGCTCTATCTGAAGCCGCGCCTCGGAGGCGGGGTGCGTCGCGCCGGACCCGGCCGCGGTCTTATGCGTCATGACCGTTTCCCTTCTTGAGGTAGAACACACCGGGGCTCGTGCCCAGTTCCTCCAACAGACGCGTCGAGCGCGAATCGTGCGCCCACTTGTAGACCTCCGAATTCTCGTCCAGCAGGTTGCCGAACACGATGGCATTGCCCGGGCACGACTGCGCGCACGCGGTGGTCAGGTCGCCCTCGCGGATGTCGCGCTTTTCGTCCTTGGCCACGTCGCGGGCCTTGCGGATTCGCTGCACGCAGAACGTGCACTTCTCCATGACGCCCTTGCCGCGAACCGACACATCGGGGTTGACCATGAGGTCCATCGGGTGCGGGCGCTTGCTGAAGTCGAACCAGTTGAAGCGGCGCTGCTTGTACGAACAGTTGTTGGCGCAGTAACGCGTACCCACGCAGCGGTTGTACACCTGTGCGTTGAGTCCTTCGTCGTTGTGGTAGGTGGCGTACACCGGGCAAACCGGCTCGCACGGCGCATAATCACAGTGCTGACACATGGTCGGAACGAAATCTGCCTGCGATCCATCCGCCGCGTAGTAGGGCTCGATGCGAATCCACTGCATCTCCCGGCCCTTGAGGTGCTCGTCGCGTCCCGTCAGAGCCACGTTGTTCTCGATGGTGCAGGCCGCGATGCAGGCCGAACACCCCGTGCACTTGTCCATGTCGATGGCCATGGCCCAGCGGTATTTCGGGTAGCTGGGCTCCGGGTAGAAGGAGACGTCCTCGCGCGCGGGCTCGTGCCCGTGCCCCTCCGCGTGCTCCTTTTCGATGCGGCCCAGCGCCCCGAAGTGCGCGGGATGCTCACCCGGCACGGGGGCGCGCCCCTCCGCCGCGGTCGATCCCGACACGATGGTGGTGCGCACACGCCGCCCCGTGGGTCGCACGCTCAGTTCGCCCACCAGCACCCCGGCCTCTCCACTTGCGCGCGACCAGCCGGCCGGAACGGCCACCACCCCCCGCTGCACCATATACACGTCCTGCGCCAGCCCCGGCTGCGTGCGTACCGGCAGACGCGCGGACCAACCGCCGGCGCGCAGTTCCACTTCGTCCTCGTCGCGCACACCCAGCGCACCCGCGGTTGCCGGACCCACCGACACCCACGCGTCCCAGGTCACCGCGGATAGCGGGTCGGGAATCTCGCGCAGCAACTCCAGAGACTCGCCGCGGCCGTCGTACCAGCGAAGCGAAGGCGCCACCACCAGCACGGTGCCCGTCGCGGGCGCGGCGTCGAAGGTAAAACGGTGGTCGGCGTCGCGCAGTGCGGGACGCGTTCCGTCGCGCGCCCCACGATCGACGTAGCCCTTGTTGAGCATCTCGTCGACGGCCACGCCGTACTCGCGCGTCCAGCGATCGGTCACGTACTGTTGATAGGTGGTCGCGGGTACCAGCCCGGCTTCGATCATGATGCGCAGCAGGACGTCACCCTCCGACAACGTGTCGAAGAGCGGCTGCATGGCCGGCTGCACCGCATTGAGTACCCCGGCGGCGGGCTCCGCGTCGCCCCACGACTCCAGCGCGTGCGAGAGCGGCAGTACCACGTCGCAACGCTCCAGCGTGGGGTTCATGGCGTCACCCACGCCGACCAGCAGTGCCGCGCGCCCCAGCGCCTTTTCGAAGCGCTCGTCGGACAGACGCCCCACCGGGTCGACCTGGAACAGGATGAGCGTGCCCACCCGCCCCGCCTCCAGACGCTGGGACAGGCGGTCGATGTCAGCCATGCTGCCAACCCTGGAGTAGTCCGTGACGCGGGCGAAATCGACCGTGCGCCCGTGCATGCCGCAGGCGGACTGGATGAGCGCGGCCAGGTGCGCGGTATCGAGTCCACTGTCGCCCGCCACCGATACGCCGCCCGCCACCAGCAGCGGATTGGACGCACGTGCAAGCGCCTCCGCCATGTGGTCGAGCGATTCGCGCGAAATCCCGGAGAGTTCGCTGGCGCGTTCCGCGCTCATCGCCGGCACGCGATTCACGTGGGCCATGGTGCGCGAATCGAGCGAACGGTGACCCGCCAGGTAGTGCAGCAGGAACGCCAGCACGTGCGCCTCGGTACCGGGACGCGCCACCATGCGATGCGATGCCTTGAAACCGGTCATCGAGGCGTGTGGTTCCACGTGGTACCAGGCGAAGGCACCGCCCCGGTCGCGGCGCCGGGCCAGCGCCCGCGAGAACGCAACCGGATTGCCGTAGGTCTCCAGCACGTCCGCGCCCACCGTGACGATGATATCCGCCTCGTCGGGCCGCAATGCCGGGACCACCGGTTGATCGAACAGCGCGCGATTGGCCTCGCGGACGGCGGCGTAGGAAAACAACTCGAACTCGGGCAGGCGGCGCACGCCGCTGCGGGTGCTGAACTCTCCCACCAGCGCAGAGAACGAGCCCGACGTGCGCCCGGACAGAAACGCGTGCTCTCCATTGCCCTTGATCGCGCCCGCAATCCTCGGCAACGCCTGTTCCCAGGTGGCGGGCGCGAGCGCACCCGACGCATCCTTCATGAGCGGCTGGCGGATGCGGTTCACGGAATAGAGACGGTTGAGCGAGGCCTGCCCGCGGATGCACAGCGCCCCGTCGCTGACCGGATGCGCGGCGAGGCCCTCGACCTTCACCGGGCGGGCGTCGCGCACGCGCGCGCTGATGCCGCAGTTGGCCGGACACTCGGTGCACGACGTCGCCAGGTAGGTCGCCTCACCCGGAACGAGCCCGTCCTCGGGCGGAACCAGGTACGGGATGATTTTCTCCGACTTGCGGCTGACATCGCAGCCGGCGAGCACGGAGGCGCCCGACGCGACTCCCACCCATCTCAAGAACTCTCGCCTGTCCATACCGTGCGGGCCTCCGTTCCTTCCTCTACATGTGGCAGATCAAGCAATCGGTGGGCGCGTCGTTCTCGGTGTGACACGACACACACCAGCCCATCTTGAGCGAACTCACCTGGCGTACCTGGGCCATCGCGGCCAGCTCCCCGTGACACTGTTCGCACGCCACGCCCTTGGCCACATGACGCTTGTGGGAGAAATACACGTGCTTTCTGATGCGAATACTGTGCACCCGGTTCCAGGGTATCGGCTCCTGGTTGTTCCAGTACTCGGTGAGCTTCTGTACGCCCGCGGTTTCGGTCTTGACCGCCACGTGGCAGTCCATGCACTTCTTCATGGGCGGCACGCCCGCAAAGGCCGACTTGTCCGCCGTCTCATGGCAGAACAGGCACTGGAGATTCAGCTTGCCGACGTGAACCTCATGGCTGAACGCGATGGGCTGCTCCGGCGGCTGCCGGTGCATCGCCCACCGGAAGCCGAGCAGGAGGATCAGGACGGCGAACAGCGCGAAGTATCCAAGGATCGCCGCGCTAATGACTCGTCTGGCCACTTTGCACCTCTGTCTGGGTCGGCGTTTCGGCATCCGGCTGTGCGCCGCCGGCCGGCGCCATCTGTCCGAGCAGGTACTCGGCCACGGCCCTCGCGGCGGCCGAGCTGAGCCCCGGGTTCGGCATGGGCGGATACGCGGGATCCATCTTCACCGGGTTGAGCATGAAGTTCTGCAGGTTGTCCGGGTTCCCCGCGTATTTTGGAAGCACCGCGTTCAGCGGCGGTCCCACGAGTTTCTCGTTCATGCGATGGCATTGCATGCACACCGAGTTGAAGGTCTCCTCACCCAGGTTGCGGCCGGCCCTGGCCGCCATGGCAGCCTCGATGAGCGCCTCCTGTTCCGCGCGTTCCCGGTCGGTCTTGATCGCGATCAGGCGCGCGTGCTCACGATTGGCGTTGGCCATGGATCGCACGTCGAACGTGCTGCTGAGAACGAAGACGAGGATGAACAGGCTGAAGGTCGTGGCCCCGAACCGCGCACGGCTGGAGCGCAGCGCGCCCACGAAGGCGTACGCGATGAGCATGGTCACCAGCGTCACCGAAATGCCCAGCGCGTAGACGACGCGATCGAACACCACGTCGGCAGAGGTGAAGACGTAGAGCAGGTTGAATACCGGCACCGCAAAACAGAAGGCGAGACCCAGCCCCGCGCCGAAGCGCCGCGCGAACTGGGCGTAGTCGGCGTCGGTGACACCCTCGCGGCCGCGCCAGCGCAGCACGAAGAACAGGATGGCGGCCCCGGTCAGGCCCAGCCCCAGGTGCACAAACAGGAGGAATTTCCAGATCACGTTCCAGTTGAGGACCAGGATGGCGGCGTTCTTGAGCCGGAACCACTTCTCGGGATCCTGCAGGCGGACAATCGCGCTCAGGAGCACGAAGTAGGAACCACTCAGCAGCGCAAGCCCCGCGGTGCCCAGCCCCATGTGCAGACGAAAATTGGCCGCGCGCTCACGAAACGAACCGCGGTACAGGCCCAGCAGCGACAACCCCAGGATCACCCCCGGAATGGGCAGCACGATGTAGAGCAGCGGGAAATTGACCGCCCCCACGAACCACTGCCCGTACAGGAACGGCAGAACCAGCAGCGGCATCACACCGAGCACCAGCATGGGCACCCGATTGCCGAGCGACATCCCGATCAGGTCGCCGGCCAGCCGCGCGAAACGCGGGTTGGGCATTTCGCTGTCGGAGAAGGTGAGCCACATGGCCACCGCGGTGGAGCCGATCACGAGCGCGATGTACGGCAGGTGGATGGTGTACGTGACCACCGCCAGAAACTCCAGGAGTCTCAGGTGAACGGCCGTTGGCTCGATGACGTGCTGACTGAAAAAGTCCATGAATCGCCTTCCCGCTCCTCTATCCGACGAGTCCGCTGAGCGACAGCACTGAAATCACGACCAGCGCATACAGGTTGATGTGATGGAACGCGAGGACTTCGCCGTCCGAACGCACCATTGTCATCGCGTGCCAACCGAGCCACAGCGAGGCCACCGCGAGCCCCACCTGCGCCCACAACGCCGAAGATACGCCAAACATCGGCATGGAAACGCAGGCCACGGCGGTTGCGAGCATCCACACAAAGATGATCCGCGACAACTGCCGGCGCGAGAACAACGCGGTCAGCGTCGGCAGTCCGGCACGCGCGTAGTCGTCACCGATGCGCAGCAGCAGCAACCAGAAGTGCGGCACCTGCCACACGAAGAAGAAGAACGCGACCGCCGCGATACGCGGGTCGGTCAGCAGTCCCCCGCCCATCACCCAGCCGATGACCGGAGGCAGCGCGCCCACCACGCCGCCCGGAATGGCGGCGAACGCGGAGACCCGCTTCAAGGGCGTGTAGATGCCGTTGTACCAGATCACGGTGCAGGCGCCGATTGCAACTGCAGCCAGGTTTCCGGAAAGAAACGCGAATCCGGCGGCGAGCAACGCCAGCGCCCACAGCAGGCCCGCGGTGCGCGACATGCGCCCCGACGGGATGGGGCGCTTCTCGGTGCGCCGCATGCGCGCGTCTATCGCGACCTCCTGCACCTGATTCAACGCGCCCGCTCCCCCGGCCAGAAAGAACACCCCGGCGATGAGCGGCGCCAGTTCGGCGGTCACGGCGCGCGCGGCCAGGAAATAGCCCGTCAGCGCGGACGCCGTCGCGAGCACCGCAATGCGAACCTTCATGAGTTCGAGCACCATGCCGGCCATTCGCGTCATGCTATTTGAGACTCTTGATGTAAGCGGTGAGCGCCTTGATCTCGGCGTCGTTGACGATGCCCTTCTGCGAGGGCATCAGGGGCTGGAACCCCTGCACGATATCGGCGGCCGGCTCCAGAATGGAGTTCTTGATGTACTCGTCGTCCACCTCTATCTGGCGCGTCTCGCCGGCGGTCACCACGGTGGCGCTGTGGCCGTAGATCCCCTTGAAGGAGGGACCGATGAGGCGGCTGCCGTCGGCGCTGTGGCATGCGGTGCACCCCCGGGATTGCGAGAGCGACTTGCCCAGCGCGATGACCGCGGGATCCGAGGCGTCGGCCTCCGCCGCGGCCTGGATCGCGACCACCTTCTCGCCCTCCGCGGCGAGCCAGGCGTCGTAGTCCTCCTGGGTCATCACGTGTACCTTGGTGAGCATGGCCGAGTGCTGGTTGCCGCAGTATTCGGCACAGAACACGTCGTAATCGCCCAGTTCCGTGGCCTCGAACCACAGGAACAGGTCGGGAATTCCCGGCACCGCGTCCTGCTTCACCTTGAACGCGGGAATGAAGTAGCTGTGCAGCACGTCGGTGGAGGTGAGATTGAGCTTCACCGGCCGGTTCACCGGCACGTAGAGCGCCGGACTCTGCACGCCGTTCGAGTACTCGTGGTTCCACGACCACATGCGCCCGGTCACGTTCACCTGGATGGCGTCCGCGGGCGGCGTCTTGAGCACCTTGTAGCCCTCCCACCCGTACCAGAAGAAGCCGAAGGCAAGAATGGTGGGAATGACCGTCCATATGATCTCGAGGGTGGTATGCCCGTGCACGTCTTCGCCCACCGGCCGGCTGCGGCGGTTGTAGCGCAACGCAAAATAGATCATCACCAGCGTTATGCCGATGAGCATGGCCAGCGAAACGGCCGAAATGAACAGGATCGGGCCGTTTACTGCGTCGGATGTGGTCGATAGACGACTGAGCATTTGGCTACCTGAAAAGCGTGTCGGTAAAGGTCAGGCCGATATTGATGGTCATGATGATGATCACGATCAGCAGCAGGCGTTGGAACGTCTTGCTCTCGTATTTCAGATGCATGAACACGTACAGAACGATGGCGGCCTTGATCATGGCAATGACCAGTGCCACCAGCACGCTCGCGCTGCCAAAGTGCATCCCCGCCGCCGTGACCGTGATGGCGGTCAGAACCAGCAAGGAGAACCAGGTCAGGAAGTACGTGCCGTACCCGACCGGCTCGTGCGCTTCCTCATCGTGCCCATGATGTGCGTCTTGGCTCATGCGTCCTCCGAAAACGTCACCGCTAGGTGATCAGATAGAAGAGCGGGAACAGGAAAATCCACACGATGTCGACGATATGCCAGTAGAGACCCGAATTCTCCAGCAGGTTGAAATCGGCCACCTTGAAGCGATTCTTGACCGGCCAGTAACTGGTGCCGATGTCGATGCGACGAATGGAGGTGTCGATCTCCTCGCCGGTCCACAACGTCCGGCCCTCCTTGTCCACGATGGCGATGCGGCCACCCTCCGCCTGGCCCAACCCGTGACCGGCCACGAACGAAACCTTCGCGTTGGGCTGCTTCGACACACGGAAGAACATGACCGTGAGCAGAACTACACCCACCAGAACGTGAATCCCGTGCACACCCGCCATCGTGAAATAGAGGCCGAAGAAGAGAATCTCGCCCTTGGAGTGCGCGAGCAGGTATTCGGAGCCCGGATAGATGCCGTGGTGGAACTTCGCCCCCCACTCGAAATACTTGATGACGAGGAACGCGATACCGCACAACACCGTGACCGCAAGCATGCTCAGGGCCAGCTTGCGATTGCCATGGTGGGTGGCCGCGATCGACAGGGCCATGGTGAGACTGCTGGTCAGCAGGATCAGCGTGTTGATGGTGCCGAGCAGCGTATTCAACTCTTCCGCCGCCAGGTGGAAGTCCGTCGCGTACTCGGACCGGTAGACCGAATACAGAATGAACATCCCGCCAAAAAGGATCACTTCCGTAATCAGGAAGAGCCAGATGGCGAACTTCGAACCCGTGTAATCCTTGTGGGTCGGAAGCGCAATCGAGTGCGGGTGGGAGCTCATTTGGCCTCCACAGGCGCGGGATCATAGGGACCGCGGGTGATGGTCGGAATCTCGTTGAAGTTCTCCAGCGGCGGCGGCGACGGAATCGTCCACTCCAGCGTGCGCCCGCCGCCCCACGGGTTCGGCTCCGTGCACACCGGCCCGTTCCGGAGCGAGCGGATCAGGTTGGTGAACATGATCAGGATGCCCGCGATCATGATCCACGAGCCGATGGTGGACACGAGGTGCCACTTGTGGAACTCGGGCAGGTAGTCGTAGTAGCGGCGCGGCATTCCCTCCCAGCCCAGCATGAACATGGGCAGATAGAGAACGTTGAAACCCACGAAGACCAGCACCCAGGAGATCTTCGACGGCAACTGTTGGTACATGCGGCCGAACATCTTGGGGTACCAGTGGTGCAGCGCGCCAAACAGCGAGAAGCCGAGGCCGCCGAAGATCACGTAGTGGAAGTGCCCCACCACGAAGTAGGTGTCGTGCACGTGGACGTCGATGGAAAGCACGCCCAGCATCATTCCCGTGAACCCGCCGATCATGAACAGGAAGATGAAGGACAGCGAGTACAGCATGGGCGTCTCCAGCTGAATCGAGCCCCGGTAGAGCGTGGCCACCCAGTTGAAGACCTTTACCGCGCTGGGTATGGCGACGATCATCGTCAGCAGCGAGAAGACGAAGTTCGCCACCATGCTGTTGCCGCTCACGAACATGTGGTGGGCCCAGACGATCGATCCGAACAACGCAATGGCGACACTGGACAGCGCGATGAACGAGTAACCAAAGATCGTGCGCCGCGCATGAACCGAGATCATCTCTGAAATCGCGCCCAGCGCTGGCAGAATCATGATGTAGACCGCGGGGTGCGAGTAGATCCAGAACAGGTGCTGGTAGAGAATCGGATCTCCGCCCTTGATCGGATCGAACACGCCGATCCCGAACGACCGCTCCACCATGATCAGCACCAGCGTTATGCCAATGATGGGCGTCGCGATCACCTGCAACCAGCCCGTGGAGTACACCGCCCACACGAACAACGGCATGCGGAAGAAGGTCATCCCCGGCGCGCGCATGCGGTGGATGGTGGTGACGAAGTTGAGCCCGGTGAGAATGGACGAGAAGCCGAGCACGAAAACGGCGAACGCGGCCAGCGTCACGTTGGTCCCGGTGCGAATGCTGTACGGCGCGTAGAAGGTCCAGCCGGTGTCCGGTGGCCCGCCACCGGTGAAGAGCGCGGTCACCGCCAGCAGGGCGCCGCCCACAAAGAGCCACCAGGACAGCAGATTGAGGCGCGGGAACTGCACATCCTTGGCCCCGATCATGATGGGGAGCATGAAGTTGCCGAGCGAGGCGGACAGTCCGGGGATCACGAACAGAAACACCATGATCACCCCGTGCAGGGTGAAGATGGAGTTGTAGGTCTGCGCGTCGACGATGGTGCGGCCCGGGGCCATCAATTCCAGGCGCATCAGAAAGCCCAGCGTCATCCCGATGCCGAAGAACGCCGTCATCAGGATCAGATACATCAGGCCGATCCGCTTGTGATCGGTGGAGAATATCCAGGAAGCGAGTCCCGAGAAGCGGCCCTGGAACTTGTAGAAGTCCACGGTCGTGGCGTCGGCAACCCGCGCGTGATTTGCCATCTAATGCACCTTCTCCTTGCGGCGCCGACCCGACGCCGTGACGAACACAACGATCGCGGCAACACCCACCAGTGTGCTCAGCCCCACCACGCGGGTTGCGTTGAGCACGAACTTCTGCCCGCTCGGGTCGTAGCTGAAGCAGAACTTGTAGAACTTCACGATGGTGGCGCCCACGCGGCCTTCACGGGCCTCGATGAGCGCGAGTTTGATGTCGAGGGGCAGATACTCGGCGCCCACCAGGTAGCGGGTGATCTTCCCGTCCGGGGCCAGCACGATGAGCGACGTGGGGTGCGCAAAGTTGGGATCGTCCGCGTTGCGCCGAAACCCGAAGCCAACCGCATTGGTGAAACGCGCAATCGTGGCGGAGTCGGCGGTGAGAAACGTCCATGCATCGCGCGGAAACGCCCCCGGCAACTGGCGGTAGTACTCGTCCTTGAGGCGCGATGATCCGGCCGGACTGTCGAACTGGTCGAAGCTGATGGTCACCACGCGGTAGTCGCGATTGGGCACCATGTCCACCGATCCGAGCTTGCCCAGCGTTCCCGCGACTTCGTTGAGCAGCGGCCGGCAGATCGAGGGGCAGGTGTAGTAGACGAGCGACACAATGGTGGGCCGGTCGATGAGATCGCCCAGCACAACCGTGTCGCCGGTCTCGGAGACGAAACGCAGATCGAGCGGAACCCGCTCACCCAGGTGCTCGTTCAGGCCCACTTCCGCCGCGGGAATGGGCTCGCGCGACGCCACGGCGGCGTCCGCAAACGGCACGACGGCGATCAGGAGCGATATAAGGAGACGTATCGGGGACTGTTCCAATGCCACCCTCACGAGGCAGCCACCCGTAACACATTGATTTATATTAAATTAAAAGAAAATGGGCAGGCTTTGTGCGAGAATTCACAAAGCACCGATGGAGACTAGCGCCTCAGCAGAGGGGTGTCAAGACCAACCTTCCAAATCACATGAGAATGGCGGATTCCCCATCATCACCTGAGCGGCGCGTCCAGGCGCCGGCCGAGCTCGGCGGGGTCGGTTATCGGCAGCTCGCAGGCAAAATTACGGCACAGGTAGGCAGTCGCCGCCCCGCCCTGCGCGACCTGCTCGCGCACGTAGGGTGCCAGCGCGATCACGCGATCCGCGCCGGTGGCGGGCCGGAACACCGTGACCAGGTGGGGAAGAAACCGCCGGTCGGCCTCGCGCCGCATGGCCTCGGTCCCGGGGGCGCCCACCTCCCCGGCGATCACCAGTTCCATGGTCGGTCCCACCAGGAAGTCGGCGGCGACCAACGCGTAGGTGTGCGCCATCGGGGCCGCCGAGATCTGCGCATGAAACGCCCGCCCCACGTCGCGGGCGTGCGCGTCCCAGGTCATGTCGCCGGTGAGCCGCGCCAGACGCGCCATGACCGCCATTGCCACCGAATTGCCGGACGGCATCGCGCCATCGTATGCCTCGCGGGGCCGAACCAGCAGGGCCTCCGCGCTACCCGCGGTCATGAAGTAGCCGCCCGCCCCGTCGGCGAACGATCCGTGCATGCGCGCCGCGAGGAGATTGGCCAGTTCGAGATAGTGCACTTCGTAGGTGGCCTCGTAGAGCTCGAGGAGTCCCCACGTGAAAAAGGCGTAGTCATCCAGCATCCCCGGGATGGCGGCTTCACCGTCGCGCCAGCGGTGCAGCAGACGATCGCCGTCGAGGAGTCCCGAGCGGCGCACGAAGTTGGCCGACGACGCGGCGCGCGCCACCAGATCCGGGCGATCCAGTGCGCGGCCGCAGCCGGCCAGCGCGGCAATCATCAGGCCGTTCCAGTCCGTGAGCACCTTGTCGTCGAGGTGCGGGCGCACGCGCGAGGAACGCGCCTCGAGCAGCTTGCGGCGGGCCGACTCCGTCGCGGCGCGCAATTCCTCCGCCGGCACGCCGAGTTCGGCCGCGGTCTCGTCGATGGCGCGCGGCAGGTGCAGGATGTTGGCTCCCGTGTGCCGTCCGCTGGCCTCTTCGGCGAAGTTCCCTTCCTGGCTCGCACCGTATACCGCCGCGATGCGCGCGGCGTCCCCGCCCAGCACGTCGCGTAATTCCTCCAGCGTCCACACGTAGAACTTCCCCTCCTCGCCCTCGCTGTCCGCATCCTCCGCCGAACAGAACCCGCCGCCGGGCGACGACAGGTCGCGCATCACGTAGGTGGCGATTTCCTCCGCAACCGCGCGGTAGTGCGGGTTCCCCGTCGCCTGCCAGGCCTGCGTGTACGCCATCATGAGCAGTGCCTGGTCGTAGAGCATTTTTTCGAAGTGTGGCACGAGCCACGCGGCGTCCGTCGAGTAGCGGTGGAATCCAAATCCCACCTGGTCGTAGATGCCGCCGTTGCGCATCGCGTCCAGCGTTCGTGTCACCATCTCCAGCGGCCACGCCTCGCCGGAACGCTTCCAGTAGCGCAGCAGGAACAGCAGGTTGTGCGGTGTGGGAAACTTGGGACGCGTGCCAAAACCGGCGTGGGTGGAGTCGAAGCGCGCGCCCAATTCCTGGTAGGCGCGCTGCAGCACCTCGGCGCCGATTTCCTCCCCCGCGGCGGCGGTCATCGACTGGCGCAACAGCCCGGACACGCGGCCGGCATCGCTGCGCACCGCGTCGTTCTGGTCCCGCCAGGCCGCCTCCACCCGCGGCACGAAGGTCATCAGCGCCTCGCGCGGAATGTACGTTGCCGCAAAGAAGGGTTCGCGCTGCGGCGTGAGCAGCAGCGTGAGTGGCCAACCACCGCTGCCCGTCATCATCTGACACACGGTCATGTACACGTGATCGATGTCGGGCCGCTCCTCGCGGTCCACCTTGATGCACACGAAGGCACGGTTGAGCAACGCCGCCACTTCCGGGTCCTCGAACGACTCGTGTTCCATCACGTGGCACCAGTGACAGGTGGAATAGCCGATGGAGAGAAACACAGGCTTGTTCTCACGCTTCGCCACCTCGAACGCCTCGTCACCCCATGGATACCAGTCCACCGGATTGCTGGCGTGTTGCAGGAGGTAGGGGCTCTTCTCCAACGCCAGGCGGTTGCGGGTCGAGTCGGACGGGCTGTGCATGGGAACCTCCGGGGCCCTCTCGCCGCCACCATTGCCGCAGGCCGCGAGGGTTGCGGCCCCGAACACAAGGCAGATGAGAGACAGGCGGCTGGACATGGACACAACGGGGTCTGGCGACCCGCGCTCACGTCTCACTATAGGTGTCGCCGGGGAAAGAATCCAGTTTAGAAGATGCGCGCGCTGCGAAACACCATGGCGCCGTGTCGCACCTGCACGCCGGAGAACGTCGCGCTGGCGCCCTTGACACCGTCAGCGGAGTAGAGGTCCGCTTCGATCCGGTACTCGCCCGGCGGCAGATCGAGCCGCGCCATCCAGATGGCCTGGGGCAGGGTCGACCAGCTGCGGGTGTCGGCGGTCTCGGTGACGACGTTGAACAGGTTGACCACCGCGCCCAGTCCGTCGTCCTTCTTGTCGGCGGCGTTGAACGCCGCGTACTTGATGAGCGCGCGCACGATGGCACGAACGAAGAGCGTCCCCTGCTTTTCCTCGTACGCGCGCCGCGCGTGTTCGTCGAGATTCTCCACCATCATGGCCACCGTCTCCGCACTCTCTCCGGTACGGCCGTCGGCGCTGCGGGCGCGCACCACCACCCGCGTGTACCGGGGCGGCACCGGCAGCAGCGTGGGCAGCGCGACTTTCAGCCAGTACTTGACCCTGCGGCGGTCGTAGGGCTGTCCGTACCGGTTCCGCAACTCCCACGCGAATTCATCGTCGTCGTTCCACGTGTCGTTCTCGAGGATGGGCAGCACGATGCTCTCTTCGCCCTTTGCCACGATCTCTCCGCAATCCAGCAGCACGTTGACACGCGCCAGCCCGTCGTCGGGACACTCCGCCCGTTGCGCGTATTCCGCGACCGCCTCGCGGTCGCCGACGGCGCGCGCCAGGGCGGCAGCGTCGCAGAAGACCGTGGGCGGAGTCGGCGTCATGGCCGCGAACTGCGGATCGTCGTACAGGCGGGTGGCGAGACGGTACGACACCTCGGCGTCAGTGCGTTCGCCGCCGCGCGTGTAGACCAAGCCGGTCAGGTACTGCAGGAAGGGTTCGTTGACGAAGTAGGTCTCCCCGCCGTCCTGGAACATCTGCAGGCGGCGGTTGATGCGCCGGCACTCCACCATCGCGTCTTCGACATCGCCCAGCGCCAGGTAGTTGAGGATCTTGTAGTAGTTGACGAAGAGTGCCTCGAAGGGATCGCCGCGGTACTGCTCGACGGTCTCCGAAATGGCCATGGAGGCGAGACCCCGGGTGATGCTGCGCGTATAGAGCGCGTCCAGCACCGCCTCCGAGCGCTCGAAGGACAGGTTGCTGGCCGCGTAGTCACCCTGGCAGTGCTGCACCATGCCCTGCTCATAGAGCAGCAGCAGCAGCGAGTTGGACGGGTCGATCTCCGATATCTGATCCAGCGCCGCCTCGTACTGACCGGTGGCCACTGCCCCGCGGATGGCGGTCGAGCGCCGCACGTAGTTGGAACACGCCAGCGCGGCACAGGCCAGCACCGCCAGTACGGCTGCACACGCGCCCGCTGCGCGCAACGCGGGCCGGCGGGTCGGGGCCTCTCGATACATGGCCGGCTAGAGCTTGTGACCCGAGTTGGAGATATACTTCTTTATCTTCTTCTGGCCCTGCCACACCTTCGAGTTCGATTCCAGGTCGATCAGGTTGAGATCCACCTGGTAGAACACGACCATGTCGCCGCCTTCCTGGTCTTCGATGCTGTTGATCACGCCCCCGAGCATGTAATCCGCGCCGTGTTCCCGGCCCCACTTGGCCATGGTCTCCTCGCTGGAGTACTGCTGCTGGTCGGCGCGTTCGTCGCGGATCTGTTCGCGCTCCTCGGCACTCGCCACCATCTCCGCCTCGCCGGAGTTGATGAAGGCGCGCTCGATGGCGCCGATGAAGGTGCCCACGGCGATGTGCTCGGTGGACTTGTTGCGAATGGTGCCGACGATGATGATGGGGCGCTTGCCCTCCTTCATCATGTGCTGCGACTTCCAGGGGCGTGACATGCAGTCTGCGATCATCTCCTCGGAGACCAGGCGCGAATCCGTGTCGTTCCAGCGGCCCGACAGGTCGACCTGCTCACCGGGATCGATGCGCGTAACCTGCTTGCCACCCGAACACCCCATCATTACCGCCGTCAGAAAAATCGTCACTGCAAGAGTTCCTTTGACCATGATCCGTTGCTCCTCCTTGAAGACCGGCATGCGCGAGCGCCGGCACGGGAACGATCGGCCCACGCTCACCCGGCGTGACGCGAGCCCGCCGCTAGCGTCCCGCACCGGGCCCGGACTTGTCAATCATTCAAAGCGTGGTGGATTGGCCGCGCCGGTATGCGCCTTTCGGACACCGGCGGTGCGGACGAGCGGAACCGGGCCGATCAGCGCCAGGGTACGGAGAGGTTGAGTTGCTGGAGTTTCGACTCCAGTTCGTCGCGCTCCCGGTTGCGCTTGAGCGCACCCGTCTTGCCGGTCTCCAGCCAGTTGAGCCTGCGCGCGACGGCAACCGCGTGATCGGCTTCTCCCGACGCGATGGCGCGCACCATTTCCAGTTCGATGGACGAGAGGAAGAGCGAGTTCATGCGATAGTCGAGGAACGCCTCCCACACCAGTGGTACCCAGTGGGCCACGATCTTCTCGCCCATGGTATGCGCGTACATGCGAATCTCCTCCTGGGAGTGATCCTCCATGCGCAGTGAGAGGAAGTGCAGCAGGTTGTGGAGGTCGATCTTCCAGTAGGCCTCGGTGTAGGTGGACAGGGGCAGATCCTTGCGCGCCTGTTCGCGTGCCACCCCCATGGCGATGCGTTCTTCGTAGATGCGCCGCGCCGAACGGTGCAACTCCGCCTCCTGGTGGGTCAGCGCCTCGCCCGCCCTGGCCTCCACGAACCCCGCGCTCCCCTGCCGGTTGCCCTTGGACTGCAGCCGCCATTCATCGGGCGCGGTGGCCTGGGCGGCGTCGATGGCGAGCGAGTAGCGCGTGGAATACTCGTTGACGTTGGCGGTGCGATGCCGGATCCACTGGCGCCAGCAGTCCATGGGCACACGCACGTGAAACTTGATCTCACACATCTCGAACGGCGTGGTGTGGCGGTGCCGCATCAGATAGCGGATCAAGCCGCGATCCTCGTGGACCAGCTTGGTTCCCTTGCCGTAGGAGACGCGCGCGCTCTGCACGATGGACTCGTCCGAACCCATGTAGTCGACAACGCGGACAAAGCCGTCGTCGAGCACCTTGAACGGCCGGCCCAGCACGTCATCCAGCGCAGCGACACGTGGGCGTTCGAGCTTCTCCGGTTGGCGGGATTCGGTTTCGTGGCTCATTCCAGTGGATTCCATGGCGGGTATCTTCCTTTGCTCCTGTCGAAGGATTAAAGCGTAACCGGCGCGGTAAAACAAGGTGGAAGTCCGGGCACACCCTCGGGTAACGTCCCCGCCATGAACCGCGATCAGATGATCGACCGCCTGCGCAGCCCGCACCATCCATGGGACGTGCTGGTGATCGGCGGCGGCGCCACCGGCCTGGGCTGCGCGGTGGATGCCGCGGCGCGCGGCCTGCGCACGGCCCTGGTGGAGCGCGGCGACTTTGCGCACGGCACCTCCAGCCGGAGCACCAAGCTGGCGCACGGCGGCGTCCGCTACCTGCGCGCGGGTCAGTTCGCCCTCGTCGCGCAATCGTTGCGCGAGCGCGAACGTCTCACCAGCAACGCGCCCGCACTGGTTCACGACACCCCGTTCATCGTGCCCGCCTACCGGGACTGGGAGCGCGCGTGGTACGGCGCCGGCCTGGTGATGTACGGCGTCCTCGCCCCCGCCGGCGGCGCCACGCGGCTTCTGTCGCGCAACGACGTCTCCACGCGGTTGCCCGCACTGCGCCGCGCGGGTCTGCGCGGCGGTGTTCTCTACCACGACGGACAGTTCGATGACGCCCGCCTCGCTCTCAGCCTGGCGCACACCGCGGTACGGCTGGGCGCCACCGCGGCCAACTACGTGCGCGTGGTGGAACTGACGAGAAGCGGCGGACGCGTGAGCGGTGCAGCCGCCGTCGACGTCGAAACCGGGGCGATGATGGACATCCCCGCGCGTGTGGTCATCAACGCCACCGGCACCGGTGTGGATGTGGTGCGGCGCATGGAAGACCAGGGCGCGGGTGAGATGATGCGCGCCAGTCGCGGCGCACACATCGTGCTGGAACGAAGCTTCTGCCCGGGCAACGAGGCGGTCATGATTCCGCGCACCGACGACGGTCGCGTGCTGTTCGCCATTCCATGGCGGGGGCGATTGCTCGTGGGCACCACCGACACCGCCGCAACCGACATCGGCGACACGCCCCTCCCCACACGCGACGACGTCGACTTCCTGCTGGAGCACGCAGCGCGCTACCTGGAAACGGCACCGGCGGTGGGTGACGTGCGCAGCACCTTCGCGGGGTTGCGCCCGCTGCTCTCCGGAGCCGGCAGCACCGCGTCGCTGAGACGCGATCACCGCGTGACGGTGTCGCCGGGTGGTATGGTGACGATTGCCGGTGGCAAGTGGACCACATTCCGGCTGATGGCGGAACACGCCGTGGACCGCGCCTGCGCGTCAGCAGGTCTGACGGCGCCGCGCTGCCGCACCGCACGGCTCGCCCTGGATGGCTCTGCCTGGGGAATCGCCAACGATCCGCTGGAACGGCGCGCGATGGGAGAGGATGTGAGTCTGGAAGCCATCGACGCATTCACACGCGACGCGGCGTGGGCGGACATGGCACGCACCGTGGAGGATGTGCTGGCGCGACGTTCGCGCGCACTGTTCCTGGACGCGCGCGGTGCGAACGCGCTCTGCTCCCGGGTGGCCGCGACACTCGCGCGCGAACTGCGCCGCGACGAGGCGTGGGCCGAAACGCAGACGAAGGATTTCGAGGCAACCGCGGCGCGGTTTCTGCCGCCCGCCGGTTAGCGCGGCAGCTCGCCGCCGGACAGCGGCCGGGTGAGAATCACGTATTCGGCCACCGGCTTCCCGCCGATGAGATGTTCCTGGATGATGCGCTCGAGCACTTCGGGTGTGCACCCGCCGTACCAGGTTCCCTCCGGATAGACCACCGCGATGGGTCCACCCTTGCACACCCGCAGGCAGTTGGCCTTGGTGCGGGCGACTCCCGCCTCCGACAGCCCGAGTTCCTTGAGACGGCGCTTGAGGTAGTCCCACGAGGCGAGCGAATCTGCCTTCACGCTGCACTTGGGCCTGGTCTGGTCCGCGCACAGGAAGATGTGCCGTCGCGCAACGGGAATACCCACCGCTTGCGCGCACGCGCGCAGGTCGTCGGCATCGATGCGGGATTCGCCGGCCATGATTGCGCGCTCAGCCCTTGCGATGGATCAGGTACGGGTTGCGCTGCGCGGTCGGGAGCATCACCAGCTTGGCAATGTTCACGTGCGCCGGCGCGTTGGCCACGTAGACCACCGCGTCGGCGATATCTTCCGCGCTGAGCGGCTGAAAACCGTCGTACACCTTGCTGGCGCGCCCGTCATCACCGTGGAAGCGAACCAGCGAAAACTCGGTCTCCGCCGCGCCGGGGTCAACACTGGAAACACGCACGTTGGTCCCGAACAGGTCCACGGCCATGGCCTCGGTGAGACCGCGCACCGCGAACTTGGTTGCGTTATAGACGTTGCCTTTTGGATAGGCCATATAACCCGCCACACTTCCGATGTTGATCACGTGTCCCGCGTCTCTCTCCACCATCATGGGCAGGATCTCGCGGGTGACGTTGAGCAGTCCCTTGAGGTTGGTGTCGATCATCGCGTCCCAGTCTTCGTAGTCTCCCTCCTGGATGGGATCGAAGCCGGACGCGAGACCCGCGTTGTTCACCAGCACGTCGGGAATCCATCCGCGCTCGCGCAGTTCCGCGGCGGCGGCGGACACCACATCGCGAGCGCGCACATCGACGACGCGGATCGACACCGGTTTCCCGTGACGGTCTTCCAGTTCCGCGCGCACGCGCTCGAGGCGGTCGAGCCGGCGTGCCCACAGTTCCAGGTGAGAACCATGCGCGGCGAAGTGGCGCGCGCACGCCTCGCCAAACCCGGCGCTGGCGCCGGTGATGACGACGTTCTTCCCTTCGAGCCGGTTGATGCTGTTCATGGGAGGCATTCTAGCAGGCGCGGCCGCCGGCCTCCAGCCGCTATTGCGCGCGCTCCAGGCGCGCGCCGCCCGCGGTCAGATCCAGCAGGAGCTGCCGGATGGCGTCCAGGCGGTCTTCCGGCAACTGGACGTCCAGTTCCACCTCGTCGCCGAAGCGCTCGCCGGTGATGGCGGCGTCCTCGCGCGCCAGAGCGCGCCGCACGGAGTCGGTGTGAGGATATGCAAATCGCACCCGCACCGCGATGCGTTCCACGCGCATCACGGTGGCCGCCTCGCGCAGCGCGTGCTGCACCGCACCGCTGTAGGCGCGCACCAGCCCTCCCTTGCCGAGCTTGACGCCGCCGAAGTAGCGCGTCACCACCACCGCCACGTCACCCACGCCAGAATTGAGCAGCACATTCAGCATGGGGCGCCCCGCGGTGCCGCCGGGTTCGCCGTCGTCGCCGGATCCGATGTCGGAACTGCTGCCGGGCGGGCCGGCGACGAACGCAAAGCAGTGGTGGGTCGCGTCCGGAAACTCGGCGCGAACCGCGTCCACCAGGGCGCGGGCCGCGTCCGCACTGGCGGCGGGGGCGAGGGTGGCGATGAAGCGGCTGTTGTGGATGCGGTCTTCGACGCGGTTCTGCGTGGCGGGGACGGGATAGCGGGTCGCGCGGGGCATGGGGCTCAGTCGTCGATCTCCACGCCGTGCCCGGCCTCCGTCCACCCGCGGTAGCCGCCGTCCATGGAGATCACGTTGCTGTAGCCCATGCGCTGGAGATTCTCCGCGGTGAGCACGGAGCGGAATCCGCCGCCGCAGTAGAGAACGATCTCCGCGTTCACGTCCGGAATCTCGAGTTCGATGTCGCGCTCGATGATTCCCTTGCCCAGGTGGATCGCGCCCGGCAGGTGCCCCACGTCCCACTCGCGGTCCTCGCGCACATCCACCAGGTAGAAGGCCTCGCCGCGCTCCAGGCGCCGGTGCACCTCGTCCACACTGGTTTCCTTTACGCGCGGCCGCGTCTGTTCGACGATGTCGAGAAAGCGCGGGGAGTGATCCATCAGAAACTTCTTCCCTCCTCGACCGGAGCGGCGATGCGGGCCATCCAGGTGCTCGCGGTATCGCGAATCTCGTTCATCACCTCGGCCCGTTGCCGGCCGGACCGCTTGAGCACACTGAACGAGTGGTCGCCCCCCTCGACCACGTGCAGGGTGGCCCGCGAACCGAGGGCGGAGCACACGGTGCGCATCAGTTCGAGATCGGCGAGTGAGTCGCGCGTCCCCTGGATGAACAGCATGGGAACCGAAACGCGATCCAGGTGGGCGGCGCGCGCCACCCCGGTGCTGCCCGGTGCGTGGAGGGGAAACCCCAGGAAGACCAGTCCCTGCAGCCCTTCCAGCGAATCCGACGCGGCGGCCTGGGAGGTCATGCGTCCACCCATCGACTTTCCCCCCGCAAACAGCGGAACACCCGGCAGTAGTGTGGCGGCCGCGGCCACCGCGCTGCGCACGGTTTCCTCCAGCACCGCGGGGGGATCCGGCCGGCGCCCGCCGGACTGCGCGTAGGGAAACTGGTAACGAACCGTGGCGATTCCCGCGCCGCTGAGAAGTGCGGCGACCTCCGCCAGAAACGGGTGGCGCATGCCGGCGCCGGCGCCGTGCGCCATCACGTATGCCGCACTCGGATCCTTCGGTGCGTCCAGGATGGCGTCCACCACACCTCGTCCTGCAACCTCGATCGTCAACTTGCGCGGTTTCATCACGCCCCCACCAGGTAGGTAAAAACACCGCTCGCCACGTGGCGCTCGTCCTGCGTGACGTCCACCGCGCACACCGCGAGGCGCCGGCCGATCTTGAGCGGTTTCGCCACCGCCGCCAGTTCGCCGCCGTCGGCACGAACCGGGCGCAGGAAGTTCATCTTGAACTCCACGCCGGACACGGTTCCGCGATCCATCGCCTCGGGAATGAGCAGGTACACCGCGGCGGTATCCGCGATTGCGCTCACGATACCCCCCTGCACGATGCCGTACTCCTGCGCCTGGGCGGCGGAAACCGCGGCGCGCACCTCCACGCGCTCCGCGCAGCGGTGCACCAGTCGCGAATTGAGAAAGGAATTGATCGGCGTGCGAACGAAGAGGTCCGCTGCGCGCGTGTCGACGGTCATCCCATCACCTCACGTAGCTGGCCGCGTTGACGTCGATGGCGGTGCCGGTGCAGTGATCGGCCATCCCGCTGGCCAGGAAAACCACCAGCGGCGCGATGTCGCGCGGTTCCGTCATGCGGTCGAGAACCATGTCCTTCATGGCGAAGTCCTCACCGTATTCGGTGATGAACGCCTCCGCCATTTCCGTGCGTGTGAAGCCGGGCGATACCACGAACGACTTCACGTTGTCCTTCCCCATGCCGCGCGCGATGGAGCGCGCCAGCGCCACCATGCCGCCCTTGGAGGCGGCATAGGCCAGGTACTCGGGCGTGTCGCCGCGAAACGCCGCGCGCGAGGCGATGAACACGACGCGTCCGCCGCCGGCCTTGCGAAAGTGCGGCATCGCCTGGCGGGTGAGAATGGCGGGCGCGGTGAGATTCACCGACAGGGTGGTGCTCCAGTCCTTCACCCACGCGTCCAGGGGTGCCTCCAGCGAAGAATCCATCGCCACGCCGGCGTTGTTGACCAGCAGATCGATGCCGCCCATGGCCGCGGCCGCGTCGGTCACCAGTTGCGCGCACGCGCGCGCGTCGGCGAGATCCGCCGCCATGGCGCTGCAGCCGGCCGCCCCCTGGATGGCCGCTTCCGCACCCGCACGACGCGAACCATAGTGCGCCACCACACGCGCCCCCGATGCCGCCAGGGCGGCGGCGATGGCGGCGCCGATTCCACGGCTGGCGCCGGTGACGAGCGCGCGCTGTCCGGTGAGGTCGATGTTCATGGCGCAATGGTAACCGATGGCCGCGCGGATAGCGACGGCGCTTTCACGCGTCGCCGTCGGGGTCGGGATCCGGGCCGGGGTCCTCGATGGTGTCGGGGTCGTCGGTCCCCATCACCCGCCGCTGCACGTCGGTGATCTTCTGTCTCCCCCGGAACCCCGCGTCCTGTTCGTGCCAGTAGGCGAGATGGCGTTCGCCCAGCTTCCAGCACAGGCATACCCAGCGCCCCTGGTAGGTGGAGGGAAAGTCGACCAGCCCCTCCTCCAGGCCGCCCTGCGGCAGCCATATCCCGCGGTCCCAGATGCCGCGCGCCACCGCGGTCTCGATGCCGCGCGTGCAGCGGTCGATGTCTTCGCGGTGGGTCGCGAACTCGGCGTGGTCGGGATGGCCGGGGTCGCGCAGTGCGCTGCCCCAGATGAGTTCCAGCACCTCGATCTTGCCGGCGAACTCACGAATGGCGCGGCGGTGAGCGTCGATCTCCCGGAACACTTCGATGAGCGACGGGATCATCGCGTCGGCTTCGTCAACGGTGAAGGCCTTGCGGCTCATGGGTGTGCCGCGAAGCGGTATGGCGCGCGGTGGATTCCCTGCTCGGTGATGATGGCGGTGACGAGTTCCGCCGGGGTAACGTCGAACGCGGGGTTGTACACGGAACCGGCGGCGGAGATTTCGACACCACCCACCCCCAGCACCTCGTGCGCCGCGCGCTGTTCGATGGGAATGGAAGCGCCGGTGGGGAGCGACGAGTCGATGGTGCTCGAGGGCGCCACCACATAGAATGGAACCCCGAAGCGCGCGGCGTGAATGGCCACCCCCAGCGTGCCGATCTTGTTGGCGGTATCCCCGTTGGCGGCGATGCGGTCCGCGCCCACCAGCACCGCGCGCACCCGTTTCGACGCCAGCAGCGACGCCGCCGCACCATCCACCAGCACGGTTACCGGGACACCGCGCCTGGCGCACTCCCACGCGGTGAGCCGCCCTCCCTGCAACAGCGGCCGTGTCTCGTCGGCGAACACGTGCACGCGCTTGCCACCCGCGTGTGCGGCGAACACCACGCCCAGCGCGGTGCCCACGCCGCCGGTGGCGAGCCCCCCGGTGTTGCAGTGGGTCAGCACGGCGTCGCCGTCGTCCAGCAATGCCTCGCCGTGGGCGGTCATGGCGCGCCCCATGGCGAGGTCTTCGGCCAGGATCGCATCCGCCTCCGCCACCAGTGCGGCGAGGAGTGCCGTGGGCGTGTCCGCGTCCGACTCCCAGCGCCCGCGCATGCGTTCGAGCGCCCACGCCAGATTGACGGCGGTGGGTCGCGTGCTGCCGATCTCGTCGCTGGCGCGCGCCAGCACGGCGTGCAGATCCGGCAGCGACGCCGAGGGCGTGCGCGCCACCCGCGAGGGAGCGACGTTGCCGGCGTCGTCGACACCGGATTCGAACACGGGTCCCCCGCCGGCGAACGCCTCCTCCACCGCGACCAGCAACCCGTACGCGGCCGCAACGCCGATGGCGGGCGCGCCGCGCACACGCAGCGCGCGGATGGCCTCGCAAACCGCGTCCAGGTTCGAGAGCGCGACGACCTCGTGGCGGCGCGGCAGCAACGTCTGGTCGATGATGCGCATGGCGCCGGCGGCAAAGCGAACGGTGGGCAGTGCGTCGAAGGTGCTCACGTTACACCTGCTTCATCATGTCCAGCAGTCGCGCCACCGGCAGCCCGACCACGTTGAAGAAACATCCCTCGACGGAACGAATCAGCCCAGCGCCGATTCCCTGCGCGGCGTACGACCCGGCCTTGTCGCGCCCCTCACCGGTGGCGACGTAGCGCTCGATCTCGGCGTCGTCGAGGTCGCGAAAGGTCACGCGGGTGCGCTCGCTCCCGGACATCGCCAGCCCGCGCGCATCGCGGCGCAGGGCGACACCGGTGACGACGTGGTGGCTGCGTCCGGCGAGTGCGCGCAGAAACCGGGCCGCCTCGGCGTCGTCGGCGGGCTTGTTGAGGATGACGCCGTCCACGATGACCACGGTGTCGGCCGCGACCACCAGCGCCTGCGGACGGCGCGCGGCCACGTGCGCGCACTTGCGCTCCGCGAGCAGCGCGGGTACCGCGAACACGTCGTCGTGGGCGATGTCTTCCTCGAGGTGCTCCGGCGCGGGCTCCACCTCGAAGTCGAAGCCGAGGCCGCGCAGAATTTCGATGCGGCGCGGCGAGCGCGACGCCAGCACGAGGCCGCGCTGATGTTCGGGAGCGAGGAAGGGGTTCACGTCAGTCCCTGTCGATCACGATGGTTACCGGCCCGTCGTTCACCAGCGACACCTGCATCGACGCCTGGAACTCGCCCGTCTCCACCCGGCCGGGCAGTTCTTCGCGCATGGCCGCGACGAAGCGGTCGTACAGCGCGCGCGCATCGCCCGGGGCCGCACTCGCATCGAAGCTGGGGCGCGCACCCTTGCGCACATCGCCGTAGAGGGTGAACTGCGACACCACCAGAACACTCCCCTGCACCGCATCCAGCGCCAGCGACATGCGTTCCGCTTCGTCCTCGAACACGCGCAGCGACGCCACCTTGCGCGCCATCCAGCGCACCGCTTCCTCGTTGTCGCCCTTGCGGAATCCCGCCAGCACCACGAAGCCCGGCCCGATGCGCCCGGTCTCGCGGCCCGCCACCGTCACGCTGGCCTCGGCCACGCGCTGCACCACCACGCGCATCAGCTGCCGCTCTCGCGCATGTCCACCAGGCGCAGGTCCGGGTAGACGGTCCCGAGGTAGGCGCTCTTGCGGATGGTCACCGCCAGGTCGAGCGCGCGCCCGTGCAGGTCCTCAGGGGTCTGCGGGCGCTCCCAGCCAAAGGCGATGGCGGAACCGCGCGCGCCCTCGCCGTCCATGAAGAAGAGTTTCATGTGCCCGTCGCCCACGATGGTGGTGTCGCGCAGCACCTGCACGTCGCGCAGCAGCCACACCGGTTCCGGATTGCCGTTGCCGAACGGCTCGCAGCGCGCGAGAAAATCGAGAAGTTCGACGGTGCACTCGGAGACGGTCAGCTCCGCGTCGATACGCAGCGCCACGCCACGCTCGTCACCGATGGCGTCGCGCAGCCGCTCGGAGAAGGCACTGGCGAAACCGTCCAGTTTCGCGGGGTCCAGGGTGAGTCCCACTGCACCGGCGTGGCCGCCGTAGCGCACCAGGTCGTCGTGGAAGTGGTCGAGCTGCTCCTTGAGATTCACACCCGGGATACTGCGGCCGGAACCCTTGAGCATGCCGCTGCTGGGGCTCATGAGGATGGCGGGGCGCCCGAACTCCTCCACCACGCGCGCCGCGGCAATGCCCAGCACGCCCTCGTCCCAGTTCTCGCCCGCCAGCACGAAACCGCCGCGCGCATCGCGGTCGGCCATGCCGTTGATCACCGCGACCGCCTCCTCCTGCACCTGGCGGGTGAGTTCGCGGCGGCGTTCGTTGTCGCTCTCCAGGGTTGCGGCCAGTTCGAAGGCACGGTCGCGCGCGCTCGCGCACAGGATCTCGAGCGACGGCTTGGCGCGCGACACGCGGCCCGGCGCGTTCAAGCGGGGTGCAAATGCAAACGAGAGGTGGCGCGCGGTAATCTCGCTGCCGTTGAGGCGCGCGAGTCCGCGGATGGCCTCGAGGCCCACGCGCATGCGCGTGTTGATGCGCGCGAGTCCCGCCCTCACCAAAAAGCGATTCTCGGCCACCAGCGGCGCCATGTCCGCCACCGTGGCCAGCGCCACCAGGTCGAGCAGTTCTTCGGGATCGACGCCACCCTTGAACCCGGAAGCGGCGAGCGCCTGCACCAGCTTCCACGCCACACCCGCACCGCACAGACCCGCGAACGGGTAGGTCTCGCCGGGTTCCACCGGATTGAGCAGGATGCCGCCGTCGAATCCTTCCACCGGCATCTGGTGGTGGTCGCACACGATCACGGGGATGCCCGCGGCTGCGACACGCCGCAACCGCTCCGCATCCGATGTGCCGCAGTCCACCGCCACGAACACGCCCACCTTCTGTTCGATGGCCCACTCCACCGCGCGCTCGGCGATACCGTAGCCATCCTTGCGCCGGTCGGGCACGAACCGGAACACCGTGGAAAAGGGTCCGTTGAAATAGTGGAAGAGGATCGCAGTACCGGAAATACCGTCGGCGTCATAGTCGCCATGAATCAGTATCGACTTGCCGTCGCGCGCCGCAGCCGCAATGAGATCAACCGCGTCGCGCATGCGCGAGAACAGAAAGGGATCGTGCACGCTGGAAAGGGGCGGCTCCAGAAATTCGCGCGCGGCGGAAACGTCAGCCAGGCCCCGCGCGGTCAACAGGCGCGCACCCGCCGCCGGAATGCGCAGCGTGGTGGCGAAGTCGGTGGTTGCGGCACGGCCTCTCTCATTTATAACCCAGCGGTGCTTGTTCATTTGGATTATCCGGGAAGAAACGGGCCCGAGCGGGACGTAAGCCGAGTTCTGTTCTCCCGAAGGAGGACGATCATTTGTCTGGGATGCCCGTTACCGGACACCTCAAGCGACCAACCCGAGAGTCATGACGAGGCGGAGCACCTCTGCCCTCCTATTTGGTCTTGCACCGGGTGGGGTTTACCATGACGGCCGCCGTTACCGGAGGCCCGGTGAGCTCTTACCTCACCTTTTCACCCTTGCCGTCCCGGCCGAAGCCGGTCTTGGGCGGTGTGTTTTCTGTGGCACTTTCCCTGGAATCGCTTCCGCCGGGCGTTACCCGGCACCCTGCTCCGCGGTGCTCGGACTTTCCTCGAACGGCCAAAGCCGCCCGCGATCATCTCGCCCGCTCGAACCGCTGGCATTATAGGGAAGGATCGCGGGATGGCGCAACCGCGGTTTGCGGGCGGGGCAGTTAGCCGCCTAACGCTCCGGTTCAGCGGCGGCGCCTTGCGCCGTCTGCTGCAACCGGTTGTTAGGCGGACATCCTTCGCTCACTCCCGCAGGTCTCCCGACGCGCTGGGCCAAAACGCAGCCGCAAGTAACGTGACACTCCCGACGCAGACGATGGCCGTGGCCAGTTGAAAAGGCAAGGCTCCAAAGTAGTGCGTGCCCATCACCCACACCAGTGTGGGTGGCAGCGTCGCGATTGCTGACGCCACAACCCGCGTGGTGACTCTTGCCCATGAAGTGCTATGCGGGGCCGCATACGTAATCAACACACCCAGGGGTAGCAGCAGTACACCCACCACAATGTGATTGAGCAGCATCGGCGGCCTGAGCCAGTCCAGAGCTGCAGGTCTTGCGGCGTCCGTCAACATCTGGGCAATGAAGGGAGTCACGGCGAGATGCAACACACCCAGGGCGCACAGCAGGATTCCGCTCGTGCGCAAGAGCAGTACCCGGACACGCACTGTCATCGACCGTTCTCCATCCCTCGGCCGCCTAACGGCTGGAATTCAGC
>Ga0224500_10000004_pt1 | contig 171828 bp, 152 predicted proteins | sample SF_Oct11_sed_USG_FD_168126 | JGI IMG/M metagenome (GOLD analysis project Ga0224500, IMG submission 168126) | Sediment microbial communities from San Francisco Bay, California, United States - SF_Oct11_sed_USGS_4_1 | ecosystem: Environmental > Aquatic > Marine > Sediment | place: USA...
GCGTTGTCGACTGTTTTTATTCCTTCTGTTACCAGGATTGCTGTCCCCGCCCGGTCTTTCATTTTGCAACGGCGTGGGTGTTTTTGTACAAAAGATAGGATATGACCAAAAACATCCGAATTGAAGTACGACTCGCTATTGCTGATGAAGAAAGCTCTGAGCTTATCACTTTTCAAACTTAGCTTTTCAAAGCCAAGCTTTTCACCCAGCCAGCGCAATCGAACTGTGCTGATCAATTCTTCCAACGGGGTCGGCAAGGGACCAAAGCGATCTTTGACTTCATCCCTGAAATCAGCTAATTGTCTCTCATCCTTGATACTATCCAGGCGAGAATATAATTGAAGCCGCTCGCTGATGTTGCTTACATATTGGTCAGGTATAAGTATTTCAAGATCTGTTTCAATGATGCAATCCTGAACAATAAGTTTGGCTTTTTCTTCCAATTCTGCAGAAAAAAGATCCTTGAAGTCAGTCTCCTTTAATTCCTGAATAGCATCATCGAGTATTTTGTGGTAGGTATCAAATCCCAAATCTGTGATGAAGCCACTTTGTTCTCCTCCCAATAAATTTCCTGCGCCACGGATGTCAAGATCGCGCATTGCCACTTTGAAGCCGTCGCCCAGCTCGGAAAATTCTTCCAGGGTGGCCAGCCTTTTACGTGAATCGGATGTCAACAAAGAAGTAGGTGGTGTCAACAAATAGCAAAATGCCTTTTTGTTTGACCGACCTACACGACCACGCATTTGATGTAAATCAGACAACCCAAACATGTGAGCATGGTTTATCATAATTGTGTTTGCATTGGGAATATCCAAACCAGATTCAATAATGTTTGTTGACACCAGCACATCGTATTCTCCATCAATGAATTTCATCATTACTTTTTCAAGTTTGTTTCCGTCCATCTGCCCATGGGCAATTCCGATTCGTGAATCAGGGACAAGCTTGTAAATAATATTGGCTACTTCCTCAATGTCGCTGACACGATTATGAACAAAGAACACCTGTCCACCTCTTCGTATTTCGTAACTTATTGCATCGCGAATAAGGGGCTCATCAAAAGTATGCAACGCAGTAGTGACTGGCTGGCGGTTTGGTGGTGGCGTTGAGATGATACTAAGATCGCGGGCTCCCATGAGAGAAAAATGCAATGTTCGGGGGATAGGTGTGGCCGTGAGGGTGAGTACGTCCACATTAACTTTCAATTCTTTTAACCTATCCTTTACTTTTACGCCAAATTTTTGTTCTTCGTCGATAATCAGCAGGCCAAGCTCTTTGAAAACGACATCTTTACTGACAATACGGTGTGTACCGATCAAAATGTTAATTGATCCATCCTGCACTTCATGCAGAATCTGTTTGATTTCCTTTTCAGATTTAAAACGGGAGACATAATCAACGCTTACTGGAAATGCCGAGAGCCTCTCGCGGAAGGTTCGAAAATGCTGCATGGCCAGAATGGTTGTTGGTACGAGCACAGCAACCTGCTTGTTTTCCGTAACTGCCTTAAAGGCCGCCCGGATCGCTACTTCAGTTTTTCCAAAACCAACATCACCGCATACTAACCTGTCCATCGGATGTGGTTGTTGCATGTCACGCTTGACATCTTCCGTTGCCGTTCCCTGATCGGCAGTATCCTCATACATGAACGAAGATTCGAGCTCAGCTTGTAAAAAGCTATCGGCCTGAAATGCATGCCCGGGTGCAGACTTACGCTTTGCATAAAGGGAAATAAGCTCCTTTGCGATATCCTTAACACGTTTTTTGGCTTTCGACTTTTTATTTTCCCATTCTTGCGTGCCCAGCTTGCTGATCATTGGTGGCGACCCGTCTCTGCCTGAGTATTTGGAAATTTTATGGAGAGAGTGGATGCTTATATATAGTAAATCATCGTCCTTATAAACCAATCGAATGGCCTCCTGCTGATGGCCATTGACCTCTTTTTTCTCAAGGCCTGCGAACTTGGCAATTCCATAGTCGATATGTGTTACATAATCACCCGGCTGGAGCATTTGGAGTTCTCGCAATGTGAGTGCTTTCGACTTAGTGAACTTGTCTTTTGCCCGGTATCGATGAAAGCGCTCAAAAATCTGGTGGTCTGTGTAACAAACAATCTTTGAATTGGAATCAACGAACCCTTGACGGAGCGCAAAATCCAAGGGCTGGAACTGCAGCTGCACATTAATCTCTTCGAAAACACCCCTAAGTCTTTCTGTTTGTTTTTGGACGTCGGCGGCGATGAAGTTGCTGAACCCTTGCAGTTGACGCTCGTAAAGATCCTGGGCAAGTAATTCAAAGTTCTTATTGAAAGAAGGCTGGGCCGAGCAATGAAATTCAAAATATTGCGCTTCTGCATGAACAAAACGGCTGCCGAACTCAATGCACGTAAAAGCTTCAGCTTTTTGTGCGAAGGTGTGGCCTTCGTCAAATAACTTACCTGGGCTTGAAACAATGCGCGCGCCATTCGCTTTCCCCATTTTCTCAAAGGATGCTTCCACTTTTTCAAAACTTTGCTGTATAACGTCCTGTGTCAGCTGCAAATCCTTAAACCACAATACCGTATCAGGAGAGATGAACTCAAAGAATGATTGACGTTCTTCGTGCACCAACTTTGATTGCACATTAGGGATGATGTTAACTTTCTGCAGCGATTCAGCGGATAGTTGCGACCCAGGTTCAAAGGTTCTTATGCTGTCAACCTCATCACCGAAAAGTTCAATCCGATAAGGCAGCTCAAAGGCAAATGAAAAAATATCAATAATCCCTCCCCGAACAGCAAATTGCCCTGCTTCATAAACAAAGTCAGTTTTTTCGAAATCAAAATCCAGCAGAAAGTCTTCCAGAAAAGCAACATCGAGTTTTTCGTGCAGGGTAATGGTAAACGTATTTGACGCAAGGGACCGTTTGTTAATGACTTTTTCGCTTAGCGCTTCCGGGTACGTGATAATTACTTCCGGTGCGGTTTTTGTAGCAAGCCGGTTCAGGACCTCAGCGCGCATTAAGATATTTGCATTTTCAGTTTCATCAAACTCATAGACTCTTTTGTACGACATAGGGAACAAAAGAATTTCGCGGCCCAGTAGATTCTGAAGATCATTTTGAAAATAAGAAGCCTCCTCCCTGTCGTGCAGAACGACTAAAAAGTCTTGAGGATGGATTTGGAATACTGCCGAAAGGACGATTGCATCAAGGCTGCCCGACAGCCCTTTGATTAATATATTTTTGGCAATAGGCGCTTTGATCCCTGCAGCTACAGTCTTGATAAAACTATCTGCGGAGTAGATACTCAGAAAATCATTCGCCTTCAATATCGAAAAAGTTAGCCACCCGGTATAGCAGGCAATAAAGGGCGCAAAGATAACCTAAGCCATGCGCTGAATCCAAGGGGGTTGAGCAAATTTCCAGTAATTTTGGAAATGAATTGGGTTAGGTCTTTTTTCTTGCTCAGCAGCCTTGCTGCTGCACTATTGATGATCATAGGGCTGTATAAACCCTGGATAATGTTGTGGTGGGTCGATGTTCAAAACAGAAGAAAAGTGTTAAAAGTTTATGGAAGTGTAGTCATCATAAGTTATATAGCATATTGGTTAACGTTAATTTTTTTATCATGAACAGTAAGATTTTTGCAGTATCCATGCTGATTTATGTGTGGGCTTTTGCCGGCTGCTCAGGCCCAGCATCGCAAGACAAGACGGGACAAGATCTCCCAAAGCCAATCGTAAATGACTTACCGAACATGGCGGTTACATTACTTGATGGATCAATAGTCAATGCCAAGGAATTGAAAGGTGAAACAGTATTAATTATTTTTCGGCCTGATTGTGATCATTGTCAGCGTGAAGCAAAAGAAATAAAGGAGAATCTGTTATCCTTTAAGAAAAGCGCGCTGTATTTTATTACTTCTGAGCCGTTGGAGCAGATCGAAAAATTTGCCCGTGATTATGATCTCCTGGGCAGACCGAATGTTTTCTTTGGCTGGACTCCCGTAGAACACGTGCTTAATAACTATGGTCCGATCGCAACACCCTCGATGTATATCTATTCAAGTGAACATAAGCTGATCAAAGCCTTCAACGGGGAGGTTGAAATTGGTGTGGTGTTGAAGTACATTTAGATCAACTTTTCAGCAACCACTAGAAACTTTTTGGATAATCCGGAAAAGCCAATTAGATATTTGTCTCCACCATCCTTTAGTCCTGTTTTCACTTTTAGTGCCTTTACCGTAAGCGGATAGTTTCTGGTTGTCAAATTGGCCCGGCCTTGCGGAAAGAATGCCTTTAGCGTTTTGAAATCAGGCTTAACATGTGCCACAATGTGGAATACGTTTCCTGGAAAATCCCTGAGCAATTCATGGGATGTATAAAGGTGGGTACTCGGATGCAGCTTAGCAACGTTGAATCTCTCACTCGTGACCTTGAACGCGCCGGCCTTTAAAATAGCGGCATTGGGTTCATATAGATAAGTAAGCGGTTCTGAGAATTTGGTTTCTGTTGCTCTTTCTTCTGAACGTTTGAAAACCAGCGAAACAGTGCTGTTGTCTTTAAGAATATTTACGGCTTCAATACGGGGTTCATCAGCAAAGTTCCGTTCACACAAGAATAGAAGCTCCTTACACTCGTTTTGGACTGAAATCACAAAAATGCGTTTCACAAATTGCAGGTCGTCAAGTCCACGTTGGAGATCAAGCAGTGGGGATGCCTTGATAAGCAGTCGCTCGGACCTTTCAAAGATTTGTGGCAGCAAGTTCACCAGATCTGGTTCGCAATCTGAGAATGAGAATACCTTTCTATTTCCGGTAACCCTTCTTGATGGATCTATGAAGACATAATCAAAAGACAGTTTAAACGAAGACAAGAAAGACTGAGCAGTTTCATTGTAATAGTTAATGTTGTCAACGCCAAGTTGCTGGTGGTTATGCCTGGCGATCTCAAGAAGATAGGTATCGGGCTCAACAAAAAGCACCTCCTTGAAAGTCTTGCTGAAAAAAAAAGAATCAACACCAAATCCACCCGTTAGGTCAGCTAGTCTTGCAGCTGGGTTATCCACTCCTAGTGCAGATTTACTTTTGAACATGGCTGTTTGCTCAGAAGAACATTGTTCGAGGTTTAGGCCGTGTGGAAATACCAGGTTGTCAGCCTCATAAAATGTTGGAAGTTTATCTTTTGACTTTCTTCGGCCAATGATCTGCTCTGCAATCAAAGGCATGGTTACTCCATGAAAGTTGCTACGCTTCAGGATAAGCTGGTTTGTGTCGTCAAGTTCATGCGCTCGAATGAATGCCTGAACATCCGCGGAAAGTAGATCTGCAAACAAAACTTTTTAATAAAATATTTATACGGTTCTATGCGATTTAAAGTAAATGTGGACATTTCTCACGTACACAAATATACCCATACCCTGTGCAGCCAACAGAACTGGGTCTACCTTGTAGAATGCATAAATCAATATAAGGACTGAACCAACAGTGCTTATAACCCAAAACCCCAATGGGAGAACGGAGGCATTATTTTTCTCAGAATAGTACCACTGGTAGATAAATCGAAAGTTTAGCATAAGTTGACCGATCGCTCCCAAAATCAATATGGGATGCGAAAAATCGGTCTGGGATAAAATGGCTACCATGTTGTGATTAGTGCCAAAAATTATCCAGCCAAACGCAAATGCGGGTAGGACAAAAAGCAAAACACGAAGGGCCACGTTAATTTTTCTCCATTCATTTTTCAGCTGAAGATTTCGGATGTAGATGAAATAGGAAAGGGTCTGCCCAAGAATAATAACAAAGTCATCACGCAATACTCCATAAACCAGGAACAAAAAGGATGCAACTAAGCTAAGCTGCCAGAAAATAGTTGGTGAAACAACCTTACCTTGTCTCTCAGAATGAAACCACTGGACTATCAGGCGGGCTCCGAAAAGTGACTGTGCGAAAAAGCCAAGCCCATAAATCCAGTAATTTTGAATGAAATCCATTGGCCACAAATATGAAAAGTAATTATGAATTTGAAAGAATAGCGGAATTAATTCCCGCGGGCTGCATACAAGCATTCTTTCAATGCAGGGTTTTTTAAAGTAGGCAGGCACACATGATTCGATGAACCGGCCATTGACTTATTTATTTCACATGCTTTTATTACTGTACTAAGGATGAATTGGGATTTGATAGTAATTGGAGGAGGAGCTGCCGGTTTCTTTGGGGCAATACAAACGGCATCACTAAACCCACACCTAAAAATTCTAATACTGGAGAAGTCTCCCAAACTGCTTTCCAAAGTAAGGATATCCGGAGGTGGTCGATGTAATGTTACGCACAATTGTTCAAATCCATTTGAACTGGCCCGGCACTACCCACGGGGTGCGAGATCATTGAAAGCACTCTTCAAATTATATGATACAAAGAATGTCACTACGTGGTTTGCATCTAAGGGGGTGATGCTGAAGACAGAAAACGACGGCAGAATGTTTCCGGTTACAGACAATTCCCAGACAATCATCGATTGCTTTTTGCAGGAGGCCAACCGACTGAATATAGAGATACAAGTAAACAGAGGTGTGACTAACATTGAGAAAATAAACAGGCAGTTTAGGATCAGTACACAAGCAGGAGAAACGTATGAAGCCAAGAAGATTTTAGTTGCTGCAGGTGGAAATAGCCACCAAAAAGCGTATGAGTGGATTGCAGAGTTAGGACATTCAATTGTAAAGCCAGTACCTTCTCTCTTTACATTTAATGACAAAGACAGAAAGTTCACGGATTTAATGGGTATTTCTGTCCCTCACGGTGAGGTCAAAATTACAGGGACAAAATTTGTGCAGCGAGGCCCCGTTTTGATAACCCATTGGGGATTGAGTGGCCCTGCCGTCATTAAGCTTTCTGCATGGGCTGCTGAGTATTTACACCAGGTTAACTATCATTTTGATGTTATTGTAAGTTGGATTGGGGCTGCAAAGGAGGAGGAGTCCAGCGCTGCGTTACGCACATATAAAAAAGATAAGGCAAAACAGAAGATCATAAACAATCCTGGTTTTTTTCTTCCCCAGAGATTGTGGCAAAGGTTATGCGAACTTTCGGGTATTGAAGAATCAAAAGTGTGGGGAGAGCTACCACAACGAAATCTTAACAGACTTCTGGAGTATCTGATAAGATGCCCTTTTCACATTAGTGGTAAAACCACTTTCAAGGAAGAGTTTGTGACGTGCGGTGGTGTTTCCTTAACAGAAATAGATTCTGAAACTATGGAAAGTAAACTTATCGAAGATCTATATTTCGCAGGCGAAGTGCTCAACATTGATGGCGAGACCGGAGGATTCAATTTTCAAGCAGCGTGGACAACTGCATATCTTGCTGCGAAATCAATTTCGATGTCGTTTTGTCAATGCTAACACCACAAGTTTCTTTAATTATTAGCGCAGGATGGATTCAAGGCTGCATCCTTTTGCCCCAACCGTTAGCGCCATGATCGAGCCATGCTTCCAGGCAAGATTTGGATTTTCATGACCTATTGGGAAGTTAAAAGCAACGGGGTAATCAAACGTTTTCACTTTACTGAGAATTATTTCTTCAAGGGTCTCGCCAAAACCAGGCGTTGTGTCTTTAATGTCGGTCATGTGGCCTACCACCAAGCCGGAAAGTTTGTCCAGTTTACCTGCACGTTTCAGTTGAGTGAACATGCGGTCTATTTTATAGAGTCGCTCATCTATTTCTTCTGCAATCAAAATTGTTTCTGCCAGGTCAGGCTCACTCAAAGTGGCCAGTGAGTCTACTATCAGCGAAAGGTTTCCACCAACAACTCTGCCTGTTGACTTGCCCTGAATATTGTTAGAATTTGGTTCAGCACGGATAACGTTTTCCTCGCCCAACAAAATCCGCTTTAAGCTTTCTACGGAGCCGTGGGATGCTGGTAGTTCGAAAAGCACTGGCATAGTAGCGTGGATGCTTTCAACGCCTAATTGGAAAAGTTTAAGATGAAGGGCAGTAATGTCACTGAAACCCACGATCCATTTCGGGTTTTGCATAAAGTCAGAAAAAACCAACTGATCCAAAATTCGTGTTGTTCCGTATCCGCCACGCGCACAAATAATCGCCTTAATATTCTTGTCATCGAGCATGGACTGAAAATCCTGTTTTCGGTGATCATCTGATGCAGCAAGGTAGTGATGCTCGTCGCCAAAGAGGTGAGGTGCCAGTACAACATTAATTCCCCAGGATATGAATTGCCGTTCGGCGGCGCGCACATCTTGCGGATATACCTTTCTGCCTGTTGCTACAATGCCAACAGTATCTCCAGTTTGCAGCGAATTTGGTTTAATCATATCCAAAATTAGGGTTACCCGATCAGACAAGAAATCTGCAAAAAGAAAAACCCTTCTGAAACACAGAAGGGTTTAAATATTTCCTTAAGAAAATTCTTATTTCGCTTCTGTCGTTGGTGTAATCGGCTTAGGCGTGACACCTAACTTTTTCAATACAAGATCAGAAATATCCATTTTCTCATCTCCATATAAAATGACATCAAGTCCACCAATTTGTTGGTTGAGTATGAAGGAAAACCCATTTTCCTTTGCAACTTCTTCAATTCCCTTCCCGACCTTTTTGTATACCGGATCCATGAGCTGGGTTTGTTTAGCCTGTATTGTAGTTTGGGCATCCTGCTGCAGTTTTTCAATATTTTGCTGCATTTGCTGAAGCTCACGTTCTGTATTTTGGCGGACTGCGTCCAACATAGTGTTCAGGTTAGCCTGGTAGTCCGCGAGCTTCTTTTGAAAATCCGCATATTTGGTGTCAATTTGATTCTTGAGTTGCGTCTGGGTAGATTTTAGTTCTGTATCTATTTGCTTGGCTTCAGGGAGCTGGCTAAAAATGTAGTCAACATCTGCATAGCCAATCTTTGTTGATGCAGTTTGTGCATGGGATAAAAGGGTTCCAAATCCCAACGCCAAAAGTAAAACGAGTTTTCTCATCACAATAATTCAATTTAGTTTTTTATTTTATCATTAGGGTCACCGAAACCCAGTTGGTCTAACACAAAATCAGTATAATCGTATCTGGGGTCTGTGTAAATCATCACCAATTCTCCAGCCTTATCGAACATAATTGCCAAGTTATTCTCTTTACATACTTTGTCCACGGCATCCCAAACTTTATCCTGGATTGGCTTTATCAGTTCTTGTTTCTTTAGAAAAAACAGTCCGCCAAACCCAAAAATCTTTTTCTGATATTCTTTTAATTCTGTTTCCTTCTTTTGAATTGCCTCACTTCGCTCTTTCTTCATTTCCTCTGTAAGCAGCACCAGTCTGCCTGTAGGGAGCTATACATACCATCAATTTTCTTCTTATTCTCTTGTATTTCCTTCTCCCAGGCTTCAGAAAGCTGATTTATCTCGTCCTGTGCCTTACTATATTCAGGCATCTTATTTAGTATAAAGTCAGTATCTATGTACCCGAACCGCTGAGCATAGACAAAATTCAGGCCGAAAATGAGAAAAAATATTGTAATAATACAAGGACGCATACTTATCTGATTTGCTGACCTATGGTAAAGTGGAATTGGGAGCCGCTAACATCCCTATTACTACCAAGGGGAACCCTATCAAATCCATAGGCCCAGTTCAAGCCAATCAGGCCGAATGCAGGCATAAATATCCGGGCTCCGACGCCGGCAGATTTGTACATCTTAAACGGATTAAAGTCCGCGTAAGTACCCCAATTGTTGCCTGCTTCCGTAAAAATGAGGCCATAAATGGTGGCCGCACTGCCCGTTGTTACCGGGTATCTTAATTCGAGCCCAAGTTTCTCGTATGCTACTCCGCCTTGCTGCGACTGGCTGTTCCCGGCAACATACTTTGGCGGTGTTATCTGGTTATCCTGATAACCACGAAGTCCGATGATTTCTTTTCCAAGTACAAAGGAGTTAAAACCGCCAGCCAAGCCACTGCCGCCTAGAACAAAACGCTCGAACGGTCCAATTCCGGTTTTCTCAAAGTTATATGCGCCGATAAATCCAAAGTGCACTTTGGCTTCCAATACGAGCTTCTTCTTGTTGTCTAAAGGAAGATAATACTTTGCATCAAACATCCACTTGTGGTATTCCTGCCATTTATTTTTCTGCTCCGCGGTCGCCGTTTCATAATCGAGATTATTGAAGGATGAGTAGGGAGGTGTTAAGGCAATACTCAATGATATCGTTGAACCCTGAGACGGATACATCTGATTGTCGACGCTGTTTCGGGAAATCGTCGTATTGAATGTTATGGCATTTGAAGAGCAGTTTGAGCATCCTAATCCATAGTCAATATTCCGCAGGGAGTAAACAGCATAACCAAGCGAATTGGTCAGCGAAAAATAATTATCCGGCCATTCCAACATTCTGCCAAGACCAATTGAGATATTGTCTGCTTTCAACATGGAATTTAAGTCGTTGTAGCTGGTTGCACCGGCGCCAGGATATCGTGAAAGTGATCGGACGTAACTAACGCTAAATGAATGTGGCTTGCGACCTCCCATCCAAGGCTCTGTGAAAGAAAAACTGTAACTCTGAAAAGAACGCCCGTTGGCCTGCATTCTTAAAGACAGCCTTTGCCCGTCACCTACCGGTAACGGTCGCCAGTTTTTCAAATGGGGGATGTTTCGTAAGGAGAAGTTATTAAATGTCAATCCCAATGTTCCGACAAAACCGTAATAGCCTCCCCAGCCGCCTGATAGTTCAACCTGATCATTGGATTGCTCCTCTACCTGCCATTCTATATCAACTGTGCCATTGGCCTGATTGGGCACTAAATTCTGACCAATCTTATCCGGTGCAAAGTATCCTAATTGACCTAATCTTTGCTGTGTCCTGATGATATCTGAGCGCCTGAATTTCTGGCCTGGGACAGTGCTCAATTCTCGTCGAATAACATGATCACTTGTGCGATCATTGCCTGAAATGGTGACCTCATTGATAGTGGCTTGCTCTCCTTCGAAAATACGCATTTCAACGTCAATAGAATCTCCAGAAACGGCAACTTCAACAGGGTTAACACGGAAAAACAAATACCCATCATCCATGTAGAGACCGCTAATATCTATGCCTTTCGGATTGAACTGAAGCTTTTTATCAATCAGTTCCTTGTTGTAAACGTCACCCTTGCTGATGGCCAGTACAGCACTGAGTTGTTTATCTGTATATATGTAATTACCGGTCCATATGATATCGCGGAAATAATATTTTGGACCTTCGCTAATGGCGAAATCAATATTTATGGAATTGTCATTATATGCATAGATTGTATCCGTAAGGATTTCGGCATCACGGTACCCCTGGGTGTTATAGAATGCGATTACTTTCTTTTTGTCATCCTCATAGTCGGTTTTAATAAACTTCGAACCGGCGAAGATATTCAACTTGATGTTATCATAAAGAAACTCTTTTAGCTCTGTAGGGCTCACTTTGTAGCTGGAGGTAAAAAACTCTTTGGGTTTTATGGCCAGGATTTCTGAAATAAAAGTACGGTGAATTGAAAAACGCGGACGCTCGTGCGTTTTTTTCATTTTCTTTTTGAGCTTACTATCGGCTATACTTTTGTTGTCTTCAAAGGATATCTTGTTGATTTTAACTTTCGATTTTGTATCAACCGTTATTCTGAGTTTTATGCCGTCCCGGTTTAATGTATCTTCTTGTTGAAGAATTTTTACCGATGTATTTAAGAACCCTTTTTTTACAAAATATTTTTTGACGGCTAACTCCGTATTTCGCACCATGGCATCGTTCACAATCTTCCCACGGATAAGTTTGAGCTCATCTTTCAATCCACTTTCCTGTGACTTAGAAATGCCAGCGAAATAGAATCCGGTTAACCGTGGTCTCTCGGCGAGTACGATGTTGAGGTAAACGTTTTGTTCTTCAATTCTATCCACCTTAATAGAGACATCTCCCACAAGCCCATGCTTCCATAGGCTTCGGATAGCGTTGGAGATAGCATCTCCCGGAATCTTGATTTTGTCGCCAACCTTCAAACCAGTTAACGACACCATCGCATTTTTGTCTAGTATGTTTAATCCAGTGACCTCAATTCCGCCAATGGTATACTCAGCCGGATTAGTATAATTCAGATTATTCTCGGAAAGGACAGTTGCTCGCTCCGCACGACTTCTTCTAAACTGAGCCCAGCTTTGCGCAGTAACGGTTAAAAGCAAAATCAATAATAAAATTCTCTTCATGAACTTACCGGATTCAATTGTTCGCTTGTTTTTCCGAATCTTCGCTCTCGCTGCTGGTAGGACCAGATGGCTTCATACAGGTGCTCTTTTCGAAAGTCTGGCCAAAGTGTGGGTGTGATATACAGCTCTGTATAAGCTATTTGCCAAAGCAGGAAATTACTGATGCGCATTTCGCCACTGGTGCGGATGAGCAGCTCCGGATCTGGGATGCCAGAAGTCTGCAAATAGTTTTCAAAAAGGCTCTCATCTATGTCCTCAGGCTTAATATTTCCTTTCTTTACCTCAATCGCCAGCGATTTAACAGCGTTAAGTATTTCCCATCTGCCGCTATAACTGAGAGCCAGGACTACTGTAAGACCAGTATTATTTTTGGTTTGTTCCACGGCCCACTCCAAATTTTCCTGACAATCGCCGGGTAAATGAGAAGTTTCTCCGATGGTAATCAGTCTTACCTGGTTCTCTGTAAGCCTGTGTATCTCTTGTTTCAAGGTATTTACCAGCAATTCCATTAATCCGTCAATTTCAGCTTTCGGACGGCTCCAGTTTTCAGTTGAAAATGCATAAAGGGTCAAATACTTGATGCCTAGTTCCCCAGCACCTTCTGTAACCGCGCGAACTGCTTCCACCGAGTTGCGATGGCCAAAAATGCGCAAAGCACCCTTTTTCTTTGCCCAGCGCCCATTGCCATCCATAATCACCGCAATGTGCTGAGGCAGATTGTTTAAATCGATATGTTCCTTGTATGATGCCACAAAGTTCCAAAATTAGTAAAAGATATTGGTTATTGGTGGTTGTCCAGGATGCGAACTAATGGAGGTAATTACTTATATGGATTGGTGGGGCAGGGAATGGTATAAAAGGTTCGCGTAACGCTCAGACCAATGAAATAGTAGCTGTCGTTATCATTGGGATTGCCATATTGATAATTTTTATTAACCGGATCTCCTGCCGATATATTATCTAGATAATCAAAAAAGGTCTTGCGGGCGCCAAATTCAAGCGCAAAATACCATTTTGGATTGTAAACATATTTAAATCCTAAACCGAAAGGAATAGATACCTGTACATTGCTATACTCCGCATTTTTTTGAACATCCCCCGAAATTCCAAACAGACCAATGCCACCAAAAAGATAGGGCGTGAACCGCACAAACCTTTTGGTTTCTCTCCAGTTCAAAAAGTGGTACTCCATTGCCAACGATGCCTCAATCAAAAATAGATCAAAGGAGGCATTTCGCAGGGTTGAAAATGCATCAAAGGGTTTTTCGCTTGCCCCAATTTTTCCAGCTGTAATCGCTGTGCGCAGGCTTACGACTTTACTGAGGTTGGATCGGTAAAAAAACGTTGCTGCAGGTTTTGAATACTTGAAATTATACGTTCGGACGAGATCCCCGGTATAGTTAAATGTTCCAATACCGAAACCAACTTCGGAACGCTGCGCCAATCCGAAGCTACAGGAGCACAACAGTAACATCGAGGAGATTGTGAATTTCTTATGGATAGTACCCATTACCGGAATTTGGCCTTACGGAATGATTTACCAAGAATGTAGGAGAGTTTTAAGGTTGTGACCATGTAGATGTCGCGATTATCTTTGTTGCCGCGAATATTGCTAGGAAATTCACTGCCGTACCCATAGACCACATTATACGTATTTCCATCACGGCCAACATAGCTACTTGTCGGCGATGCAACTTCCGAAGTCCGATATGACATGGCCTTGGCAAGTTCATCAGTGGAGAATACTCCCAGGTCGACATAATTCTTGCTCACATCATCTAAATAATCCGTAAAAACATACCTAAAGCCAAATTCAGCGGCGAAATCGAAAACTTCATTTAGTCTAAAACGCACACCTATACCCATTGGTATGGCAAGCACAAGTTTTTTATAGGGAGTAGCACCCTGGTTAGCATCGCCATCCTGCAATGCCGCATACTGTCCTTCCGTTCCCAGTGGCTGAAGATCAACCCATTGTTCCCCCTCCTGAAGCGGGTTTCCATTAAGGTCAGTGGCTGGAGCCAATCCCTGAGGATTATGCAGAAGTGCTGCAGCGCCAAGAAAAAGATATGGTGTCCACTCCGCGCGACTTATGTATGTGGCGGAATTTTCGAATAAATCAAAACTGGCAATAACGGAGAGTTCTTTGATCCGATTTCGGAAAGACAGGTTGCGCTGATAGCGAAATATTCCATTGTTTGTGTCACCTTGATCTGCTGATTGACTGTCAGACCCCTTAAGCGTACCATACATGAACGATCCTGTGATTGTATAACGCGGACCGAATCTGTGACCGTATGAAAGACTAACGGCAGGCCTCGTAAATGAAATGTCGGTACTGAATAGTCCTGGGCGCGGAGAAAGGTCCCCAAAATAGTTTAAAGCGCTTGCTGAGATACTTATCATATCATACTGCTTTTCCTTCCCAAACCAACTTGCCTTTCCCCTGTAAGTAAATATGCGCTTGTTGTTCTTTTTGATACTCCTGCGGCTCATCTGCCCGTGTGCATCAGGGAAAAAGGATAGCAGGAAAACAGCTAGCACTGGGATAAGAAGCTTTCTCATCGTGTTTGAATAAAGTTTTCAGTCAATGACTACAAAACTAACAAAAAATCAATTCCTAACGTCAAGGCCCCAATTCAACTTCTGCCGGAGTGTTTTGAAGTAGTGGTTGCTCTCTAATTGCACCAGGTGAACATTGAAATCAGCTTTTCTTATTTCCAATTTTACGGAAGAGTCAACGGAAGACATGCGTGAATCCAGTGATACCAGAAATCGTTTACTTCTACCCTCCACCTGAAATGTTATTACAGCGCTATCAGATACAACAATAGGGCGTACCGTAAGATTATGCGGACTTACAGGGGTAATTACAAAGTTCCTCGAGCGTGGAAAAATTAAGGGACCTCCGCAACTCAACGAGTAACCCGTTGAACCTGTTGGTGTAGACACGATTATGCCGTCAGCCCAGTATGCGTTTAAGAACTCTCCGTCTATGTATGCATTGATGGTAATCATAGCCGAAGAATCCTTTTTTACTACAGTGAAATCATTTAGCGCGAAATTGAGGTCGCCAAATATTCCTGTGCTCGTTTCCAGTTTTAGCAGGCCCCTTTTGTCAAGCGTGAAAGAGCCTTCGAGCAGATTCTGAATTGCTTTTTCTGTATCTTCTCTGCTTATAGTAGCCAAGAAACCCAAACGACCAGTGTTAATACCCATGATTGGGATTTCAGATCTTCCGATAAGTGTAACAGACTCCAGTAGTGTTCCATCACCTCCGATGCTTAGGAAAAGTTGAACGTCATTAAGTTCTGCACCAGTGTGAAAGATTTGAAACGCTGAATTGATCAAGGGTGGTTTGAGGTATCGGCTGAATTTGGAGGAGACCTTGAGCTCAACATTGTATCGTGCAAGGATTTCGAAAATATGCGCCACAAATGGTGCCGACTCCCGGTTGAATTCTTTCCCATGTACTGCAATTCTCATGAAGTAGTATTTTTAGTTGCGGTACAGCAAGTTTTTCCGAAACTCTATAAAGATAGGAATGAGACAGGAATGGACAAAGGGGAGAAATAATTAAATGTCCAGGTAGCGCAACAGCATATCAATGCGTTCTTTGCCATCGCCTTCTGGCTTAGTGTCTTGGTATCGACCAATGACTTTGTATCCAAAACGTTCTAACGTTGCGACGATTCGCAATAAATCGATTTGATTTATCTTCAATGTCAACCTGAGTTTTGAAGGATCTAATGGGTCCTCCTTAACAATACTGCTCAGTATCTTGGCATGATTTTCTTCAACTAATCTGCTTATCGCCGACAATGAATAGTCGGCATGATTCATTGAAAGGACCAAGATTGCACCTGGCAATTGTACAGCGGCGGTTTGCGCAAATGATGTAAGCGTGTCTTGTACAGTGATAAGCCCGCAATAACTTTGATCTTCATTGAGTACCGCGACTACCTGAAGTTTATTCTCAGCGGCTACTTTGAGTATGTCATAGAAATGGGTATCTAATTGGACGTAGCAATTTTGACCAACAAGTGAAAAATCCTTTACTGATTTTTCTATTTCATTCGTTTCCAGAATGATTTCTTCAGAGATAAATCCCAACAACCTGCCATTATCAACGACAGGCATATAATTGCAGCGGAACTCTTCCATCCACACAATCGCCTTGTGGGCATCATCGGTCCCCTTCAGTGGTGGAATCATGTGATTTATTAAATCTTCCGCGATCATTACCAGTTTTTATTGTGTACAAATCAATTTCAATAACTAATTAACTCAAGAACGCCTCTACAAGTTCATTAAACTTTTCAGGATGCTCCATCATAGGAGCATGACAACAGTTATCAATAAATTTTAAGACCGAATTTGGAATGAGCCTATTGAACTCATGTGCAACGATTGGCGGCGTAATGGTGTCATTCAATCCCCACACTAACAAAGTTGGGATGGTAATATTGGGAATTTGTTCTGCCAAATTGTTACGCTGTGCCGACTTGGCAATCGCAACAATCCGCAAGCATTTGGGAATGTTGTTGGTTATTTCAAATACCTCGTCAATCAATTCCTTGGTTGCCACTTCCGGATCATAAAATGTGTATGAAACACGCTCTTTAATGTATTGATAGTTGCCTCTTTTCGGATAGGATCCACCCATGGAATCTTCAAATAAGCCGGAACTACCCGTTAGTATTAGTTTCTTTACTTTTGATGCGTTATTCAATGTATAAATTAGTGCAATATGTCCCCCCAGACTATTGCCAATCAAAATCATATCATCGAGATTTCTTAATGCCACGAAGTCTTCCAGAAATTTCCGCAAGCCGTCTAGTCCTGCTTCTCGAATGGGCATCTCGTAAATTGGCAACATCGGAATAATTACACGATACTTTTTTGAGAATCGATCCACCACACCTTCCCAATTGCTTAAGGCGCCAAATAGTCCGTGCAATAAAAGTAAAACAGGACCAGCGCCTTCCTCTACGTAGCGAAACCCACTCTTTTCCTTAATTGCTAGTGCCATATTCCTTATTATCGGGGATAAGTAAAGAAAAAAATAGATGAGAAAGAAAATTTTTTAACGTTGACTCAGTCAAAAAACATCCTTGAAAATTGGTAATAGTCCGCTAATCCACTCCGTAAGTTTAGGGGCAAAACCTGCTACACTTGGATAAAGCCACGAACCCTCGGTCCACTGGGAGAGCAGCTTGAATTTCAGCGAATCGACAATCCACAAAACAATACTTAACATGAAGGTCGTCTTCAGGAACCCAACCAAGGCGCCAAAAGCGCTATCGAACCCCCCCAAAAATGATTTGTCTATGGATGCCTTCACTAGCTTGCCCAGTAGATTCACCGCCACAACGATCAAGAGGAAAACAACACCAAATGCGACATAGGGCAGAACCTTTTCGTCAACTTCAAATTTATTGGCAAGTAAAACCATCACAAGGCCCATCAATTTGAAACCACCCAGAATACCAATTATGACAGCTACCAGGGAAAATAGCTCCAGCAGAAAACCTGCTTTGTAGCCGTGGTACGCTCCCAGAACAAGCAAAAGCGACAATGCAATGTCTATCCCACTCAAGCGGAGAGAAGTTTTTTTACTAGTTCAGAAATTACTCTGCCATCTGCCTGGCCAGCAAGAGCCTTAGTGGCAGATCCCATTACCTTTCCCATGTCTTGCGGGCCTTTGGCATCTAACTGTTGAATTATAGTTTTCAATTCACGTTCGATTTCTGCCTCAGAAAGCTGCTTCGGCAAATATCGGCTAATGACCCCTAATTGAAAAAGCTCCTTTTCTGCCAGATCAGTACGGTTTTGCTGCTGAAAAATATCAGCAGACTCTTTTCGCTGCTTAGCGGCCTTCATAAGTAGTTTATTCTCGGTATCAGACGTAATTTCTCCCTTCGAGTTCTTGTCGGTTTCAGCCAGCAGGATAAGCGATTTGATGCTGCGTAACGCTTCAAGCTCCTCCTTTTTTTGAGCAAGCATAGCCTTTTTAATATCACTATCAATTTGTTGCTTTAAACTCATAAAATATTTTGTTGTGTTGTTAAAATATCGAAACGATTTTTTATCTCCATTAGTTAACCATTTATCCAAAATAAGTATCTTATAAAGGACTTAAGATTATGACAAGACTTAGTGTCAATATTAATAAAATTGCAACACTCCGAAACGCCCGCGGGGGAAATAATCCAAATGTGGTTAAAGCCGCCATTGATTGTGAGCGATTTGGTGCGCAGGGCATAACAGTTCATCCGCGACCCGACGAACGCCACATACGATATAATGATGTCATTGACCTAAAAGACGTCATCAGAACAGAATTCAATGTTGAAGGATATCCTGATGACCGCTATATGAAAATTCTGCGGGAAGTAAAGCCGGCGCAAGCTACCCTCGTGCCCGATGGACCAGATGCGATCACTTCTAATGCTGGCTGGGATACTGTCAAGCATACGGGCTTGTTGAAAGGCATCATTTCAGAAATAAAATCAATGGGAATTCGTGTGTCGGTTTTTGTTGATCCTGCGCCCAGGATGGTTGAAGGTGCGGTAAAAATCGGGGCAGACCGAATTGAGCTTTACACAGAACCATACGCACAGGAATACCTGTTGAACAAGGCGATTGCCGTAAAACCCTATATAGAGAGCGCGACCATAGCGCACACTGCCGGACTTGGCATTAACGCGGGTCACGACCTTGATCTTAATAACCTTGGGTTTCTTGTGAAGAGCATTCCTTACCTCGAGGAAGTTTCGATAGGACATGCACTCATCTGTGACGCGATCTATTATGGCCTGGAAAACACTATTCAACTTTACTTAAGGGAAATTGCAAAGCACATGGTCGAATAAGACGTTAGAACGAATTCAATATTAATTAACCCTATGCCGAAATTTGTTTTCAAAAGGTATGCGATGGAAAATTGGCATACAAGTAACATCTGTTTTGATACAGATGTAAGTATCTTCACCAAAAATGCCGCATCATCAAGCATGAGCGGCAGCACAGCGTTCAGCCTAAAGTAGATAATTTAATGAACATCAAAGAAAGATTTAGTGATGCAGACCTTCAGCGCATTAAGGTTGCAGTCAAAGAAGCTGAAAATACAATTTCAGGAGAGATTGTGCCGGTTATCGTTGAGCGCAGCGGTCGGTATTTGATTGCGAATTACAAGGGAAGCCTGATCGCGGCTTCTCTTACATTCATGATAATTATATTGCTTGATCGATACATTATTTCAGATGCCAGCAATACCCTGTTCTACGATCCTGTATTCATATTTATTGTAGTTGCACTGGGTGGGGCACTGGGGGCGATCGTACCGAATTTTTCGGATGGTCTTAAGAGATTGCTATTGGATCAAGTGTATCTGGATAATGCCACAAGACAGCGAGCAGAAAATGCTTTTTTGGAGGAAGAAGTCTTTAACACAAGGCATCGTACAGGTATTATGATTTTTGTCTCTTTTTTTGAGCATGAAGTGATCGTGATGGCGGATCGCGGTATCAGTAAGGTTGTAGATCAGAAGCAATGGGATAGTATTGTATCCGACATCGTTAAAGAAATAAGAGCCAGGAGAATCGTGGAGGGTTTGGAAGGAGGGATAAAACGATGTGGGGAATTACTACTGGAAAAGGGATTTCGTAAAAGCGATGACGATGTGAACGAGCTTCGCGATGACCTTAGAATAAATTGATTTCCCGAAAACATCAAATGCATATAGAACCAGTCCAATCGCTTTCATGAAATCTTCATTGGTTCCGTTCATATTATTCATTTCATCCTTCGCGTTTGGTCAACTTGATATTCCGTCGCATGGAGGAACTTGGGTACACGATAATGCAGGGATTCTCTCGGCACCTACAAAATCGATCCTGGAATCAACATTAAAAGCAGAGCGGGACTCCACAAGCAATCAAATTGCGGTGTTGATAATTCCGTCCTTAGACGGGGAATCCATAGAAGATTTTTCGTTGCGTGTCGCTGAGAAATGGGGGCTGGGGCAAGAAAGCAAGGACAATGGTGTATTGTTGCTAATCGCTATTAATGACCGCCAGCTTCGTATTGAAGTCGGTTCGGGGCTGGAAGGGATTCTGACAGATGCCGTGTCTAGCCGGATAAACAGAAACGAAATCGCACCATTCTTTCGCGAAGGAAATTATGATGATGGTGTGAAAGCAGGAGTCATCGCTATCATTCAGGCAATTCGGGGAGAGTATAGGAATGATGATCCTCCTGTGGCGAGGAGGTCATCCCGACGTTCACCAATAGCAACAATCCTGATCCTGATCATTATCATCATCATCGCCTCAAGAAGGGGAAGAGGTGGTCGGGGTGGCGGTGGGTACTGGTCGTCGGGTAGCGGATGGGTTGGTCCATTGGGAGGGTTTGGCGGCAATGGAGGATCATGGGGGTCCGGCAGCGATTTTGGCGGTGGTGGCGGTTTTGGTGGCGGCGGTTCGAGCAATTCATGGTAAAAAAATGTATGCCAAATGAATGAAATGTAACAGAATAACACGCATCATGCATGATTTAGGGAAAATCCAGAAGATAAGAAGTTCCTGGTTTGCCAACGGATTTCTAAGTCCATGGCTAAGCACCAGTTTGTTTCTATTCCTGTTGTTTTGCATTGTAACGCATGCGGCCGCTGCCCAAAAGCCATTACCCGAACTTTGGGGTCTGCATGTTCATGATGAGGCCAAGGTGCTCTCACAGCAGACTATTGATGCGCTGGAAACAAAGCTGAGCGAATACGAAGACTCAACGTCAAACCAAATTGCCATACTTATCGTCACTTCGTTAGACGGAGAGTCCTTGGAAGATTACTCATTGCGTGTAGCTGAGAAGTGGAAACTGGGACAAAAGGATAAGGACAATGGGGTGCTTCTTTTAATCGCTGTAGAGGACCATAAAATACGCATTGAAACAGGATATGGATTAGAAGGAGTTTTAACGGACGCCCTATGCAGCAGAATAATTCGGAACGAATTAGCGCCGGATTTTCGTAAGGATGACTATGATACCGGCGTTTCATCCGGTGTGCAGGCCATTATGGATGCCATAGGAGGCGAATACAGTGCGGATGGGGTTGATGAAGATCTGTTTGAGGCGCTGGGAGTCAAGGAGCGTTTACTCATAGGATTGTTCATTTTTGGTATATTGGGTATCTTCACTTTCATCGGTTTATTTGTACCGGGTTGCGGCGGCTGGTTTCTGTATGCTTTTCTTATACCCTTCTATGCTGCTTTTCCAATGGTTGTCCTCGGTGTTGACGGCGGCCTCAAGGCCCTGGGCGCATATGTCATCGGGTTTCCAGTACTAAAACTTATACTTAGCAGATCGGCATGGGGCAGACGGATGGCCAAAAAGATGGGTAATAGCAAGGGCAGAAGTGGTACAGGATGGTCTTCTGGTTCTGGTTGGTCCGGGGGGTCAACATCAGGCAGTTCTGGAGGGTTTTCTGGTGGTGGCGGCAGCTTTGGTGGTGGCGGCAGCAGCGGGTCCTGGTGATACATAGGAATAGGACACTGTTTCCTATTGTCTTGCCAAGGCACTCAGGAAAGGACAATTGACGGTCAAGGTCAGAAAAAATCACTTCATACTCTTTTCTTCGTTTCTGCATGCCAATGGGTTTCCCGAGCTCAGTGGATGAAAATGATATTAGGTGTATGTTCCGGATTAACTGCATAAGCGGTTGGAATGACAGACTGTTTGCAGACCCGCCCAGGGTGCAGAAAATAATTGTGCAAGTGACAGCATTGCGATTAAAATAGTTTTGAAATGAGCTGATGTGTCGCGCATCAGCCTTTCTTAATTCTTCTTAAAAAGACAGGAATAAGCGAAAACAAATTTGCGTTCTCAGCGCGCACGCTTATTTTTGATCCTCTTTAAAACATCAGTCGAATAAATGAAACGCGACAAAGAAATTTTCGATCTCATAGCGAAGGAAAAACAGCGTCAGGAGGGCGGGATAGAGCTTATTGCTTCAGAGAACTTTACTTCCCTGCAGGTAATGAAGGCGCAGGGCTCGGTGCTTACCAACAAGTATGCCGAGGGCTTGCCGGGCAAACGGTACTACGGAGGCTGCGAGGTGGTGGATGAAGTAGAAAAACTTGCGATTGATCGTGCAAAAGAACTTTTTGGTGCAGAATGGGCTAATGTTCAACCACACTCCGGCGCTCAAGCAAATGCAGCAGTGATGTTAGCCTGTTTAAAACCTGGTGATAAGATTCTCGGATTTGACTTGTCACATGGTGGTCATCTGACACACGGTTCACCGGTTAACTTTTCAGGCAAACTGTACCAGCCCTCTTTTTATGGGGTAGAAGAGGAAAGTGGATTGATTGATTTTGACAAGGTGATTCGCACAGCCCAGCGCGAAAAACCAAAAATGATTATTTGCGGGGCTTCAGCCTATAGCCGAGATTGGGATTATAAAAAATTAAGAGAGGCAGCAGATAGTGTAGGCGCGCTCTTGTTAGCAGATATATCTCACCCGGCCGGGCTAATTGCACGCGGATTATTGGCAGACCCTATGGAGAATTGCCATATTGTGACTACCACGACGCACAAAACACTTCGAGGGCCACGTGGGGGTATGATTCTGGTGGGTAAAAATTTTGATAATCCTTGGGGATTAAAAACTCCGAAGGGTGAATTAAGAAAAATAACCTCGATACTTGACTCAGGTGTATTTCCGGGCACGCAAGGAGGTCCGCTTGAACATGTTATAGCAGCGAAAGCGGTTTCGTTTCACGAAGCCCTGTCGGAAGCGTATATGGAGTACATTATTCAGGTTTCCAGAAATGCAAAGGCCATGGCACAGGCATTCGTTGACAAAGGTTATAAAATAATCTCAGGGGGTACGGATAATCATCTTATGCTTATTGACCTTCGATCAAAAAAATTAACGGGTAAGCAGGCGGAAGAAGGTCTAATACAGGCGGATATTACGATAAACAAAAACATGGTCCCGTTCGATACCCAGTCACCGATGGTAACTTCAGGGATGCGGATTGGCACACCGGCAATTACCACCCGTGGATTGAAGGAAAAAGACATCATCAGAGTTGTTGACTTTATTGACGAAGCGCTTCAGAAGCCCGACGACACTAGACATCTCAAAGCGATAAAACGCAAGGTGAATAGGTTTATGTTGAAATTTCCGCTCTATTGAACGCTACTTTGTAAAACAGACCCCATCTCTTCTGAGTAGAATGAGGGTTAAATGAACGAAATTAATTGAATCACTATCATGCCACTGGATCAAGCGTCGACTGAAGAGAAAGAAATGAGTTTCCTGGATCACCTGGAAGAGTTACGCTGGCACCTTATCCGGTCATTTGCAGCAGTAGTAGTGTTCACAATTGGTGCATTTATCAGTGCCAAATGGATTTTTCAGAACATCGTTTTTGCCCCAGCAAGAACGGATTTTCCAACGTTCAAGTTTCTTTGTAAGCTCGGAGACTTTCTCCACTATGAGGGACTATGCATTACGGATATTCCTTTTAAAGTGCAAAGCAGAAATATGACCGGGCAGTTTTCTATGCACGTCATGTCTTCCTTCATTATAGGATTCATAGTTTCTTTTCCTTACGTAGCCTGGGAATTGTGGCGCTTTGTCAAACCAGGCCTTCAGGTCAAAGAAAGGAAGTACTCTAGAGGAGCCGTTGCGGCGATTTCCTTTTTGTTTTTCCTGGGTGTTATGTTTGGATATTATATCATTGCTCCCTGGATGGTCTACTTTCTGGCGAATTACAGCATTAGTGATATGGTTGTCAATGAATTTGATATTACATCCTATGTCTCGACGGTAGTAATGCTGGTGTTCGGCGCAGGGTTGCTTTTCCAGCTGCCTGTGGTTATCTATTTCTTGACTAAGGTCGGAATCGTAACGCCTAAGTTTCTTCGTGAATACAGAAAACACTCGATCGTTGTTATCCTCATTGTGGCTGCGATCCTCACACCACCGGACCCCCTCAGCCAGGGACTGATTTCAATTCCATTGTATCTACTTTTTGAAATCAGTATCTTGATATCGGCATTCGTTGCGAAGGGAATGGCTAAAGAAGAAGCTGAGGAGTTGCGCAGAGAAGAAGCAGAGAAATTACCATGAAAATAGCAATTGGGAGTGATCATGCAGGATTTGAGTACAAAGAAGTACTCAAAAAATGGCTTGATGCGCATATATATGAAAGCAAAGATTTTGGTACTTACGACGCCGAATCCTCTGACTATGCAGACTTCGCGCATCCTGTTTCCGAGGCAGTTGAAAGTGGGGAGTTTGCGTTGGGAGTATTGGTTTGCGGCAGTGCCAATGGCGTTGCCATCACAGCCAACAAACACAAGGGGATACGCGCGGCGATTTGCTGGAATGAGGAGTTAGCCAGGCTTGCCAGGAATCACAATGATGCGAATATTGTATGTCTGCCTGCACGCTTTATAAGCCTGGATTTGGCAGAAAAGATACTTGAAAATTTCCTGCACGCAGCTTTTGAAGGCGGGAGGCACGCAGTGCGGGTGGGCAAAATCAGTTGCTGACACTCCTTTTGTTGTAATAGATCCCTTCTCGATAGTACTTTTTTTTGAGTTCTGGCATGCGGTCCAGGAATGGCTTCATCAGATCATGCTTATCTCTAATTACATCCGGGGGATCAGCTTCCAGGCCTTCATATACCCGCAGGATGTTCTCGTAGTATTCCGGGTGAGAAAATATTTCTGCTGATAGATCCCAATTCAGGAAAGGTGAGGCCAGGCGATGCTGCCTGTAAATACTCCAGTCATCATCTAACACCAGTATTCGTTTTTTGTCATTTGCTGATGCTGGATTTGGCACCAGAAGCCGTTGATAATCTATGCTTTCCAGCAGGTTATAACGGCTAGCATAACCAATTGAAATAGTTCCCACTAAAAGAAGCCATATATACATTTCAGCAAACCTTTTTCGACGAATCAATAGCAGGAAATGGGTGATAAAGAAAGAAAGACTGGGAATAATCGTAATCAAATTTTGAGGTCGCAAATCTTTAGCATACAGTACTTGAAGAAAAGAAAAGATCATCCAGAAAAACATCGCTTGAACAAGCTGTGTTTGATATTTCGAAAAGCGAGCTTCCCGGGTCATCATTACGAAGGACATAACCAGGAAGAATAAGGGCAACGCGCAAAGCACCAACAAACTGGAATTCGAAATGTATTGGTCAGATCGAATGCTAAAATTTGGCAGGTAGAAGTACTGCCACAACGACGCAATCCCATCCATGAGATAATAACAGCTCATGAGCAGAATATGGGGGAGCAGGAAGCCGAAGACCAGGAGTAAATATTTACGCGGGCTGCTGCGCGTGAAAATAATCAACGTAATAAGCGTCCCAAACAAAAAAACGGTGAATGAAAAGGCAAAAAGTGAAGCAAGACTAATGTAGAGACCAAGGTTAAAGATGGATTCGTTGCGTTGTTCACGGAATTCGATCTCTTTAAACAAATTATTCAGGGCAGGCAGCAGAAAACCTGAACCGATTAATTCAGGTGTCAATGAGAGCATGTCAAAAGAATAGGAACCTAAAATGATAAAGATCAGCGATGGAACATAAGTGGTTTCCGCAAATACTTTCTTATTTACAAAAACCGTTCCTACATAGGATGCCTGTAAGAAAACTATAACGAAAGCGAGAAGGCGGCGACCGAGCACTGAACGGCCAAACAGTATATCCATCAATCCGTCAAACCAGCCGGCCAGAGGAGCCGTGGAATCTACCAGTTCAAGGTACAAGACCTTCCCTTCATGGACCTTTTCTCCTACGACAAAACTCTTTAATTCAGGATAAGTTATATCCGGAGAATCAATTAGCATCGGAAGATGGATGAGCAGGAAGAGAGCCAGCAAACCAAATAAACGGTACGGATCGTTGATTCGAAAATAGTGGAGCAAGGAAAAGTGGTTAAGATGCACAAATTAGAGCAGGTTTTTATAATTGCCAATGGTTCATTGGTAATTGTTACGCGATCAGAGATATTTGTTGTTATGAGCGGCACGACCAGACAACAGAAATATGCAAAGCTTATTCAAAAAGAGCTTAGCGAGATTTTTCAGCGGGATAAACGAGGTATCCTCGATAATGCTTTTGTAACAATAGCTGATGTCAGAATGAATCCTGATTTAAGCGTGGCAAAAATTTATATAAGCATGTTGCTCGCAAAAGAGAAGGGCAAAGTACTGGAAAGGATCAATAGGCGTAAGAGTGAAATTCGGAAGGCGCTGGGAAATAAGATAGGCAAACAAGTACGTATTATTCCCGAGCTTATCTTTTACAAGGACGAAGTGCAAGAGAGTGCAATCCGGATGGATGATATTATTAAGAATCTCCAAATTCCACCTGAAAAGAAAGATTGACACGGATATGTGTTTTTATTGGGTACTTACTAATACGCTGCAACATTGAATCTCCCTTTTTTCATTGCCAGAAGATACCTTCTCTCTAAGCGAAAGAAGAATTTTATCAATGTAATTTCCATCATTTCAGTGGTGGCAGTGGCCATAATCGCTGCGTCCATAATTATCGTACTGTCGATATTTAATGGACTGGGAGATCTGCTGCATGCCATCAATAATTCTTTTGATCCGGAGATTAAGATTGAGGCAAGCCTGGGTAAATCCTTTGTGGTGAACGATGAGTTATTGCACAAGATTGAAGGGATTCCAGGGGTAGAAATTGTCACGCAAGTAATTGAGGACTATGCCTATGCGCGATATAATGGGGCTAATCAAGTGGTGACGATTAAGGGCGTCAGCGATAATTTTATTGATCAGAAGCGCATTCCAAAGGAAAGTATTGTTGAGGGGGAACTCATGCTGAAGAAAAATGGAGTGAATAGAGCATTAGTTGGTTATGGCGTTAAAAGCACGTTGTCAATTTCTTTAGATCAAGACTTTTATCCACTTCAATTGTTTTACGTAAAAAATGCAAAAGGGGGGAGCCTGGACCCTTCAAAACTTTATGCACAGAAGAGTATTTTTCCGGGCGGAGTTTTCTCCATTATTCAGAATTTCGATGAGAGTTATGTTATTGTTCCATTAGGTTTTGCCGAAGAACTGCTGAATTATGGAGACAGGCGCACTTCCCTTGAAATCAAAACGGAACCCGGCGTTAACATTCAGGATATTGAAAGCAGTATTCAAGCCGTTTTGGGGGATGATTATAATGTACTAAACGGAGAAGAACAGCATCAGGACTTGTACAGGGTCTTGAGATTGGAGAAATTATTTGCTTCTGTTGCGGCGATACTTCTGTTGATGATCGGCTCTATAAATATTTATTTCAGCCTAATGATGCTGGCCCTTGATAAGAAACGGGACATTACCATTTTGGCTGCCATGGGTGCCAGCGCCGGATTATTGAAAAAGGTATTCATTACAGAAGGTCTGCTCATCGCGATGATCGGCGCAATCTCAGGGCTACTTTTTGGAGCAATAATCGTAGTTCTGCAGCAGAACTTCAGTCTTGTATCAATGGGAATGAATTCGGCCGTTGTTGACGGTTATCCTGTAAAAATGGTATTTTCCGATTTTGCCTATGTATTCTTTGTGATGATTATAGTCACTATTTTGATCTCATCACGGCCTGCAGAACTCGCCTCGCGCTTTGGCTCCGTTCAGAACCTGTAATATTGATGTAACATATTTCTTAAAAAATGCCAGTTTTTCTGAATGAAAATTCGTAATTTGCGAATTCCGTTTTCATCAAATCGCAGTTTTTTGGATGAAAGTCTCTGCTTCACAACCGTTTCAAATTGTCTATTCGTTGTATCAGCACGAATATCTGGGTTTCGTGTTTGAATCCTACATTGTTCACCTTGATGAGAAGGGCAAGCTGACGTATCAACACCAGAACATTTCTTCTAAGAATGCCCGTGAATTTTCCAAGGGGCTGGACGATCAGGATTTCGAACTTATTGAGCTTATGGACTCCATGGCGCAGGAAGCCATTGTCAAAAAGTTTTCCAGCAAATTCATGAAGCCTGATGAGTATTTCGTAAAAACGTATGACAAGGTAAAAGGAAATACGTTAGTGCAGGATCAAATTGAAGACTACATGGAAAGGCGTAGGTCTAAGATCCTGGAAAAGATGAGAGGTAAGATTCTATTTGAAATGGGCAATGACGGTGAACCAACCTGGCGCAAGATCGAAGTACTTGAAGAACGCGCTACGATACAGTTCCACTTCATGCGGACGAAAGAAAATACAAACTACTACCCCACAATCTTCTATAAGGGGAAAAAGATAGACTTGCCAAACCCTTCGGCATACTTAATATGCAAGAATCCCGCATGGATGGTATTGAATGGAAAGCTATACGGTTTTGAAAAGCATGTTGACGGAAAGAAGTTAACCCCATTCTTTACCAAAAAATATGTAGTCATTCCAAAAAACGTGGAAGAGACCTACTATAACCGTTTTGTTGCCCCGTTGATTGCAACATTTGATGACGTAGATGCAAGTGGTTTTGAAATCAACAAAAGCACGTATGATCCACATCCGGTATTGACTCTTTCGGAGTTGCACACCGCTCAGTCAGCGTCTGCGACGTCACTTTTCAATGATCACCCAGAGGTTGAAGATGCAAGAGATGAAGCAGGAAAGATTGTTTTTGATCTTTCCTTCCGTTACGGCAAACATCGGTTTCGCGGCGACAATATTGGCCCCGTGAGCGTATCGTTGGAGAAACAGGGTGAAGGATATGTTTTTCATCGTGTAACCAGGAAAACGAATGAGGAAAAGAATTTTCTACAGACGGTTCAAAAGCTAGGATTACCAATGAAGGGTTTTCGGGTAGCCATTTCTAAGTCTGAGGCATTTTCCTGGCTGAATGAAAACAGGGTTAATCTCCTCAATCTTGGTTTTGAAGTCAGCCAACCGGAGAGCCGGGACAAAAAATATTTTGTTGGCAAAGCGATAATAGAAGTTGAGGTAAAAGAAAATATTGACTGGTTCGATATACATGCTAAAATCCGGTTTGGGGAATTTGAGATTCCTTTTAAAGAACTTCGTAAGCTTATCCTTAGGAAAAAGGTGGAGTTCAAACTTCCAAATGGAGAAATTGCCATTATTCCAGAAGCTTGGCTAACAAAATACTCCGACCTGTTCGCACTCAGCGAGACGGATAGCGCAACCGAGAAATCAGTTTTGCGCAAACATCACCTTAATCTGGTTAAGGAATTGGAGGAAGGTAATCTCGCAAAGGTTCACCTGACTGAGAAGTTTCGTTCCTTAAATTCGTTCAGCGGGATCAAAAACTATCCAATACCCGAAGGCTTTAGGGGGGAACTACGCCCTTATCAGAAAGCCGGGTATAATTGGTTACGCTTCCTTAATGAATATAGACTTGGCGGTTGCCTTGCCGACGATATGGGGCTTGGAAAAACTGTGCAGGCGCTAACCCTTCTGCAATCGGAAAAGGAGATGGGATCCGGCCCCACCTTGCTCATAATGCCTACATCGATCATCTACAACTGGGAAATGGAAGCCAGTAAGTTCGCACCTGATCTTAGAACCCTAAACTATACGGGGACGCTGAGAAATAAGGATGTTAAGCGGTTCGAGAAATATGATCTAATACTTACTTCATACGGAATTACGCGGCTTGATGTAGAGTTGTTACGCCAATTCTATTTCAACTATATCATTTTAGACGAATCACAAGTAATTAAGAATCCAACGTCGAACATTGCAAAGGCAGTCCGCGAGCTTAAATCAAAACATAAGCTTGTCCTAACAGGAACACCGATAGAGAATACCACTATGGATTTGTGGTCGCAAATGTCTTTTATTAATCCGGGAATCTTAGGAACACAAACCTACTTTCGAAATGAGTTTCAAAACCCAATCGAGAAGAAGAATGATGAATCGCGTTCTAGAAAATTGCACGCAGTTATCAAACCTTTTATACTGAGGAGGCATAAGTCGCAAGTGGCCACAGAACTCCCGGAAAAGGTTGAGAATATTCAGTACTGCACAATGACCACTGAACAAGAAAAGCGTTACGAAGAAGTGAAAGCCCACTATCGCGAAAAGATCTTCAAGCTCATTGAACAGGAAGGGTTAGGAAACAGTCGGTTTATGATATTGGAAGGATTGACAAAACTGCGTCAGTTGGCAAATCATCCAAGAATGGTTGAACAAGGGTACAGTGGAGATTCTGGCAAAATGGACGACATAACGCACATGCTTGAAAATGCAATTGCCGAAGGGCATAAAGTGCTTGTATTCAGCCAGTATGTTAAACATCTTGGGCTGGTAAGACAGTACCTAAAGACGCATAAGATTGATTATACGTACCTGGATGGTTCCAGTACTGACAGGAGAGAACAGGTAGAAAGATTCAACAGGGAAACTAATTTGAAGGTATTTCTAATCTCCATTAAGGCAGGCGGTTTAGGGCTCAATTTGACGGAGGCGGATTACGTGTTTATATTAGATCCCTGGTGGAACCCCGCGGTTGAAGCGCAAGCTGTCGATCGGGCACATCGCATTGGACAGAAGAAAAAAGTATTTACCTATAAGTTCATAACCCGTAACACTGTAGAAGAAAAGATACTTACCCTTCAACAGCGAAAACTCAAACTCACCACAGAATTAATTACTAACGAGGAAAGTTTTATGAAACAACTGAGCAAAGACGACATCGAGCAAATGTTGGCTTAGAAATGCGTTTCATTTTCTAGAAGATTCCAGGACCTTTTCAAAGTTAATCTCATAAATATCATCTGAGCCATTAGAAGCACCGTTGTATGCACGCACTAATTCTTCAAATGTTACATCTTTCGCGTAAGAGGAAGGGAGATTGTGTCGCTTGCTGGTAAAATAGAGGGTCTTCAGATCGGCGGTAACGAAAGGGCAATAATCCAGTTTCGTTGAATTAATGAGCACTAAATTTTGAGCAGGTTGCCATTGGTTTTTTGCATCCTTGACGCTTAGGTACAGGTCCCCTCCGCCCATGTCATCCTTTCGGCCATAAGACGTAAAAATGATAAAGGTTTCATCAGGAGACACAAATGCATTGAACTCCCAAAAATCAGAGTTGATCGCAGAATCCAACGCTGCACTTTTTGTAAATGATCCATTTATCCAACGGCTGACATAAATATCCTCCTTGCCAGGTCCTTTATCATATTCAGCAGTGAAATACAAATTTCCATTTGCTGCGACTGACGGGTAAAATTCATTGGCTTTTGTGTTTATGTTTACGCCAAGGTTTTTCGGTTCAGACCAGTTTCCATTTATATTTTCCGTTACCCAAATATCATAATCTTTAGGCTCGTTTCCGGTTATCGGACGATTGGAGCTAAAGAACAATTTCTTCCCATCTGGACTAAAGGCTGGTTCAAGATCACCATAGTTTCCTGAAAAAGATGCAACAGTGGGGGCTGACCATTTGTTGTTTGACAATTTTTCACGATGAATAATCGTGGAGAATACATTTTGGTTCCCAAGCAGGGTATAGTACATATCTTGGCCATCCGGAGAAATTGCCATATCTCTTTCATTAAGATTTGTACTTATAACGCCTTCAAGAAACAGTGTGGGCAGGTCAGTTGTTGTTTTTGATTGCGCATTTATCTGCGAAAAAGTGACCGATAGAAAGAATGCAACGCAGGTCTTGAGCATTTGTGTAAAATTTTGTCGTCAATGTTATTAAGATTATATTGAATCCCCACACCCCTTTTGGGGTATTTTGAAGTGGGGGCACAATTACTTTAGGTCATTTAATGTTGCGGGAAGCGTGTAAATCATCAGGTTGATTATAGTGGATGTTAGCGCTCCCGGTCCTCAGCAGTTGCCAGGGTCAGCGCTTGCTTCTATATGTCTTTTTTTCCAGCGATTGTGGGACCAAAGCCACTCTGATGGCCTCTCCCGAACGATGCGTTCTATTTCCCTGACATATCGCAATAGAACATCATGATCATCCTTTGCATAGGGTGGCTTTGCCAATTCCACAATTGTGGTTTCATAATAACCTCGCTTAATTTTGCGCAATTTGTAATACATTACCGGGAATTGCGTAAGCTTAGCCAACTGGTTGGCACCATAAAAAAAGACAGTATCTTGATTCAAGAAAGTAACAGCGTATTTCTTGTCATGTTTCAGGCCCGGATATTGATCTCCAACCAAGGCAATATTTCGAACGATATTTTTTCTTTTTACAATCTCCCTCGCCACCTCATCACGTTTTATGGCGTAGGCACCAAATCGCGTTCGTGAGGCTAATGATAAACGGTTAAAGAAAGAACTGTTAACTGGTTGATAGACGAAATCCATTTGACCAGGCAAAGTGAAAGAGCCGGCGGCTAATAACCATTCCCAGTTGAATTGGTGCGAAGCTAAATTCAGCAATGATTGGCCTTCCAGAATGTACTTGGTGGATATTTCAGGATTCGTAAATACCATTCGCCTCCCTAGTTCTTGGGGACTTATAGTTAGAAGCTTAACCATCTCGACAGCGTAATCGCAGAGGTTTCGATAGAATTCTTTTTCAATAGCATGAAGTGCAGTTTCAGGCTTATCCGGAAATGAATTCTGCAGATTGTTCCAAACCAGATTCCTTCTGTAGCGAACGACGTAATAGCTTATGAGAAACAAAAAATCGGAAAAGCCGTAAAGCACCCAAAATGGTAGCCGTGATATCAGTTTGGCAACAATCATAAGTAAGAATGAAGGCTTCAAGTTAAGCAAGTATTATTATTTTTGGGTATGTCGAGGTGGGATGACTGTTTAGTTTTGGTACTATTGTATGGCCATTGCAAATGATTGGGTATTACCAGTGGCTTCTGGTATAATGATCCATTGTCCATTTAATTGAATATCATTTAACCACAAAGCAAGAATGAAGGACAAAGTCGTGATCATTACAGGTGGATCATCAGGAATTGGAAAAGCCTTGGCTGCAGTGTTTGGTGCACATGGATCAAAAATTCTAATTACTGGTAGAAACCAGCAGGAGCTCGATAAAACCGTTGATGAATTGTCGGCAATGGGTATATCCATCCTTGCTTTTAGAGCTGATGTCAGGATTGAAGAGGATAATAAAAGAATGGCTGACGAAGCAATCAATAGATTCGGGACCATCGATGTATTAATCAATAATGCTGGGATTAGCATGCGCGCACTTTTCGAGGAGACGGATGTTGACGTAATCAAAGAAATTATGAGCACCAATTTTTTTGGTGCTGTATATGCTACAAAGTATTGTTTGCCTGAAATTATCAGGAATAAAGGCTCGGTAATTGGCATTTCATCCATTGCTGGTATCAGGGGATTACCGGGAAGGACCGGTTACTCGGCATCTAAATTTGCACTAAATGGGTTTCTTGAGGCACTGCGCCTGGAACTTTCACCGAAGGGGACGCATGTGTTAACGGCATGTCCGGGATTCACATCAACCAGTATCAGAACAAGGGCATTAACCAAAGATGGTAGCGCCCAGGGTGAATCTCCTCGTCAGGAAAATGGTATGATGACTGCTGAAGAATGTGCAGCATATATATATGCTGCTACAGTGAAACGCAGACGCGTGTTGATTTTAACAGCCCTGGGCAAGCTCGCCGTATTCATGAACAAATGGTTTCCAGGGTTGGCCGACAAGCTCGTGTTTAATATCATGGCCAAAGAGCCTAATTCTCCTTTCTGAGACTAAGTTTTGCTCAAGAAAACCATTTTTGTGGTAACGGACGCATACTGCTTCGCTTTTGCATTCAGGATTGCAATGACGCGCCGGTAGTATTGGCTTAGACGATTTTACTTTTGATATAGAACCTTGAATCACTTTCGCGTATAAGCGCGTACATGCCGTCCTTAAGCTCTTCAGGTATAGTACTGGCACTAAATTTTGGGTCGCCCCCGAAACAGGAAGACACGATTCCTAATAGCACGATAATAATGCAATACTTGCACATGTTTTTTCTTCTTTAACACAATTTGTTCAGCTTGCTTCGCAACAAGGTGGCTTTTTACCATACGTATTGCCAACAACCCGAGCCAGCATTAGCAAGCCGCACAAGGTCTTCATATCGCGTGTATCAGTTTAGGTAGGGAAATTATAAAAATGTTATCAATTTAATCCATACTTGCTGGCTCACTTCAGTTACCAGTCTTATACTTGTTTATTATTTACAGCTTTGGCTAAATCAAAAACTTCCTTTTTCTGCCAATCATGTGGCTATGAGTCGGCCAAATGGCTGGGTAAGTGCCCCTCCTGTGGATCATGGAATACGTTTGCCGAAGAAGTAATTGTTAAGGAAGAAGGACAAAAAATTGAATGGCGCCAGGAATCGACACGCTCAAAGCCGGTTAAGGCAAAAACGCTCGATGATATAGAATTTGCCCAGGAGATTAGAATCAATTCGATTGATCAGGAGCTAAACCGAGTTCTTGGGGGAGGAATGGTGCCGGGATCATTGGTATTAATTGGCGGGGAGCCAGGCATTGGAAAATCGACACTAATGTTACAAGTGGGGCTACTGCTTAAGACGCAGCGGGTACTTTACGTTTCAGGAGAGGAGAGTGAGCAGCAAATTAAAATGCGTGCCGAGCGATTGAAGAGCTCCTCAAAGAATTTTTTCATACTCACCGAGACAAACACGAAAAATATTTTTCTAGCCATCGAATCTGTACAACCTAACGTAGTTATTATTGATTCTATCCAAACCATGCACTCAATTCAACTTGAATCAGCTGCTGGGAGTATCGGTCAAGTGCGTCAGTGTGCTGGCGAAATGATGAAGTTTGCAAAGGAAACAGATACGCCTGTTTTTCTGATTGGGCACATAACAAAGGACGGCTTGCTCGCCGGGCCGAAGGTCCTGGAGCATATGGTGGATACGGTGCTTCAGTTTGAAGGGGACCGGCATTTGGCCTATCGTATTCTGCGCACTACAAAGAATCGGTTTGGATCAACTTCGGAGATCGGAATTTATGAAATGCTGGGTACCGGGTTGCGCGAAGTCTCTAATCCATCCGAAATATTAATCTCTCAGAAGGATGGACCATTGAGTGGTGTTACCATCGGGGCTACAATAGAGGGGAATAGACCGTTGTTGATTGAAATACAATCGCTTGTCAGCCCGGCCTCCTATGGTACACCACAGCGAACACCGACGGGCTTTGATCAAAAAAGACTGAACATGCTTCTGGCTGTTCTCGAAAAGCGATGCGGTTTTAGGATGGGGACACAAGATGTATTCCTCAATATGGCTGGCGGTATTAAGGTGGAGGATCCAGCCATAGATCTTGCAGTATGCATTTCCATTATTTCTTCCATGGAGGAGATTGCTGTTTCTGACAAGATTTGTTTTGCCGCAGAGGTTGGATTGGGAGGTGAGTTGAGGGCCGTAAATAAGATTAACCAGCGAATTTCCGAGGCAGAAAAACTTGGATTTCAGGAGATCTATATTTCGAAATATAATCACAAAGGCGTTGAGGTAAAGAAGGCTGAGATTTCTATAAAATCATTCGGCAAGCTAACCGAAGTTTTTGAGGATTTGTTTGGATGACCTATTTCAAGGTTCATTAATTTTTGATGAGGTGAGTAATTCTTAACCTATATGGAAAGCTTTTTTACCGATACCCTTGGCGTGCCCAATAGTATCTTCAGCTATTTGTTACTCCCGGCACTGATCTTTATAGCACGGATTGGCGATGTATCAATCAATACTATTCGGATAATATATGTCCTTGGTGGCAGGAAATGGACTGCTACGGTGCTTGGTTTTTTTGAATCTTTTATCTGGCTCATGGCCATTAGGCAAATTTTTGAGCATCTGGATAACTGGGTTTGCTACGTTGCTTATCCGGGTGGATTTGCTTTCGGAATCTTTGTTGGGATGATCATAGAAGAACGCATTGCCTATGGCAAAGTGATTGTTCGGATTATTACAAGCAAACAAGTCACGGTCCTTATAGACTATCTGAATAAAGAACGGCACAGGTATACGCACGTTAAGGCAGAAGGCCCAAATGGACACGAAAATTTGGTGTTTACCGTTTTAGCGCGCGATAGGCTCGAAGAACTATTGTATCAATTGAAAGATATTTTGCCAACCGCTTTTTATACGGTAGAAAAAGTAAACCGTGCGGCGGAGGTTGGGATGTTAGCCGAGGAAACATCTCGGTGGAGCATTACGTCGTGGTTAAAAGATGTTATACGACATTGACATATTGAGCATGTTTATGGCAGATATTTAGAACTCTGGCAACCCAACGTGGTATGAAAGGAATAATATGGGGGTTTCTCCTTTTTCTCGTTTCAGGATTCGGTTTGTTCAAAACAGGCCTGCGGCTTGAATACACTTTTCAGTTAGGTGACGAATACAGAATTATGCAAAACACCAATCAGACGATCAAACAATTCATCATGGGGATGGAGCAACTTGGTGAGAACGTTTATGCGGGTGAAATAAGGATGAGGGTGATTGAACTTACAAAAACTGGTGCGCGGCTGGAAGCTCAATTTATAAAACTTAAAAATGCCTCAAAATCCTTTATGGGAGATTTGACAATGGATAGCGAAGGGACAGATGAAACAGTGCAAAATAGGGTTTTCAAGGCGATCTTGAGGAAATCGTTTTTCATTGTATTGAACAAATCAGGAAAGGTTGAGTACGTTGAGGGGGAGGAAAATTTGTGGTCCGGTGTTTCTGCGTTTGACCTTGACAACGGCACTGATGTGCCCCTGAAAATGATGCTCAATCAAATGCTAAGCAAAAGTGCTTTGAAAAGCAACGTTGAACAGGCCATGGTGTATTATACTGACAGGTATGTAAAACCAGGGGACAGCTGGACTTCTAAAAATGAATTTCCAATGGATTTCCCTATTCAGGTTTACAATTCGTGGAGCCTAACTAAAGTAACAGATGCCAAAGCAAGTGTAAGCGCAAATGGAATTTACGCAACCACCGATCGGGAAAAAGTATTAACGCTTCCGAATGGCATGAAAGCTAAAGTTGATCTTAATGGAACGCAATCAATGGAAGCAAGCGTAAGTACCAAAACAGGCTGGCCAACTGCATTGAGTATTTTTTCCAAACTTAAGGGCAAGATGGTACTATTGGCTGGAGGACTGTTACCAATGGATATGGATATCCCCATGGAAATCTTAACGGAAACACAGTATACAATCGTCAAGATGTAATCAATCTGGTTTGATGTATTTTTCGGGAGGAGTCAGGCACGGTAATCAGCCCTCTTCACGCATCATTTCCAGGATGTCATCCACATACTCTCGTGAGTTGGCAAGCCTTGGCACTTTGTTTTGCCCGCCAAGCTTTCCCCTTCGTTTCATCCAATTATAAAACGTTCCTACCGAAGCGCTATGAACCTTTGGCGCTACAAGGGCCAGGTTATGCGTGCGTTTGGCATCATAGTCAGAATTTATGGCGCGAAGGGTTTCGTCCAGTATTCGGGAGAACTCGGCAAGATTCAGGGGAGCTACTTTAAATTCTATGATCCATTCATGGCCGGCCTTCTTGCCTTCTTCCAAATATATCGGAGCTGCTGTGAAATTATCTATCACGGCGCCGGTGAATTCGCAGGCCTTTGTTACCGCAGCTTCTGCGTTTTCAACAATCACTTCTTCGCCAAAAGCATTCATGAAGTGCTTTGTTCTTCCTGATATCTTTATTCGGTAAGGATACCTAGATGTAAATTTAATGGTGTCGCCTATATTATAACGCCATAAGCCTGAGTTGGTAGTAATGACCATGGCATAATTTTTATCCAACTCAACATCACTTAATTTTATCGCCTTAGGGTTATCAGATTCGATTTCTTCCGGTGTAATAAATTCGTAAAAAATTCCATAATCAAGCATCAGTAACATCTCTTCTGAATTTTTCTGATCCTGGATTCCGAAAAAGCCTTCACTCGCATTGTATGTTTCCCAATATTGCATTTTATCAGAAGGGATGAGTGATCGAAAAAGCGAGCGGTAGGGAGCAAAAGCAACGGCACCATGAAAAAAGACTTCCAGGTTAGGCCATACTTCCAATATATTATTTTTCTTTTCGAGTGCTACAATTTTTTGAATGAGTAAAATGGTCCAGGTAGGAACTCCGGCAATATTGGTTACATTTTCTTTTGCAGTTTCGCGGGCCAGTTTTTCTATTTTCTCTTCCCAGTTGTCCATCAAGGCAGTTTCAAGGCTTGGTGTACGAATAAACTGAGCCCAGGGAGGCAGGTTCTGCATAATCACGGCGGAAACGTCACCATAAAAAGAGGATGCTGTGGGATCCAATTCATTGATTTGATGACTGCCACCTACGGCTAACCCTTTTCCATCAAATAGTTTTGTATCTGGGTGGTTGTTGACATAGATAGAAAGTAAATCCTTGCCTCCTTTGAGATGGCAGTCTTCCAATGCTTCCTGGGAAACCGGAATAAACTTACTTCTCGCATTTGTAGTTCCCGATGATTTTGAAAACCATTTAATTTCCGTGGGCCACAGAATATTCTGTTCCCCCCTCATCATCCGTTCTATATACGGAAATATCTTTTCATAGGGCTGGATCGGGACACGATCGCGGAATTCCTCATATGTCTGCAGGCTGGCAAAATTGTAACGGGTGCCAAATTCCGTAGACTTTGCTGTCTGTATTAACTTTTTGAACAACTCTTCCTGCACTTCATGCGGATACTTAATGAAAAGCTCAATCTGATGAATGCGCTTTTGCATAACCCAGGTCAAAATAGAGTTGAGAAGCCCCATGTTTCTTTACGTGAATTTCAAAAGTAACAAACTTGTGCTGATTGTTTCCGGGAAGAGGGATTCGTTTGATAATAATTCATAAGGATTCGGACGGGTCTGGCCAGTTATCGTTATTCTTCATGGTAACCTTAGATCTTCGCAATTCGAAATTCTGGCCCAGGTAGACTTTTCTTACCTGCGGGTCGCTGGCTAATTCCTCAGCAGTACCGTCTTTAAATAGTTTTCCGTCCACCATCAAATAGGCACGGTCTGTAATGGAAAGCGTCTCGTCCACATTATGATCCGTAATAAGAATTCCAATGTTTTTGTTTTTCAACCGCGCAACAATAGATTGTATTTCTTCAACAGCTATGGGGTCAACGCCAGCAAAAGGTTCATCGAGGAGAACAAATTTGGGATCTACAGCAAGAGCCCTGGCGATTTCAGTCCTGCGGCGTTCCCCACCTGAAAGTGACATTCCAAGATTTTTCCTTACTGTATTGAGGCCGAATTCATCGATTAAATGATCAACTTTTTCTTTTCGTTGCTGCTTGGACAAATCGCGCATTTCCAAGACGGAGAGAATATTTTCTTCAACAGTCAGTTTGCGAAATACGGAGGCCTCTTGTGCCAGATAACCAATCCCTTTTCTTGCACGTTGGTACATGGGCAACGGGGTTATCTCTTCATCGTCCAAATAAATACTGCCTTCGTTTGGTTTGATAAGGCCCACCATCATGTAGAATGAAGTTGTTTTACCTGCACCATTCGGGCCTAACAGACCTACAATTTCTCCCTGCTTAACGTGTACAGAAACATTGTTTACAACCGTGCGGGTTTTATATTTTTTAACAAGGCCTTCAGCGCGTAAAACCATTTTTAGAAAAATTTAATGTCTTTGATTCGCAGTTGGATGGAAGTTGTGCCATTATATGTGTTTTCCTCAATGGAAAAGGCCATCTTGCATGGATCTCCTGTTGAAAGCCGGTCATAGTGTTCATTCATGTCAAATCCAACGGCTTGAAACACATTTTCATTGCCTTTCTGGGCTGCTAAAAAGCGAACATGACGATCTTTGAAACTCGAAAGGGAATTGAACACATATATATCGGTTGCTTCAAACAAGGGGGTTTTATTTTCTGGTCCAAAGGGGGCCATTTGCTTGAGCACTGCTAAAAATTTTGAAGTAATCATATCGAAATGAATAGGCATGTCCATTTCCAGTACGGGTGTAAGCATCTCTTCAGTTATAGAAGAAGAGACTACTTGTTCAAACTTGTGTTGGAATAATTCAAGGTTACTAATATCCAGCGTAAGTCCGGCAGCGTACTTATGTCCCCCGAACTTTTCCAATAAGTCGCTGCATTCCAGAATTGCACTGTACAGATCAAAGCCATTGACACTGCGGGCAGAGCCGGTTATTTTATTGTTAGATTCCGTTAGGATTACAGTAGGCCTATAGTATTTTTCCACACATCTTGCAGCAACTATGCCAATTACGCCTTTGTGCCAGGTATTTTTAAAGAGTACAGTTGATTTCGCGTTTCGTAGCGACTCACTTCCTTCAATCATGGCAATTGCTTCTTCCGTGATGTTGGAATCAAATTGTTTGCGCGCTTCGTTTTTGAGATCTATTTTCTCTGCCAGCGCAATGGCACCTTCTTCTGTTTCTGCAACCAAAAGATCTACAGCAGCCCTTCCGTGCGCAACGCGGCCGGCGGCGTTAATGCGTGGGCCCAGCGTAAACACGATTCCGGAAACATCCAGGTCATTTCTTAGGTTTGCTATATCCTTAAGTGCCTTAAGCCCGGGCATGGGATTTTCGTTAAGCTTCTGTAATCCGAAATAGGTGAGAATTCTATTTTCTCCGGTAATAGGAACAATGTCGGAAGCAATGCTTACCGCAACCAAATCCAAAAATTCATACACTTCTAATTCATTTCGGAATTTTCGTGCATATGCCTGCATTAATTTAAAACCCAGTCCGCAACCACTCAATTCTTTATATGGATATTGACAATCGTATTGTTTGGGATCCAGCACAGCGACTGCTTCTGGAACTGAATCGTCAGGTAAATGATGATCACAAATGATAAATTCTGTTCCCTTACGTTTGGCAATGTCAATTAGTTCGGATGACTTTATGCCGCAATCCAGTGCAATCACAAGTGTATATCCATTTTCCTGAGCCCATTCGATGCCGGCCAGTGAAATACCATACCCCTCCAAATTTCTGTCAGGAATATAGACCTCGCAATGCTGATAAAACTTTCTAAGATAACTGTAAACAAGCGCGACAGAAGTAGTGCCATCAACATCATAATCACCGTAAATAAGAATCTTTTCTTCTGTATCGATTGCGGTTTTTAAACGGGAAACGGCTTCTTCCATACCCTTCATCAGGAAAGGGTCATGGAGTTCTTCTAACGATGGACGGAAAAACCTCCTGGCACTTTCATAATCAGAAATTCCGCGCTGGAGAAGTATGGCAGACAGACAGTAGTTGATATTAATGGCTTTTGATAGCAGCTCAATCTGCTCGTGCGCAGGAATACCCTTTAGCTGCCATCTTTTCTCCATGAATTAATTTGCTTCGATTATCAAATCTCCCTTTTCACCAGCAATTCCATTGTTGTTGTACGCTCCCGGCTCTCCGTCTTTCCCATTTTTCTTTGAGGGACCCAATCCAGCTCCGCCATGATAACCTCCTTTTCCGGATGGGCCCTGACCACCCCCAGCTGTTTTTATGAATAATTTTTTTTCACCAATAAGATCTCTTATCGCCTGGGGCACCGGGACCGTAATGGTTAATACGCCACCATTTCCGCCATTTCCACCCTGACCGGCAGCACCACCATTTCCACCATCACCACCAAAGCAATGTAGTGTACCGGGACTACCACCACCACCGTTACCACCGTTACCACCCTGTCCCCCTCGTCCACCACTAAGGTCAACGGTTAACTGGCCAGCGATAGTAACTTTTTCAAGATACATAAATAGATTAAGGCCCTTTGTTCCGTCAAGACCGCGTGTACCGTCTTTTCCAGCAGAACCATTGATGCAAGGGCCAATTGGAGTTATTCCGGGTATTCCATTTCTACCGGGTTTTCCATCAATACCGCTGCCATCGATTGTACAATGACTACCAAACCTGGCTACTTTGACCCTAAGGAAGTTTTCTGTTTTCAGTTTATTCAAAACCAGCGTTGAAGAGTCCATCATGATAAGCGTATCGGCGACTAAAATATCCGATTCGGCCAGCATAAAAACTTCATTTGGCTTAATAACCAATTTGGCGACCCTTACTTGAGCAGGCAACGAGCCAGCAAATAGGAGCAAAAACAACAACAAGTATTGACGCATGATTCAAAAATAATTTTCTGTCCTTCTTAAGAAAACGCTGTGAATTTGACTACCTCCTATAAACGAAGAAAGCAATGCAAAATGCACTGCTTTCCGCCGCTATATTTTTTCTTATATTATTTTGCGCTTCCTGCCGGCTTTTCGGAAACGACACCCTCCAACACATCTTTAATTTCCACTCTCTGGCCATCTCTGTAAGGAACAATCCAGGCGTCTTTTACACCCATTTCACGCATATACTTTTTGAAAGTGTCAGCCTCCCAGTAATCACGAAATATCCCGATTGTGAGTCTTTGTGGTTCACCATCTTTGGCTTCCCCGCCAAAATTCGGATTATTCTCGAAATATTTAGCCAGATTCTTATTTTTAAAAGCGCCAATTTGAACTTTAAAGACCACGCCTTTTGAAAAATCCATAGCGTTTGTAACAGGGTTTTCTTTCAGTTCAGCTAACTCAGCCCGGGCTGAAGTAAGTTGTCCTCTCATTTGAGAGAGTTGATCTTCAAGCTGTGCTATTCTTGCATCCCTATCGCTGATGGTTAGCTGCATCTGAGAGACCTTTTGGTTGAGGGATGCAACAGTATTGTCGGCCACTTGCTTGTCTTCTGTTAGTTGCTTCAGGTTTTGTGGTGCTTTTTTAAATTCCTTGGCCTTCTTTTTCCACTCTTTCTTTTCCTTTTTCGAAAGCTGTGCAAAGCTCTGCGTCGAACCAGCTATCAACGCGAGGCAGAAGAATAATACGATTCCTTTTTTCATTCTCGGATTGGTTAAATCACTTTAAAGGTACAAATATTTTATTAATATGCTCATCTAGTCAAGGCTGCCAACCATTTTCTCTGGTCTTACCCATTCATCAAATTGTTCAGAGGTTAGGAGGCTTAATGCAACAGCAGCTTCACGCAAAGTAATATTTTCTTTGTGGGCTTTCTTGGCAATCTTAGCCGCATTCTCGTAGCCGATGTGAGTGTTCAGGGCCGTAACCAGCATCAGGGAATTCTCAAGGTGTTTATTAATAACTGCAAGATTAGGCTCGATACCCACGGCACATTTATCATTGAAAGAGACACACGCATCGCCCAGCAACCTTGCAGATTGTAAAACGTTGGCAGCTATCAAAGGCTTGAAAACATTTAATTCAAATTGGCCGGTGGCTCCGCCAATGGAAACGGATATGTCATTTCCAATAACCTGGGCGCATACCATGGTTAGCGCCTCGGGTTGTGTGGGATTCACCTTTCCGGGCATTATTGAAGACCCAGGTTCGTTATCCGGAATAATAATCTCGCCAATCCCACAGCGCGGCCCCGAACTCAGCATCCTGACATCATTTGCAATTTTCATCAAGGATACAGCCGATCTTTTTAAAGCCCCCGACAACTCAACCATTGCATCATGCGCAGCCAAAGCCTCAAATTTATTTGGCGCCGTTATAAATGGATAGCCTGTTAGCTCGGCGATCTTCTTTGCTACCAATACATCATAACCCTTTGGTGTGTTCAGACCAGTGCCAACAGCAGTACCTCCAAGAGCGAGTTCACGGACGACTTCTAATGCGTTTTTTATGGCACGCATACTATTATCTATTTGTTGAACATATCCGGAAAACTCCTGACCAAGCGTTAAGGGTGTTGCGTCCATGAAATGTGTTCGCCCGGTTTTTACAATGTCTTTGAATGATATCGTTTTCTTTGCCAGCGTATCACGAAGTGCCATCATACCTGGCAAGGTAATCTCCATAACTTGTTTGTAGGCTGCGATATGCATTGCCGTCGGAAAAGTGTCGTTAGATGATTGTGACTTATTGACGTCATCATTGGGATGGAGCACCTTTGTTTCGTCGCTAAGTTTTCCGCCACTCAGAACGTGTGCTCTGTACGCAACAACTTCATTAACATTCATGTTGCTTTGTGTTCCTGAACCGGTTTGCCAGATTACCAGCGGAAATTCGCCGTCAAGTTTTCCCGAGAGAATTTCGTCGCAAGTTTTTCCGATCATATCCCTTTTCTCGGCACTTAAAACTCCAAGCTCAAAGTTTGCGAGTGCTGCCGCTTTTTTGAGATGCGCAAATGCGTAGATAATTTCCTTGGGCATACTGGCCTCGGGTCCAATCTTAAAGTTATTACGGGATCTTTCGGTCTGAGCACCCCAGTATTTATCTGCTGGTACCTGTACTTCTCCCATTGTATCTTTCTCAACGCGGTAATTCATGACATTATTGGGTTTGAGACAAAAATAGGAAAATGGGAGAAAATTCAATCTGAAAGATGCAAGCATCCACAGAAAATGGAACACAACGCAGCAAGGTACATGCAGGTAGCATTGGTACAGCCCACCAGGAGAGTCGCCGGCTTTGTGCCCGCCTGGATGAATTGTATCTTTGTGGTTACATATGAACCGGTTAGCGTCCCCAGGAAAGGCAAAAGAAAAGCTGTATTTTATTGCAATTGTGCCACCAACACCTATTTATGAAGAAGCGCTTCAACAAAAAGAATACTTCAAGGACAACTATAACAGTAAAGCTTCTTTAAATTCTCCACCGCACATTACCTTACACATGCCTTTTCGATGGAAGGAAAATGAAGAAGCGAAGCTTTTTGAACTATTGGCGCAGTTCACCAGGGATATTCAGCCTGTAGCAATTAAACTAGATAATTTCTCCTCGTTTCCCCCGCGCGTAATCTTTATCAACGTAGAGATGAGTCCTGAACTTGAAACCCTTCAAAGGGATCTGCAGCGTTATTGCAGGCGTGTCTTGAACCTGTTTAATGCTAACTACAGGGCGCTTCCCTTTAAGCCACATTTAACCGTAGCATTTCGAGACCTCAAAAAACCCAACTTCCTAAGGGCTTGGGATGAATTTAGAACGAAAGATTTTCATGCAGAGTTTATCGCCGATAAGGTTACGCTGCTGAAGCACAGCGGAAGGGTTTGGAAAGTACATCAGGAATTTACATTACGGTGAAAGTAAAAAGGCTGTGCAGATGAAGCCCATTTTGTAATTCCTAGCCTGGATGTCACAATGGCCAGGTCAAACTAAAACAGTACCTGCTCAATTTGGAGAATGCCGGATTCCTCCTGTATGGATTGCCAGTAAGGTTGATCCCTTCTTAAAGAATCCTTTTTTGACTAAGTCAAAAACTCCGAAGATCATCTTGCCAGTATAAATATATTCCAGCGGAATATGGTGCTTTCTTTCAAAACCCTCTATAAATGCGAGCAATGCAGCCGTTGATTTTGCATATCCGCCAAAATGATAGTCTATGTTGATCTCCCAGTTTAAATAACTGCCTCCTAATCTTCTTACTTCGTCACTCAAATATTCTCCGTTCTTTAAGGATGAAAAACCAAAAACTTTTCTTTCACCACATTGTCCTTTAATCAAACCAGCAAGCGTTCCTCCGGTTCCGACCGGGCAACACAAATAATCGAAATTGAAATCTAAACTTTTGGCAAATTCTTCGACACCAGCCACTGCCAATTCATTGCTTCCTCCTTCGGGAATAAGGTAAAAATCGCCAAACTGGTCGTGCAGTTCATTAATGAATTGCGGTTTCGACTTCTGGCGATATGTTTCGCGCGAAATGAAGTGCAATTTCATGCCATGGTCTCTGGCGAAAAGCAATGTTGAATTTAGGGGTAATACCTCTTCCCCTCTGATTATTCCAATACTGTCAAATCCCAATTCACATGCGGCTGCCGCAGTTGCATACACATGATTCGAATATGCACCACCAAAGGTTAGCAGGGCCCTGGAACGTTGCTTTTGCGCATCGATAAGGTTGTTTTTTAGCTTCCACCATTTATTCCCGGATACAAAGGGATGATTTAAGTCTTCCCGCTTTACGAAAAGACGAATTTCGGAATTAGTAAGAACGCTATCATGGACTTGCTGGATAGGCGTTTTGTTGTATGAGAGCAATTGTTTTAAACTTAAGTTTTAAAAGTATCGCAAAAATATGTGCTTTAAAAATTGCAGTAGCCCAACTGTAGCCCTAATATTGTTAGTTGTGACTAACTAACAATATTAGTTGAAGGGAATGGAACGGGAAAATTACTTCAGTGGAAGGGGAGCACAAATCAAATCAGAAAATCGATTTTTGAAATCGCGGTATGTGACCAATCACATTGAAGGGTTAGATGAACCTTTATTTTCATCACCATCAACCCAAATCTTCTATGAGGCTCCAAAAAAGATCGTAAATAAAGTTACAAGTCCTGATCTGGGCATGATGTATTCTGTCAATCCTTACCAAGGTTGCGAGCATGGATGCATTTATTGCTACGCACGTAATACACATGAATATTGGGGGTTTAATGCTGGCTTGGATTTTGAATCAAAAATTGTTGTCAAGCGCAACGCAGCATCCTTATTGACAAAATTTATTCTTAGGCCAGGCTGGAGTCCTGTACCCATAAGCCTAAGTGGCAATACGGATTGTTACCAACCACTTGAGCGGAAGTTAGAAATTACACGTGGCCTGCTTAACGTATTCGCTACCTATCGGCATCCTGTCGGACTGATTACGAAGAATAGCCTTATCCAGCGCGATATTGACCTATTAGCGGATCTGGCAAAAGACAACCTTGTCCATGTTTATCTCTCCATAACCTCACTGAATGAGGACCTGCGAAGCATAATGGAACCTCGAACGGTGAGTACAGAAAAAAGGTTACGCACAGTTGAGGTTTTGGCCAAAGCCGGTATTCCCGTCGGAATAATGAATGCTCCTATTATTCCTGGATTGAATCATCACGAGATTCCCGAAATTTTGAGGCTTGCCGCAGACCGGGGTGCACAAACGGCGGGGATGACAATAGTCAGGTTGAATGGTTCTGTGGGAAATATTTTTGAGGATTGGCTTCGGAAAAATTTTCCAGATCGGTTTGATAAGGTATGGAATCAGATCTGTTCTATGCATGGCGGGCATGTTAATGATTCAAAGTTTGGAAGACGTATGACAGGTGAAGGAAATTTTGCAGAAGCCATCCATCAGCTATACCGTGCATCCAGGAAGAAATACTTCAAGGACAGAACTATGCCGGCCTATGATCTTACCAAGTTCAGGCATGGCGGTAACCTGAGTTTATTCTAGAAAGACAGTAATTTATCCTGCGAAGTTTTTAAAGAAGGCAACAATAGTTTCAATGCCAAGTGTGAAATTCTTCACACCGTAATGTTCGTTAGGTGAATGGATGGCATCGCTATCAAACCCAAAACCCATAAGGACAGTATCAAGGCCGAGCTCTTTCTTAAACAAGGCAACAATTGGAATACTTCCACCATCGCGTGTCGGAATTGGAGCTTTGCCAAAGACCTCTACGAATGCTTTGGCGGCGGCTTTATAAGATACCGAATTGGTCGGTGTAACAGCGGGTTCACCGCCATGATGCGTGGTAACTTTTACCTTGACATATTTTGGTGTGATCGACTCAAAATGTTTAATGAACAATTCTGTAATTTCAGTGCTTATCTGATCAGGAACAAGGCGCATGGAGATTTTCGCGGAGGCCTTAGCGGGCAGGACCGTCTTCGCGCCTTCCCCCGTATACCCACCCCAAATTCCATTCACATCAAGTGCTGGTCTTATGCCCGTTCGTTCCAACGTTGTATAACCTTTTTCACCTTTGACGTCTTCAATACCAAGTTCAGCCTTGTATTTTTTCAAATCAAATGGTGCCTTATTGATTGCAGCGCGCTCATCACTACTCAACGCTGCGACCCTGTCGTAAAATCCAGGAATGGTTATCCTCCCATCTTCGTCCTGTAGGGAAGCAATCATTGCACAGAGTATATTAATAGGGTTAGCAACGGCGCCACCATAAACACCGGAGTGCAAATCGCGATTTGGACCTGTAACCTCGACCTCCAAATAACTCAATCCCCTCAAGCCAGTAGTAATTGACGGATTATCAAGAGAAATAAGCGCGGTATCTGAAATAAGAATAATGTCTGCTTTTAGTTTGGCTTTATTTTCTTTTACAAAAATACCCAGGTTATCAGACCCAACTTCCTCTTCACCTTCCACCATAAACTTTACGTTGCAGTGAAGTAATCCCAGCTTCATCATTGCCTCAAAGGCCTTTATGTGCATATAGACTTGCCCTTTATCGTCACAGGCCCCTCTTGCATAAATCTTATCATCTTTAATTACCGGCTCAAATGGCGGTGAGTTCCAAAGTGCTAGGGGATCGGGTGGTTGGACATCATAATGACCATATACTAAAACCGTGGGCAACGAAGGGTTTATTGTTTTCTCTGCGAAAACGATGGGATGTCCCAACGTTTCGCACAGTTCAACTTTGTCTGCGCCAGCTTCCTTTAGTTTTGTCACAAGAAATTCTGCTGCCTTCCGCACATCCTGCTTGTTACGACTGTCAGCGCTAACTGAAGGGATGCGCAGCCATTCCATTAGTTCGGCCAGAAAACGATCTTTGTTTGAAGCAATATATTCTTTAACCATCATGGGTGAATTTAGTGTTCGCAAATTATGATTTGCGGCATAAGCCACCAAGAGTCCGGAATAAATACTTGAAAATGAATTTACAAAATCGGGTGATTGCGAAGGTGTTCGATGTGTTTTCTGTAAATGAAAGGAGATGCAGGAGCTTAACTGCTTAGTTTTTCCATTCCAGTGTATTTATTATGTGCATAATATCTTTCTTCATATACTCAATAGCAGGAGCAAGTGAATCATTGGCCACCTTGGTATTGAAATACAGAGCACCACGCATAAAATTCTTTGAGGAGTCGGTAATGGTGAACTGGAACTGGCTTGGCACTTCACCTTCTATCTCTGCAATTACCGCCGTCTTCCCGCTTGGTGTTTTTGTAACGACTTCGCTTATTGCATACGCTTTAATCTGATGCTTTGCAGTTAATGTATAGGAATCATCCAGGAATTCTCTAAGCAATTTCTGGCTGTGAACTGATTTATAGGTGATGTGTACATTTGCTTTAATGTCGGGATAATAAATTTCAATCCAAAAATTTCCGCGGATTTTTGAAGTGTCTGCCAGCAACAAAGCGTGCTTGGAGTATTCGAACAGATAAGGCAAAGAGTCCGGAAGGGCTACGTAGGCGTGCTCAGGCAGAATAAGCCGATTATAACCCAAAGGCTTTGGTAAATACTCCTGCTGACAGGCCCCAAAAAATAAATATAGTATCAGCACGACCAGCCGGAAGTAACTGGGCTGCATTACATTACGGAGCCTGCTCATGAACTATCACCCTCACTCTTTTGATTCTGTTACCATCTACCGATTCAATAACAAATGTAAACTGCTCATAATTGATTTGGTCACCGGCCTTCGGAAATTCACGCTTCAATTCAATGATTAGTCCACCTAAAGATTCACTTTTGCCTTTGACTTCACGGAAAGTTTCTGGTTCTATGTCAAGTGTTTTGCAGAAATCACGAAGTATTGTTTTTCCATCAAATAGAAAGGTTTTGCTGTCTATTTTCTTGAAGTGGTGCTCAACTTCGTCAAATTCATCATTGATTTCACCAATTATTTCTTCGATTAGATCCTCTAAGGTTACCAGGCCCGTTGTACCACCATACTCGCCTGTAATGATTGCCATATGCACGCGCTTTTCCTGAAAATCTTTTAATAATAAATCAATCTTTTTCGTCTCGGAGACAAAGAACCCAGGCCTTAGGAGCGATTGCCATGTGAATCCTGTCTGAATTTCCAGGAAGGGAAGAAGGTCTTTTATGTACAAGACACCTATAATTGAATCCAGTGTGTTTTCGTAAACTGGAATTCTTGAGAAACCGGATTTGTTAACAAAATCCATGAGTTCATCATAGGTTGAATTGGCATTGATCGCAGAGATTTCAGCGCGGTTCCGCATCACCTGCCTTACGGTCAATTTTCCAAAATTGGCAATGCCCTTAAGGATATCCTGCTCACCTTCGGAAGTTCCCGCTGTATTTGCTACTGTCTCTTTTGCCTGGTCAAGCACATCGGCCGATGGTATTTTCTCTGTCAAATTCCTGGGCCATAAGGTCTTAAACTTTGAAATTAAGACTGAAACCGGTATCCAGATTGGCATCAATAATTTCCACACCTGAGCGGAAACCAGGGCAAACTGTATGTTTTTCTGCCTGCCATATAATTTTGGGAAAAGATCTCCAGTCAGCACAATGGCGAGTGTAATCAAAACAATTATGATCCTTAACGGCCATTCGGTTTCTCGACCAGCCCATTGAAGAATTGAGATGGTTACAATGGCTAATTTTGCCAGGATGTTCGTAGCAAGGAGGGTGACCAATAATAATTGCGGGTGCTCCAATATTTCGACAAGGTCCTGCTCCCTCCTGCTACTGCTGCGCCTGCAACGGTCCAGCTCTTTTGATTGAAGCGAAAAGAATGCGGCTTCAGAGGCAGATATTAATGCGGAGGTGATTACCAACAAAGCGATAACGATGAGGACAATTGGATGTGATGCATCCAGAACCGCGACGATATTTAGTAATAAGGTTTTACTGGGAGGCTCGTCCACAAAGGTCAGCGTTGGTGGAACATCAGAACGGCAAATCGTCCGTACTCGTGTCAGCAGCAGCGTTTGCCCGGACATTGTCCGATGAGCTGGGCTCAGCAGGAGAATAACCCGATCCTGAGTTTCCGCCACTACTTCCTTTGGTAGAAAGCATGGTCATATTATCTGCCACAACTTCAGTGGTGTAGCGTGTAACCCCTTCTTTTTCCCATGAGCGAGTACGCAACTTTCCTTCAATATAGACCATATCCCCTTTGTGAAGATATTTTTGGGCGATTTCCGCAAGCGAACGCCAGACTACGATGTTATGCCATTCAGTAACCTCTTTCTTTTCTCCAGTAGTTCTGTCTTTATAGCTTTCTGACGTCGCCAATGTGAAGTTGGCTACAGTAGCTCCGTTTTCTAAATTCCTTACTTCAGGGTCTTTCCCTAACCGACCCACTAAAATAGCTTTGTTTACGCCTGACATATCTGATGTTTTGTTTACAAATAACGACTCTCTTAACTGAGAAAAACAAAAATACCAATCTTCGCTCAACTATAAAAGGTGGCTGTCAGTCAAAAATCTGCTAATTAGGACAGGTTTGGGTATTTCAGCAATTTTCCTAGGTGAATAAAATTTGGAGCCGTCTTTTGACAAATTGGATAATCCATGCCGTGGGACGAGTATGAACTTTGAAAGTATAAGCTGGTGGGTCAGCGCATGTTTATATAACCTGGAAACTTTGATCGCATCATACCGGATCCCCATTTGATGTATTGTGTTGAGCTGGACAATAAGATCCTGAATTTTGGTTGGTTTGGACTTTTCGATGAGGAAGAAATCATATAGACCATGCCAGATATCCTTTTCCTCTCTTTTTTTCATCAATATTGATTTCCCCTTCTGTATTACCAGATAATAGAAGTATCGCTTCCTGGGTGCCTTAAGTTTTGCTTTGACGGGTAATGCGTATTGCAAGTTATTGCGGGCAGCAAAACAATTGGAGCTAAATATACAATGATCGCATGAGGGATTTTTAGGCGTGCAGTGCAGGGCCCCAAACTCCATTATGGCCTGGTTATAAAGATCTGGGCGGCTCTTGCTGATGAGCTTGCCCGCCACCTTACCGAAGATTTTCTTTCCATCCGGGCTATTGATCTCTTTATCAATCCCAAAAACTCTTGACAATACGCGAAAGACATTTCCATCAACGACCGCCACACGTTCCTTGAAAGAAATGGATGCAATTGCCGCGGCAGTATAATCACCTATCCCGCGAAGTTTTTTCAGGGATTCAAAGCCTTTGGGAAAAACGCCCCCATGATTATTGACCACTTCCTGTGCGCATTTATAAAGATTTCTCGCTCTTGTGTAATAACCCAGTCCTTGCCACAGGCGAAGCACATCTTGCTCAGATGCGGCGGCTAGTGACACCACGGTAGGAAATTTTTCTACAAATTTTAAATAGTAGGGTAAACCTTGTCCTACGCGTGTTTGCTGTAGGATAATTTCAGAAAGCCAGATCTTATAGGGGTCCTTTGTCTCCCTCCAGGGAAGATCCCGCTTGTTAAGTTCATACCATTTAACGACTTTATCGGAAAAATATCGCGTGTCCATCTTGCTGATTATCAGATTTTTTCAATATTCTTTTTTAATTATAGGGGTAGCATTTAAATTTGGCCACCCGAAAAAATTTCGACCTTAAACATAACACTGTGACGAAAGCAGACATTATTAACGAAATCGCTGAAAAGACCGGAGTTGACAAAGCTGATGTCACTGCATCAGTAGAAGCATTCTTCAGCGTTGTTAAATCATCCATGTCAAATGGTAATAACATCTACATCCGTGGTTTCGGCAGCTTCATTAACAAGAAGCGAAAGAAAAAGATCGCCCGCAACATCTCTCGCAATACTGCCTTGGTAATCGATGAACATTTTGTGCCTAGTTTTAAGCCCGCTAAGATCTTTGTCAATAAGATCAAGAACAGTGACAAGGTTAAGCAACTGGAAGTAAAGTAGGGTTATTGGCTCTTGGGTACTAAAGTTGTTTCAGGAGTGGCGCAAAATGAGCGCTTTTCCAGCTATTTATGCTAAAAACAAGGATTATATTAATTGCCGCCAGTGCCATCCTAATCTGGCTTATCTTCCTGTTGCCAAAAGTAGTGGTGGATAACGAGGATGAATTGGGAAATAATACTGCCGATTCGAGCTCGTTGCAAACAAACAGCCACCCACCTGCGCCGAAGGAGATTCTAGCCGGTATCCGAGATCTTAGGCTTCAAATCCGAGAAAGTACGGCGAATGAAAAAAATGCTATCTTTGCCGACTCTTTATCAGACCTATACCAAATTGCCGGAAAATCTGACAGTTCGGCTTGGTTTGCTGAAGAAGCTGCGAAGTTCTTCAATAATGTTGGAAGTTGGATCAAGGCCGGTGATCAGTTTTACCAGGCTTATACCCTTGCCCTTGATCAGCCAAAGCAAAATTATTTTGCTGAGAAGACCCGCGAGTATTACGAAAAGGTGCTGGATGAAGATCCAGACAACTTGGATGTAAAGACTAAGATGGCCATGACTTATCTTAGTTCTCAAAGTCCGATGCTGGGTATAACCATGCTCAGGGAAGTATTGGGAACCGATCCAAATAATGAGTTGGCTCTTTTTAACCTGGGGATGCTTTCTATTCAATCCGGCCAATATGACAAAGCCGTGGAACGTTTAGAAGCATTGGTTAAGATCAACCCAGCGCATGTACAGGGTCACTTGTTGCTTGGCATTGCTTTAATGAATACTGATGAAAGACTTAGGGCAAGGGCAGAATTTGAAAAAGTGAAACAAATGGATAGGGACCCAGCTGTACAAGCTACAGTAGATTCTTATCTGAAGGATTTAAAATAATTGTTTAACCACTCCCGCGTCACCGGCAAGGATAAATCCCAGACGGGGCAATGGAGTAAAAAAATTAAAAAAATCATATATGCCAAGCGGAAAAAAAAGAAAGAAGCACAAAATGGCAACGCACAAGCGGAAGAAGCGTCTAAGAAAGAATAGGCACAAAAAGAAATAATCGGGTCTCTGATTAATTTGCTGGCATTTTGCCAGTCTGTACACATCGTTTATTTTAATCCAAAAGTGTTTTGAGTAATGAACTAATTATTAGTGCCACTCAGGACGGATGTCGTATAGCCCTTCTCAAAGACAAGACGCTTGTAGAATTCCACAATGAGGAAGAAGGAAGTAAGTTTACAGTAGGCGATATTTATCTGGGCACCGTAAAAAAGGTTGTTCAGGGACTCAATGCAGCATTCATTGATGTTGGCTACGATAAAGACGCTTTTCTTCATTACCTTGATCTTGGTGCAAAGTACAGTTCACTTCAAAAGTTCACCAAACTTGTACTGGCAAAGAAGATTAAAGGTGGAAAATTAGACAGATTTAGGCCGGAACCGGACATTGACAAACATGGGAAAATCACCCAGCAATTGTCTAAAGGTCAGTTAATCCCCGTTCAAATCGTCAAAGAGCCAATTTCAACGAAAGGGCCACGATTATCCTGTGAGTTATCCCTGGCCGGGAGATACCTGGTATTGGTGCCATTTGCCAATGCTGTAAGCGTATCCAAGAAAATTACGAGTGGGGAAGAACGCAAGCGTCTACTTCGCCTTATTCAATCCATCAAACCTGAAAATTTCGGCGTAATTATCCGCACCGTTGCGGAAGGCAAGGAAGTAGCAGAACTTGATCGCGATCTGCGTACTATGGTTAAAACCTGGGAGGAGGGCATGGAGCGTTTAGCAAATGCAGCGCCATCTGAAAAAATTATCGGAGAGTTGGATAAGACATCGTCATTGTTGCGCGATATGCTTAACGAATCCTTTGACAATGTGCACATCGACGATAAGAAAATATTTGAAGATGTTAAGACCTATATCCGGACGATCGCACCTGAGAAGGAAAAGATCGTAAAGCTATACACCGGGAAGTCGAAGATCTTTGAACACTATGGAATTGAACGACAAATAAAATCTGCTTTTGGGCAAACCGTGAGTCTTAAGGCTGGAGGATACCTGATCATTGAGCATACTGAAGCGTTGCATGTAATTGATGTGAACAGTGGCAATAAATCCAACCGGGAGGAAAATCAGGAGACAACAGCGCTTTCTGTCAATATGGAGGCGGCGAAAGAAATGGCCAGACAACTGAGGCTGCGGGATATGGGGGGGATAATTGTTGTCGACTTCATTGATATGAAGAACCCCGATAACAAGAAGCTTATCTTCAAAATCATGAAAGATGAGATGGCAGACGACAAGGCAAAATCCACTGTATTGCCGCTTTCAAAATTTGGATTGATGCAAATCACGCGGGAGCGCGTGCGTCCCCAAATGAATATTGCGACAAAGGAAGTTTGTCCTGCATGCAACGGTACCGGAAAGATTACGGCATCGATCCTGGTCTCGGATCTAATCGAGAAGAATATCGAGCATTTATTGGTCAAGCAAAATGAAAAAAATCTGGTTTTAGCCGTTCATCCTTACTTGCATGCCTACTTTACCCAAGGTTTAATATCACAACGTATGCGCTGGTATTTTAATTATAAACGGTGGGTAGGATTAGTGAAGGATACCTCTATGGCCATAATGGAATATAAATTCCTGAACAAAGAGGGTGAGGAGATTCAGTTGACTTGATTCTATGATGAATAAAGCAATATAGAGGAGGCATTATTTCATGTCTCCTTTTATTTTGTCCTTATGGGTTCAGGGATTCCATTAACCAGTGATTTTACACTGTCATGATTTCAATCTCTTTCTTTTTCATGAAGGCATCTATTTTAGAAATGAAGTCGTTGGTCATTTCTTGAACCGAGTCTTCAGCGTTTTTTATATCATCTTCAGAAGCCCCTTTGATTTTTTTCAAATGCTCATTCGTTTCCTTGCGGATATTGCGAATGCTTATCCTACCATGTTCGCATTCATGGCCAACCTGTTTTACAAGCTGCTTTCGCCTTTCTTCAGTTAGTATTGGAACGTTGATGATGACTTGTTGTCCATCGTTTTGCGGATTCAGTCCCAGGTTTGCATTTGTGATAGCTTTTTCAATTTCAGGTATAATATTCTTCTCCCAGGGTTTGATGAAGATGGTGCGCGCATCTGGCGTAGTAAGTGACGACACCTGGTTTAGCGGCGTCATTGCACCATAGTAGGAAACCATCACACCATCAAGCATGGCAGGATTGGCTTTGCCGGCCCTGATCTTTGTGAGTTCGTGCGCTACATGATTAAGACCTTTGTTCATAAGGTCCATGGCTTCTTCCAGGTATAACTGTATTTCATCCATGATTATAGACGTTAGACTTGAGATTTTTTATTTGCTTGGGGTTCTGCATAGTAACTTCCGCATTAGCTAATTAGGGTTCCCGCCTCTTCACCATTCGCAATCTTGAGGAGATTACCTTTCTTATTCATGTCAAAAACAATGATTGGTAATTTGTTTTCCATACACAACGTAAAGGCCGTCATATCCATAATATTTAAGTTTCTTTCATAGGCCTCCTGAAAAGACAATGTCTTATAGCGAACTGCATCTGGAAATTTTTCCGGATCTTTATTGTAGACTCCGTCAACGCGTGTTCCTTTTAACACGATATCTGCCTGTACTTCAATGGCGCGCAAACTCGCAGTGGAATCGGTAGTAAAATATGGATTCCCAATCCCCGCCCCAAAGATCACTATTCGCCCCTTTTCAAGATGCCGGATCGCTCGGCGCCTGATGAAAGGTTCGCAAACTTGCTCCATCTTGATCCCTGCCATCAGCCGGGTGTACAAACCATGGCGTTCCAGAGCGCTCTGCAAAGCCATTGCATTGATTACCGTTGCGAGCATACCCATATAATCTCCCTGTACCCGATCAATCCCCAGGGACTCAGCCTGGCCTCCTCTAAAAATATTTCCACCTCCAATCACAATCGCAAGTTCTACCTTTTGGTCTCTCAGCGTCTGGATTTCTGCACAATACTGCTCCAGCATTATCGGATCGATATTCGTGCTCTTGCTGGGTCCCTGTAAAGCTTCTCCGCTGAGTTTGAGAAGGATGCGTTTGTATTTCATTCAAGATATTATTAAAAGTGTCGCAATATATTCAGAACCCTTAAGGATTGGAAAACAAGAGGCCGCAAAATCCGATCTGAAAACTAAATAATCTCTCGTGGAAATTCAAAACTCAATCAACACCTGGTTCTTTTCAACGCTGTCACCCTTTCTCACCTTCACGGACTTAACTGTTCCTTCCCCGCTGGCCTTAATAATATTCTCCATTTTCATTGCCTCAAGTATGAGTAATGCATCACCAGGGGAGACTGTGTCTCCCGGTTGCACCCGGAGGTCTATAATCAGTCCAGGCATGGGGGCCTTTATCGTATTAATCTTTCCGGCCACTGGGCTGTTCAGTCCCATCTTTTCAAGGAGCATGTCAAATTTGTCTTTGACGTTCACCGCATAAATTCTACCATTTATCTTAAGTGAAAATGATTTGGTAGCAGAATCCATATTTACTACTTCAGCGTTGTAGCTTTTGTTGCCAGACAGAATGTGGAAATATCCATCCGAAATTTCCACGAGGTTCCAATCCAGCGGAGTACTATTTACTTGTATACCCGATTCATTAACCGTGATCTCAAAGGAACTATTATTCACCGAAGCTTTGTACATGAATGGCTGTATAGGTTATCCATAAAGGTGCAAATTTTAATCCTTCAAAATATCAGAAAAGAAAATAAAGTGTTCCGGCAGCCAAGGGCCTGGAGGAAAATCAAATGGATGCTTCCAAAAGTATTTGAGAAAAAATGGCCATACTAAGAAATGTGCGCTTACCTTTGGGAGTCAAAGACAAGGGGTGCCATAAAACAACGGGCTGAGATTATACCCAAAGAACCTGATGCCGGTAATGCGGCCGAAGGGAAGGCAAGGTTGAACGTAAGCGGGTACATTCCCCTGTGTGCTGCAAGTTTAAACCAATAAAAATGTTCAAATTAATTTTTGCAGCCACTACAATGTTGTGGACAATAGTTGCTTCCGCGCAGGAGTATTCCATCCACGGGAAAGTGGAGCATGCAAGTGGAGGCCTGCCACTGGCCGGGGCGACATTCGAGGTAAAAGAACTCAAACAGATAACCGTGACAGATGAGTTTGGAAACTTTGCGATGACAAAATTACCAGCTGGCGAATACACCGCTTCTGTCAGGTTTCTTGGCTTTGCAGAACAAGTTCAAAAGTTCACACTTGTGGAAAACCTTGAAATAAATTTTGTCCTTGAAGAAACGCAGCAAATGACCGATGAAGTGGTCGTATTTGCCACGCGCGCAAATGAGAAGACACCAGCAACATTTCTCCAGATAGACAAGCTGGCTATCCAAAAACAAAATTTTGGTCAGGATTTACCCCTGCTGTTGAATTGGACACCCTCATTGGTTTCCACATCTGACGCCGGGGCAGGAATTGGATATACTGGATTACGCATCCGCGGGAGTGATGCATCCAGGATAAACGTAACGATAAATGGGATTGCACTTAATGACAGTGAGTCACAAGGTGTCTTCTGGGTGAACACGCCGGATCTGGCTTCTTCTGTTCAAAGCATACAGGTTCAGCGTGGTGTGGGGACCTCAACCAATGGCGCCGGCGCTTTCGGTGCAACTGTTAATGTATTAACGGATGCGCTTGTTGATAAGCCTTATGCAGAAGGTGTAGCTTCCGCCGGCTCTTTTCATTCACAACGTTATACGTTCAAGATTGGAACAGGTCTTGTTAACAATCGATGGTCTTTTGACGGAAGGGTATCAAAGATTAAATCCAATGGATATCTGGAGCGGGCAACTTCCGATCTCAATTCCTATTATATAAGTGGCGGGTATTATGGAAAGAGCACGATTGTAAAAGCAATTATTTTTGGAGGGCATGAACAGACATATCAGGCATGGTATGGAATAGACCCGGCAACTTTGGAAATAGACAGACGCTTTAATTATGCTGGTGCAATCTATGATAGCGAAGGAAATGTCGTCAGGTTTTATGACAATGAAGTGGATAATTATCTGCAAAATCATTACCAATTGCACATATCGCAAAGACTTTCTGAAAATTGGAATGCTAATATTTCGGGCCACTATACTCATGGACGTGGATATTTTGAACAGTATAAACAAGACGAATCTTTTTCCGCACTTGGATTGGCGAACGTAACAATTGGTGATTCGACCCTGGAATCCAGCGACGTTGTTGTGAGAAGGTGGCTGGATAATGACTATTATGGAAGCACGTTCTCTATTGACTATACCAAAGATAAAATGAATCTTATCATTGGAGGGGCGCTCAGCCAGTACGCTAATGCGCGCCATTTTGGAGAAATAATCTGGTCCGCGATTGCCACAGCGTCTCCAATAAGATATGTCTATTATGACGGCGAATCCGGGAAGACGGACTTCAATATTTATGTTAAATGGAATTATTCCATAACGGACAAGCTCAATTCCTTTGTTGATCTTCAATATCGCGCTGTGAATTATGAAACAACGGGAATAGAGGATAACCAAATTCCATATATGATAAGCGATCAATTTAGATTCTTTAATCCAAAGGCCGGATTCACGTATACGCTGGCGGAAAAAAACATGTTGTATATTTCCTATGCCATCGCCAACCGAGAGCCTAACCGTTCTGATTATTTGGATGGAATCGAAAGGCCAACAAGCGAGCAGCTTGGAAACTTAGAGTTGGGATGGAAAAAGAGTACAGCAGCATACATTCTTGAGGCGAACTATTATCTGATGAATTACACGGATCAGCTTGTTCTTACAGGGGCTGTAAGCGATACAGGGTACCCAATACGGGCAAATGTGGGAAAGAGTTATCGCACCGGAATAGAACTTTCAGGTTCTGCTAATTTGTCTTCTAAAATCAATTGGCGTGGAAATATCACATGGAGCGTAAATAAGAATAAGGATTATGCAGTTCTGGATGAAAACAATAATGTAACCAACCAAAACACAACAATAATTCTTTCACCTTCCTGGATCGGGGGAAGCGAATTTACCCTGGCGCCACTTAAGAATTTCCAGGCTTCTTTGTTGAGTAAGTATGTAGGACAGCAATTTCTTGACAACAGCGAAAGTGACAATGTTAAACTTGATAGTTATTTCGTTAATGATATCAGGCTGTCTTACATATTTCGCCCTACAGGGTTAGAAGCGATTGAATTGGGGCTGCTGGTGAATAATATCTTTGATGTCGCATACTCGTCTAATGGATACGGATATGGGGGAGTACCTTACTTTTTTCCACAGGCCGGGACAAATTTTATGGCGATGTTGAAGGTCAAAATTTGAAGTGGCTATCCGGTGCTTCCCCGTTCTTTGATTTGGGATTCCTGTGTTGATGGACACTTATTTTACCCGTAATTTTGCCATACATTGTCTTTTTGGCAGACTTTTGGATTTGGTTCAAACCTTGCTGGTTTCTTCTGGTAATAAATTTTTAAAAATATGGGTATAGGAGCAATCGTTATCACGGTGTTTTTTATGCTGGTAGGCTGGATAGTGAGTTCCAGACTAAAAAGCAAGTTTCACAAATATTCTCAGGTACATCTCAACAGGGACTTAAGCGGGGCAGATGTAGCCCGGCTGATGCTGGCGGATAATGGAATTAATGACGTTCAAGTAGTTTCAGTGGAAGGGAGTTTATCAGATCATTATAACCCGGCAAACAAGACGGTAAATCTAAGCCCTGACGTTTACAATGGCAGAAATGCTTCTGCCACAGCGGTAGCAGCCCATGAATGTGGTCATGCAGTTCAACACGCAAAGGCATACAGGATGCTTGAATTGAGGTCCGCATTAGTGCCAATCCAAAGCATAAGTGCTAAAATTATTAACATAGTTTTCATGGCGATGATGTTTGGAGCCTTCGCCGTAAAAGGTTTGCTGTCCTTTGATACTGCACTCTTGGTTATCATTGCCTGCTACGGAGTGTTTGCACTTTTTGCATTAATAACCTTACCGGTTGAATTTGACGCCAGCAAGAGAGCGCTGGTCTGGATTGAGGCGCGTGGGATCGTTACAAAGCAAGAGCATGATATGGCAAAAGATGCACTGAAGTGGGCAGCGATGACGTATGTAGTTGCCGCTATTGGGGCAATCACAATGTTGCTTTATTATGTCATGATCTTCATGGGCAGAAGGGATTAGTGAGAAAAGTAGAGAAGAGAATATTTTAGGCCTCAGGAGTTGCCCTCTGGCCTATTTTTTTTGTTACCAGTAATACAATAAATTACGGTATGAATTTTCAGTTAACAGAAGAACATCTGTCTGTGCAGCAGGCTGCCAGAGATTTTGCGCGGAATGAATTACTGCCAGGGGTCATAGAACGGGACACGCATCAGAAATTCCCAGCAGAACAAATGCTAAAAATGGGTGAGCTTGGCTTCCTGGGAATGATGGTAGATCCCAAATACAACGGTGGAGGAATGGACTCCCTATCCTACGTATTGGCGATAGAGGAAATTTCAAAAATTGATGCATCTGCCTCTGTTTGTATGTCTGTTAACAATTCCCTTGTATGCTGGGGCTTGGAGAGCTTTGGAAACGAAGAACAAAAAGAAAAATACCTGAAACCACTTGCCGAAAAGGGTATTGGCGCTTTTTGTCTTTCTGAGCCAGAGGCGGGATCAGATGCAACAAGCCAGCGGACAATGGCAGAAGATAAAGGTGATCATTATTTGCTGAACGGAACAAAGAATTGGATTACAAATGGGAATAGTGCGAGTGTCTATATTGTTATCGCTCAGACTGATCCGATAAAAAGGCACAAAGGAATAAATGCATTGATTATTGAAAAAGGGATGCCGGGATTTGTTGTGGGTAAAAAGGAAGACAAAATGGGTATTCGTGGATCTGACACGCATTCTCTCATGTTTACGGATGTTAAAGTGCCAAAAGCGAATCGCATCGGCGATGAAGGTTTTGGTTTCCGCTTTGCGATGACCACCTTGAACGGAGGCCGGATTGGTATTGCTGCACAGGCCCTGGGTATTTCATCAGGGGCTTATGAGCTTGCATTGAAATACGCAAAAGAGCGAAAGGCATTTGGGAAACCACTATCCGAGCATCAAGCGATACAATTTAAGTTGGCAGAGATGGCTACAAAAATAGATGCCGCACGCCTGCTGGTGCATCAAGCGGCCTGGCTTAAAGATCAGCAGAAGGACTTCGTGAAAGCCGCAGCTATGGCTAAGCTGTATGCATCTCAAACTGCGCAAGAGGTTACTACAGAAGCAGTCCAGATTCACGGCGGATACGGTTACGTAAAAGAGTTCCATGTCGAACGCCTTATGCGAGATGCTAAGATTACCCAGATTTATGAGGGGACCTCGGAGATCCAGAAAATGGTAATTTCTAGGGAGTTGCTGAAATAATAATTTGGCAGGACACTTTTGAAGTGTCAGCGACACAACCAATGGTTAGGTTAACTTTTTTCTAATCGGGTTTAATCTCAGGCTAAAATGGCAGCAGGCCCATTGCCGCAAGGAACTGCATCCTTTCTTAAACAAGTGGATGGAATGTTTATGGATACGTAAATTCACCGAAGGTACTTCGCACAGTTACTTGTTTATTTTCCGATGCCTCAACACGCCCAATAACCTGAGCAGCAATATCGAAATGATTGGCAATATCGATGACTTGCTGTGAAAATTTCTCCGGCAGATAGATTTCCATCCGGTGACCCATATTGAATACTTTGTACATCTCCTGCCATGGCGTGTTACTCTCTTCCTGAATTATTTTAAAGAGTGGCGGGATCTCAAAGAGATTGTCTTTAATAATGTGGAGGTTATTATCTATAAAATGCAAAACTTTAGTCTGTGCTCCTCCACTGCAGTGTACCATTCCATTGATTTCGCTGCGCAATGTTTTCAACACTTCAATGATGACGGGGGCATAGGTGCGCGTAGGAGACAAAACAAGTTTCCCCAAATTTACAGGTGCTCCTGGCACTTCGTCTGTAAGCTTGTAGCGACCTGTATACACTAAATCTTCGGGGATGCGTTGATCATATGATTCAGGATACTTTTTGGCGTAGTCTTTGTGAAAAATATCGTGGCGAGCCGAAGTAAGGCCGTTGCTCCCCATGCCTCCATTATAAGCATCTTCGTAAGAAGCTTGCCCATAGGAGGATAATCCAACAATAACATTGCCCGCCCCAATTCTTCCATTGTTAATTACCTGGTTCCGTTTTAGGCGGCTTACAACGGTACTGTCAACAACAACACTGCGCACTAAATCGCCCAGGTCAGCTGTCTCCCCTCCCGTGCTTAAAACTTCCAGACCATAGTGACGCAGCATTTCAAGCACCTCCTCAGTACCATGGATAATGGCAGAAATAACCTCTCCGGGAATCAAGTTTTTATTGCGTCCAATGGTAGAAGAAAGCAGGATGTTTTTTGTTGCGCCTACACAAAGCAAATCATCAATATTCATGATGATAGCGTCTTGTGCGATGCCCCTCCAAACAGAGACATCACCAGTTTCCCTCCAATAAATATATGCCAGCGAAGATTTTGTACCGGCGCCGTCAGCATGCATTACAGTACAGTATGCCGGATCATTTCCCAAATAGTCTGGAACAATTTTGCAGAATGCTTGTGGGAATAGTCCCTTGTCAAGCTTGCCAATGGCCTGGTGAACATCTTCTTTTGAGGCGGAAACTCCGCGCTTGGTATAACGATCGGACACAGTTACTTCGAATAGTTTCAGTCGCAAATGTGCGAAATAAATTCAAAAGCGTTCAGAAACCCTTTTGGCTTTTCACACTATTCTATCATCGCTCCCAGCCTCATTTTCTTAAATAGCTCCCAAATGATAATCCCGACGCACACGGAAATATTGAGAGAATGTTTTGTTCCCGCCTGGGGAATTTCGAGGGCAACGTCGCATTCCTTCACTAATGATTCACTTACACCATTTACTTCGTTACCAAACACAAGACAATATTTACCAGAAGGAGATGGCTGAAAAGTATGCAAAGGGATACTTTCCGTAGTTTGCTCAACAATTACAATTTTGTACCCTTGAGCCCTAAGCAGGGCAACGACATTCTGGGGGTTTTCAGCATATTCCCAATTAACCGAATCCGTTGCCCCCAAAGCTGTTTTTTGAATTTCCCGATGTGGGGGCTTTCCGGTAATCCCCACGAGAAAAATCTTTTCGATTGTAAAAGCATCGGCTGTTCTAAACGCTGAACCTACATTATGCAGACTGCGTACGTTATCCAGCATAATGCAAATCGGAAGTTTTTTGGCTTCCTTAAATTCATCAATCGTTATCCGTCCGAGTTCTGCAAGTCTTAGTTTCTTCATTGGCCCTAAAATTAAATATTAGCGGTAGATTATTACCCAGCATTATGATCATTGCTGCCCAAAGGGATATTCAGCTTTTTTATCCGAATATCTGGAAAGTCTGCGTGGATAGGTTGAATTTAAGGCAGCTAAGTCCGTATTTGTATGGATGAAAGCAATTTTTTTCCTGATTTTCCCTGCACATCTTTTCATCTCGTCGGCTGTGGGCCAGGATCAATGGAAGAATATCTATAGGGAAAGTGCGTGGGAAGAAAGGGACAAATGGCAACGGGCCGATGAGCTGATTCGGAGGCTTGCTGTAAAAGAAGGAAGTCAAGTGGCGGACATCGGATGCAATGAGGGCTATATGACCGTTAAGCTTTCTGGCGCTGTGGCTGGCCACGGGAAAGTTTATGCTGTTGACATAAATCAGTCCAAATTAAATTTATTGAAATATCACCTGGCGGATCGGAATATATCAAATGTAATTCTTGTGAAAGGTGACTATGATAATCCAAAACTACCAAGCAATGCTTTGGATGCTGTAATTATTCTAGACAGCTACCATGAAATGGATGATCACGATGAAATCCTGAAGCATATTAAGGTGTCTCTGCGATCAGGCGGGAGGGTATTGCTTTGCGAGCCTATCGCTGAAGATCGGAGAAAACTCGCGCGCAGTGAGCAGGAAGAGAAGCATGAGCTGGGGATTAATTTTGCATTGGCGGATTTAAAAAAAGCAGGATTTGACATTGTATACCAAGAGGACTCCTTTGTTGATAGGTCCAAGGTAAAAGGAGACATGATGTGGGTAATTGTTGCCGTGAAAAGATAATTACGACAGATGCCGGATTGCCGGACTTATTCTTACCCCAACGCACTAGATTCTGGGTGCTAAAATTTTAAATTTGGTGAATTATGGCCACTATTATCAGTCCAGCAGAAACCCCGTTGATGAAACAGTACAACGCCATCAAGACGAAGTACCCCGGTGCACTCTTGCTGTTTCGGGTAGGTGATTTCTATGAGACATTTGGCCAGGACGCTGTAACAGCAAGCAAGGTGCTTGATATTGTACTAACAAAGCGTGGGAGCGGTTCAGCATCAGAAATTGAGCTTGCCGGATTTCCGCACCATGCCCTGGATACTTATCTTCCAAAACTCGTTAGGGCTGGGCACAGGGTTGCTATTTGCGATCAGCTTGAAGATCCCCGTGGCGTGAAGGGAATCGTGAAACGGGGTGTCACTGAGCTGGTCACGCCAGGTCTCTCCTTTAACGACAACGTTCTTGAACGGAGGCAAAACAATTTTCTTGCCTCTGTTTTCGAAAGCAAGAATACATATGGCGTCTCTTTTCTGGATGTTTCTACAGGGGAATTTTATGCGGCACAGGGTAACGTAAATTATGCGTTAAAAACTATTCAGGGGTTCGCGCCTTCGGAAATAATTTTCAGTAAACGATCGCGGGCCGATTTTGAAAATCTCTTTGGTAGTGAATACAGCACCTATGCCTTAGATGAGTGGGTATTCGGGTTTGATTACGCGTATGAAAAGCTAACCAGCCAATTTAAAACGGCATCCGTAAAAGGTTTTGGCATTGATGGGATGGGAGAAGCGATAATTGCTGCGGGAGCAATTCTGCATTACCTGGATGAAACCGAACATAAAGACACCGCACACATCGCTGGAATATCGCGTATCGATGAAGATAACCATGTATGGCTCGATAAATTTACTATCCGGAACCTTGAAATAGTACAAGCCCAACAGCCAGGCGGGGTTCCATTGATAGAAATTCTTGATCATACCCTCACACCAATGGGCTCGCGCCAGCTTCGGAAATGGATGATTTTGCCGTTGAAGGAAAAAGAGGCTATTGCTGAGCGACTGTTGATAGTCGAAACATTTTTTCAGGATGCCTCGCTCGAAGAAAAAATTGCAGAGTCGCTAAAACAAATTTCGGATCTGGAGCGACTGATCTCGAAGGTGGCTGTCAGCCGAATTAATCCGAGGGAGCTGCTGCAGCTAAAGCGATCGCTGCGTTGTATTTCACCAATAAAGCAAGTATTGAGTTTGCACCCATCTGTCGAACTAAAGAAGCTGGGTGATCAGCTCCACCTGTGTGAATTCTTGGTACAAAAAATTGAAAACGAACTTCGAGAGGATGTACCGATTGCCAGCAACCTTGGCGGATTGATCAAGGAGGGGATTGACGCTGAGTTGGATGAACTTCAAAAAATTGCTTTTTCCGGGAAAGACTTTCTGCTTCAGATTCAAAAACGTGAAATTGAAAGGACAGGAATCAGTTCATTAAAAATTTCTTACAACAAAGTCTTTGGTTACTTTCTGGAGGTGAGCAATGCGAATAAAGATAAGGTTCCGACAGACTGGATACGCAAACAAACGCTTGTCAATGCTGAACGCTATATTACGGAGGAGTTGAAAATTTATGAAGAAAAAATACTCCATGCAGAAGACAAGCTTGGTGTTATCGAACAACGCATCTTTAATGCGCTGATTCGGGATGCTGCGGACTTCATACCGCAAATCCAACAAAATGCGCGTACACTAGCAACCTTAGACTGCTTACTTTCTTTTTCACTTACCGCAAGAAGAAACCATTATGTCAAGCCGGAAATTAATGAATCACTAATTCTTGATATTCGCGGAGGGCGCCACCCAGTAATTGAGAAAAGATTGCCGGCAGGAGAATCGTATGTCCCAAACGACATTTTGTTGGATAGCGAGACGCAGCAATTGTTAATCATTACGGGACCGAACATGGCGGGTAAGTCGGCTTTGCTTCGGCAAACTGCGCTCATTGTGCTAATGGCTCAGATGGGAAGTTTCGTACCAGCCGATGCAGCTACATTGGGCATTGTTGACAAGGTATTTACACGGGTGGGAGCGTCAGATAATCTGTCACGCGGAGAATCTACGTTTATGGTGGAGATGACGGAAACGGCCAGTATTCTCAATAATCTAAGCGATCGCAGCCTAATCTTAATGGATGAAATTGGCCGTGGGACGAGCACTTACGATGGTGTTTCCATTGCATGGGCGATCGTAGAATATCTCCATAATCACAAGGATTTTAAGCCGAAGACTCTTTTCGCCACCCACTATCATGAGTTGAATCAGCTGGAAGAGGACTTAGTACGGGTGAAGAACTTCAATGTATCAGTAAAGGAAGTTGGAGACAAAATCATCTTTATGCGCAAGCTTAAAGAAGGAGGCAGTGAGCACAGCTTCGGAATTCACGTAGCACAAATTGCCGGTATGCCAAATAAGGTGGTATTACGTGCAAACGAAATTCTTCATTTTCTGGAGAAAGACAAAAACAAAAATCAGCAGGCAAAAAGAGCTGAGGATATCCCCAAACCAATTCCCCAATTAAATTTGTTTGAAGGCGATCCCCGTTTCAGTGAAATTCAGGAAATGCTTAGCAAGGTTGACATTAATACACTAAGTCCTGTGGAGGCTTTATTGAAACTAAATGAAGTAATTTCAATATTGAAAAAGAAGTAGCTATTTTCTGCGTGCTCCTTTTCTAAAAGTGTGTCTTTTTTTGAAATCTCCGTTCTTTTTTTGGCGCGGCTCATAGGCAGGGCCTTCCCCGATTTCACGCGGTAACGGCATCTTGGTAATCGTATCACCAATAAGGGTTTCAATATTATAGAACTTACCCTGATCCCGCTCGTTAATGAATGTAATAGCGGTACCGGTTGTTTCAGCGCGGGCTGTACGACCAACACGATGGACATAGTCTTCCGGGTCAGGCGGAACATCATAATTAATGATGAGGCTGATACCTTCTACATCAATACCCCTTGACAGAACATCAGTACCGATAAGCATATTGACTTGTTTGTTTTTAAAGGCCCTCAGAAGAGCTTCTCTTTCGGGTTGCTCGAGGTCGGAGTGAAAAGCCTTTGCATGCAAGCCGCTGCGATGGAAAGCGGCGTCAAGCTTCTTCACATTTTCTTTTGTAGAGGCAAATACGATAACGCTATTCCACGTTTTTGATTTTAGAATATGTTTAATCAGCGCCAGCTTTTGCGTATCATAAACAACGTAAGCTTGCTGAAGAATTCCCGCAGCAGGTTTTGCAATTGAGATGTTTATCTCTTTGGGGTTGTTTAGAATTTTAGTAGCCAGGGTCCGTATTTTTGGCGGCATGGTAGCGGAGAACAAAACAGTTTGTCTTTTTTTCGGGAGGTAGTTTATGATTTTAACGATATCGTCATAAAACCCCATGTCAAGCATTCGGTCAGCTTCGTCTAATACCAGGTGCTCCAGATGGTCTAATACGATCTTGCCGGTGGCCAGCAACGCGATGAGCCTGCCAGGTGTCGCAATGACAATATCAGCACCCTCCTCGAGGGCTTTTCGTTGTTGATCCCAAGTTGCGCCGTCACCACCGCCGTATACAGAAATAGAGCTTACACCGATGAAGTATCCGATTCCCTCTATCTGCTGGTCTATTTGCTGCGCTAGTTCTCTTGTTGGTGCTATGATCAGGGTATTGAGATGACGCTTTTCAGCCCTAACAATCTTGTCCATAATAGGCAATAAATAGGCAGCTGTTTTACCGGTTCCGGTTTGGGCACAGGCAATCAGATCGTTCCCTTCAAGAACAAAGGGTATAGCTTGTTCTTGAATAGGGGTAGGGGTGCTAAAACCCATAGACAGCAATCCTTCTAAAAGTTTTGGGTCAAAATTAAAATCCTGGAAAGTCAAGGCGTGAAAATATTTACAATAGTAGTATGTTTAGGCGCGTACCTCGTACAGCTTTGAGATGACATGTTGCGGTCCTAATGATTTAGTTATACAGGGTGAAAGTAATCATGAAGCCAAGTTAATTTTCTCCTCTTCATATTCTTTTCTCAGGGCTGCTGCCTGTTGTTTATTCTTTGAGTTCCTGATATGCTTTGGTACTTCTTTTAAATCCCAGATTAATCCGACTGCGGCCAGACCTTTCAGTATATAGTAAGTTATATCAATCTCCCACCAGAAGAATCCTTGTCTCGCGGCTACTTCATAGTAGTGGTGATTGTTGTGCCAACCCTCACCTAGCGTAAGGAGTGCAAGCCAGATACTATTACGCGATTCATCATTTGATTCATAGCGTTGGGTTCCAACCTTATGCATGATAGAGTTAATAGAAAAAGTTGCATGATATAAGATTACAGTACTTAAAAAGAATCCAATAAACAACGTTGAAAATCCCGCGGCGGTAAACATCATGGTTATGCTGCCACCGTTTACAATTCCTCCTAATGCCGTCACAATAACGGCCAGGAGAACGGGCGCAACAAGATAGTGTTTGTTTAGCCAAACCAGTTCCGGATACTTGGCATAATCACCAATTACCTTATAATCAGTTTCTTTGAAGTCCGGACCTACAATCCAACCAATGTGTGAATACCAGAAACCGTAAATTTTCATTGAATGCGGATCTGAAGGGGTGTCACTGTGCCGATGGTGATGTCTATGATGGGCGGCCCACCACAATGCTCCTTTCTGAGCAGTAGTTTGGGCCATAAAAGCAATCACAAACTGAAACCACCGCGATGTCTTATAGGATTTATGCGCAAAATACCGGTGATAACCACCTGTGACCCAAAACATGCGGAAAAAATATAAAAAAGCACAAACCATCCAATCGAACAGGGTTGCTCCTGTTACAAGGGCACCCAAAGGAAGTAAATGCACTATCGCGAATGCTATTTCCTGCAAAAGAATGGGCTTTCTCCGTACTTCCGGCGTCATTGCTGAATTCGTCATAATACCTTAACCAAAAAATCAGAAAACTAGTGCCGTTAATTCACTGTGCTGCAAAGGTAATATTTTTCGCCGTCAAGGTTCCAGATGATTTTCACTGACGTGAGACAAACGAGTGTATGGTAGCGTGTTACGCATGATAAACAAAGGATAAATTGATTTGTTATCAGAAGCATCTTCGTACCTTTGAATAATGTATCCTGAACAAGCTGTAACCCTCTACCGCCCCCTGCTGCATAGAATTGCATACAATATTGTGCGTTGCAAGGCTGACGCCGAAGATATTGTACAGGAAACATTTCTAAAATGGCTCAGTATTGGGCCAAAAAAAATAGAAGATACCAAAGCATACCTCGTTACGGCGGTAAAAAACAACTGCCTGAATCACATTAAGACCATTCGGCACAAGAAAGAGGAACTGCTGAATCAAAACAATATCGCTGAAATCATTGGCCGCTTTAAAGAGAATAACTTTTCACACCTGGATCTCGAAATAGATCTGGCGAAAGCGATGAAAGTACTTCAGGCAAAGCTGGAGCCTTTGGAGCGTGCTGTATTTCTGCTTAAGGGGGTATTTGACTTTGATTATGAGGTATTACAGGAAACACTCGATAAGAAGAAGGAACATTGCCGGCAGTTATTTTGCCGCGCAAAAAAGAAATTAAGTGATGAGACTTCAAAACTGAATTTTGAATTGCCTGATGCGGCAAACCTTCTTGAAAATTTCAGGAATGCCTGCGATTTTGGCAACGCTGCTGACCTGATTAATTTGCTGAAAAGCGACGTTGCTGGCGCGTTAAGCAAAAAATCCTGATTTTTTTTAATAAATCTGTCACAAAACCTATTTCATGTTGTCTTAGGAAAAACCAGCACTTGGTTTGCAGACATAATGTTGAACTTTTAACTTAAACCTTTCATGGCTGTCATTTTGGTATTTTTCGTAGCACATTGGTATTTATCACTGTTCTTTCAAACTTTCTTCCTGCACCGTTACGCAGCGCACAAAGCATTTACAATGAACAAGGCCACTGAAAAAGTATTCTTTGTTCTGACCTGGATTTTTCAAGGTGCCAATTATTTGAGCCCCTATGGATACGGCGTTATGCACCGAATGCATCACGCCTTTGCTGATACTGAGGATGATCCGCATTCACCTACCTACGATGAAACCATCTGGAAAATGATGTGGAAAACCAAGACGATTTATTCGGATATAGCAAATCGGAAATTAATCCCGGAACAGCGTTTTACAGAGGGTGTTCCGGTTTGGGAATCTTTTGACAAGTTTGCCAGGTCATGGCCGTCGAGGCTTTTTTGGGCGGGAATTTACATCGCTATGTACGTCCAGTTTGCCAATGTGTGGTGGCTATGGTTATTGTTGCCCATTCAATTCCTAATGAGCCCAATTCACGGGGCCATCATTAACTGGTTTGCCCACAAATACGGATATAGAAATTTTGAAGTAGGTGATACGTCGAAGAATTTCCTTCCTGTTGATTTTCTTATGATGGGAGAAAGTTACCACAACAATCACCATAAGTATGGGTCACGCCCGAATTTCGGTGGTATCAGGTGGCATGAAATTGACCCTACGTATCAGGTGATCAAGTTGCTGGATAAACTGAAAATTATCCACATTGTAAATCGCAAAGAGATACACCTGGAAAATGTCCAGAAGGCTGCCTAAGTACAGTAACTAAAAAAAAGCCTCAGTGGGAATCCATTGAGGCTTTTTTTTGCTTGTAGATACTTGCACGTTATTTCAGTGGTGAGCCGCACAACCAAAGGAACGGACGCCGCAAAGGTTGTTAGGTTTTCGACACTTCCAATTCATCAGGCATCTTAATTTCCGTCATTTCGAAAGTACTTATCTTCATCGAATACGTCCTCGCTCTCCAGTGTCTTGGGGATAACGCCTATCTCCAGTATCTTAAATTCAGTTCTTCTGTTTTTTTGGCGGCCTACAGGGTTATCCGTTCCGTCAGGATTTGTATTCCGTGCGATTGGCTTCTCTTCGCCGTATCCTTTTGCGACCAATCTATCTGGGGCAATGCCATGTTGTACGATATATCGCACTGCCGATTCCGCGCGTCTTTGAGAAAGCTGGAGGTTGTAAGAATTGTCATCTATACTATCTGTATGCGATCCAAGCTCAATTTTTATTTCAGGGTTATCGATGAGGAGCTGAACAAGCTTATCAAGTTCAGTTGCGGCATCCTCTCGAATATCATACTTATTAAAGTCATAGTATATGTTTTCCAAAGCGAATATTTTGTTGATCTCAATTTTGTCTAAAATGAGCAGCGTGTCTAAAACGATATTGGTGACGAGGTCTTTCAATGTGGAGGGGTCAACAGATTTCCCTTTGGTAGTATAGGCCTGACGTTTAACAAGGTATCCGTCACTTTCTCCTACCATATTATAATCTTCATTTTCGTATACCCGAAACAAGAATTTACCATCGTTGCCGGTTACAAAATCCTGCATCAGTTCACCCCGCTCGTCCAGCATGCTTACTTTGGTATTGGGCAGAATCTGCCGCTTGTTTTCTTTGTCCTGCATATAGGTAATACCTTGAAGGTAGTAGTTGACTACCTTCAAATTTGGGTCCTCGTTGACAAAGGTATAGATATCATCGTCACCCTTTCCCCCTTCCCGGTTTGACGTGAAAAACCCTCTGTCGGGACCGAACAGAAAGATAGCGAAATCATCACCAGTTGAATTGATGGGCTGGCCGAGATTCTCTATTACAGTTTTCGCATTCGCCCGCTTTACGACAAACAGGTCAAGACCACCGTATCCAGGATGCTCATCCGATGAAAAATAAAGCTTAGCATCCTCGGCCATGTACGGAAAATTTTCATTACCCGGAGTGTTGATCTCAGGCCCCAGATTTCTTACGCGAGAGAATCTTCCTCGTGTGTCCATTTGTGCAGAATACAGATCAGTACCGCCGTAGCCACCTTTCCTGTTAGAGGCAAAATACAGTGTTCTGCCATCCGGGCTAAATGCCGGCGCAGAATCCCATGCCTCTGGCTGATTGATATTTATTCTGATGGGGTCAGACCAAATATTGTTTCTGTATCTTGATATATACAAATCGACATCATTCGTTCCTTTCCGTTTTCCCGAATTCCCCTTTGCAAAAATCATTGTTTTGCCATCTGGGGAGAACGTTGCACAGCCATCATTTATACTTTCAGAATTGATTCCGGAAGGTAGCGCCGCCACTGTAGCCAGATCTACATTGGCGCCACGGCTGGCAACTTTGTAAATGTCCGTAAAAGGAGTGCCTGTTGCTTCATAAATCTTATCATTGGTTCGTGAGGAGGTAAAGTACAATTCACCATTCAGAAATACTGGGGAGTATTCCGCTGCCGGCGTGTTGATCAACTCCATGTTTTTGATGCGGTAATAACTTGGTTTTTCATCAAGCTTTGAGAGGTAGTCCAGGCCATCAATCTCACCCTTGGCACGGTCTTTCAACGCGTTTATTGTAGTTCTTGCAAGGAGCTCTTCAAGCTGAGCTTTTGATTCGGCATATTTTCCATTTGCCTTTAGGGATTGGGAATAGTAAAATTGAATAGAGTCCCTGTCAAGTCCGCGGCCGCCGGCATGTGCGTAATAGGGTTCAGCTTCTTTAATACGGTTTGAAAGTCGGTATGATTCTGCAACAAAATAATTAGCCTGGCCATTGTTGGGGCTTCCAGCCAATATCTTTTTGTATATCTCCAGGGCGTTTTGATACTTTCCGTATTGAAATGCCTTGTGCGCTTTCTTCTCTGCGCTGCATGCCGTTAGTAAAACGGGGACTAAATAAACTAAAAATTTTAACCTCATGATCTCGTATAGAAATTGCACTAAATCTACAAATAATTAGCACTCAACTGGCTACTTTTTCCTTTGGTAAATACCGTTTCAACCACGTCATTTCTGCCGGGACTAGCCAATGGGTTTCTAAATCACCTTTCTGCTTAATGAGGTTATTAATGACCAAGGTTTTCTTGTTCCAGACACCTTCATAATACTTCCTCTGTAAATCAGCCATGTGAATGGTGACTATTTCGCCATCCTTCTTAATCCCTACCATCGTTCGGTCAAAGAAATCCATGCCCAATCTATTGCCCAAATCTTTTATTGTTCTTACAGAATCGTCAATCGAGCACCCGCTCACGCCAGATGAATTTTCGTCTGCCGCCAGGATAATAAACTGATCCATACGGACCTCAAATGAAGAACTTAGTGGAATACCGTGTACGCTCCATCGTTCTGTAAACGCAGAAAGAACCTCCGAAATTATGGCAAGTTCCTGGTAATTAAACTTTCTTTTTGCCTGGTAGATCCAGATGCGGGAATGGTCTGAGAGGGACTTAAATGGGCTAAACATATTGGTATATTATGGTTTTGAAGATAAACCTTGAGATTCTGCAATAAGTTCGGCGAGATCCTTCACTTGAACCTCCCCTTCACGTTCCTTGCTCTTGATTCCATCGCTCATCATGGTCATGCAAAATGGACAGGCGACGGCAATGGTTTTTGCCCCAGTGAGCAGCGCTTCTTCCGTCCGCATAATATTGATGTCTTTGCTTCCCTTTTCTGGCTCCTTAAACATCTGTCCCCCGCCGGCCCCACAACAAAGCCCTGTGGAGCGACATCGTTTCATTTCTACAAGGTCTGCATCCAAGGCTTCAAGCACTGCCCTTGGAGCCTCATAAACGCCGTTTGCGCGGCCCAGGTAACAGGAGTCATGATAGGTGATCTTTTTCCCGTGGAATGATCCTCCTGCCTTCATCTTGATTCTGCCTTCCTGGATTAGACCCTGGAGGAATGTTGAATGGTGGATTACTTCGTAGTTGCCTCCCAATTCAGGGTATTCATTCTTAATAGTGTTAAAGCAGTGCGGGCAAGCGGTAACTATTTTCTTCAGGCTATACTTATTCAAAACCTGGATGTTGTTCATCGCCTGCATCTGAAAAAGAAATTCATTTCCTGCCCTCCTTGCCGGGTCACCAGTGCAAGTTTCCTCAATGCCCAGGACTGCAAATTTAACCTGAACCGCATGTAATATTGCGACAAAAGCTCTGGTAACACGCTTGTATCTTTCATCGAAGGATCCTGCGCAACCCACCCAGAAAAGAATTTCAGGATTTTCCCCCTTTGCGGCCAACTCAGCCATGGTTGGGACAGTATATCGTGGTTCTTCCATGCCTATATTTTTTTGTCGTCAGCCCAATTGAAACGGTCGGCAGGTGAAAATTTCCATGGAGCAAAATTTGTCTCAATATTTTGAAACATTGAATTCCAGGATGCAGGAGAGCCGGATTCTTCCATTGCTACATATCGTCTGAGTTCAATTATTATTTCCAAGGGATTAATTAGCACGGGGCACGCTTCGACACAGGCATTGCAACTGGTACATGCGTTGATTTCTTCTTTTGTAATATAATCGCCAAGCAAAGTTTTTCCGTCACCTAATCCAGCGCCTCCTTTCTTCAGGCTTCTCCTCACCTCCTCCATTCGGTCGCGGGTGTCCATCAGAATCTTTCGCGGTGAAAGCTTTTTTCCGGTCAGGTTAGCCGGACATTCTGATGTACAGCGGCCACACTCTGTGCATGCATAAGCCGACATGAGATTATTCCAGTTGAGATCATTAATATCTTTAGCACCAAATCTTCCGGGGGCTTCAGTTGAAACAGCAGGGTTTGATGTTGTCAGGCCAAGCATCATTTTCACCTCACCTGTAACAACGGGCATATTTCTAAGGTGACCTGCTGCTTCGATATTGGCAAAATAAGTGTTGGGAAAGGCCAGGAAGATATGCAAGTGTTTCGAGTAGGTGATAAAGACTGCAAACCCCAATATCCCAACAATATGAAACCACCAGGCCGACCTTTCCAGAATTATTAGCGTGGTAACGTTGAAACCACGCAATATCGGCATCATGCGACTGCTAAAGAAAAGTGTTCCTGTAGCGGTATAATTTGTGTTATTTTCCTGCAATGCCTGGTCTGATGCATTCATGATGAGAATGGCAAACATTAAAGCAATCTCCGTTATGAGGATCAGGTTGGCGTCGAGTCTTGGCCAGGAAGTCATTTCTGATGACCAGAACCGTTTGATTTTCAAAATATTTCTTCTGATGAGCATAACCAGACATGAGAGCAAGACTGCAACCGCAAGTGATTCAAAGATGTTCATCAATATATTATAAAAACCACCGAGGTAAGGAGCAAAGATCCTGTGCGTCCCCGCGGCACCATCTATTATAAACTCAAGAACTTCCAGATTAATAATCAGGAACCCGACATAAATAAATAAATGAAGGATGGCCGGGATGAATCTTTTGAACATTTTTTTTTGCCCAAAAGCCACCAAGATCATGCTTACAAATCTCTTACGTGTGTAGTCATTGATTTTGTTTTCCTTCCCCAGATTGATATTTGCCTTAATATCCAAAACCCTCTTCCGAATAAAATAAATGGCGATCGCAAGTGCGGAGATGAAGATTAACTGTTGAACCATACCTTAATGTAAAACTTAAAAGTAATCCCGTAATCCAGGAATCAATAAAAAGTGCTCCTTTTTTGCACGGAGTTTAAAATTACATACTTTTGTGCCTCATTTTCCGGTGATGTAGCTCAGTTGGTAGAGCAAAGGACTGAAAATCCTTGTGTCGGGGGTTCAATTCCCTCCATCACCACTTCGACACTAGCCTCCCATTCGGAGGCTTTTGTTTTTCTGTTACAGCAAGTCTATTTTAGTAATTTAGTTAAGTTTTTCTACTTCTTTGTGTCCTTTTTCGCCTAAATAAAAACGAATGGGTTTGCTCGACCTTTCTGAAAATTCTACCCGTTTGTTCAACATCTACTTTGCTGAGGTTGCTCTTGGACTAATCTTTTTTTTTATCTTCAGGCATTTTGGAACGCTGTACAGGAGAAGATTTCTGCTGACATGGTCATGGAGTTGGATGGCATATTCCGTGTACTCAGGCACCTCTGGGATTATATTGATTTTCTTAATAGAAACGCAATCATTATTTCGTGACGCCCTGAGCATAATTGCTCAACTCGCCTGCTTCCTTCAGATCATCATGATCCTTCGCGGTACTTATGAACTTATTTATGAGAAGGCATTTTCGAAAAGGAAATTTAGAATTATTTTTTTGTTCAGCTTTGGGCTGGCACTTTTTTCAGTAACAGCCTTTGGTCAGGCCGGTCCATTTTCTCGCTATTTGGTAAGCTTTGGGAGCAGAGCTGTCATCACCGGGTTGGGTTTCTTAGTGGCCGGAATAGTGGTATGGACGAATAAGAAATTTTCAAAAGGCTTTGGACAGCAGCTGCTGTCAAGCTCCCTTATCCTATTTAGTGTTTATCAACTATACGATTTTATGATAAGGCTGCTTAATATTCTGGGGACAAGACTGCCCGGGTTTGAGCTTTTTGGCATCGTTGACCTCTTGTTGATTTCCCTGATGGGGATGAGCATGGTTATGTGGTTCCTGGAAGATGAGCGTGGGAATCTTGACAAAGAAAATAAGGAATTAGATAGCTTTTTGTCCAGCACATCGCATGACCTTCGTACGCCAATAGCTTCAATACTCGGACTGACCTATCTTGGTAAGTTAGAATTAAAGGAAGAGAAAGCTCGATCCTTCATGAGCATGATCGAAGAACGGATCAAGAAGTTGGATTTGGTCATTAGCGATATCCTCAGTCTGTCAAGAAGCAAGAAAATCGATTTGAAAATTGAAGAACTTGACTTTGCCAGGTTGCTTGAGGAGACGATTGCTGATATACGATTTAACAAAGGCGCATCTGCAATTAAACTTGAATATCAACCGGATCCGAGCCATGTTTTCAGATCTGACTATAATCAAATGAAGATCATTTTGAATAATTTAATGGCGAATGCTGTAAAATATCACGACCTCAAAAAACCCAATCCTTACATCCGTGTCTCCTTCAAAAGAGTAAGGAATGTAGTTGAAATTGCAGTTAAGGATAACGGAAAAGGTATTTCAAAAGAGAGTATACCTAAGATATTTGATATGTTTTATCGCGACTCGCCCGAAACAGAGGGGACCGGTCTGGGGCTCTATATTATTCAGGAAGCTTTAATCAAAATTAAAGGTATTATACTCGTTGATTCTGAGCTTGGAAAAGGAAGCATGTTTAAGATTGTACTGGATAACGCGTAATACTTATTTGAAATGTTTTAACAGCACCAATTCTTCTTTTTTTAAGAATCGCCATTCCCCTCTGCTAATGTCCTTCTTATTCAAACCCGCATATACGGACCTGTCCAGTTTGACCACCTTGTATTCAAGGGACTCAAAGATTCTTCTGACCACGCGGTTCCAACCGATGTGAATTTCAAGCCCAATAGTCTTTCGATCATCTGATATGATTGCCAGATCGTCTACCGTAGCACGTCCTTCTTCTAACTTAACACCTTCAAGAACGCGCTGTGCATCGGCTTTTGTTAATGGGCGATCTAATTCCACTTTGTAGATTTTCTTCACATTGTAAGATGGGTGCATGAGTTTCTCTGCCAGGTCTCCATCGTTTGTAAGCAAGAGCAGGCCTGTGGTATTCCGGTCCAGCCTGCCAACCGGATATACTCGCTCTTTCACAACATTTGCAATCAGATGCATAACGGTGTTTCTTTCTTGCGGGTCAGCAGTTGTTGTTAGAAATCCCTTGGGCTTGTTTAGTAATATGTATACCGGTTTTTCAGCGTGTAAGACTTTACTTTCATGCCGCACCTCATCTCCGGGGTTTACTTTGTAGCCCAGTTCTGTAATGGTTTTCCCATTCACTGAAATCAACCCCATCTTGATAAGTTCATCTGCTTCCCGCCGAGAGCAGACCCCACTGTTTGAAATGAATTTATTCAGACGAATTTTTCCAGCTTCTGGCGAAATTTCCTTCTTTTTCGGGTTTCCTTTCAACTCATGCAAAGCTGGGTTGCTGCGCGTGTATTTAACATCCTCACGCTTATAAGGTTTCCTTACCTGCTTGTCCTCAAATTTTTTGTACGGCTTATCCGATTTTGAGTCAGAAGGAGGTGCAGCACGTTTATCGCCATAACGACCCTTATCGTTGCTGTCAAATTTTTTATACGGTTTATGCTTGCTAAAACCACCCGAAATTGAGCCGCTTTCTTTCCCTCGGTGTGGCTTTTCCTCCCTCGAAACGGCCGTAGTACCTGATCTCCTGGTAGCAAATTTCTTATACGGTCTTTTGCCTCCTGCCTCTTCCGAGATGTCTTTCTTTTTTCTGCTATCCATTCTGCTGCCACCTTGATAAGCAGGGGCGCCAGCATCTTTCTCTCTTCTACGCGCTTTATCAAAGAATTTTCCCGTTTCCGATGAACCTGATCGCTCATCTTTTCTCTTACTGCTGCTATCCTGCTTCTTGTGGAATGGCCTTTCATCTTTTGTTGACTTCTTAAAAGGCCGATAGTCAGATTTGCTGTCGATGTGTTTACCTGCTGAGCTGGATCTTGAAGATGAGCCTCTGCGGTCTCCCTTTGGGGTAGATGGATTATGTTTGCGCATCCGGGTCTTTTAATTCTGGATTCTCGCCGATACTATTTACTTCACCCGCAAAGTCTTTAGGTACCGGCAACTCAACAAGATCATTGATTCCAAAGTATTCCATAAACTTCAGTGTTGTACCGTAAAGCATAGGTCGCCCAATAGTTTCCCCCTTACCTGTAATTTCAACTAGCCCCTTATCAAGAAGTTTCTGAACAGCATAATCGCAATTAACGCCACGTATATTTTCTATTTCGGTTTTTGAAATGGGTTGCTTATATGCAATAATTGAAAGTGTTTCCATTGCCGATGTGGACAAACGCTTTTTGGATTGTTGCTTTAGCATGATGCCAATGCTGGCTTGGTAGGCAGGTTTCGTTAGAAATTGATAACCCCCAGCGGCCTTAAATAGCTGGAAAGAGAATTCATCCGTCTGAAATTTTTCCTCCAGTCGTTGAATTGCGCCCACGATATCTTCTTCAGGAACATCTGCATTGAACATTTCTGAGAGGCATGCCTTTAAATCCGATAGCTTTATCGGGCTTGGTGTGCAAAATATCAGTGCTTCAATATGGTTCTGTAAAAAGTCCACGCGTATGAGTTTCTAAAGTGAATAATTGCTTGACAGGCCGGAACTGGTACCATTATTAGCCTTCGATAAAAGAATAGCCAAAAGACTAGTCCTGTTGCATCATCTTGGCTTCGATAGATTGTGTTGTATGCGGCACAGCAATCAATCTTTCTTTGGGGATAAGTTTACCCGTTACTGAGCAGATTCCGTACGTTCCATTCTTTATCCGAACTAATGCGTTCTCCAGATTCATGATATACTTCTGTTGCCGAGCAGCAAGCTGGCTAAGATTTTCTTTTTCGGCGGTTTCTGCTCCATCTTCCAACACTTTTGTATTGCCACCAGAAGTTGCATCGGTTCCTTCGTCATTGTTGCGATTCAGTGTTTCTTTCAATATTTTGTATTCATCTCTGGCCTTTTCAAGTTTCTTGTGGATCAGGGCTTCAAACTCGACTAACTCTTCTTCAGAATACCTTGTTCTATCGTCTCGCGAAGCTGCTTTCGTTGGTTTATGGGCAATGGGACGCTGGTTGGGTACTGGAAAAATGTTTAGTTGCGGTGGAGCCGGTTTTTGGATTGCAACAGCAGGTTTTGGCGGGGCAACGCTCTTCGTAACTTCTGGTCTCACCTTTGGCTTAACAACCTTTTTTGCGGCAACCGGTTTTGCTTTCTTCTTGATGACCTTTGGCTTTGCCACCGGCTTAACTTTTTTCTTTACCGCGGTCACTTTTTTTGAAGCTGCTTTTTTGGATGCAACAGTCTTCTTAACCTTAGCTTTTGATACTGCCTTCTTGGCCACAACTTTTTTCACTTTCTTAGCTTTCTTAGGGGCGGCTTTCTTGGTTTTTGCCACTTTTTTGACTTTAGCCGTCACTTTTTTCACTGATTTGGAAATTGACTTCTTATTCTTGGCCATGGTATGTTCCTCCGTTTGATAAAAGATGCGCAAAATTATGCGCTCAAGCCCGAAAACAAAAGATATTGCCCAATTAATTCCCGAACCCGTATTCCGGTCAAATTTTCCATTATTTATCCCCTTGCTCTTCAGGTTGAAATGATCTGAATAGCTATTATTCTAGCCCATACCAGCAATTTCTGGTAACCGGCAGACGGATCCAGCGGAAAAAAAGGAAGTCATCCGCCAAGTGCGGTGCCAGCAAACATTGGGCGAGGATATGACTGGGTCAAAACAGAACAGGCTGCGATTTGCATCAGCAACAGGAAGGCATTCTTAATTCGGTCGTTCCTGGTGCAGGCGAACTCCATAATGGGGAGTGTGTTCTTGAACGGGGTTAAATATTCTTTTGCCAGTGGGGAGTAAATCTTGTTGAGTTGCCTATCCATATTTCCTTCAAAAGTGTGCAGCAATTGCGACAGGGATTCGATACGTTATAGTTTTCCCGGCTGTGTCAAATACCTCAAACCAAACCATATAGTATCCAATTCGAGCTTTGTTGCCATCATCCCGGTCACCATCCCAACGCAATGTACCTTCTGAACCAAGGACTTCATTGTTGGCTACGCGTTTTATTAGATGGCCCTGATCATCATAAATCCTTATGTTAGCGACAAACCCACCCTGATCAAACTTAAAATGAATTTGCGTAAAGTCAGGATTGCCAGCCAGCGGATCGAATATTTCCGGCTCTATATGTATTGATTCAGCCAATAGGGGAAATGTAGCTTTTGCATTTGAGTTGAGGTACCCTGGCGTGGCAAACCCTACAAGCGAGCTCGCCGATTTCCAGTTTTGCGGATCGTTGGTAGCGCCAGTGAAATTAATCCGTTCCAGCGATACACCTTCGTCATCATTGATGAATACTGTGTGCAGGTTCTTGTTGTAATGAAAGGCGTCAAGAACGTGTTGTTGATCATCCAGTAATGCTACAGTTCCCTCATCATCATTAAAGGCAGGCAAATCATCCACGACCAAAACTTGCGCTTCTGGCAATTGTGGATATTCACCTTTTAATGCATTGAGATTTTCGGTCAAGGCCAAGTAACCGCCCGGATGCAAAAGAAGATCCAGGTTGGTTACGAATCTTGCATTTGCTGGTGTGCCATTTGCAATGTTTGAGATGGAATAGTTTTTGAGGTTAATGAATTTGGAAGATGTGTTTACAATTTCAACGAAGTCAACACCCATAGGCCTAGGGTTGAATAGAATTTCATTGATAACAATTTCGCCTGCATCAGCCGATTGAGGAATTCCAAAATGTGCACTGTTTCCGTCTGGATGAACCGCATTGCCGGTGCAATCATATATCGAATTTACAGTAATGCTGTAAACAATTTCTTGCTGAAGATTCCGCGCCAGGGAAAGAATGATACTGGTCAATGATGCATCCGCAAAAGCAAGATGGTCTACCGCAATGCCAGGGTTAAGAACAAAGCTGGTTACTTCAGGCAATAATTTTTCAAGCTTTTCATCGAAGGTTAACTTTAGCGATGCAGGTGATAGTGGAATGGCTGAGATTAGCCTTGGACCTGTGAGGTCAGGTTTGTTCGCCCGTACCGAGTTTTGCTTTCCCGGGGTTCCGCCACTCAGGTCCTCGGAAGCAATCCAGTTTTCCTTTTCACTACAAAGGTTTTCGGTGTCAATCAGCTCTAAGGACCATCCACCGTTCTTCTTTTCGTTGTCTTTATACCAGCTATCACTATAGCGCAGCGAATCGATGGTTACCCCGTTCACATCCTCCAAAAGCAATAAATCACCATCGTTATTTAGCGATGGAAAGTTAGATGCTCCCCATGCTTTTCCATAAGGGGTAAATTCCGTTGCTGAGGAGGACAGAATTAAGTACTCGCCAGGGAGCAACACCAAGCTGGGTAGAATCAAAGTGGAATTGAGATCGGTGATTTTCCACCCGGATAAATCAAATGCAAACTCACTGCGGTTGAATAGTTCTACGAACTCTGTCTCTGGCAGTCCGGCTTTGGGGGTTGGATCGGCAAGTATCTCAGAGAAAATAATGTCCTTTGGATTAGCAGCGATAGACTCAAAGAAAACAAATTTACTGCTGGTTGTATTTATCAAGTTTCCATTGGTATCTTCAATCCCCGTAACGGTAAGGGTATATGAGAATGCTGGAGAGAAGGGTTTCTCAAAGAAGAGCACTACTTCTTTTCGGTTTTCCTGGAGAACTGCCTGCGACGGATTACCCAGGCTACTGTTGACGCTGTAGTTCGTCACGTTTTCAGTCGTTGCCTGATCCAGATTTTCAGAAAACACCAACAAAAGTTCATTTGAGGAAACGACCTCTATCATGTTGAGTTCTGGCGGAACGCCATCCGGATGCGCATCTCCTGCAACAAGAAAGTCGTCAAAATAGAACTTGTCCGAGCGGGTTGCGGTATACGTGCAAAGCACTCCAAAATAGTATGATGATGTATTGGTCGTGTCCTGCACGCTCCCCTCTGAAAAATAATTACCCATGGCTCCAAGATCCGAAAACAATTCCCACGAGCCGTCAGTAAAGCGCGTTACTTTAATCCTTGTTTTGGTCCCAGACAGATTCAATAAACCATCTCTGCCATCGATGATTTTAGAGTGCACAGTACCGGTCTGTTTGTATAAACTTACATCGTCGGTGGTATTTCCAACGAGTACATAATATCCATTCAAAGGTCCTGCCAAATTGGGTTGGTCGGACACCAGATAAACTTGAGCATAGTTTGCGTTTGAGGGATTGAAGTCCAGCTTTAATACGAATTCCCATGTTGCCCCCAGCATAGCAGTGCTCGGTACTGATAGATAGGCCATACCAGTCATGGGGTCCGCGTTGAGCCTCAGCGCACCGTCGAAGATAATGAAGTGAGAATCCATACCGGACCATTCGGGTGACCTTGTAAAATCTCCATCTGAGAAATCATCAGTGAGCTGAGCGAACATTTGTTGGGTTATCATTAGGAAGGCAAACGTTAGGAAAAATACTTCCGTAATCGTTTTCAGGATTGAAAACCTGCATATTTGTAGGTTAGATTTCATAAGCACAACGGGAAAACACTATTTTTGCAGTCTCTAAATATAAACAAAAAATGAAAATTGCAGTAGTAGGCGCTACAGGGCTTGTGGGCCAGGAAATTCTTAAGGTTATAGAGGAGAGGAGCTTTCCTTTCGATGAACTTTATCTCATTGCGTCAGCCAAATCGGTTGGCCAAACCATTGCTTTTAAGGGCAAGGACTACGTAGTAAAAAGTATTGAAGAGGGTTGCAAGCTAGCTCCGGATATTGCGATTTTCTCCGCTGGAGGAGGTACTTCCCTGGAGTGGGCACCAAAATATGCCGATGCGGGATGCATTGTCATCGATAACTCCTCTGCATGGAGAATGGATCCGACAAAAAAACTAATCGTGCCCGAAATAAATGGACACGAGCTTTCTATCGATGATCGCATAATAGCAAACCCGAATTGTTCCACCATTCAAATGGTAATGGCATTGGCTCCACTGCATGTTAAGTACGGTTTAAAGAGAATAGTAGTTTCAACCTACCAATCCGTTACAGGAACGGGGAAAGATGCTGTTCAGCAAATGATGGACGAAAGAAATGGCATAGAGGGACCAAAGGTTTATCCCCATCCAATTGATATGAATGCACTGCCGCATATCGATTCATTTCTGGATAATGGGTACACGAAGGAGGAAATGAAGATGGTAAATGAAACGCACAAAATATTAGGCGATAAGACAATTGGAATTACCGCGACTACCGTGCGAATACCTTCGGTAGGAGGCCATTCTGAGGCGGTAAATGTTGAGTTTCACGAAGATTTTAATTTAAGCGAAGTGCGATCTGTCTTGGCTACCACCCCGGGGGTGATCGTCCAGGATGATCCTAAGAACAACATTTATCCAATGCCAATAAATTCACACCATCGCGATGAGGTTTTTGTAGGGAGAATCCGTCGTGATGAATCACAGCCCAATACGCTTAACATGTGGATTGTTGCTGACAATCTTCGCAAGGGTGCAGCCACTAATGCGGTTCAGATCGCTGAGTTCATGATGGAAAAAAGTCTTGTTTATTAAACATGACGTATACAGACAAGTGAGAATAGCCACCACAGGGTGGCTATTTCATTTCAGGACTTCTTGCCCCAGCCACCTCCACCTGGCGTCTTAATGACGAATCGGTCTCCTGGATTGACTTGCAGGCCATCAACACCCTTCAGTTTTACTTTCTTTTTATTGCTACGCACAATAAATTGTTCTCCCCGCTTACCCGGCTGGCCCCCTTTCATACCATATGGGGCAGCAAGGCGATGTTGCGAAAGGATGTTTACTTCCAGCAATGCTTTAAAATAGAACTGCCTAATGATACCATTCCCGCCACTCCATTGACCACTACCTCCTGATCCTTTCCGTATTTCGAATTTGTCAAGCCTGACCGGATATCTAAATTCAAGGATTTCCGGATCAGTGATGCGCGTATTGGTCATGTGCTGGTGGACGGCATCAGCTCCATTAAATCCAGGACCGGCACCTACGCCACCACAGATAGTTTCATAATAGGCAAATGTCTCATTGCCAAAAAGAAGGTTATTCATCGTTCCCTGGCTGCATGCGGCGAGATTGAAGGCTTTCAGCAGTGTATCTGTTAGACGTTGGCTTATTTCTGTATTCCCAGATGCTACAGCTGGTGACCGATTGTTGTTGTTTGAAAATGAAGGATTAAGCATTCCCGTTGGAATAACGAGTTTGATATGTTGCAGTAAACCTTCATTAAGCGGCACCTGCTCATCGGTCAGCAGACGAAGTACGTAGAGGACAACACTGTTCACTATAGCTTTTGTAGCATTGAGATTTCCTGCATGAACAGGCGCCGATCCTTTGAAATCAATACGAAGAATTTGTTTCTTTTTGGTTATTGTAACTTTGAGTTTGGAACCATCATCAAGGAATTCTTGTGCTCTATATGTTCCCGACAGCTTCTTTATTTTCTTCAACATCAAATCGGACGCATATTTACGAAGCATGCGCATGTAGCGGCGAACTTCTTCCGGGCCGAATTTTAGGCATAGCGCTCGCGTTGCTTCGGCACCCAACATCACCGACGCCAATGCACCATTTATGTCTGCCAGATTCTCTTGAAGTGATCTTGTTGGATAAGGTGCGGCAGTTAGTAAGCCCTTAATTTTTCCCCATTGCGGAATACCGTGTTTAACCAGGAAGGTAGGTGAAATCACTACACCCTCTTCTTCCAGTGAACTTGCATTGGCCGGCATTGATCCGGGGGTTTTCCCTCCGATTTCAGCGTGGTGGGCACGATTTGCAATGAAGGCAAAGAGTTGCTTTTTGAAAAATACTGGTTTGATCAAGGTAATATCGGGAAGGTGTGAACCACCGAATGCGGGATGATTTGTAATAATGACATCGCCCTCTATCATTTTAATGCGCTTCATCACGGCGCGCACGCATACACCCATGCTCCCAAGATGGACGGGAATGTGCGGGGCATTAACCACTAAATTCCCTTTTACATCAAGCAAAGCACAGGAGAAATCCAACCGCTCCTTAACATTTACTGAAAAGGATGTGCGTTGCAATAGCGCTCCCATCTCCTCAGCAATTGCTGTAAAACGGTTCGTGAAAAGTTCAAGTTTGGCTGCTTCCGTTGTATTCTTTTTCACTTCATGGACGCTAACTTGACTGATACTTGCATTTTGTTTTTCGTCAAGTCGAAATCGCCAGCCATCTTCTATCAAGACAGTCGAATTATTACTAAGGACAAGTGCGGGTCCCTTGATTTGGGCGCCAGCAAGCAGGTTCTCCCATTTAAAGACCGGGCATTTCTTCCAGAGACCTGAAAGATAGATTTCTTTTAACTTCTCCGGTGTTGGAGCGTATGACTTCTTTTTCACAGCGACTCCAATCTCCTTTTGTTTGGCTGCGGTAACAATCATTCTAATAGACTCAACCTCAATGTCTAGTTCACCGAGCCAATGACCATAAACTTTTTTGTATCGATTGATGAAATACTTTTTGACTTCAAATTTGTTGGTGTATTCAATGTCCAAGGATGTTTCCTGACCTTTCAAACGGAGAAATATCAGTCGGCTTTTTATCATGATATGATTACTGTCTTTACTGTCCTTTTCCAGCTCATCCAATGCTGCTTCGTATAATGCTTGATAATCGGTGTCCAGTTGATGAAGTATATCCGAAAGGTTTTTCAGTATTTGTTTTTCTTTTACACTCTCTCGCTGGGCGCTACCGATTCCGTATGCACTCAAGAGTCCAGCGTCATAGGGGATGATAATTTGATTAATACCAAGCAATGCAGCCAATGCGCATGCATGCTGGCCCCCGGCGCCCCCAAAGCAGAGTAAAGCGTAGTCCGTTGGATCATGTCCCTGTTGGATCGAAATCCTCCGTATTGCTTCTGCCATCTTTTCATTGGCAATTGCAATGAAAGACTCCATGATTTCTTCCTTGCGTACTTTCTTGTCTTTTTCTTTGCTGAATGTAAGAATCAATTCTGCCAGCGACGTTTCAGCGTGCTTGCGGTAAATTGGGATGGGGAAATTCCTATCATCCAGTCTTCCCAGCAGCAAGTTCACATCCGTAATGGTGAGTGGTCCGTTTTCACCGTAGCAAGCCGGGCCTGGTGAAGCGCCTGCACTGCGCGGACCAACAGTTAACCGATAACCATCGAAGCTGCAGATTGATCCACCCCCTGCCGCGATGGTCTCAATGGCCAGGGATGGGGACAATATTTTCAAGTCACCTACCCTGCAATCAAAGCGATATTCCGGCCTTCCATGACAACGCGACACATCCGTGCTGGTGCCGCCCATATCAAACGTAATTATGTTATCAATCCCTGATTCTTTGGCTTTTGCCAAAGCACCAATGACGCCACCAGCTGGGCCACTAAGCAGACTATCTTTTGGCCTGAAGTCCTCAGCCGGCAGAAGTCCTCCCGCACTCGACATTACCTTTATGTTTGAGAAAGCTAATCCGGATTGTATTGTTGAAATGTATTGGTCAACAATTGGCTCCAGATAGCCATTAACAATAGCGGTCTCTGCGCGAGGTAGAATCTTGATCTGTGATGAGAGTTGATGTGAAAGCGAAACATACCGCAATCCTGTATTCTGAATTGCGCGACCTATGAGATTTTCGTGAACCGGATTTCTATAACTGTTTAGGAATGCGATGGCAACGGAATCTATTTTTTTGGTCTTAAGAGCCATCGTGATACGATTGATTTCATCCTCACGCAAGGGACACAGTACCAACCCATTTGATTCGATGCGTTCATCTACTTCTAAAACCAAACTGTAAAGCGGAATCTTTTTCGCGATCGACAATGCAAAAATATTTTGGCGCTGTTGATCGCCGATACGAACCAAATCTTTGAATCCCTTCGTAACTAGGAATGCGGTCTTTGCGCCTTTCCTTTCCAGCAAGGCATTTGTGCCGCGGGTAGACCCGAGCCTCATCTCCATGGCAGGAAAATTTTGAGTGAGTCCAGTTTCAGTCAGCAGCCGCGCAGCAAAAACAGGAACTTCTTCGCGCGTTGAAATTTCTATCACTTCTAAGCCGGTTTTCCTGGAGAAGGCTTTGTCCAGCATGATCTCATTCAACGAAGGATTAAAAGCTGTAATAGTGCGTGTCTCATCACCTATGCTAATCATGAACCCGTTCAGGAAATTAGCAGACAGGTGTATGGGCAATTCGACTTTTAGTTTTTCTCCAGAAAGCGAAATAACCTTTGCACGCAATATGCCGCTGCTCAATACCTTCAATCGCGTTAGATTACCGCCCGGGCTTATGGCGATACAATCCGTAAATGTTCCACCGGTGTCAACCCAGATTTTCCAGCGCAACGAATTCATGGCTTTTGTTTTTGGATTGATTCAGGAGTGGCATAATACAATTATAGAAAATACTGTATGAAAGCATAGAGGCCCAAAGCGAGCATTATGATCCCTGGTATTCTTTTTAGTATGATGCTCTGTTGAAATCCGGAAGCAACTTTTTTGGCAAGATAGGCAAGCAGAATAAATAAGGTTAGCGTTCCTATGGACACACCAAAAAGATATCCCTGAAGGCCGAAGGTGGTTGTCAGATTAATCCATTGCTGACTATTGAGGTACGCTGTTGTACCTACCCAAAAGGGTAATGCGAGGGGGTTCAAGATTCCAAGGAGGAGCCCGCGTCTGAAACCACTATTATTAAATTTCTCCGCGAATTTTGATGTTTTCCTTATTGACCATAAATTAATTATTCCCAGCAGGGTCATTACTATAGCTGTGATTAGTTGAGCATTTTCAGCAATCAATGGCGACGATGTGATGAGTTGTTCAAACTTGACTGCCAACCAGGCATATGGGTATTCGATGATGGCAGCAGCAAGACCAAAGCGCCACGCAATTTTTATTTTGTTTTCAATACCAAGTTGAAGAATAGTAAGGTTTAATGTTCCTGGGGGTATGGTGCCGACGAAACTAAAAAAGAAAGCAACAGAAAAATTTAGCAGTACAATCATGTTACTTCAGCGCAGCTTTGAATCTCCGATAGTAACGAACAGCCTCCATGAACGGCATGTATGCCACACCGAGTCTCGAGTTTTCACGGGCGATAATAAATATATCGTTCCAATGTTTAAAAAGGACAGAAAGAGCCCTGTGCAAAGTGTAACCGGGCTGATAAATATGTCCTGGTTCTGCCCCACATCCATTCAACTCCATAATTTTTATATTTCCATTGTACAAGTCGTGGAGACTAGCGCAACGCAGATCAAATCTTCCAAAATAGAAGCCTTCAACATGTTTGCTGATATGATCGAATGTTTCCGAAAGTTTGGGGTTAATCAAGTGGCTTCCATCCAGAAATTTTGTTCCTAAGCAATGGTTTCCGATGGAAATTAATTCAAGTTTTTCACCTGCTCCCAGAATTTCATTTAAGCGATCACAATAAATTTCTTTTAGGTTCTGCCACTGCAGTTTTGCCCTGTCCTTTTTTAGAATAAGATTTTGCAATGAAGATTTTCCATCCCCAACAACGGTGAGCATTTCCTTTATCACAATAGAGGTCACGCTTCCTTTTTTGTTTGTTGGCAGGCGTGCATAAAAAATTCCAAACTCAAGTGGTAAGTTGACAAGTTCTTGTATTAGGAAATCAGCCTTGGTTTTAGAAAGGTACACTTCAATATCCGCTTCCGTTTCAATTTTGGCCACCATAAATCCCCGTTCCCCCAAATCGGGCTTGAATATTACCGGCAATTGAAAGCCTTGCTCCTGTATTTTTCTGATGATTTCGTCTTTTGTGGCGGGCATTGAAATCAAGATGGTATTTGGCAGATATCGTTCGGGGATTTTTTTTAAAACCTCATATTTAGATTCCCCAAACATACCTCCCATCGCTATACCCGGGTTTGATGCTGAGAAGAAAACCAGGGACCTGGCACGTAGTGACAGCCACATGTAGTAAATGAAAACGGGTAACTGAATAATACCGAACGGCCAATATTCCCAACGCCTAAGTTTTATAATAAAGTTACTGTGGATGAATTTCTCACCAAAAGACATTCCCAAAGTGATTTCGACAATTAGTGAGACATTGGAACCGTTGTTTCCCTGTAACGAATTGTTGAAGCGGCTATTCCAAAATCAGGAGCAAGTTTTATATATGGTGCAATCTCCCTGACGCCAATCTTCATGATAGCCATGTGATGTACAGCATGTTCAATATTATAAACCAATTCGCGGGTTGCTGTTGTTTCTATGGTCTGGAAATCATCTTTGTCTAAATCATAACCTACTTCAAGATGCAAGGGTCTATCAGACAGGGTACAGACAAAGTTTTTGATTTGATCAATTGTCGCGAGGGCGATAAACTTGTCGGTCTCTATCAACTTATTGTGTGCGCGCTTGTCGTAATTTATGATTCCCCTACTAAAGCCATTTTCAAGACATATGAAAAATTCCAACGTGTGACGCAGGTGCTGGCCGATCGTAGATTTACTCAGCGTTTCGGCCGGCTTGACGTAGTCCTTCTCAAGTATCTGAGTAACCAGATCTGTGAGTTGCTCCAATATGTTCGAACATGCCCGGTCTAATTGCATCATTGCGTAATATTTTTCGAATTTAACGCAAAAGAAGCCATTTTCAAGTTCTGGGAATTACTGTAAAATTCTTTTCCAGTTAAGGTCACCTGCTTCCTTTAGTCTTTTCTCGTTTTTTTTCCAGTCCTTCAGTGTATTGTTGCCCCAGAAGTTATAAAATAAGTAGAGCTTACCATCCAGGATTGTATAGGTTTCCGGGTCGACCTTCACTTTTTCGCCAGACTCTCCCATAGCGTAAGCGCACCATCCTCCGTACGCCGGCTCGTATTGGCCGGGCGCAGCTTTGAATTTAGCAAGATTAGCCTGGGAGGCAAATTGATAGGTGATTCCATTATAGACCATGGTGATATTCTCCTTTCCTGCAATGGGGCTCCGCTCAAAGTAACTAACAGGATCATATCCTTCCATGGCCATATTATTCTTGATATTGTAGTGTTTTTTCCGGATTTCAGTGCCCTGGCAAAATGCATACCCGATAGTTATTACTAGAATTGCAAAACTTAGCGATGGTCTCATAATGCTGTTTATAAGGAAAGGATACAAATATGGGTTATATTGAATTTCGATATTGTCGGGGGCTTTACAAATCATCAATTGACTTTTGCAATCTTCAAATAAATCAATCCAATTTAATATGATTCGCTCATGAAAATCTGCGCTGCTCTTTTCATAATGCTGAGCGCTAATACGCTTGCGCAAAAGGCCAATTTGGTGCGAACAGCCAATACTTTCTTATCGTCTCTTCCGACAGACCTAAGGGCAAAAGCCCAATATGAACTTTCTGATGATGAGCGATTAAACTGGCATTATATACCAAAAGAGAGGAACGGTGTGCCGCTGCGCGAACTCAATACAGTGCAGCGTAATGCGGCGTTGGACCTCCTAAGATCTTCGTTAAGTTTACAGGGCTTTCAGAAGGCAACGGCAATAATGGCATTGGAAAACGTCCTGATTGAGGTTGAAAACCGGGGACCCAATGATACATTCCGGGATCCCTTAAACTACTATTTTACCATATTTGGTAACCCTTCAAAAGACTCTCCTTGGGGTTGGAGGTTTGAGGGGCACCATATCGCATTGAATTTCTCTTCCAGCAACAACCGGATTGAGTCGTCTACACCGTCCTTTTTTGGGTCTAATCCGGGGATTGTGCTACAGGGAAAAGAGAAAGGCAAGCAGGTACTAAAAGAGGAGACCGAATTGGGGCATAAGCTTGTAAACGCGCTGACAGCAAAGCAATTAGAGACCGCATTGATTTCGGAAACACCCCTTCCGGAAATCGTGTCCGCTAATAGCCGCAAAGCAATGCCTTTGAACCCTGGTGGACTGTCCTACGCGGCAATGACCGATCAGCAAAAAGACATGCTAATGAAACTTCTGGAAGTATATGTCCAGAATTATGAATTGGGCTTTTCTCACAAGTTGATGGAAAAAATTCAAAAGGCTGGGATTGAAAAACTAAGTTTTGCCTGGGCAGGGAGTCTGAAGGCTGGTGAAGGTCACTATTACAGGATTCAAGGGCCAATGCTTTTAATAGAATTGGACAATACGCAGAACAATGCCAATCACGTCCATTCCGTCGTACGAGATCTTACGAATGATTTTGGGGAAGATATTTTGCGGGAGCATTATGAAAAGGAGCACACTAAAAAATGATCACATCAGCTGCTGTTGATGAATAAACTTGGGTCAATCTACTTCAAACGCTAGAGAGCATAGCTGGTGAATCGAATCCTGAAGACAGGTTCTTATCTGCAAACACAGTTTCAAGAATGCTCTTTGTGCGATGATCATAAGTATGATGATGCAAAAAATGTTCATACTGAACCTCCGCCATTTCATGGCGCAGCATTGGTTTGTCCAAATAGAACTTAATAAGGTCTATAGCTTCATCAATCCCTCTAAAAGTAAATTTTGCTGGATCAACTTTCGAATACTCATGGACGGAAGATCGGTAATCGCAGATCTGGAAAGCACCGATTCCCGCAATTTCAAAAAACTTACAATTTACTGATTCAATCTCTGCATAGTGAAAATTGTTGAATACGATTTTTGAGCCGAAGAGCAGCTTTGCTTTTCTCTCACCCAAAATCCATTCATTGCGGAAATATTTATCAAGTTCGGGCAGCGAAAATCGCCTGTCTTTTTTACCGAATAAGGTAACACGAATTCCGGAATCAATTAATTTTTTGATTATTTTACTCCTATACGGGTATTGATGTCCAAAAGTCAATACGTCGATATTTGTTTCTTGTTCAAGTTCAGTCCTATCTACTGTTGGTCTTAGGTGTACACGCGGATTAAATGCTTCAGCCAAGTATTTTACATTTAATCCCATCTTTTGTTTCATGAAACTAAGTATGTATGGATCCTTCGTAAAAAAGTAATCATATGGAGAAGCGAATATTTGTTGATGTTCGAATGTTGTCAGCGCGTCGGGGTTAATCTGAATAATCGGAGTATGTGGCTGTTCTTTTTTGATAGCTTTAATGCAAATAGGATTAATAAAACGATAAGTTCCAACGACCAAATCAGCTTTAATATCAATTACTTTTTTTGCTAACTTTTGAAATATGTGTTCATCATATATTTTGAAATATTTAATGGCATGATAGTTAATAGAATACTTTACAGGTATAACTGCTGTTAAATCAACAATTGAAACTTGATGGCCTAGAAACCGAAATGAATCGGCCAAATGATATTCTAAGGTATCAAAGCTTTTACTTCCTATTATAACCACTTTCATGTTTCTCTGAGATATGTTCCATCCTCTAAAATATCAATACCTAACCAAAAAGATAGAGATACTCCAAGAATGGGGAACCACATTTATTGCAACCCTTGCTCAAAAATAGTTAATTTAGAACGATATTCTTGCCTGCCTACCATACCTTAAATTGAACTAGGGATCTCACCACACAATCGAAAAAATAATAACCGGAGACAGCAAGGATTATAAAAGAAGGATTACGATTGTCTAAACACTTGGAGAGAATGAAAACCAGATTATACTAGCTATAAATGATGCGATCCAGAAAATCAATAATATGCGTAACCTCCTTAACGTACGGGTAGCCGATGCCTGATCATCCTGTGTTGTAGAATCTTTGAAGGGGTGGTAAGGATCTTCCATAACAACAAATACGATAACCAATGCTCTGAGTTAATATCTGGAGAGTGGTTATCGAAAAAAAGTTTAGATAAAGAACATAAATCCCGCAATAAGGGTGACAAATTTTAGTATAGTATGTGAGCAGTAATCTTGTTAACCTGGGTGTCTGTCTTTTGAGACAAGAATGGGGTTCAACTTGAAACAAAGAATCGGGCATTCTTAGCGAAACCACCAATCGATTACCTTTCCGTGTGATTTCCTTTATTTTGGTAGTCTCTGATCTAAAATTGTGTAATTGATGAACCTAAATCAGAAAGTTTTCGTATGTAGTCTACACAGCCGGTTGCTGAAAAAAAGGCACAAAGTAGACCTGGCAAACTGACAAAACTTCTTTTCAGACCCTTTTTGCCCGATTTTTGTTTATTCTGATATTGATTAACAGTTATTAAATATATTGTGTCGTATGAAAAGATTTGGATCACTATTTATTGCAGCTGTGCTGGGGAGTGTATGTACGGTTGCATCATTTCAATGGTTGAATAACGATGAGACAGCAGCAACCAAGCTTGAGTATCTTTCAGGCGTACCTACTGCGAAGGTCGCCTACAGCGTTGATGAAAATGGGAAAGCCTATCCATTAGATTTCACGGCTGCAGCGGAAATGGTAATGCCTGCAGTAGTATATATACAATCAACGCAAGACATGGATAATACCAGGGAATTGCAGTCGACCGATCCACTGCGCGAATTCTTCGGACCGAGGGCACAAAAAGGACCAAGCCGTAGTTCAGGGTCAGGAGTGATCATCAATGGCAGCGGATACATTGTTACAAATAACCATGTGGTGCAGGACGCCGACATGGTGGAAATAACGTTAATGGACAACCGAACATTTAAAGCAAAGGTAGTCGGGACTGATCCTGATACGGATTTGGCGGTGGTTAAAATCGATGAAAGTGGATTGCCATTTCTTTCTTTCGTTGACTCTGACAATGCGAAGGTTGGCGAATGGGTGTTGGCGGTGGGGAACCCTTATAACCTCAACTCCACAGTTACTGCCGGCATCATTAGTGCAAAAGGTAGAAATATCAATATTTTACATCGCAATTCTGGAGAAGGCAGCACTGCGATAGAATCCTTCATTCAAACAGATGCTGCAATTAATCCCGGAAATAGCGGAGGTGCGCTGGTTGCATTAAATGGTGGTTTGCTTGGGATAAACACTGCCATTGCAAGCCCAACTGGATCATATTCAGGGTATGGTTTTGCAGTACCTTCCAATATCGTAAGTAAGATTGTTGATGACCTCATCAATTATGGTGCAGTGCAGCGGGGATGGCTGGGGGTAACGATTGGAAGTGTAAATAGCGAGCTGGCAAAAGCAAATGATCTGCAGGTTAATGAAGGTGCCTATATTTCTGGGTTCGCTGACAAAAGTTCAGCTAAAGAAGCTGGCATAAAAGAGGGAGATGTTGTCATTCAGATTGACGAGACACCCATTAAATCAAATACGGCGTTAATTGAATACATTGGTCGTCATCGTCCTGGAGACAAGGTAAATATGCTGGTAAACCGCAAAGGAAAAGAGCTAACGATTCCTGTAGTTTTGAAGAGTCGAGATGGCAAAACCGGGCTCATTAAACCGGAAGAAATTGATGCCGTTTCTGCGCTTGGGATCGAACTTGAAGAGATTGATGGAAAACTTCTTAGAAAGCTTGACCTTGATCATGGTGTTCGGGTCAAGGAGCTGAGGAAGGGTAAGGTTGGCCGATACACAGAAATGCGTGATGGTTTTATCATTACAAGGGTTAATGATATTCCAGTGAATTCTGTAAAAGAATTTGAGAAGATAATAAAAACGAAGAAAAAGGGCGATCTGGTTACTTTTTCGGGGACATACGAGGATTTTCCGAGAGAATTTAACTATGCTTTTAGAATGTAGAACGCTTGTAGAAAAGGAATTATGAGGAAGCTGTTTAGTAAAGGCGAACGTGTTCGCAGCAAGATTGACGGAAAAGTGATGGAGGTCCTAAAGTACATCAAGAACAATTTTGTGGAAGTAAGGTGGTTTGATCTCGAGAAGAAAGAGATTAGAGTTCGACGCATAAAAGAAGACAAGTTGTCCAAGGCATTGTAAAGGTAGCATCCTTTGCCACTTAACATTAAAGGAGGATAGCTTTAGCACTTCCAAACTAATCCTAACTTTGTGGTTAGGCGTTATAAAACTGTTTATATCAAAAAGTTTCAGATCCCCAGTTACTACCGGTCGTCGATTACCGGAAAGGTTAAAGAGTCGCGCAGATTGAAAGACTTGCGGAAGCAGGATTTTGCGCCTTCGGTCCTGGACTTTGGTCCTGTTCAATTTTACATCGCGCGTCATTTTGGTTTTTGTTACGGGGTTGAGAATGCCATAGAAATAAGTTATCGGGCGCTGGAGGAAAATCCAGATCGATGCGTTTTTCTGTTAAGTCAGATGATTCATAATCAGGAGGTGAACAATGATCTGGAAAGTCGCGGGATCAAGTTCATCATGGATACAGATGGAAAACAGTTTATTCCCTGGAGCGCATTGAAAAAGGAAGATATCGTGATAATTCCCGCCTTTGGAACAACCATTGAAATTGAGGAAATACTGCGTGAGAAGGGAATTGAAGTCCAGCAGTATAATACCACTTGCCCCTTTGTAGAAAAGGTTTGGAATCGTTCTCAGAAACTTGGTAACGAAGATTACACGGTCGTGATTCACGGGAAGCCCAGACATGAAGAAACCCGGGCTACTTTTTCCCACAGCGCGCAGAATGGTCACTGCATCATCGTTAGCGACATGGGGGAAGCCCGGCAGTTGGCAGAACACATCAGGGGCAAGAAAACAAAGGAGGAGTTTTATCAGGAATTTGAAGGGAAGTATTCTGCTGGCTTAGATCCGGAACGCGATCTGCAACGGGTTGGTGTTGTAAATCAAACCACTATGCTGGCGGCCGAAACGCAGGAAATTGCTGATTATTTTCGGTCGGTAATGATTGAGAAACATGGCAGGGAAGATGTTGTTAACCATTTTGCTGACACCAGAGATACACTTTGTTACGCCACCAATGATAACCAGGAGGCGACGTACGAGTTGCTTAAGACCGATGCTGATTTGGCAATAGTTGTTGGTGGATACAACAGCTCGAATACGTCGCACATCGTAGAATTATGCGAGCAAAAGTTTCCAACGTACTTTGTTAACTCCGAAACAGAAATCAAATCAAAGCTTGAAATTCACCATTTCGATTACCACCGGAAAGAAAAGAAAATCACGTACGATTTTTTACCAGAGAAAAAATTAGTGAAGATTATTCTAACAAGCGGCGCATCTTGTCCTGACACGGTAGTTGACAATGTATTGCTTAGAACAATAGCGTTCTTCAAATCCACCAATAAACTGGAGGACGTATTGCAATTGATTTAACCCAATTAAGCGTTAGATGCAGCCTTTTTGCGACTTTCGTCAACTTTCTTACCGTTCTTATGCTCACCTAATATAATTACATCTTTCGTGTTTTCGTACTGTCTGGCGGCTTGCATCATTGCTTCCTTTGTATCACGAATGACAATGATGCCTGATTTTGCGCCTTTGTTACGCAATTCAAGATAAAACCCGTCTTTTTTCTTCTTCGGTAATACTGGAGGTCTTCCCATGGTCTATATTTTAATAATTTAGGTGTGAGGCTACTCTATTCCCACATTGGTACAAACCGGAAAATCCGGTCTTTAGTTCGAATCGCGCAATATGGCGAAATTAACTGGTTTATCCTTGACGATGTGGAGGCACTTTCAAATTGAACCGCTGGTGTTGGAATTACAGGCGCATGCCCAGCCTTTTTTGAAAATTGTGCCGTAACAGCCCCCTGTCATTTGATGCAATCGATAGCAAACAACTCTAGTTCATGGAAACATCAGCGCGACTGGCAAATGGGGTGAAAATAGCAGTGTATCACCCTCCCTTAATCTTAAAGCCTTTGTATTCGACTAGCCACTTTAAGGTCTTCTTTACACCCTCTAATTGACTTACCGGCACCGGACCCGTAAGCGCGTATAATTCATCTAAAGGTAGAATGTTGTCCGTTGTCATATTGGTCAGCCTGAAGCTTGTTATGGGGAATTTTATCTTGATGCGGGTGAGCGCGTCTCCAACAAGGGAGGCCATCCGCATTAGAAAAAAAGGCACTCTCCTTATTTCACCTTTGCCCATTTCAATCGAAATTTCATTGGCCCATTGAGAAATCTGAATGGGTGGATAATCTCCAAGGTAAAATGTTTTCAAGTGTACATCATCATTAGCAATAAGCTTCTGGATTTGGAATACAGTGTTTTCGATGTAGCCATATGTCTTGGTGCATGTCTTGCCAAAGTCAAAATACTTTCCATGATACACTACGTTGAAGAAGTCAATGTATGGAATGTTAAACCATGGACCCCATATGGAGGTCGGCCTGATAATTACCCAGCGGTACCGAGGATCATGTATCGCCTTGACGATAAGCTCTCCCTTGACTTTGCTCTCGCCATAAGGGGTGTGCGGCCAATAGTCATCGTAATTCTTAGGAATATAGCCAGGCTTACAAACATACATCGAGGATGTAAACAGAACTTTCTTAAGTGATGGTAACTTTGCAGCAATGTCAACTATGTTCTGCGTCCCTTTAATATTCGCGTTGTAGTAATCAAGGTTTTTACCATTAAGATCCGTTACAGCAGCCAAGTGAAGAATTACGTCAGGAGCAAATTTCACTATTTCTGCTTCCAGATTTGGGTAATCCAGAATGTCAACTTCCTTCCAGTAGGGAAGGTGTTGGTCTTTTACAGGTTTGGACCTATCTAAATTTAAAACGGAGAAGCCCTGCTTTAGAAATTCATCGACCACATTGGTCCCAATGAAACCAGAGCCCCCTGTCACAAGATATTTTTTCATAGATTATTCTTATACAGTTAACAGAAGCGACATTGCTGAAATATAAGTCGTGTAATATTCTTCGACCAACATTTAATTTGAAATGCCTCTATCTTTTATTGGTTTGGCAGGCGTGCCAACACAAATTTTTCCTGGAGGTAAATCCTTCAGAACGCTGCTTCTCGCGCTAACAATTGTTCCTTTGCCAATAGTGACTCCGGGGGCGATATATACATCGTTAGTTATCCAGCATTGGTCTTCAATCACAACTGGCTTGAAGAAAATGTCAAAAGTTTTTGTTCTGTATTCATGCCCCCCCGTATTTACGTATACTTTGTGTGCTATCGCAACATGACTACCAATACGAATATCACCCAGACTGTACAACATACTGTCATCCCCTATCCAGGAGTAATCCCCGACGCTTATCTTCCAAGGATAGGTAACTTTGACGGAAGATCTTATCTTAACTTTTTTTCCTATTTGAGCTCCGAATAACCGCAACAGGAATGATCTCCATTCATAAAGGAACTGCGGCGACCAGCTAAACAAAGTAGCCTGGACGATCCACCAAATCTGAATAGCTATCTTGGATTTTCCTCGGAAGGAGGCAGGCACTTTGAACGAACTTAGATCTTGGTATTCCATAATAATCAATGTGACATTATTTTTTGAAGGGTCTCTAACAACCGTGTTGCCGCGGGACCAATCGCATAAAGTTCTTCGAAAGTACTTCGTGCCATTTTTCCCATCTCCAGCTTTTCACTATTATTCAGGCGCCCCCAATTCTCAAGCATTTCCTGGACGCCTTTCTCCGTATTTGAAGATACTATGCCGGCACCTCCTGCTTTAATCTCTCGCCAGATATTTACTTGATCGGAAATGAGTACTGGTTTGCTACAGGCTAATGCTTCGACCACAGCAATACCGAAATTTTCCTGATGGCTCGGCAATACGAAGGCGTCACAACCGTAAAAGGCGCCCCATTTGGCATCACCGGAAAGCATGCCTGGGAAAAAGATGGAACTGTTTACTTCCTCGTTTTCTGAGATTAATTTTATGAGTTTTTGACCGTAGGGGCTTTCAAGACCTGGGCCTGCTACAACAAGTTTAGGAGAATCTTTTCCGAAGGTCTTTGCATACGCCTTGATCAAGAGGTCCACACCTTTTTTTTCATGAATACGACTAAGAAATAAAACATAAGGTTGGCCTCGAAGGTTATTGCATTTCATGAAAAATGCTTCGCTCATAGCTTGGTCATAAGGAGGAGGCTGCTCTATTCCATACCCGACATTCAATTCAAGTTTTGGATTATACGGCTGAAAAGGCTCGCGCGCGAGGAGAAGTTCTGCTTCGCACGTAAAAAGAATTCCATCTGATTCGTTGATAACCTTGCGCTCAATCAATTTCCAGTAGATCCAATTGCGGATCGCTTTCAGTTTTCTATCAGGGGCACGCTGGAAATAGGGGTCAAGCATCCCGTGGGGCATGACGAAAAGCTTGGGCAGCCTGGCAACCTTTGAAGGCTGAGACATTTTCTTAAAGCGGCGCACTGCTTTCCAAGTGGCATAACTATAATATTGCCACAGGCCGTGAATAATGACAATGTCAAACCGATTGAGATTGGTATCTAGCCACGGTATCAAATTTGAGCTATGTCCCCATGGACCCCTTGAGGGTCCAAGTGCATGAATTTGAAAGGAATCTTTGGCGAGGAATGGGGCCTTGGGGTCATCCAGCGACAACACTTCATTTTGAATACCTAACCTTTCCAGGGCTGGTATAGAATTCCGAATACCCTGACAAGGACCGCCATGAGACGGATCCATACTCCCTATTACACGCAAAATTTTCATCTTTAGGAAATTCTTCTCAACCATTAATTAGCAGGAACTGACCATTTCGTTAGCGGTAGATTTCTGGTTTATCAACCAGTGACCTAGAACACACCAATGCCAAACACGCGTCCAATGGACGTTCCCCTTGTCAAAGCTATCTTTTTGTTGTATCGGAGCCGCCAGACCAAGCCAATCTGCGGCAGCCTGAACGCCTTCATTTGTTAGCGATGCTAAAGGTCCTCTGATCCAGTCGCTCATGGGCAAAGTAAATCCCTGTTTTGGGCGGTCATAAACGTCACGTGGCAGTTCATCTTTGAATGCTTCTACAAGTAAAGGCTTAACGCCCTTTCCTTTCTTGAATCTTTGTGGCAATGTTATTACCTCCTCGACAAGGCAATGATCCAGAAAAGGGACACGAATCTCAAGACCTACAGCCATACTCATTTGATCGCTATCTCGAAGGAGCATGGGGATCATATAAGATTGAATTTCTGCCCACGAGATTTTGCCCATGGTATCCAAGCCTTCCGGCGTTGGCGGCAAAATGGGCGTACCTTCACCAAAGCCTAAAGCATGCAGACTTTCTACTGAAGTGAACCTCCGGCGGGCGACAGCAAGTTCTGTTACACCGAAACTGGTGAGACCACCAAGCTTTTCTTTCAAGCTTCGTGGCGCAAAACTTATCAGCTGTGTGCTAACTGCTGGAGGCAAAGCCCCAAGCCACTTTATTAATGGTATATCCTTAAAACTTGGATATCCAGCAAATATCTCATCTCCACCGAGTCCGGAAAGGGCAACTTTCACGCCAGTATCTCGGACTGCCTTAGATACAATGTAGGTATTGATAGCGTCCACCGAAGGTAAATCAAGGCTTGCTACTGCTTGCTTCACCCACTCAAGGCACGTGTCTTCGCTTACTTCAATCTCGGTATGCTCAGATCCGGCTTGTTTGGCAACCTGCCGTGCAATCGAACGTTCATCGAATGCCCCTTGGGGGAATCCAATTGTAAATGTTCGCAGGTTTTTCCCCAATGCTTTGCCCGCTACAAGCGTTACAATGCTGGAGTCAATTCCGCCGCTCAGAAAGGCCCCAACGCCGACATCAGATATTAAATGCTCTTCAATTGAAGTCGTTACTAACTCATTTACTCGATGCTTAGCTTCTTTTCGAGTCCGTACGTTGGTAGAGGCTAACTTTTCGTCAGGCCACCATGTGCCTTTTTCTGTTTTTCCACTGGGAAACAATTTTACCCATGCACCAGGGCCAACGGACTCGACGCCACTAAAGATTTCTCCTGTGCTGGGGACACGACCAAAACCAATATATTCATTCAAGAACTGTGTGTTGGGAGTGGATTCACCTTTAATCATCAGCGCGCGTATCTCGGACGCAAACCGAAAATGCATTTCTGTGCTTTGGAGCCACAGCGGCTTTATGCCAAGCCGGTCTCTGACCAGCAATACCGTATCATCATACGCATCGTGCAAGGCGAAAGCAAACATTCCTTTCAGCCTGGGAAGGCATTTTAACCCTTGAACAGCAAGCAGTTCGACCAAAGTCTCAGTATCAGAATTGCCTCGCCAGTTTATCGATGGAAGCGAAGGACGGAGGTCGTGGTGATTATATACTTCTCCATTGAATGTAATCGTGAAACGACCACCAGCATCTTGCATAGGTTGCCTTCCAGTTGGCGTAGGATCTAGGATTGCAAGTCTTGTATGACCAAGATAAACATTGCCATTAATGTTCGTCCATTCCCCGTTGCCATCAGGACCGCGATGGTCGAGTAAGCTGAGATTTGGCAGAGAAATCCCGATTCCCTTTAAAGTTACTTGCCCAAGTATTCCGCACATTTAGTAGGGGGTTAAAGTATTTTTGATTTTCATTTTTGCCTTTTCCTTTAAACAGTAAGCGCTAGCTATTTGTAATCTTTAAATAAATCTTCTCAATCTGATTTAGCGCGTTTTGCGTGTCGAATCTTTTGGCATTGTTAATGCCGGCATCTACAATAGCCTTGCGCGCAGTTGACGAAAGTGACAGAATTCTATTGATTGTGGCAGCCGCGTCACCAGCCCAGGCATCAACTTCGGATGGACTATTGGGACGCCGGGGTATGAGAAAGGCAGCATCGCCTGCGACCTCTGTCATGGGTGCTTCACCCGTGGTAATGACAGGGCATCCGGATGCCATAGCTTCAGCTATTGGCCAGCCAAAGCCCTCTCCCAATGAGGGGAAAAGGAAGACATCAGCCCCCGAATATGCCAGGCGCACAAATTCGTCTTCGATGTCATTCAGCCAATGGATATCTTTTGAGAATTTGGATTGAGTTTGTTTCATCAATAGTTCTTTTGTCGGTGCCTCACCAATCATAATAAGGGGCAATTTAGAATCGCCCTGTGCACGCCATACAGTGTAAATATCAATTACACCTGCCCGGTTTTTATACCATGGATTTCCTCCAACATGAAGTATGTATCCTGCAGTTAAATCGAGGTCAATTCTCTTGCCAAATAAGCCTTTGGCGACAGTCTGGTCATGGTAAAAGAAGGGCTGGTGAAATCCATTGTAAACGACTTCAGAAGATAGCGGATCGGTAAATAGATATCGATGCAGATCTTCTCTTGTTTTTTTTGAAACAGATATAAAATGTTTCCCTTTTGAAAAGCCACGCCGGATTAATTGTTGATATAAGCGCCCCGTCCAGCTCGTTGGATTTTCTGGGATTTCACCAAGGGCAGAGCGAAGAGCCATGAAATCATGACAATGGATAGCGTGAGGACGATTGGCCAGTAACGGTACCCAAGGGCCAAGCGCCTGGTCAGTGAAAACAAAAAGCGTATCCGGCGAACAGCGCTTACTATTTCGTTTTATCTCCAGAGGGAATATGATGTATTGATCGATGTATCCAAGCCACTTTTGTAGTACAGGGCTAGCATGAAGTTTAAAGAATCTTGCCTTTGGTGACCACATATCTACTTTGTGCCCGCGTTTGGACATCCCATCTGTCAGCATCATTGCGAAACGAGGCATGCTTTGTTGGGCTAGGAATAAGGGGTGTGCAAGAAAAACGATATTCATTCTAAAAATTATTGTAGAGGCGTTGACAACTAATTCTTACCTAATATATTCTATGAATTCAACAATGTGAAGTCTGATTGTTTATCGACCTTGCTCAAGAATTTCGATTGTTGGATAGATTTGCTCATTCGTATTAAAGATCGAATTCAGCAAGTATGTGCACACATCTTCGTTTCCAACTTTGAGAGATCGCACACGCCGCATACCCGCCAATCGTATAGCATTTCGTCGGTCCTCGTTCGCTAGAAGCTCTTTGCATATTTGCGCACATTCACTAACATCCGACCAAAAAACTGCCTCGACACCCTCTTTGTAGAACTTTTGATGCTCAATTGTTCGCTCGGCGCAGAGTAAACCTCCTGAAAAAGGTGTTTCCAAAGATCGTATAGTGTGCATATCTCGATTTCCCCTTGACAAAAGGCCAAGACATATTTTTGCGCCTTGAAGGGCGGCAACATAATCGCGTCCTGTCAACGCTGGGCCGCGCCAATGCGACTTCAGCTTTGCAAAATGGGCACTCTTGTCCCAGCGGTCTCCCCAAATACTCACAGGGATACCTTCTCGAATCAGGCCCAAAATAAATTCATCTCTTTTTTCATATCGCATCCAGGTCCCAATGAAAACTACTTCAGACCTGAACGCAGGAGGGATATCAGAAAAGTGGGCGAATGGTTGGTGCGCTACTTCATCGTAAGACATGAACACTCTTAATACTTTGTTCGCTCCCAAAGCCTTAAATTCGGAAACATTTACTTCACGCATAACGGCACAAACATCATAATATGGAAGCGCCTTAAGCAACGAATCAAAACGTCGTCCATCCCGGCCTCCGGTCGGGTCGTCATTGATATACAGAAAAATAGGGCAAGATAAACGCTTCAAGACTTTAAGACAGTCAGGTCCAAACAATTCTCCGCTGTTGACCCAGACAAGATCAGGGTTTTGTGCACGGACTACTTGCTCCATCCAGCTAACTACACTATTGTTCAATAGTTGATATCCTGAGCGGAAGTGAATTGGGCCAAGCCATCGGGAACGGAGTTGTTTGGCAAATGCCTTGTAGGGATCAGAAATCACGACGTTGTTACCAAGCCTAAGTAGCGCGTTAGCTCTGAGCGCTGATCCTGAAGCTGGGGAACTATCGCCGAAATAGAGAATGCTTGCCATATTTTGAAGCTTGGAATAGTTGCAAAAAATTGCGGATAATTGCTTAAGGAAGTCTAGAACCGCAGTCTAACAGCTACCTTGCGCCAACCACTTATCAGTCGCGAAAATTGAAACACTGCGAAATAAAGCAGCACCATCTGTATCCATCCACGGATAAGGAAGGTAGCAAGTGACACTACACTTTCAAATCCCAGAAAATGGAAAATCGACGTGAGCCCCATGATTACACAAAAACTGAACTGAATCTTTTGATTTCCAGATTGGTCTGGAGAATTAGGATCGCGCGTTTTCATAAGAAAGACATCAAATAAGTAGAATACCGGAATTATACCAATACCAAGTAATAGCAAGTACCACCATCCAAATGCCGTCATACCTGTGCCAGCAAAGTGACCTGTCCGGAACCCTTCAATATAACCTTGCCCACCCGCAATACGATAAAGGTAATCCCCCAATGACATGCCATATACTGTTTCTTTATCTACATCAACGTTAAAAATATCCAAAAAGGGTTCTGGAAGCGAGCCCAGGATATAATCTACTGACCGATCAAACATGTTTGGTTCGTGTGTTCCAAGCTTGGCTTGTTGGACCAGGCTCATGTCGTTAAACTTTATGTTCGCGAACCTGGCCGTGAAAATATTGTCGAGATATCGCTCATCCCAATCGATCTCAAAACTTTCTGATTTGTCCTCCTGTCTTCTTTTGCGAATTGCATCCTTGTCACCGAACGTTTCAAGGGTAAGCGCAAGCAATTCTTCAGCAGAAACGTCCTCTCGATCCCCCCTTACAATGACCATCGCAGTGCCGAGATCAGCAATTGGCCCTATCAAGAGCCAGACAGAAATACCCACTATAAATGCATTTCGCCAGGTAAATATTCGGGTCTTGAATACACCGAGTAAGAGTCCGAGACCATAGGCAAAGCCTATGGAGGCGAACCCGAGCATGAAGGCGCCCCTGCTATTGCGGCCTACACTTACCGCGAACAGAGCGACCGTAAAAATTAACAGCAAGGGAATAAATATCTTCGAAACCCTCTCATTATTCCCATATAATTTTCCAAAAGGAATGAAAAAAGGAGCATATGAAAAAGGAATTAATCCTTGAATCAACTTGTCAGAAGCCGAGCCCGTTACTTCCCAACCAACGTCAGGTGACATAAAGAAAACGTAGTATTGCGCAAGAATTCCAACAGCACCCATCAAGAAAAGTTGAAAGTGGGTTGGTGGAATAAAAAAGCCGATCTTCGTCAGTAACGGAAATCTATTCTTGACAGGTATTTTCAATAGAAAACGATAGACGCCATGTGCCAGCGTTAGGACAATAAGAGAAGCAAAGGAGTGAAGGAACACCTGATCGGGCATTTCTAAATTATAGATCAAGGGTTTGCCCTCCAGTGTAGTGAAGAGCAATGGAAGATAGAATTGAGTCGACGTAAAAGCGAAGATCATAAAGAAGGAAAGGGAATAATTCATTATGATCTTCGGCCGAAAAAATGTCTTAGTAAACATCAACCATGCCATGGCTACACAAGCAACCATCACAATGTTAGTGATGTCCATAAACAGAAGAAATTGAAAGAGTGCGCAGATCGCAAAAGCAACCCATGACCATCGAATTATCTGTGATCTGAATCTTTCAGCGTATAATATGCCAGCGTCACTGGATTTAGAATGAATATGCTGTATCTGCTGAACCATAACAATAACTAATTTTTACAGCCTTGTCCTGCGGCCTCTTTAGTTGACATGAAAACAAGAAAAACCCAGTTCCTTTCCAGCCAAACACTGCAGCGTTTTATTGGATTCTATCCTAAACGCAATGTATCCTATTCCCGGATTCTACACCGAATCTTTCTACATTCTATTTTACTTCCAAGTTATTTGCCATTCTAAAGGTGTGCATTAGAAATTATACTCGTGAACTTCAACTCAACAATATTACTACCATTTAGATTATTATTTTTTGCGGTGCTCCACAATATTCCGTGCCAGTATTACACTTGTCCTCAGGCGACCACCTTCATAGAGCGCAAATGGCAGGAGTACTATTAATTGAACCCACTTAGGCCAGAAAATTGATGATTTGGAATTCATAAAAGCCTTGAAATTAGCAAATTTGCCTTTCAGCATCGCAACTAATGCTTCTCGAAGTTGAAAGGATCGTGTCTCAATATTGTAATAAGTAATTAATTTCTTACGGTCATAGAATGGAGACAAGTCATCGATCAGTTTTTCGTAAACTGGAAGCGTATCCTCAAACCATTCACCTTTTGTGTTCAGGAAAGTAGCGGCAACCTTATCATGACGCCGGATATACACAACTTTTTCATTACTTAGAATCACCGTATTTGTTTTTGCGAGTCTAGCCCAGAATTCATAATCCCCTGAGTACTTCATGTGGTCAACAAAATTTTCAGAAGCATTAACAAGTCCAACTTTTACGCATACTTCAGAAAAGTTTCCCGGAATATTTCCAAAGAGGAAAAAACCCAGACTAGAATCAGGATATTTAAGTGTCTTTGGAAGTGCTTCATAGCCGTACCGTGTTAGTCTGCTGAAATTTATCATCCGGTGCTCCCAGTTATAGGTAATATAAGCTGTTTCGGGACTGGTGTTATGCCATGCTGTGATAATTTTGTTTAACGCTCCAGGGTAAAGATAATCATCTGCACACAGACCAAACGCTATTGGGGCCCTTGCTTTGGACCACAAAAACCTAATGCTATAATAAACACCAAAATTCTTTTCATAAAGGAAAACGTGAATTCTGGGATCGGAAAGTGTTTCCAAGTATTCCCTCGTGCCGTCAGTGGAGAAATTATCTCCTATCAGTAATTCCCAATCCTGAAATTCGTCAGCTAAGACGGAATCAATTGTTTCTTTAATGTATGGAAGCCCGTTCCATACTGGTGTAATAACTGAAATGGCTGGTGTTGAAGTCATTTTCAATGATTTTTGAAGTTCAGTAATTTTTATGAAATGAATAGTTTAAGTCCGGGGATTTTCCCAACGAATCTTCTGGCATGTTCAGTTGCGAATGCGGGCAATATACGCCAATACCGCAGCACATTCCAGGCGATTAGTAGCATCGATACAGGCAAAATTAACCACTTTAACCAGGGGAACCATATAAGGGAACCCAAGGAGGTCGAAGCAATAAACACGGAAGAAACGGCCAGACCAAACGCCTTCCTGGGCCAGAATAAAGAATTATTGCGTAGCCATTCTTTTGCAAAAATTAGATAGCCTACAGAAATGGCAACTTCCGAGACGAGCAAAGAAATTCCGGCTCCGAGAATTCCAAAACTGGGGACAAGAGCAAAAATGCCTACGATAACTATAATAGCAGCCAAACCAGATAGCCCCAATTGCGGCTTAAGCATATTGTTTCCAATAACCACAGCAATAGCTGGCTGGATCACCGCATAGACAAGAACGCCAAGTGAAAGAACAGCAAAAAGTAAGGGGTCAAAAGGAATTTTTCCGCGTGTCCATAAGGTATAAAAAGGTTCAACGAAGGCTTGTAAAATTACAACCCCGGGGCACATCAAGCCCATCACCACAATCCAAATCGTTCCAAAAGCTGCCTCGCTTTTGATCTGATCTCGCTGATGTAAAAAACGAATCAGATCGGGCATCAAAGGATTTGTAATGGTGTTTAATCCTTGCAAGGCGACATTGGCACCTGTGCGCATTGTGGAAAAGGCTGCTAGACCTGCGGCCCCAGATATTGGTGCTAGTACTAACCGTGCACCCTGCTGGCGGATATTTTCAAATAATGATTTGCCAAATAGTGCCAAAGAATGAAGAAAATTACTATAACCAAGTTTCCAGGAAGGGCGACTGAATGCTATCTTTTCCTTGCGGAGCAAGGCGAAAAGGTCATAGTATAATGGTATGCTGTAGGCCACAGAGGCACAGGCGGCAGCAATGCCAGTAACAAGCAAATCTGCTCCAAGGACCACAGCAAGTAAAGGTGCTAAGGCTATAACAATAGCGTATGCAAAACCCCACCAAGCCACTCTTGGAAAATATCCAAAAGGTGTTAAAACCCTAGTCAATAGGCCCGAGATACCAGAGACAATAAGCCAAGCGATACTTTGTAACACGAGTACGATACCAGCGGAATAAAGCAAATCCGGATCAGGGTCAGAAGATTCTCCAAGGATAAGGGACAGCGACCCGGTGATGTGAAATGCGGCAAGTAAAATTATTTGAGCAACGCCAATAATAACACCAACAACAATACCCGAACATAAATACCTACTAAGCTCTGCCCGATTACCAGTGCCTAGCCGCAAAAACTCATATCCAAGAAATGTTTGATGGCCAAAATCCAGCATGGAAATAACGCTCACTAAAGCTTGTATGGCAAGCCAGATTCCATATGTTCTTACGTCCCAATAAACAAGGTATACGGGAACCAATGCTATCTGCGTCACTAAGCCAACACCGATTTGAGCCCAAGAAGCTGCACTACCAGAAATAAGCCGTGCCACTACAGACATAAACAAATACTTTCGGGTGCCAAAAATCTTCTACTTCTTCGACGTCGACTACGATTCATCCCTGTTTCTTAAAAGAGTAATTCTTCTATTAACTCGTTTCACGACCTTCTCGCTAAAATTACTCTTGAATTACTAACTTCTATATCCGAATTGATTTGTCAGGACACGCTAATTTCTTCTTTCTTACTTCTTGAATAGCCGTAAGTATAGCCATAACCATAAGCATGCTTAACTCCTTCTTTTGCGCCATTCAATATGATCATCGCGTGCTTGAACTTTGAATTTAGATAAATGTCGTCGATCAATTCTAAATTCGCCTTTGACGTAAAATTGTATCGCACCAGATAGATTGTTGAATCGACAATTGAACTGAGACTAAAAGCATCTGCAACCATTCCAACGGGTGCAGTATCTATAATTACATAGTCAAAACTTTCTCTTAATTCGCTTATCAGATGAGCAAGATTATCGGACATCATTAGCTCTGCCGGATTAGGCGGAATAGACCCACAACTCGCTACGTAAAGGCCTGGTACTGCACTGTAAGGCTTAATAATATCTTCAATAAAGACTTTGTCAGAGGCAACTAAAAAATCAGAAATTCCTTTTTCGCGGGTTAGGTTTAGCTGCTTCATCATACTTGGTCTACGGAGGTCCAATTCCAATAAGACAACTTTTTTACCAATCAATGTCAGACTGGCGGCCAGGTTGATACAAAAGAAGGTCTTTCCCTCCCCGCTTATGCTGGATGAAACAAGTATAACTTTGTTTTCTTTTCCCGCAGTTGCAAACTGCAGATTCGAACGGACTAGACGAAAGTGTTCAGCAATTGAGGATCCACTTTCTTCTTTTACTACAAGAGCCTTGTTACTGGTATTAAAGGAAATCTCTCCCAATATTGGTGTGCTGGTTGCACGCTTCACATCTTTCTTGGTCTGAACTTTATCATTTAAAGCGTCTTTCATATATATGCCTGAAAAGGGCATTCCAATACCAAGAATTAATGCCGACAAGAAAACCAAAATCTTCTTAGGACTAACCGGCTCGTCATCTGACATGGCGGGGTCCAGCATTCTGGATTTCGAAACAGTAACTTCCAAGGCTAAGGCAGATTCTTCACGCTTTTGCAATAAGTAAAGGTACAGGTTCCCCTTGGTTCCCTGTTGACGATTTATTTCAAGCAGGTCGCGTTCAATTGATGGTACTTTCTGTATTTGTGACCTAAACCTGCTGGAGCTGGATTCTAAACTTTTGCGCGCAATGGTGAGTCCATTCTTAATGTTGTGTAGATTTTCAAGTATATTAAGCTGGAGACTTGCTAGCTGATCGTTTAGATCTTTGACCAAAGGATTATTCGGCAACGTTGTTCTTAACATTCTCTCTCTTTCGAGTTGTAGCTCATTGAACTTTGTAATTAATTGCACCAAGGTTGGATCCTGAATAGTAAGCGTACTCGGCACTAATTCAAACTTTCCAGGTTCTTTGTTGATGTATTCTTCTATTGATTCCAGCACATCGATTTGAATATTCAACTCTGAAAGCTGCTTCCTGGATTCGGCAGCCTGCTCAAGGTATTGATCTGCATTAGAAGTTACATTGGTTAGTTCATTTTGTCGTTTATATTGTTCAACATCTTTTTCTACTTCAGTCAATTCTGAAGTGAGATATTTTAGTCGCTGGTCTATAAACTGAATTGTAGTATTGGCAACCAGGTTTCTATCCTCCAAAGCTTCTTTGGAGTAGACATCCAGGAGTTTGTTTATGATATCCCTGCCCTTCTGCGGAATAGGGTTTATTAACGTTATTTTAATAACGCTTGCCCGTTTGTTAACAGTTTCAACCTTCATCGCATCATTATAATCATTGGCCAAGGCTTCAATATCCTCAAACTTAACAATTATGGGTCCCTGGACTCGATTTTCTGATGAAGGTCCGACAGGGGCAGAGATTACCGTAAATATTCCGTAGGGCTTGCTTATTTCCTCTCCAAATTTATGAATCGAGACTTCTCCGTTTTCCTCTTCAAGTTCAAAAGTAGTGCTAGTCTTGCGCACAATAGTCACAGGGTTTTTATAGGCTGAAGAATGAAGTTTATTGATACTTACGCGAATGGGTAATTTTTGACCATAGACTTCAACAGTCTTGAAGCCCTGCTTTTCATAGTATGTTACAAACAATGAGAGCTCTTTGAAAACGCGCTGCATCAGACTTTTTGATTTCAGCACCTCAATTTCATTTTCTATTATCTGCTTAGTGCTAAAAAGGTCAATTTCCCCGAGGTTGGAAGTATTCGTCAATGAATTAGATTCCACTTCTCCGTTCTTAAGTAACAATGTGCTGGAGATTCTATATTGTGGTGTCACCCAGTACAGGTATAACATAGCAAGACACGCGCTTACTACTATGCCGGACACAAATAAATACCAATACTTGAAATACTTGGAAAAAACTTCCTTCACATCAATGTAGTCGGTCTGGGTATGAAGCATTTCTCTTTCGGACATAATGTTTTTATTAACGTATTGGGCAAAATCTATCTGCTATTATAAAGAACCAACGTGGTGATCGTATAGCCAAGTACTGAAATCAAGGCAGCCCAGATTCCAATATATCGGTTACCGGCAGCATTCTGTGCAACTTTCGTCTTGTTATCTGGTTCCACGTAGACAATATCATTTTGCTGCAAATAAAAATACGGGGAATTGAGCACATCTTTGTTGTTCAAATTAATTCTGGATGTGGTACGCACACCTTCCTTTTCCCTAATGATTAGCACATTTTCCCGCCTTCCAAAAGCTGTCATATCTCCGGCAAGTCCAAGCGCTTCCAGCACATTAACTTTTTCACTTGGAATTACAAAGGTGGAAGGCGTGTTTACCTCACCAATTACGGTTACGCTAAAATTTAGATAACGGATATTAACAATAGGATTTTTGACATTCTCCTTAATGAGATCTGTCATTTTTTGTGTGGCTTCTTCTTTTGAAAATCCTGCCAAGCGAATTTTCCCAAGTACAGGGAAATTAATGAAACCGTCTTTATCAACAAGATAACCCTCATCTAACTTATCTGCGATGACGTTGTTGTTATTGGCTGTTGGTAGCAATACATTATTGAACAAAACATTTGATTCAGGACTCAAACTGCTTACAGAGATGCTCAAAATATCACCAGATTGAATCTTAGGAGGCACGTAGTTCCTTATGGGTGTGGTAAAATCGGAAGAAACAGGCAAATCACTAAAATAAACCAAATTCCGCTTTGCGCAGGATGCGAAAACTGTCAGCAGTAAAAGCAAACTGAACGTATAGCTTCGCTGATTATTGTTGAAAATGTCTTTTTTCACGTAGGAAGGTTTTAAGCCAAAGTTAAAATAATCCGAAAGGTATCAATTTTCTTAATTGTTTGAAAATTACGAAAAGCAAGCGTAAGAATGTTCTTCGATTTATGAAAAATTCATTTTCACAAGCTTGCCCGAGATAATACTAAATAAATGCCTTAAAGTGGGTAACACTAGAAGCCCCAATGTTAACCAATAGGCTGATTTTTTCAACCGTCTGCAACCGAGATTAATTCCTCCAAACTGGCCATTACGCTGTCAATCGAAAGATAATTTTCAGCATACTTGCGAGCGTTATTTCTAAGGTAAACAAAGTCTTCATTCACCGCTTTCAATATACCTTCATTGAGGGCCGCCTGGTTCTCGGCGTCAACCAATATACCTAAATCATGGTCTTTTACAAGGGAATACAGTCCTGAGTCTTTATTGGCGGTAATGAGTGACAACCCACCCACTGATAGTATGGTGGTTAGCTTGGACGGCATTACCAAATCGCTGGCGCTGCTTTTTTGAATGATCAAGTGCAAGTCGGCAAGATTGAGAAACTGATTAAATTTTTCGAAAGGCTGAATGGGAAGAAACTGTAGATTGTCGAGACTTAATTTTTCGGCTAGCCGTTGAAGCTGCGCCCTATAAGGTCCAGATCCGCAAACAATAAATTTCAAAATTTTCACCTCACGTAAATGATTGGCTGCATGTATAATAGATTCAAGCCCTTGCTTTTCTCCGATTGACCCGGAATACAGTACAATTACATCAGAAGTCTGATAGCCAAAATCCCTTCTGAGGTCCAATCGATTCTTAAGTGGATAGAACACCCTGGTATCTGCCCAGTTTGGCAGCAGGTAAACGTCTTTTTTAGCTTTTTCAGAAATCTTTCTTACCATTTCCGCAGAGATGCTTGAGACAATTTCAGACTGATCATAAATGTATTTTTCAATCTTAAGCAATACGCGGATCAGCCATTTGGATTTTATCATGTTCAGGTCCCTTGCCGCTTCAATCTGCATGTCCTGTGTATGATATAATAGCTTTGCTTTTCGAATTTTCTTGTAGAATACTGCCAAAAGACCTACCGGAAATGGAGGCGCCACGGTGATGACAAGGTCAAATTTTTTCTTCGTTAAAAATCCGATCAGTGGCAAAGCAGCAGACACAAAAAAGGAAAGATCCAAGAGCACCCTTTTCAACCCGGAGGGATTGCTTGGAACATATTGTGGGCACCTGATGATCCTTAATTTTCCATTGGAATGCTCACTATTTACCTCTTCTGTTGAATACCAAAATCTTCGGCTATGGTATGGTTCCTGAACTTTCCAAAAAGGATAATATGGGTATGATGTAATAACAGTACAATCGTAACCTTGGTCAACAAACCATTGTATCATTTCTCCGTTATATTTTCCAATACCGGTTGGCTCGGGGTAAAAGTTGTAATGAATCAGTAAAATTCTCTTCATCCTAAAAGCAGGTTGTAAAGGTTTCGAAAAGGCTCGCCTCTGGAGGTTGCTTCATGCGACAATTTCCCACTTGGGCGGCAAATTCGACAACCACGCATCACTCAATGCAGCAGTGGTGCCCGAATACTACGTCTTCAGCAGAAGTTATACAAATCAGAAGTGAAAAGGTAACCCTTCAATGATAACAGTCTTCATGATGAATGATTTCGGTCACCAAGCCCGCGGTTAATATAAGACAACTTAGCAAATGTGTATTGACAATTTCGACTCCTAACGAAAAAGGCTCAAGAGCGTTTTCATAAATATTATTACTAGAAATAGTTTATTCAAATCCTTGCACTTTGCAAACGGTGCTTAAACTTTTTCAATTGGATGCGTAGAGCATCCGCGGCAAGATCCGTTGCTTCTTCAAAAGTGCGTGCTTTCTCTATTGCAAAGAGTTGTGAACCGGGAACCCGAAGTTTTACTTCGACCGTTTTATTGTCAATCCCCTCGTTGTTAATGCGCAAGAAGACTTCACCATCCACTAACCGATCATAAAAAGTTTCCAGCTTATCCAGTTTCTTCTGGATGAAATCGATAAGCTTAGCGTCTGCATTGAAGTGGATTGAATGAACTTGTAACTTCATAGTTATAAAAATTTAAGTTGAAAAAAGGATTCTCTCGGTCGTAATGACCACCCAGCATTCAGGGAGTATTTATCTTATCATGTGGTATGATGTTTATTGTTGACCATATGCACTTTTTCAAGCTTTTGGGTGCGCTTGTTCAAAAATTCTTTTCAACTTATCCATAGAGTTGTGCGTATAAATCTGGGTCGCTGCCAGGCTGCTATGACCTAGCAGATCCTTCACAGCATTTATTTCTGCACCTTTGTTGAGCAAATGCGTTGCATAGGTGTGGCGGAGCACATGAGGGCTTATCTTATCAGCCGTAGTGTGCAAGTTCAAGTATTTCTTCACTGTTCTATAAACCAGCATGGGATAGCACCGTTCTCCCTTACTGGTAACAAAAAGATATCCGTGACCTTTTAACGTAAGTGCCTTATTCCTGGTTGTAGTATATTCTTCGACAAGCTTAACAATGCTTTTCGGAAAAGGGATTACTCTTTCCTTGTTTCTTTTCCCCAAAACCTTTATGGTTCGATTTCTTAGATCAACCTGGTTTTCCTTCAAGGTAATCAGTTCCGAAAGTCGAATACCGGTTGCATAGAAAAGTTCCAAGATCAATTTGTCCCGCATACCCTCAAGTGTATCTTCATTAAAGTTTTCACCATCGAGAAGATTGACCATATCAGATTCTTTAACAAAAGAGGGCAGTTTCTTGCGTGTTTTCAATATGCCGATCTTTACCATCGGGTCTTTGGGGATGACATCCTGCTTCAGCAAGAATTTAAAGAAAGTCCGAAGACAAGCTATTTTTCGGTTTACTGACAACGGTTCGATTCCACATTCCACAAGATGAATAATCCAGGCGCGAATGATGCCATAATCAGCTTCTTCAGTCTTATGTTCCGGGTGGTTTGTGCCAAGAAAATCCGAGAATTGATCAAGATCGTTTCGATAAGCCCTCAACGTATTGAGGCTAAGTCTTTTCTCGAATTGAAGGTATTTAAGGAAAGATTCAATCATGCATGCTACGCCATACCCATCAGTAGAAGCAATATAAAAAAATAATCCCCTTTAGGAAAATACCAAAGGGGATATGTAGTCAAAATGAGAAGTAATCGATGATAACTGTCGAGTTATCAATAATCAAGACTCATTTCAGAAAATCTAATCTAGATTTTAGTCTCCTGAAGTCTCATTTGTTCCCTGTAGGCCGCCCGAATAATTTGCGCTCTGCGGCTAACAGAAGGTTTTGTAAAAGAAGTACGTGAGCGTAATTCCTTTAAAACTCCAGTTTTTTCGAACTTCTTTTTAAAGCGCTTTAGGGCCTTATCAATTGATTCGTTTTCCTTTACGTTGATAATCAGCATAATTCTTATTTAGGGCTGCAAATATAGGGTAAAGTCACCCTTTTTCGCAAGTCTATCGCAAAATAGATCTTGATATAACCAATTTCTGAATCTCCGAGGTCCCTTCACCAATGGTGCAAAGCTTGGCATCACGATAGTACTTCTCGGCAGGAAAGTCCTTAGTGTACCCGTAACCGCCAAATATCTGCACGCCTTCATTTGCGGCTTCTACTGCAATTTCTGACGCGAAAAGCTTGGCCATGGCAGATTCTCGTGTTACCTCTAGCCCTTTATTCTTCAGATCTCCTGCCCTGTAAGTCAATAATTTTGCCGCCTCAATCTTAGTGGCTATTTCCGCCAGCTTAAAAGCTATTCCCTGGAATTTAGAAATGGGCTGATTGAATTGGTGTCTTTCTTTCGAGTACATCAATGCAGCTTCAAAAGCACCTATGGCAATTCCCAAACTTAGGGAAGCAATGGAAATCCTGCCCCCATCCAAAACCTTCATGGCTTGAATAAAACCTTCGCCCTCTTTGCCCAGCATTTGAGATTCATGAATTCGGCAATCGGTAAAAATTAGTTCAGCTGTTTCTGAGGCGCGCATGCCTAATTTATTCTCTTTTTTCCCCGATGAAAAACCTGGGGTTTCTTTATCAACAATGAAGGATGACATCCCGCGAGAATCACCTACTTCTCCAGTACGCACGATGACAACTGCAACATTTCCCGATTTTCCATGCGTGATGAAATTCTTGGCGCCATTTAATATATAGTACTCGCCATCGCGTATTGCTGTTGTACGCATATTCCCGGCATCGGATCCGGTATTTGGTTCAGTCAAGCCCCAGGCACCTAACCAATCGCCAGTGGCTAGCTTGGGCAAGTATTTCTTTTTTTGTTTCTCGTCACCAAATTGAAGGATATGGTTGGTGCAAAGTGAATTGTGTGCAGCCATTGAAAGTCCAATCGAGCCATCGATCTTAGAAACTTCAGTGATGGCAGTAATGTATTCAAGGTAACCAAACCCTGCCCCACCATACTCCTGTGGGACAAGTACACCCATCAACCCCAACGATCCCATCTTGGAAAACAATTGCCTCGGAAACTCCTGGCTTTCATCCCACTCCATCATTTTTGGCTTTATTTCAAGGGCACCAAAATCACGCACCATCTGTCGGATGAATATTTGATTTTCTTTTTCATTGAAATTGACCGCTACATCTTCATCCATACGTTTTTCCACCATAGGTATCGCCAATTAAACAAGGGTGCAAAATTACAGCGATTTACCCTAACTAACAAACAACTGTTAGTTGTATTACAAAGATTTTAGAAAAATCCATTTTGAAAATCCCCGCCATGTTCTAATCTGACTAAATGTTTTAATTTCGCGATTCAAAAAACTAATCATTCATGAAAATAGCGGTAGTTGGCACTGGTTATGTTGGTCTTGTAACCGGAACCTGTTTCGCAGAAACGGGTAATACAGTAACCTGTATTGATATCGACCAGGAAAAGGTTGAGAAGCTTCAAGGCGGTACTGTGACAATATATGAGCCAGGATTGGAGCAATTGTTTTCCAGGAATATAAAGCAAGACAGACTTTTCTTCACAACAAACCTGGAAGAAGGCATAAAAGACGCCAAAGTCATTTTTTTAGCCTTGCCAACCCCACCGGGCGAAGATGGATCGGCGGACTTGAAATATATCCTTAAGGTTTCTGATGACCTGGGACCAATCTTGAAGGGCTATACAGTTATTGTTGACAAGAGTACTGTTCCGGTAGGAACGGCGGATAAAGTCAGGGAGCGGATAGCGAAAAACGCGAAATCAAATTTTGATGTCGTTTCAAACCCTGAATTCTTGCGCGAAGGTGTGGCTGTTGAGGATTTTATGAAACCAGACAGAGTCGTTTTGGGCACCAAATCCCCCGAGGCAAGGAAAGTTATGGAAGCGCTTTACTCTCCTTTTGTTCGCCAGGGTAATCCAATCATCTTTATGGACGAGCGTTCTGCGGAACTTACAAAATACGCCGCAAACTCGTTTCTTGCCACAAAGATTTCCTTTATGAATGAGATAGCCAACTTGTGTGAACTTGTTGGAGCAGACGTAGATGCAGTTCGGAAAGGGATAGGTACTGACAGCCGAATCGGCAAGCGATTTTTGTTCCCAGGTATTGGGTATGGAGGAAGTTGCTTCCCCAAGGATGTACAGGCATTGGCTAAGTCATCTATGGATGTCAAGTATGATTTTAGAATTCTTAACGCAGTGATGGAGGTTAATGCTACTCAAAAAACCAGACTAATTCCCAGAATAAAAGCATACTTTGACGGAGACCTAAAAGGAAAAACCATAGCGGTCTGGGGGTTATCCTTCAAGCCCCATACAGATGACATTCGCGAAGCGCCTGCGTTGTATAATATTGAGGAACTCTTGCGCGAAGGGGCTATAGTGAAAGCGCATGACCCGGAGGGGATGAAGAATGTAGCAAAGGTGGTTGGTAATAAAATACAATATTTTGATACGCCTTATGAGGCGGCTGAAAATGCAGATGCAATCTTTATTGCAACAGAATGGCCTGAGTTTAGGGCTCCTGATTTTGAAAAGCTATCGTCCATCCTGAAGAGAAAGGTTATTTTTGATGGACGTAATCTCTATGACCTTGGACTTATGAAAGAACTGGGGTACGCTTATTTCAGCATCGGCAGGGAGGTGATTCATGGCTAAGCAACGCGTGTTAATCACTGGTGGTGCGGGCTTCCTTGGCTCCCATCTCTGTGATAGGTTTATCAGGGAGGGATTTCATGTTATTGCCATGGACAATCTGATAACTGGAGATTTACGCAATATCGAACATTTGTTCAAACTGGCAGATTTCGAATTTTATCATCATGACGTTTCTACTTTCGTGCACATACCAGGGAAACTACATTACATACTTCATTTTGCCTCTCCTGCAAGCCCGATTGATTACCTGAAAATTCCCATCCAAACCTTAAAAGTCAGCTCATTAGGTACGCACAATCTCTTGGGACTTGCCAGAGCAAAAAAATCAAGAATACTGGTTGCCTCCACATCAGAGGTATACGGTGACCCATTGGTTCACCCTCAGGTGGAAGAATATTATGGTAATGTGAATCCGATTGGTCCAAGGGGTGTATATGATGAAGCAAAACGCTTCCAGGAAGCCATAACGATGGCCTACCACACGTACCATCATTTGGAGACTAGGATCATCCGTATTTTCAATACCTATGGCCCACGAATGCGTCTGAATGATGGAAGAGTGCTTCCGGCGTTCATTGGTCAGGCTTTACGCGGTGAAGACTTGACGGTCTTTGGCGATGGTACACAAACACGATCATTTTGTTTTGTTGACGATGAAGTTGAAGGAATCTTCAGATTACTGATGTCGGATTATCATTTACCCATGAATATTGGTAACCCCAATGAAATAACTATCGGCGATTTTGCGGAAGAAATAGTTAGGCTTACCGGTACGAAACAGAAAGTGATATATAAACCTTTGCCGGTAGATGATCCTAAACAGAGGCGGCCTGACATTACCAAAGCCAAGGAGATATTGGGGTGGGAACCGAAAGTCTCAAGATCGGAAGGATTGAAGATTACATATGATTACTTCAAATCGCTGCCACATGAAGTACTTTTTGAAAGGGATCATAAGAACTTTCAAAAATACGTTCGGTAGAGTTATGCCATGACCAAAAGAAATATTTTAATAACCGGTGGCGCAGGGTTTATTGGGTCGCATGTTGTGCGCTTGTTTGTAAACAAATATCCATCATATTTAATTGTAAATCTGGATAAGCTTACCTATGCTGGCAACCTGGAAAACCTGAAGGACGTAGAAAATAAATCAAATTATCATTTTGCAAAAGGAGATATACTCGATGTAGAATTTTTGTATGAGGTTTTCAAAAAGCATGACATAGATGGGGTAATTCACCTCGCAGCAGAATCTCATGTTGACCGGTCCCTCCACAACCCGGTGGAATTTGCGAGTACTAATATAATCGGTACACTTAATCTCCTGAGCGCCGCGCAAGCCAGCTGGCATAGCAATTACCAGGGAAAAGTCTTCTACCACATTTCAACAGACGAAGTGTATGGCTCTGCCGAGCACGGTATATTTTTTACCGAACAGACTCCAATTGATCCAAGATCCCCCTATTCGGCGTCCAAGGCGAGCAGCGATCACTTTGTTAATGCATATAATAACAGTTATGGATTGCCTACACTGATTAGCCGCTGTTCAAACAACTATGGCCCGTACCATTTTCCTGAGAAGTTAATTCCCTTGATGATCAATAACATCCTTAACAGTAAGTCATTACCGGTTTATGGAAAGGGTGAGAATGTTCGTGATTGGTTATTTGTCGAAGACCATGCCCGGGCCATTGATGCAATTTTTCACGGCGGGACATCTGGTCAAGTTTATAACATTGGTGGTAATAACGAGTGGAGAAATATAGATTTGGTAAATTTCTTATGCCATACTATGGATCACAAGCTTGGCCGTGAGGAGGGCACCTCTGCAAGGCTAATAACCTATGTAAAGGATAGACCCGGCCATGACCTTCGGTATGCAATTGATGCCTCTAAATTGATCAGCGAAACAGGGTGGCGGCCCCAAGTTTCATTTGAAGTGGGCCTGGAGATGACAGTAGAGTGGTATCTGGCTAACCAGGAGTGGTTAAGGCATGTAACATCCGGAGAGTATCTTCAATATTATGCTAAAATGTATCAAAGCAGTTGACTTATCCTCCGAACTAAGTAACTGACAAAATCTATGAAAGGCATTATCCTGGCTGGCGGTTCGGGAACCCGACTTTACCCATTAACATTGGCTGTAAGCAAGCAACTCATGCCATTGTATGACAAACCCATGATATACTATCCGCTGTCGGTCCTCATGATGGCGGGCATCCGTGAAATACTTATCATATCAACGCCTCAGGACATCCCCATGTTCCAAAAATTGCTGGGAGATGGAAAGCGATTGGGTTGTTCATTTTCGTATGAAGTTCAGCAGAAACCGGAGGGACTGGCCCAAGCCTTCATTATCGGGGAGAAGTTTGTGGGAAAAGAAAAAGTGGCATTAATCTTAGGGGATAACATTTTTTATGGATCAGGGATGCAGCAGCTTTTGCAATCCAATAGCGACCCGGACGGAGGAGTCGTTTTTGCTTATCACGTTCAGGATCCAGAGCGCTATGGCGTGGTGGAATTCGACAAAAACAGAAAAGTTATTTCTATAGAAGAGAAACCGGCAAAGCCAAAGTCCAACTACGCAGTTCCAGGGCTTTATTTTTATGATAACGAGGTTGTTGCCATTGCGAAGTCCCTGAAGCCAAGCCCCCGCGGAGAACTGGAAATTACAGATATAAACAACGAATACCTCAAACGCGGCAAGTTGACGGTGGCGAAAGTAAGCCGGGGTACAGCCTGGCTTGACACAGGTACTTTCGATTCATTAATGCAGGCAGCCAACTTTGTTCAGGTAATAGAGCAAAGACAGGGCTTAAAGATAGGTTGCATCGAGGAAGTGGCCTACCGAATGGGTTTCATCACCAAAATGCAATTATTGGACCTGGCCAAGCCGCTGGAAAAAAGTGGCTATGGCGTCTATCTAAAAAATTTACCTGAGTACATTTAATGTCAATAATAGCAAAAAAGTCATTTTTGGCATCTCCAATGACCAAGAAAGGCTTAGATCCCGGCCAAATTTTATTTTGTATTATACGATAAAGCGAGGCTGGGAAAGGAAGTGAATCAAGGGCATTGCTATCCTCAGGAGGTGAAGACTACCCCCTAAAAAGTCCCTGGGCTGCCGGGATTAAGAATTTCCTTATACCCTTTGAGTTAAACCAAAATCTATTTACTTTTGCGAAAGTTTCTTAGTATTCTTTGGAGGGGACCAGTTAGTCCCCTTTTTGTTTGTGGAAATTTTCAGATGGATATCGCGGAAGAAATCAAGAGAATCGCGGAAGAAAAGTTGATTGGACCCAGTCAGTTCATCGTAGATGTTGTTGTTTCTTCCAGGAGGGTGCCTCAAAAAGTGACGATCATTGTTGATGGCGACAGTGGTATAAGTATTGAAGATTGTGCAAAAATCAGTCGGGAAGTTTCAAAGGTTTTGGATGATTCTCCACTGCTGGAAGCACATTATATGCTGGAGATTTCGACACCTGGGCTGGATCAACCATTGAAGTTAAAGCGCCAATACAAAAAGAATATTGAAAGGAAACTGCGCGTAAAATTTCAGGATAAGATAGTTGAAGGGAGGCTGCTGAACGTTACGGATGATAGCATCACCCTAGAACAGGAAACAGGAGTGGGTAAAAAGAAAGTGATAAGCCCGGTAGAAATTCAATTTTCAGAAATCGATAAATCATTTGTGTTAGTTAGTTTCAAATAGACGTAACCATCCATGGATGCACATGAATTAATTCAGTCGTTCGCTGAATTCGCAAAACAAAAAAACATAGACCGGCCAACAATGATCCGGATACTGGAAGACGTGTTTCGCAACATGATCAAAAAGAAATTCGGATCTGATGAGAAATTTGATATCATCGTGAACGCTGATAAAGGCGATTTAGAAATTTACCGCTTTAGGGAAATTGTTGATGATGACTCTGAAGACATTTGGGATTTTGATAAGATTAGCCTATCAGATGCGCACAAAATTGAGCCAGATTTCGAAGTTGGCGAAGAAGTTTCGGAGCAGATTTTCATTGACGATTTCGGCCGAAGGGCTGTAACCACTGCGCGTCAGACTTTGATTCAGAAAGTTAAGGATCTGGAGAAGGATATTCTTTTTCAGAAATATAAGGATTTGGTTGGCGAGATTATCACGGGCGAAGTATACCAGGTTCTCAGCAGGGAAGTGCTTCTTACTGATGCCGAAGGCAATGAGGTCGCTATCCCACGGAATGAGCAAATTCCAAAGGATCGTTACCGCAAGGGTGAAAATGTGCGAGCCATTGTAGACAGGGTGGAGATGGTTAATGGGAATCCGAAAATAATTCTTTCCAGAACCTCACCCGTTTTCCTGGAAAGACTTTTTGAGCAAGAAGTACCTGAGGTATATGATGGGTTGATTACGATTAAGAAAGTTGTCAGGGAACCCGGGGAACGTGCCAAAGTTGCTGTTGAGTCTTATGATGATCGCATTGACCCTGTTGGCGCTTGCGTTGGCATGAAGGGATCGAGAATTCATGCCATAGTCCGCGAGTTACAGAACGAGAATATTGATGTAATCAATTATACAGAAAATCTTGAATTGTACATCCAACGGGCACTTAGCCCTGCTAAAATTGTCTCAATCAAAGTTGATAAGGACAACGGACGAGTTTCCGTTTACTTAAAGCCGGACCAAGTATCACTTGCCATCGGCAAAGGAGGCTTAAACATAAAATTGGCAAGCCGATTAGTTGATTATGAAATTGATGTATTCCGTGAACTGGCTGATGGTCAGTCTGAGGAGGATGTGGACCTGGGCGAATTTAGTGATGAGATTGAAGGCTGGGTTATCGACGAATTAAACAGGATCGGACTGGATACGGCAAAGAGTGTTTTAGCCTTGTCAAAAGAAGAATTGGGAAGGAGAACGGATTTAGAGGAAGAAACAGTTGAAGGTGTACTGAATATTCTAAGGAAGGAATTTGAATAATAGTTGGGGATCAATACTAGTAAAAGGGTTTTGGAGGTGCTTGGATTAACTGAAAAAACGGAATTGGAACAACCTTACTTATTAGCGACAGCGGGTATTAGGTTTTAAAGTGTATAAAAAACAGGCATATTTGAGTATGGCAGAAGAAAAATTGATCAGGTTGAGTCAGGCAGCGAGGAAGCTTAATGTTGGCCACAATACCATTTTGGACTTTCTTGCTGATAAAGGCTTTGAGGTTGAAAATAACCCCAACGCTAAGCTTTCGCCTGAGCAATTCGCACTTTTGTCTAAAGAGTTTGCCTCTTCAGCAACTGAAAAACTTGAAGCTTCAGGTCTCTCTATTGGCGTGAAACATTCTGAGGATATAGTCATTGAGAGTGAAAATGATGTTGTTAAGAAACGATCTGACGAAGAAGAGAGTAATATCATGATCAAGAATCTTGGTTCCAAAGATCTGATTGCGAAAGAGGAACCAAGACCTGAAAAGATTGAACCTGAAAAGAAAAAGCTTGGCGGTATAAAAGTTGTCGGCAAGATTGAGTTGAAGAAGAAAACGACTCCGGCAAAAGTAAAAAAAGGGGCAAAGGAGTCGGTTGCTGAAACTGAAACCGAACCTTCGGCAGCGGCAAAGGAGGAACCCGTCATTATAAAAGAGCCGGCAAAGCATGATGAGCCTCCGGTAACAAAGGAGGAGCCTTTACAAGTTGAAGAGAAGTTGCAGGACCAGGAATTAATCAAAGGAAGAGCAGACAAATTACAAGGGTTAAAAGTGCTGGATCGCATTCAGCTTCCGGAGAAAAAGAAAGACGCTCCGGTGGCCTCATCCGACGCGCAGAAAGATAACAAGGGCAAGCGTCCTCGAAAACGCATTCCATCGGAAGGTCAAGATACTCAGCAGACACAGCAGGGTGGTGCGCCAAGGGTGCCAAGGACTGGCCAGCCACAGCGTGGCAGAGCTGGACAACAACAGCGCGTACAAAAAGCTGAACCTACCGAGAAGGAAATCCAAGATCAGATAAAGGCGACGTTGGCCAAGTTGAGTGGAGGAGGGACCAAGAAGGGTTCGGGAGCCAAATACAGAAGGGAAAAACGTCAAGCTAATTCTGACGCACAGGAACAACAATTAATTCAGGAACAGGAAGCTTCAAAGACACTCAAAGTCACTGAATTTATCTCCGCCAACGATTTGGCTTCCATGATGAATGTCTCAGTAAACGACGTAATCTCCACGTGTCTGAGTCTTGGAATGTTCGTTTCTATCAATCAACGATTGGACGCAGAAGCTATTACTGTAATTACCGATGAGTTTGGATATGCTGTACAGTTTACTTCAGCAGAAGAAGAACTCGAAATGGAGGAAGACATTGACAAAGAAGAAGACTTGGTGCCTCGTGCACCTATTGTTACCATTATGGGTCACGTTGACCACGGAAAAACTTCGTTGCTTGATTATATTCGAAATACGAAAGTTACAGCTTCGGAAGCCGGGGGAATAACCCAACACGTCGGTGCCTACGATGTTACCACAAAGAGCGGCAATAAAATTGCATTTCTTGACACGCCCGGACATGAGGCCTTTACAGCGATGCGGGCGCGTGGGGCTAAACTGACCGATATTGCCATTATTGTTGTGGCGGCGGATGATGATGTTATGCCGCAAACAAAAGAGGCTATTAATCATGCTCAGGTTGCCGGGGTCCCAATTGTAATTGCCATAAATAAGGTGGACAAACCATCGGCAAATCCCGAAAAAATCCGGGAATCGCTTTCCAAAATAAATATACTGGTTGAAGAGTGGGGAGGGAAATATCAGAGCCAGGAAATTTCCGCAAAATCTGGCGTTGGGATAGAGGCCCTATTGGAGAAAGTACTGTTGGAAGCAGAATTGCTGAACCTTAAAGCAAACCCAGATCGCTATGCTACCGGCTCTATCATCGAGGCATCACTTGACAAAGGCCGAGGTTATGTGTCCACATTGATGGTTCAAACAGGGACATTGCACGTTGGTGATGTCTTGTTGGCAGGAGCCAACTATGGAAGGGTAAAAGCGATGTTTGATGACACCGGGAAGAAAGTATTGGTGGCAGGGCCGTCTACACCTGTCGTTGTTCTTGGTCTTGATGGTGCTCCACAGGCGGGGGAAAAAGTTACGGTACTCGAAACAGATCGCGAAGCACGTGATATTGCTACCAAACGAGGTCAAATTATGCGTGAACAAAGTATCCGTACGCGCAAACACATAACACTTGATGAAATAGGCAGACGATTGGCCATCGGTAATTTTAAAGAATTAAATGTAATTGTGAAGGGCGATGTTGATGGCTCAGTAGAAGCTCTTACCGACTCCTTATTAAAACTTTCAACCCAGGAAATCCAGGTAGCCATTATTCATAAAGGTGTTGGTCAGATTTCCGAATCTGATGTGTTGCTTGCATCCGCATCAGATGCCATTATTCTGGGGTTCCAGGTTCGGCCTTCGGTGGCTGCGAGACGCGTTGCGGAAAATGAAGAAATTGAAATCCGGTTGTATTCGATAATCTACGACGCTATTAATGATGTCAGGGCCGCTATGGAGGGGATGCTTGCACCAGAGACAGAAGAGGTGATAGTTGGGAATGCAGAGGTGCGCGAGGTTTTCAAAATATCGAAGATCGGTACCATAGCAGGTTGTATGGTGACGGATGGATCTGTTAAGCGCAATAATCCGATTCGGATCATTCGTGATGGAATTGTAGTCTATGCCGGGAAACTTGGTTCGCTGAAACGTCATAAGGATGATTCGAGTGAGGTGAAAACTGGCTTTGATTGTGGTATTGGTGTTGATGGCTTCAACGATATGCAAGTAGGTGACGTAATAGAAAGCTACGAACAGCGCGAAGTAAAAAGAACACTGTAAGGAACACATCATCATGAGAAAACCCCGATCAATTTTGATCGGGGTTTTTTGTTGTTTCTTTTTTACACTTTTTGTTGAAGTGAAAGTCTAGCGTCCGTTCAGGAAAATTCTGGCGCTGAGCGCGGCAGGATCACAGGTTACTTGGAATTTTCAGTACCCAGTTACCTGCAGGGATTTTCAACAAACATTAAGTCTGAAAACGCAGAAATTGCATGAAAAAAAAGCCTTGCCGCCGTGGCAAGGCTTGTCTCTGAGTGCAAGCAGAGAGTGATTATTCAGTATTCTTTAGAACTTAACTTCGGGAGCGTTTTCTGCCCCTTGCGATGCTGCAAATCCTTGCCTTGCACTAAAATCTTCCCCACCGCCGAACCAGTTCAATGCAATTTTCTTGAAAAACCCACGAACATAGGTGTTATATCCCTGAATGGATTCGTTATAGCGCTGACGCGCAACATTTATCCTGTTTTCAGTACCCTCCAACTGTGATTGCAGATCTTGAAAATTCTCTGTCGACCTGATCTGAGGGTAAGCTTCAAACGCCAGGTTGATTGCAGTATTGATTTGGCGTCCTGCAATTTCCAAATCTTCCGGTGTCTTTGCATTTACGATTCCGGCACGGGCTTGCGTAACCTGAACCAATATCGATTTTTCATTTTCTGCAGCACCCTTTACAGTAGCAACAAGATTGGGGACAAGGTCTGCCCTTCGTTGATAGGTTGCCTGAACATCAGCCCATTGGGCATTTACACCTTCCTGTAATCCTACCGCATTGTCGTACACGCCGGTACCCCAGGAAATGAAGCCAAAAACAAATACTACAATAACCCCAATTATTATTAGGGTTGTTATTAATCCTTTGCTCATACTGTTTTTTAAAAGTGAAACGAAATTAACTAAAATGATTTAAAATATTATATCGTTGGATTTATTGTGCTGCCCCTTCCATCATTCTTTCTGCACTGTCAGCGATTCGAAGTTGCTCAACAAAACCATCAAGATCGCCATTCATTACTGCCGGTAGATTATGCTGGGTGTAACCGATGCGATGATCGGTGACCCGGCTTTGTGGATAATTATAAGTTCTTATTTTTTCAGAGCGGTCACCGGTACGGACAATCGATTTGCGTGTGGCGCCAACTTCTGACTGCTGCTTTTCCAGCTCCATTTCATAAAGCTTTGTCTTCAACATATGCAATGCGCGCTCACGATTGGCGTGCTGCGATCGCTCTACCTGGCATGTGATCACAATTCCCGTAGGTTTGTGCGTCAGTTGTACCTTCGTTTCCACTTTGTTAACATTCTGTCCCCCTGCACCACTTGATCGGGCTGTTTGATACTCCAGATCCGCTGGATTAATTTCTATTGAAACATCTTCCACTTCTGGCATGACCACAACAGAAGCGGCAGAAGTATGGACCCGGCCCATTTGCTCGGTGGCGGGCACCCGCTGTACGCGGTGAACGCCAGACTCAAATTTTAACAATCCATACACAGTATCACCACTTACACTGCAAATTACTTCTTTGTAGCCGCCAGCGGTCCCTTCAGTGACGTCCAGAATAGTCATCTTCAGCCCCCGTCGTTCGCAAAAACGCTGGTACATCCGCCATAGATCACCTGCAAAAATTGCCGCTTCATCCCCGCCTGTTCCAGCCCGGATTTCCAGCAGAACGTTCTTGTCGTCATTGGGATCCTTGGGAATAAGAAGCGCCTTTATTTCCGATTCAACCTTTTCAATTCTTGGTTCAAGCTCATCTATTTCTAGTTTGGCCATTTCGCGCAGGTCTTCATCCTTCTCTTTCTGTAATACCTCCTTGGCTTGCTGTAAATGGTTGCGTGCGTCTTTGAGTCGATTGTATTTGGTGACGATTTTTTCCAGGTCCCTGTACTCTTTGCTGAGCTGAGAATATTTCTTCATATCCTTCATAGTCTCTGGTTGCGCCAGGAGTTGCCCCAGTTCTTCAAAACGCAACTTTATTTCTTCCAGTTTCTCGGTCATATCGAATTATCAACGACAAAGTTAACAAAAAGTCGATTGCACCTTGCTCACGAGGAGGCAAGTTTGTTCAGTTGTATCGCCGGGTAAGCATAGTTTTAATTCTTTATGTCTTGTTATTTGGTGCTGATGGTTTCAACTTTGTCCTATGAAAAAACTGGTAATAATCATATGTTCAATTGCCATGGGTTGCGGTGGTTCGCTATCGGATGAGCAGCGCAAAAGGTTACACGAGGGGATGGATCAGCAGCAGATTGTGAGGTTAAGCGATTCAGAAATCGTAACGGCTTCGCTGGAACAGGGGAGAATTGTTTTCGCGGCGCTGGATCAGGTGAAGTTTAACCCAGCTAAAGTAGATTCAATAGCCGCAAGGTATCATGTAAGGTTGCGCTGGATTGTGCCGGGATCGGCGGATGCTTTGGAAATCGAAAATCAATTGATAGAAGCTTATGTGATAGGCGCGGAAACCGGATCTACCCAGGACAATATTCAGAAGCTTCGAACATTGCCACAGGCGGATGAATACGATTCCCTGCTTTACTCCCGGCCTCTGGTGAAGCCAATAGCCGACGGGGCCATTAATGTTGAAGGCGTTTGGAATGTCTATATCGCCAAGAAAGACATTATCCTTTCAGTGGCCAAAAGGAAATAAGTTTCTTAGGAGGAAACAAGCTTGTGCCGCCAACAGGTTACCAGGTGATCGTTTACCAAGCCGCACGCCTGCATGTGTGCATAGATCACCGTGCTTCCAGCAAATTTAAAACCACGTTTAATAAGGTCTTTACTCAGTATATCTGACTCCCTGCTTGTAGCAGGAAGATCCTTCAAAGTTTTCCGCTTGTTTATGATAGGTTTTCCGTTGACAAATCCCCAGATGTATCGATCGAATTGCCCAAACTCTTGTTGCACTTTTAGAAAACACCTGGCATTGTTAACAGCAGCTTTTACTTTTAATCTGTTGCGGATAATTCCTGGATCCTGCAGAATTTTTTCGATTCTGGTTTCCGAAAAACGTGCCACTTTCTGAGGGTCGAAATCAGCAAATGCTTTGCGGTAGCCTTCACGCTTCTTTAGAATAGTAGCCCAGCTAAGCCCGGCTTGGGCACCTTCCAGGATAAGGAACTCAAAATGGATATTGTCATCGTGTACGGGTACCCCCCACTCATCATCATGGTACCTTACGTACTGCTCAAACTTCAGGCACCAGCCGCAGCGGATTTTTTCTTTTGGTGGCATAGGTGAGTTGATTTTGACAATTATCTGGTTACCAGAAAACGCATCGTGTCTATTTTTGCTTGTCAAATCTATTAAATTGCTGTTAATATTGATGAGCCTTTTTTTGGGGCTCAACTTGTTTTTCGATTGATCCAAAAATCCCATAAGCATGAAAAAAACCATAATTACTTTCTTTGTCGTTCTCCTAGGCTTTGCGTCGATGGCACAGAATATTGATTTTGACGAAAAACTGAAGGAACTGGGCGTAGAGCTGCTTCCTCCGGCGAAGCCTGTCGCAAATTATGTAAGGGCCGTACGTGCCGGAAATTTGCTGTTTCTTTCTGGGCATGGGCCAGTACGTGCCGATGGGTCATATTTTACGGGCAAAGTAGGGAAGGACCTAACCATCGAGGAAGGTTACGAGGCAGCAAAGTTGACGGCCATTGGGTTAATCTCAACACTAGAATCCGAATTGGGTGACCTCAACAAGGTAAAGCGTATCGTGAAAGTGAACGGGTGGGTTAACTGTACAACTGATTTTGGAGACCAGCCCAAAGTTATTAATGGATGCTCCGACTTAATGGTTTCTTTATTTGGCGAGAAAGGAAGACATGCACGTGCAGCGATGGGCGCTGGCGCACTTCCTATGAATATCACTGTTGAGATTGAGATGGTGGTTGAAGTTGAATAAAAACAAAGGTCTCTTTTGATCACTTCATCCATTCGAACACGGTATAATGAGATCCGTTCATGCCCATTGCTTCATAAACTTTTAAGGCACGTTCATTTGTTTTATCGGCATACAGCCGCAACCCCACAAGCTGAGGATCATTTTTAATGATGGTAATCAAATTGTCATACATCATTTTGAAGACACCTCTTTTGCGGTGGCTTTCTTGTACGTACACGGACTGAAGCCACCATACTGTTCCGTTCCGCCAGTCGCTCCATTCGTATGTTATCATATGACAGCCTATGATTTCGGATTCCTCCTTGACAACATAGTAGACACCCTTTGAGGGATCGTCAAACAGCGCTTTCATTCCTTTTCTAAGCGTCCCGGCATCCAAAATGACATTCTCGGTTTCGAATGCGAGACGCTGCTGAAAATCTACCAGGATATCTATGTGTTGTTGGATTGCTTTTTGTACGGAGATCATGGGCTATGCTAATGCTTGTTGAATATCATGTATAAGATCTTTTACGTCTTCAATTCCTACGGAAAACCGAACAAGGTTATCTGTTACGCCTATGGAGGCTCGTTCGGAAGGTGTCATTTTTACGTGCGAGGTCTTTGCAGGGGAAGTCACCGTAGATTCTACTCCCCCCAGACTGATTGCCCGTCGGATCAACTTCAGTTTGCTCATAAACAAATGAGCATCGCTATTTACTTCAAAGGATAACATTCCGCCATATCCTCCAGGCATCTGTGATTTGGCCAGTGCGTGATGGGGGTGCTCCGGAAGACCTGGATAATAAACATGGCCAACTCTCGAATCGGACTGTAGCAATTGCGCAATGGTTAATGCATTTTGATTCTGCTGACGAACCCGTAGCACAATTGTTTTTAAACTTCTTTCAACAAGCCAGCATGTGTGCGCATCCAACGATCCTCCGAAATGGATTGCGCTTTGCCAGATTTCTTGGATGATCGCCTTGGTGGCTACTGCAACGCCACAGCAAAGATCACTGTGCCCTCCGATATACTTGGTGCCACTATGGGTCACAATATCAATTCCAAAATCGATTGGATTTTGATTAACAGGTGATGCGAACGTATTGTCTATAATACTTATAATACTGTGCTTTTTTGCGATAGCGGCAACTGCCCTGATGTCTGTAATCTTTAGCGTTGGGTTTGATGGCGTTTCAATGTAAATGATGCGCGTTTCCGGACGAATAGCTTTTTCGAAATTGCGGGAATCTGAAGCATCCACCATTGTATAATCGATACCATAACGTGGCAACTCATTTATTACAGCATGAAAAGTTCCACCATACAAATCATTTTGAAAGATGGCATGGTCGCCTTTTTTCATCATCGCGAAAAGAGACGTAAGAATGGCGGCCATACCTGAGCTGAAGAGCAGGCCGTCCTCTCCATTTTCCAATGCAGCTACTTTTTCGGCAACGGCTTTTTGATTTGGAGTGTTGAAATAACGCGGATAACGTGTGGAATCGACACCCTCATAGTCGTAGGCTGAAGAAGGAAAAATAGGGGTAACGATCCCCTTGAATTGGGCATCACCTGGCGACCCGGTATGCACGCTTTTGGTCAGTTTAGAGAGATTATCTTTTCTCATTGAGACTTTTTTTGGACGATCAAAGATAGGCGTCAGGTACAAAGCAAAAAATTTGATCAAGAATATTTCAATACATTCACCTGGATGTTATACCTACCATGAAGACTACAGATGCCGAAAAATTCAAGCTGAGGCTTGTGATAGAATTCTAAAAATAAGCCTACAGGCTGGAATGCGAATGAGAGCAATGGGATTGTGAAAGTTATGGCAAAGGATAAGAATCAATTTTACCTGGAGAAACGCTGTTGAAGATGATGAGCAAATAGTAGCTTCACCAGGTGGACATAACAAAACGAATAGGGACCTTTTGGAATGGGAACTCGGGCCCAAGGGCTGAATGCTAAATTGTTTTGATTGCCATGGGAATAAGAGACGCAAAATCAAAGTAACCATGTTGCTATGAAAGAAACGTTCAAAGTTTACATCGCGGATGATCACACGCTGTTTCGAAAAGCGTTGGTCACCTTACTTCGTACGTTCAAGAAGGTAGATGAAGTGATGGAGGCAAGAAATGGAAAAGAGCTGTTGGCGCTCATCAAACATGATGCGCCCGATGTGGCCATTGTGGATTTGCAAATGCCTGTCATGGATGGCGCTGAAACTTGTGAAAACATCATACAAAAGTATCCCGATGTTAAGGTAATTATCCTCACAATGCACGATAGCGGAAGATTCATACTTCGCATGATGGATATGGGTGTACACGCGTTTTTATTAAAGAACACAGAACCGGAAGAACTTGAGAGGGCTATCTATGCCGTTGTAGAAAAAGATTTCTATCACAATGATCTGGTCGCATCAATACTGAGAAAGAATGTGAAAGAGAAAAGAAGAAAACCGAGACCTCTTTTCGGGCCCGCAGCATTAACCGACCGTGAAAAGGAAATTCTGATATTAGTTTGCCAGGAACTAACAATGAAAGAAATCGGACAAAGACTTTTTCTCAGTGAAAATACGGTTCGAAACCACCGGGTAAACATCATGGAAAAAGTAGGTGTAAACAATATCGTTGGGTTAGTGAAATATGCCTACGAAATCGGTTTGGTGTTGTAATCTGCAAAAATTCTAAGTAGTACAATTGTACTAATTTACAACCCGTTTTTTCGGGGTGGTGTCGTTCAAAAACTGCTTCGCTTTTATGATGCGCGCTTTTTTTGTCATTCCCAAGTTCGGGCAGCAAGCTTGCTTATACTGATTTTTGAAAAAAAGATCTTTTCCCTGTACGAACTTTCCCATCTGGTTTGGGGATGAATTATGGTACATGGGGGAGCATAATTACGATGAAGATTCTTGTAGTTCACAGGCAGAATAACACAGTTGATCAAATTAAGTCGGTGCTTAGCAGTTGCAACCCCGTTGTGCGCTATGCTGAATCTGGTTTGGATGGGCTCCTAACCTCGCGAATTGAACATTTCGATGTTATAATCTGCGGCACCGACCTGCCTGTCGTCACAGGGCTTGAATTGGCTAGGTCAATACGAACCAATTCTATAAACCGGAATAGTCCTGTTGTTTTGCTTTCTGATGAAGTTGATGAAAAGATACGGCAGTTGGGCAAATCGCTGGGTGGAACGACACTTTTGGCAAGGAAAGATCTAGACGTTCAGCTGGCTGGAATTGTCCATAACCAGGTAGCGACAGAATCGAACAAAAACTTGGACTGATTTATAATTTAAGATTCGAAAGGAATAACAGCAATATGCGCTGTAAGATCCGGTCAATGAACAGGCCCGCGATACGAAGAGCCTCACTTGTTGCTTGCACAAAATTTCCGTTTACAGGAATAGTTGGCGATTGTCTGATCAAACAACCACTCAACCCGGGCATTTTGCCCGGGTGAGTTACTGGTGCTGTTTACCTCACGGCATTTTGAATTTGATATCCTCCTGCAGGGCAGATGCCATACGCTGTAAGAAGTTCGTTTTACTCAAGAATTTTTATTGCGTTTATCCTTTAATAGATCTGTAAAGATGCTATTGAAAATGGAGAGAATCAGACTGAAAGCGAGGGCCCACCAGAATCCATCCACGTCAAATCCCGGAGTTAGATGTTCGACAAGGAGAATAATTACGGCGTTAATCACGAGCAGGAATAAACCCAGGGTTAGAATTGTAATGGGTATGGTGAAAACCACCAATATGGGCTTTACAATTGCATTGGCCAGAGAAAGCACCGCTGCGACGAGAAGAGCATATCCATAATGCTCCACATGGACACCCGGAAGAAGGTACGCCGTTAATAAAACGGCTGCACCGGACAAAAGAAACCTAACAATTCCGTTCATTACAAATTGATCTAAATTTGCCTCAAGTTCCGCTTTTTGGTTCAGAAGTCAAATTCTAACTTACATGGCAATGTACGCGATTGTTGATATAGAGACGACTGGAGGGTACGCTGAAGACCATCGCATCACGGAAGTGGCAATTTACCATCACGATGGCATTCAGGTTACGGATTCCTTTCATTCGCTTGTTAATCCTGGTAGGAATATTCCGCATTATATTACCGGGTTAACCGGTATTACATCCGAGATGGTCATGTATTCACCCGCGTTTGAGGAAATTGCGGATGAAATATTCAAGTGGCTTGAGGGGAAAGTTTTTGTGGCCCATAATGCTCATTTTGATTATTCCTTTCTGAAGAAGGAATTTGAGCAAGTTGGCATCAGCTGGCAATCGAAGAAGCTTTGCACCGTCCGTTTAAGCCGCAAAATCATTCCGGGTTTAAGATCGTACAGTCTCGGGAGCCTGACAGAAAGTTTGGGAATAAAGGTAGTCAACCGCCATAGGGCGGATGGCGATGCCGCGGCGACAGTCAAAGTTTTTGATCAACTTTTGCGACGCGATCGCGATGGTTATATCGCAAAAGCGTTAAAACGCAACTCAGGAGAGACGATTCTTCCGCCCAATCTTCCCAAAGAAGAATTCGACAGGCTGCCTGCGCTTCCCGGAGTATATTATTTCCAAAACGCAAGAGGTGTAGTGATATATGTTGGAAAGGCCATCAACATTAAAAAAAGAATAGCAGGACATTTCACAGGTGATGCCCGCGAATGGAGTCGATCCAGAATAAGAAATGAGATACATCATGTTCGTTATGAATTAACGGGGAATGAGTTGATCGCATTAGTCCTGGAATCGCAGGAAATCAGGAGGCTATGGCCAAAATACAATCAGGCGCAGAAAGCCAGGGTGGAAGAGTGGGGGATCTTTGATTATGAGGACAGGAATGGGTTCCTCCGGTTTTCAATTAATATTGTTGCCAAGGGCTCTCGCCCCTTAGTTAGGTTTAGTTCGAAGGGGGAGGCATGGAACTTTTTATGGGAGAAAGTGCATGACTTTGATCTCTGTCCAAAGCTAAGCGGATTGCAGATTTCAAAGGGTCTATGCTTTGACTACCAGTCAGGTACTTGCCGCGGAGCCTGCATGGGCATCGAATCCACCAAAAAATATAACAAACGCGTGGAGAAAGCCATACAGGCATTTAACGACGAAGGAGAAACAGTTGCCATTATCGGTAAAGGCCGGCACAAGGAAGAGCAATCATTAGTGCTTGTTGAGAAAGGAACTTATGTAGGTTTTGGATTCTTTGATCGTGAAGCTGCCATAACTGATTTTGAATCGGCAATGCATTATGTTAGCAGGAGTTATGAAACCAGGACGGTCCAGAATCTGATCAACTCCTACATTTCGAATCCGCGAGGCCTCAAAATTGTTGTCTTCTGAATTCAATTATTTTTTTCTCCCTACTTCCTCAGGGTAAAGATCGTGCACGAAGTCGCTTGTAAAAACTTCTTTTGTGTCGATGTTCATTAAGGATAACACGCCGGACCAGCCAGCGCCGGTATCCATTAACCAAACACCACTGGAGTATATCGGTTTTTGTGCCGGTATAGGCGTGTGACCCACATATACCTCATCGTATGCGGTAAGTCTATAATTAATATTATTGTCATATTGACTAAGGGCCTTTCTGGCGAGCGTCCTGTCCCACAGTAGCGTTTCCAGGGTTTGTTCCTCCGGTTCCATTTGCGGGTCAATCCCGGCGTGCACAAATAGTTTGTTCATGTTTAAAAAAAAGGGAAGGGCCTTTCTCAAAAACCGAATATGTTGGTTTGGTAATCCTTGCTTATAAGATTGGATAGTGGCCTCTCCGCCCTGTCGGGATCGCCAGATACGGTCGGCTTTGCCGTAGGTCATCCAGTGCAATGCACAAATGTCGTGGTTGCCAAGAATATAAGTGAGATTTTCAATTTTTAGTAATTCATCAATGCACAATTTCGTTTCAGGCCATCCATCGCAAACGTCACCCAAACAAATCAAGAAATCTTTCTCGAAATCAAATTGGGATCGCTCCAGACACTGCCGAAGAGCCTTATAGGCGCCATGAATATCTCCAACAACAAATGTTCTGGACAAGCCTTTTGACAACATAATGTACTTTCTATGAAAAATTCACAACCTATTTGGCAATAATTACGCTATTTTTGGCGTCTATAAATAGGAATTGTTGCATGGAAGTAACTATTGAAAAACTGCAGGAACACAAAGAAAAAATAAAACAGGTTTATGCCGAAATGGCCAAAGTAGTGGTTGGCCAGGAGTACATGGTGAATCGGCTCATGATTGGGTTGTTCACCAATGGGCACGTTTTATTGGAAGGTGTGCCCGGTCTTGCCAAAACCCTTACAATAAGCACCTTAGCGCAGGTGTTGCACCTTGAATTTCAACGCATTCAATTTACGCCGGATCTCCTTCCTGCTGATCTGGTTGGTACGATGATTTACAACCAGAAAGACGGGAAGTTTGAAGTGAAGAAAGGACCGATTTTCGCAAACATTATTTTGGCTGATGAAATTAACCGTTCCCCTGCCAAGGTACAGTCGGCGTTGTTGGAAGCCATGCAGGAAAAGCAAGTGACTATTGGTGAAACGACTTTTACGCTGGATAAGCCATTTCTGGTAATGGCTACCCAAAACCCCGTTGACCAGGAGGGGACTTATCCTTTGCCAGAAGCACAGGTAGATCGTTTTATGATGAAGGTGTTTGTGGACTATCCCACGAAAGACCAGGAAATGGAAATCATGCGGAGGATTTCCAACATGCAATTTGATTTTACCGTGGGCACAGTGCTCAGCAAGGAAGACATTTTTTCCATACGCAATCAGGTCAACCAGGTTAAAATCTCGGAATCGCTCGAACGCTATATCATTGAGTTGGTATACGCTACACGCAATCCGCTTGATTATAAGTTAAGCGAAGAGGCTCAATACATACAGTTTGGCGCCTCCCCCCGCGCCAGCATAAATCTTAATCTTACATCCAAGGCGCTAGCTTATATGGACGGCAGAGATTATGTTTTGCCTGAAGACATCAAGGAGGTGGCGCGTGATGTTCTGAATCACCGGATCATCCTCAACTACGAGGCCGAAGCTGACAATGTGCGCACATCAGATATAATTAAAGCCATCCTCAATAGGGTGCCTATCAACAAATAGAATTTCGAGAAGCCGAAATAAGAAGCCATTTCATTTTGCCTCACCCGCATTTTGCCATATTAAAGTTCTTCAGACCTTGTTAAGGCATTGAATGTTGGAGGTATAATCATCGCTGCATGAAATAGCCCTAATCACCCTTTGGTAGCCCGATCCCGGTATTTTCTCTATTAACAATTTGGTAACAAATGCGTAGGCATGAAGTAATATTATAGGGAGACCTTTGCATCAAATTAAATTCATATGATGCGAAGATTACTTTTGTCGCTATTTGCGCTCTCGGTTTCCCTCAATGTTTTCGCCCAAGTGGGCACCATTAAGGGAAATGTTAAAGACGCTTCAACAGGAGAAGGTATTATTGGCGCCAATGTATATATCGCCGGTACTACACAAGGAGCAAGTGTGGATATAAATGGTGATTTCGAAATATCCAATATAAAGGCTGGCAATCACGACCTTGTATTGTCATTCATTTCCTACAAAACAGATACGCTCAAAAACGTTACTGTTTATCCGGATCAAACCACAGTCGTCAACCATAAAATGGTGGAGGAAAGTCAGCAACTCACGGAAGTTGTTGTGTCTGGCACTAAAATTACGAATACGGATTACGCAGTAATCACCGAGCTCAGAAAAAATGATTTGGTCGCTGTGGGAATTTCATCCCAACAGATCTCGATGTCACAAGACAGGGATGCCGCCCAGGTGCTGAAGCGATTGCCCGGCGTAACAATAGTTAATAATCGTTTTGTGAATGTACGGGGATTGAGTGAACGATACAGTACGGTTATGCTTAATGGTGTAATTGCTCCGAGCTCTGAAATCGACTCGAAGGCTTTTGCGTTTGATATGATTCCAAGCAGCATGCTTGATAGAATGCTTGTTTATAAATCGGGTTCTCCCGAACTCCCAGGAGAATTTGCGGGAGCGGATATCAGTATCTACACAAAAAGTGTGGTGGAAGAAAATGCATTGACACTTTCTGTATCGGGAAGTTTCCGGCCTGGCACAACGGGTAAAAATGTAGCCCTTGGACAGGAGAAAGGGCGGATGGATTGGTTGGGCATGGATGATGGTACGCGGCAATTACCCGATAAATTTCCAAATGTAAACCTGCGGACCCTATCGCTTTCAGATCCAAGTGAGCAAAACAAATTGGTCGGTGCTACAAGAATGTTACCAAATACGTGGGGCACCAGAAACTTAAATGCATCTCCTGATTTCAGGGCGAATTTGGATTTCTCCAGGAGTATACGGATAGGTGGGATGAGATTAGACAATATCACCTCACTTAGCTACACGCAGACGAACCAACTTCTGGAGTTAAGCCAGAATTACTACGATGTTTTCTCCGAGGCTGGACAAAAAAGCACTCCAAGATACAGATACAACGATGTCAGGTTTACGCAGACCAACAGGGTGGGGGCAGTTGCTAATTTTACATTGACTATTAGTCCATCCAACAGAATTGAATTCAGAAATTTTTATAATCAACAAGGACAGAACCAATCAACGCAGCGCACCGGAACCGAGGATGCACTTGGCTATGATGTTAAGAACCAGGCTTTAAATTATTTTTCGAGAAGTCTTTACGCTGGGCAATTATCTGGTAAGCACAGCTTGTCTGACGCTGTTAATTTTACCTGGATTTTTGGTTACAACAATACAACGGCCAATCAACCTGATTACCGCAGGATTCGGTCTCAACGATCCATTGGGACAAACGATCCCTTTGCTATTGTGATTCCCCCATCTGCAAGTTCATTTGATGCGGGCAGGTTCTATTCAAACCTGAATGAGCAAACGTATTCTGCTGCCGGTAATTTAGAAATCAAACTAAATCCACAAATGGACCCTGACAGGCAATCAAAGATAATTGCAGGATACTATTTGGAGCAAAAAGACAGGGTATTTGATGCCAGATGGTTCTCAAACAAATGGAAAAATACCAATGAAATTGATAATAGCTTGTTGTTACAGCCTTTCGATGAGGTTTTTGTCAAGGAAAATATGGGGACCAAGTTCATCCTGGATGAAGGAACTAACGTTGGTGGAGGCGCAAATGCTGTAAGCGGTAGTTACGACCGTTATGATGGAGACAACCGATTGTTGGCAGGGTATGCAGGAATTGTAACCCCTTTTGCTGACAAGTTCAGACTCAACGCAGGCTTGCGCCTTGAGAACAATGTTCAGAAAATTTATGTCTATGATGAGAACGGAACCAGACTGAATGCTACGAATAGCCCACTTACAGTACCAATGCCTTTTCTGAATCTTACATATAACATTACCAGCAAGGTGTTGATGAGGCTTGCATACAGTAAAACAGTTAACAGGCCTGTGTTTCGTGAACTAGCTCCCTTTAATTTCTACGACTTTGATAGAAATGCTGATGTGAGTGGTAATAAGAATTTGAAGACTGCAAAAATTGACAATGTGGATTTGTCTTGGGAATTGTATCCTTCAAAGGCAGAAAAGATTTCTTTTGGCGTTTTTTATAAGAACTTCAAGGATCCGATTGAACAAGTTCTCAGACCGGGCTCTAACCTAATTTATAATTATGAAAATGCAGACAAGGCCACCAGCTATGGTGTGGAAGCAGAAATTCGAAAATCATTGGAAAACGTTGGTTCATTATTTTTCAGAAAATTAACACTGGTTTTCAACGGTGCGCTGATCAAGAGCCAGATATCACTGCCTGCCAGTCTCAGCAACCTTGACCACAACAGAGCCATGCAAGGTCAGTCTCCTTATGTAGCAAATGCAAGTGTTTACTATAGTGATTATGAGAACGGGCTGCAGGTCAGCGTTCAGTATAATGTTTATGGCAAGCGGATTTTCGCTGTCGGTGATAAGGACTCCAATGCGACACAGTATGAGATGCCTCGAAATCAGATAGACCTCACATTTTCAAAGCGTCTTTCACAACATTTCGAGCTGAAGTTTGGCATACAGGACATCCTGAATCAGGAATACAGACTCATACAAGATTCTAATCGAGACAAAAAAATAACCAAGGTGGATGAATCCATACAAAGCTACAAATGGGGACAGTATACAACGCTTGGTATTGTCTGGAAACTTTAAGCTTATGTTAAGAAGAGATTTTAGTAAGGGCCGATTCAGGCCCTTACTAGTTTAATACCGCTGGTATCATTTATCAAAATTAAACTAGGCCTAATACCGTGGTAACGCTTACGTAACGTACTTGGCTTAGCTTTGCTCTTGAAAGAAATGTTTCAAACGTAAAAACCCCATATGAAAAAACTAGCACTTCAGTTTGCCTTTACGACGCTCTTTGCTTTGCCTTTTATATTTTCTTCTTGTTCCACTGATGAGGCAACGCCAGACGGTCCAACTGTAACTGCGCCGTCATCTATTACAGATGTACAAGTGGGAACTTCGACTGACATTACATTCAGTGTTACTACCCCGGGTGGCTATGATTTCAGTACTGCCTTTGCTATTAACGGGACGGCGTCTATTAAATCAGAACCCGCCGCCGGTGAGACATCAGGTTCGGTTGTCGTGACCTTTACTGCCGGGAATAACCAGGGTGCTGGTTCTGTAATTCTGAGTACTACAGATGCAAATGCGAAAACTAATCAGGGGACTGCAGTAATGAATGTCACTGAAGCGGCGGTTGCAGCTCCTGTTGAAGTGACAGGACCCATCACTGCAAATACAACCTGGACGGCTGACAAAAAATACATATTGAAGGGTAACGTCTATGTTCAGTCTCCTGCAGAACTTACGATAGAGCCCGGGACAATTATTTTTGGAGACAAACTGACAAAGGGTGCATTAGTTATTAATCGCGGCGCCAAAATTCACGCAATAGGAACATCAACGAAGCCTATTGTCTTTACTTCTGCGCAACCAAAGTCTTTCCGAAACTATGGTGACTGGGGAGGTGTTGTATTGCTTGGGAAAGCCGCTAACAACCAATCTACAGACCAACTGATTGAAGGCATTTCAGATCCAAATGGGGAAAATGGAATTTATGGCGGAAGTACAGATGATGATAACACCGGGGAGTTTCAATACGTCCGTATTGAATTTGCTGGTATTGCGTTGTCTAACAATAATGAACTAAATGGTCTTACTTTTGGCAGCGTTGGCAGTGCGACAAAAGTGGATCATATTCAGGTTTCCTACTCCGGTGATGATTCTTATGAATGGTTTGGTGGAACCGTAAATACGACGCACCTTATTGCGTACAGGGGCTGGGACGATGAATTTGATACCGATTTTGGATATAGCGGTTTCAACCAGTTCTTGGTTTCATTCCGTGATCCGAACGTCGCTGATATATCTGGATCCAATGGGTTGGAGTCAGACAACAATGCACAGGGTGATACTAAAACGCCACAAACTTCAGCTACGTTTGCCAATGTTACTTTTTTTGGCCCTTTTATGTACGCCAGTCTTTCCTCCGGTAATCTGAACGCTGGAAATTTAAGCGCAAACTATAAGCGTGGCGCGCACATTCGCAGAAACTCGGCATTAAAGATCTATAATTGCGTGTTTGCCGGAGCAAATATTGACGGGATTTTCTTCGATCAAACCAGCGGATCCGCAGTGTTTAAGGGAAATTTTGTTGGCCGAATTACGGGCAACGCTCTGCCTACTCCTGTACCTAATGCGGGTGGTGGAACAGTATATGATGCCTCCGGATTTGCAACCGATAACGTGATCGCTAACCCTTCTAATGCAGTCGATTTGTCAGCGCTCTTTGCAGGATCTGCGAACAACCTTTGGTCGATAGCCTCTCCAGAAGCACTCTTGGCTCCGGGATCAGATTTGCTTACAAGTGCAGTGGTGACACCAGCTTTCCCGGATGGTTTTGGATTCACAACAGTAGACTACAGCGGCGCATTTGACGATACCAACGATTGGGCAAACGACACCTGGACCAATTACGATCCGAACAATACGGACTACTAATATTATTCTTCAAATTTCAAAAGCCTGGATTTCATCCGGGCTTTTGTTTTATAAGTATTCGATTGCCGATACGTGTATTTTTGATTTATGAAAATAGTACAGTTTTCACTTTGCTTGTTTTTGTTATTGTGTGCGCACGGTTGCAAGAAAGCATTGCACAACCCTGACACCTGTTTTTCGAAAGAACAGCAAGCTTCCATTATTGCACAAACAGTTCGCTATGCAGAAAGGCTACCACCGGCGGCAACTCATGAAACAAAGTTCAATGCCGAATTTGATTGGTATTACAGCCTGGCAGTGGAAGGATATGATTTCAGGGCGTGCTCACCAGAACTGGATAGTACTTACTACTTTCTAATGACCCGCAAGGCCAGAAGCATATGGCCCGCAAGGGAGGCTATTGGCGGAAGACTTAAAGTAGGCCCGCAGAATAAAGTGGCTGGATACGAGGAAATTTTCCGAACTTGGAAAATGGCGGAGGACAGCCTCAACAGCCGTGCGTTCGAACTATTCGATTTGATGATTACCGGTGAGGATTTAACGCGTTTCCAGACCAAATACCAGGGCGATCGCTACATAGAATTTCCCGACGAACGTTTTTATTTCGACAAACAATCCAGGCGCTGGCGAGATCGTGAGTTGGACAAGATGCAATAACATCACACACGCAGTCGCTTTCGTGTTTACCAATTGCCTCCGCAAAAACAACGCTAAAGAACGGATGAAATAAAGTTCTAACTTTCTGGAAAATTTCAAGTCTCGTATTTGTAACAATACTAAGCTGCGAGGTTCTTGAGTAGATAATAATGCTCCAAAAGAAGCTATGACTAACATCCTCATTACTGGTGGATCAGGACTTATCGGAAGACGATTAACAGAAATATTGCTGGAACGCGGCTATTTGGTGTCACACCTGGGAAGAACAAAAGGTAATGGGAGCGTAAAATCCTTTATTTGGGATATAGATAAACAGCTGGTTGAATCGGGATCCTTAGAGGGAATTGATGTAATCGTACACCTTGCCGGGGCAGGTATTGCCGATGCACCGTGGACCATGAAGCGCAAACGCGAAATTCTGGAAAGCCGCACCAACGCCACGCGGTTGCTGTATAAGGAACTTAAGAAAGACAAGCGTACAATAAAAGCTTTTATTGCTGCATCAGCGATAGGTTACTATGGATTTGGCACTCAGGATGAAATATTTACAGAGGAGACTAAGCCGGGTAACGATTTTCTTGCTACAGTAACGCAACGCTGGGAAGAGGAAGTGGATACAATTGAATCGTTGGGAATTCGCGTCGTAAAGATCAGAACAGGCATCGTGCTTAGCGAAAGAGGTGGCGCTCTCGAGGAAATTGCCCGTCCGGTCAAATACTATGTGGGAGCGCCTCTGGGTACCGGCAATCAATACGTGAGTTGGATTCATATTGATGATCTATGTGGCATTTACTGCAAAGCCATAGCGGATCTCAGTATGTCGGGTGCCTACAATGGGGTTTCTCCGACACCGATTACAAATCGTGAGTTCACCAAGGCAATTGCGAGTACATTGCACAGGCCGCTTTTGTTACCACACATCCCCGGATTTGTACTCAAATTAATACTAGGTGAAATGGCTAATTTGGTATTGCAAGGGAGTAAAATTTCTGCTGATAAAATCAGCAGTGCCGGGTATACATTTAAATATATCGATATCCGCAGCGCACTAAGTGATTTATTGGAAAAGGAATAGCTGTATATGCTTGTCCATTTAGAAAATATCGTGTCATTAAAAACACGCGACAATTAATTCTTTACCGCAACGGCAATCTTCGAGTCAGCGGTACCATAATACAGAAACCATTTTCCGTCGAATGGAACTAGTCCTTCCGCAAAACAAACTTGGTTTATTTGTCCGGATAGTTCATAAGGACGGTCAGGTTTTAGGAAATTATTTTCAAGTCTGTTGATCAGGTGTGATGGATCACTGCGATCGAACAACGCCTGGCCTACGGAATATGAACTCCCAGCAAGCCTTGTATCACCTCCAATGTCGAGATTCATGCTGTTATAAATCAGGAGAATTCCAGTTTCTCTTAGCAGTGCATAAGGTCCACTTTCTACAAGGCGACTGTCAAAATATCCTTTGCGGGGCCTCAGGACTGATTTCAAATTTCCATTTTCTTCCAAGGCAGTCCAGTGGATAAGGTCATTCGAAGTAGCAATAAACAGGTCTGTATCGCCAAAATACATCCAGAATTTTCCATCGATTTTTGTAGCGAGGATGCGTGATTCATCCTGTCGCGCAACGATGGCACCGGATTTGCTCCACGTGTTTCTGTGTTTGCCCTGCAACGCAACCCCATGTTTGGTCCAATGAATCAGATCCGGTGAAGTGGCGATTAATAGTCTGGCCGTTGTCCCGTCATAGGCAGTGTAGGTCATGACATAACTTCCATCTTCAGATTCGACGATGCGGGGGTCCTCGCAACCCCCCTCCCATTCTGTAGTCTTGAGGCTATCGTTATCCGGATAGAGTACCGGTTCCTTCATCTTGGCAAAGTGAAGCCCATCCTCGCTAATGGCCAGCCCGATCCTCGATGTTCCTGCAAATTTTCCAAGGTTGTCTTCGGCGCGGTAAAGCAAAAATACCTTCCCATCCCGTACTACTGCAGCCGGATTAAACACGTCTTTTTCTTCCCAGCTAACCTGTTGTTTTAAAATTGGACAGAAAAACGAATTTACTCCGGGGTGTAAAACCGGGTTTACGCTATCTACTTTTAAGAACGGTAACATAGCCCATGATGAATCGGCTACTTGACCTATTGACGTATCCTGGTGTCTGGTCTGGCAAGCTATTGCTACTGCTGAAAAGGCAAGAAAAAGAAGCGATTTACTTCGCCAGTTTGTTTTTTGTTTCATCTATGTATATTCGCTATTTATGATCAAGTTATAACTATGAAAACTAAGAAAGCTCCTAAAGTGGTGAGCAAGGATTCGTCAGAGGAAGAACAACGTATACTGAAAGCATTCAAGGACAAGGATTGGGCCGAAATAAAAGGCTCAAACAGTTGGATGATTTTTAAGATCATGTCGGAGTTTGTGGAGGGACTGGAAAAACTGGCGAAGATTGGTCCATGTGTAACCATTTTTGGCTCAGCGAGGGTAAAAGCGAATAACCCATACTACAAAATGGCAGATGAAATTGCCTTTCAATTGGTGCAGCATGGATATGGCGTGATCACCGGCGGTGGACCGGGTATTATGGAGGCAGGCAACCGGGGTGCCAACCGGGGAAAGGGTAAATCTGTTGGATTGAATATTTATCTCCCGCACGAACAAAAGGGAAACGCCTATATCGATGCCGACAAGCTCATCACTTTTGATTATTTCTTCGTACGCAAGGTGATGTTTGTCAAATATTCGCAAGGGTTTATTATTATGCCCGGTGGTTTGGGGACATTGGATGAACTGACAGAAGCACTGACGCTGATCCAGACAAAGAAAATTGGCAGGTTTCCTATTGTATTGGTGGGAAAGAAATTTTGGGGCGGAATGGTGGCCTGGTGGAAAAAAGTACTTATCGAAGAAGAAATGATCAGCAAAGAGGACCTTGACTTTTTTAACCTTGTAGACTCTCCCGAAGAAGCAGTAAAAGTAATCGACGACTTTTATTCAAAATATTTGCTGGCGCCAAACTTCTAAACAACTTTCTTCTTAAGTTTCTGGAATGGAAAAAATAAAGCTTACGCAGTATAGTCATGGCGCCGGATGCGGATGCAAAATTTCGCCAGCCGTTTTGGATGCAATGCTTCGCTCAGATTCGAAAGAAGGATCTTTCCCATTGTTGCTGGTTGGTAATGAATCGAAAGACGATGCTGCGGTCTATGACATCGGAGACGGCACATGCATCGTTAGCACCACTGACTTTTTCATGCCGATTGTAGACGATCCATTTACATTTGGAGCTATTGCTTCTGTTAATGCGATAAGTGACGTGTATGCTATGGGTGGCGAACCATTTATGGCAGTTGCTATTTTGGGATGGCCCATAAATAAGTTACCGCCTGAGATTGCGAATAGGGTGCTTGCGGGAAGCAGAAAGGTGTGTTTGGCGGCGGGCATCCCGTTGGCGGGGGGGCACAGTATTGACTGCCCTGAACCCGTGTTTGGACTGGCCGTAACGGGGAAATTAAAAAGAGAGAACCTCAAAAGAAACGACACCGCTCAAGCAGGGTCTTTGCTGTATCTCACCAAACCATTGGGCATCGGGATAATTACCACCGCCGAAAAGAAGGGCATTGTAGAACCAGCGCATTTGCAGCAGGCTGTAGATGCGATGCTAACCTTAAACGCCATAGGCAGTGATTTTGGCAAGTTGTCCTATGTAAATGCTATGACGGATGTTACGGGCTTTGGTTTGTTAGGGCATTTGTGTGAGGTATGTGAGGGCAGTGGGCTTTCTGCGGAAATTGAGTACAGCAAAGTACCAAGATTTGATTTCCTGGACCAGTACATCCAGCAAAAGTCTATGCCGGGGGGCACAGGGCGAAATTGGGAAAGTTACGGATCAAAAATAGGTTCAATCACCGGGGAACAAAAGGTGGTGTTGGCAGACCCTCAAACCAGCGGAGGACTTTTGGTATCTGTGAAAGAAACTGAGGCCCGTCTATTTGAGGAGTTTGCAAGAAAAAAAGGCTATGCATTGAAGCCATTTGGCAAGCTTATTCACAAGACGGAGCATGTTGTCAATTTCTTATGACATACCGGAGACTGCCAGATCCTGAAAGTTAACGGCTTAAATTCTTGTGTGAACCGACCAACAGAATAAGTCGTGCACCGGTGAGGTTTTTTACGCAATGGGGTGAGCGCTTAAAATTCAATCCTGAACATAACATTTGGAGTCAGGCCCAGGGCAGTTTGCTTGAAAAGCTGCACTTCATTTTGATTATTGATTTTATAATATTGATCGACGACATTGACTTTGTCAAGCAGGTTCCAAACGGAGACACCAGCATGCGCATTTATTCTCGAGGTTAGGTGAAAATTATATTTTATTGACAGGTCAACACGCAGATAATCTTCTAGTCTTGAACTGTTGGGCGAAGCGTAGTTGATGTTGTTATCCGAAATGGGTAATGTTTCAAGCGGTTCCGTAAATGGTTTTCCGGTATGCCATTTTAATCCGGCTGCTACTTGCAAATGTTCAGCGTTATAGCTTGCTGCCAAAGACAAATTGTGCCTGATGTCGAGGTTATTCGGAAAGCCCGGAGGAGTCAAACCGGAAAATTCAAAAACATTATCAGCATAAGAGTAGCTTAACCAGGTATTTAGATTATTGTATTTCTTGTTGATCAAAAAGTCGATTCCTTTGACACCATAATTGCCAACAGCTAGTAAATATTGAAATTGGTTCTGAAATCCCTGACCTAAAGTTGTAATACCTTCTACGCGTTTGTAGTACACATCAAACCCAATAAGAAAATCATTTTTGCTGTAGTGTATGCCGGTGGATAATTGTTTGCTTCGCAGGACAGGAAAATTATCATCGTCCGATAAAATCCACCTTCTTTTCTCTACACCAAGGAAATCATTTTGAAAGTCAATGATTTGTGTTGTGGTTTGGCTTTTCATTTCCCCCAAAATCTCCAGCGCAAAGAATTCACTTAGTTTTTGATTAAGGGACAGACGAGGCTCAATGATAATTTTGTCAAATTTCGGGATGTAATTAGCCCGGATACCCAGTCGAATATTGGTAGCATTTGAAAGGGAAGTAAAATTTGTCTCGACAAAAGCTACATGGGTGTGTAATACGCGCTTTACTAATCTGCTGAAGGGGGGATTATTAATGTCGTCTGCGTTACTCACACCAACTTCATAAAACTGATATCCACTGAAAAGATCGGTAGTACGATTTAACCTAAGCAAAATACCAATTTTTGCGCCCAGGTCGAGCACCTCATTTTTTTGGATCAGTCGTTGATCGTTAAAAATATCAAAGTTCGTTGCGTCAAGTTGATATTGGGACCGATACCCATCCACAAAAGTTTTTAACCGGTCATTCCACAACCTTTCATAGGAAAAACCAATTCCGGTGCTCTGCTGCGTGAGATTACTTGTTTTTGATTCTATTGTACTATTTCCACGGGAATTTTCCTGATAAGATATTTCATTCTTTAAGTGAAGTAAATTTAACCTTAGTTTGTCCTTGCCGGTAATATCATATAGAAGCTTAAAGTTAACGTCATAAAAGGAAAATGTTTTATTCGTTGTTACCAGGGTATCAGTACCGATCACTTCACCTCCACCCACGTCAGTATCTTGAAATATCCTTTTGAAATATTCATTGTACGTAGGCGTACGAATAATGTCGGCGATGGAACGTCTGGAAGAAAGTTGTACGGTGATTTTTGAAGATACCGGAACTCTGACGAAGAAGTCCGCATTGATCATATTTATCCCCGCACCTCCTGATACTTTTTTGGCCAAGGAATCTATTGAACTAATATCAATTGTGCTGGAGACACCATCGCTCAAAAATCCGCTGGTTCCGTTTTTAATAAGTGTTATCCTTTGCGTCAAATAAGGATTGAATGCCGAAATTAACCCAAAAAAATGGCCAGTCTGATACATCTTTATGCCATCCCAAAGCACGAGATTCTGGTCATTGGTTCCACCACGTACATTGATATTCGAGATGGTTTCGTCAATGCTTTGAATGCCCGGAAGTGCCTGAATCGTTTGCAATACATCCGGTTCAATTAATCCTGGAAGGATTCCAAGTTTACTGGGTTTGACTTGAAATGAACCATCGGTTTTTTTGTTTATACCTTTGGTTAGGTAGTCAGTGATGATAATTTCCTGCAGTGTTGTTGCCAGCGGATATAAAAGGAATGTTTGGCAGGGCAATGCTGAAAACCGCTGTGCCGGAATAATAGTAGATTTGTATCCTAATGATCGAATCTCCAGGAAACTACTCTCTGGAATATCTGTAAGTTGAAAATATCCTTTTTCATTTGTGATAGTGTACCTATCAATAGCTTTTACTGTAGCACCAATAACGTTTTGACCAGTTTCAGAATCAATGAAGATTCCGCAAATATCCACTTGATCTGATGGTGGTTTTCGAATGGCAATGAAACGATCATTTAGGGACTCAAAACTCAGCCCTGTTTTTTGTTCTATGTAGAGAAGGGTTTCCTGAAGGTTAAGTTGTGAAGCGGGACGCTCAATGGTGATGCCTTCTATGTTTTTATCAACATAAGTAAACGTTACCGTAAATTTCCGTTCAACCTGCAGCAGGATTTCCCGAAGGGATTCTTTTTCTTTTATTTCTTGGGACACTGCACAAAAACTTGTGAGTAGGGGGAGTAAAAAGAATAAATTCCTTCTATTCAAACTCACTGGAAAGAAGAATGTGGTTCTTATTCAGGAACTCAAAGGATAGATTCAGTGGCAGAGAAATAGATTGCAAAGCAAGTTGCAGGTCATTATGCGGGAATCTTCCTGTGAATAACTGATTGGTGTCGACGTCCTTTGTGGTAACCGTAACATTATATTGTATCTGCAGTTCACGTATTACCGCAGCAAAGGGGACACTCCGAAATGAACTTTCATTATGAATCCAACTTGGATCGGCATCTTGCACAGTAAATTCAAGAACCGGGGCACCTTTGATGGATCGAAAGACCTGGTGAGGCTGAAGATTGACAATCTTCCCACCTCCCTCGACGCGAACCAATCCCTCATAACAAACTACCTCAAAAAAATCGTCTCTGCTTTTTACATTGAATTGTGTTCCAAGTACAGTGACCATCCCAACCGAGGTTTTTACCTCAAAGCTTGAACCCTTTTTCACTTTAAAGTAGGCTTCGCCGTTCAAGTCAACCCTTCTGTTATTCATTTCAGTTGAATAGGATAGACTTGAAGAAGCATTCAATGCTACAAAAGAGGAATCGGGCAGGATGAAATCTTTCTTCATTCCTGCCTTGGTTTCAAACAATGTGCTCGGCGAGCTGTTGTAAAAGATCAAATAAGTACAGGCAAAAAGCAGCGCCAGGCCGGCTGCTATCCGAAGGAAAGTTCTTGTCCAAGTTATGGAAACAACTTTACCGGAGGGCTTACGCTTAGAGAGACGTTCAAGTTCTGACTGGGCATCATATTCGGGAGCCTTGAAAGCCATTGTTGATTTGGAAAGCCTTTCGAGGGATTTAAATGCATCAGAATTTTCAAATCCCCGCTGCTCTTCTTCCGTCAAGGTGCCGTCAATCCATTTTTTGATATCTTTGCTTTCCATACAAGAACCTGGTCTTCATTTGTAATATAACCGGTTTACCCCTTCTTTTCCTACCTGATGTCTCCAATTTTTTCTCTCAGAATATCAAGCGCAGTGTAAATTCTTTTTTCTACAGCTTTGGACGAAATGCCTAACATTTCTGCTATTTCATGGTGTTTTTTTCCCTCTATCCGGTTTAGCAAAAAGGCAACCCGCTGGGCTTCAGTCAAGCCTTCGATCGCCCTTTGGAGCCTTTCCATGTACTCATTTTCTTCCATCTTGAAATGCGGCGTTTCATGTGTATAGGATTTTGGTTTTTCCTGATTATACCTGATCACCGTCTTTTTTTTCGCCAATTCATTCAGCATTTGGTTGTTTGCTACAGTAAATAGAAATGAACGTGCCTTCTCCACGGATACTTTGGCACAGTTATTCCAAAGCTTTATAAATGCATCCTGAACTAAATCTTTTGGGTTGTTCTCTTCACCATATTTATAGTAAAGGAACTTGTAAAGGTCTGGGGAATGAAGTTTGAAAAGCTTGTTAAAAAGCGCTTCTTCGCAGATATTTCGGTTGTTATCAGGCTCCATTTCTTCTTTGCAATACAATGTAAATAAACAATAACAAATTCGCGGAAGGTCCCACGAGAGAAAAATAATAAAGAAAAAACAGAATTTGGGTAGGAGTTTCACCTACTCACCTGTTTTATAGATGTTAACAAAATGTGTTAAATGATGAAGACTGGATTGCTTTTTCTGAAGCTATTTATGCTTGTTCTCTTCTCCTTCCTAAGTGGGTGCCAGGAAGACGAAGTAACAGTAATTAACCCTCCGGCTGACCAGGTTATTAAACCCAATTCCGAAGAAATAAAGTTATTGCAAAGGGTGGCACTAAAGGATGGTTCTTCAGACAACATAATTGACCATGCAAGCTGTCTATCTTTGCTATTCCCACTAAAAGTGACTGTCAATGGAATTGTAGTGTTCATTAATTCAGATGATGATCTGGGAGCCGTTGAAGATATCCTGGATGAGTTCATCGACGACGATGATGAAATAGAGATTCAATTTCCAATAACGGTGACACTTGAAAATTATGATCAGGTTATTGTTGACAACCAGGGTGAATTAGATAATCTGATTGAAGGTTGTATTGAAGGTGGCCTTGATGATGATATAGAATGCCTTGATTTTAAATACCCGGTAAAAGTTTCTCTGTACAATTCCGGGAGCCAGGTCGCGGAGGTAGTAACGATTGGTGACGATGAACAATTGTACAATTTCTTTATTGATCTGAAGAATGACGATTTGGCAAATTTCATTTTCCCGGTTACAGTAATTCTTTCTACGGGAACCGAAGCTCTATTCTACGATAATAATTCGTTGCGGGATTTCATTAAAGATACAATTTATGACTGCGATGAAGACGATGATGACGATCATAATGATGACGATGCTGTAGATGAAATAGCTTTTCAAAATGTAATGACGGACGGCGAATGGATCATTACTTATTATTTTGAAGACAGAGAGGACAAGACATCAAAATTTGAAAACTTTAGTCTTGTGTTTTCAGCAGATGGAACTTTCACTGCAACGAATGGCATCAGTTTATTTCAGGGTACGTGGCAAATCAAAGCTGACGACAACGGACTGGAGTTAGAATTTGATATCGGGGAAGAGTCACTTAAGGAACTGGATGAAAATTGGAAGCTCATAGATTTTGACGATGGAAAAATACGGTTAAGAGATTCAAGTGGCGGGAATACTACTTATTTGACTCTTGAAAGGCCATAAAGACATACTGAAAATTAAAAACTTAATCAATAAACAATTCCAAAGATGAAAAAAGGATTAGTAGTAGTATTGGCTAGCATGTTTGTTGGGATGATAGCATGCGATGACAACAGCAAAGACCTGAACCCAAGTGGTCAGGCAAAAATTTCCGAAGCCCAAGCCATTGCAAAGGAAGGGCAGTGGATAATAACATATTTCTGGGATACTGATAAAGATGAAACGGCCTCTTTTTCAGGATATACCTTTGAATTTGCGGCTAATGGAACAATAACCGCCACGAAGGGGGCGACAGTTGTTACCGGGCAGTGGTCTGTTACTGATGAGGATTCTGACGACGACGTTGACGAGAATGTAGATTTTAACCTGATATTTACAACACCAGCGAACTTTGAGGATTTAACGGAAGATTGGCACATCATTTTCATAAGCAATACCAAAATAGAATTAACCCATGTTAGCGGAGGGAATGGTGGTACGGATTTCCTCACGTTTGAGAAAAATTGAGTTTTTTGAGCGTGTAGATAAGTAACAGGGGATAGAATCAATGAGCTGCTATTTGATATGGCAGCTTATTTTTTTGACTTTTGATGCTCAATTTTGCCAGCTGCCAAATTAAGTAAGCAAAAGATGTGGACAACAATCTAGTTACGCAGTGAAGAAGTACTATTGATTTTTATAACGCAATTATAATAATATGAATTCAAGCAGCGTCAGCCGGTAGCTTGATCTGATCGGAGTAAAATTTCATTCGGGAATGCATCGTGTCCAATGGAATTATTTTTTCAATAAGTGAAAATTTGTGGTTGACAAATACTTCAAGATAATAATTGCCCAACAAATAGAGATTCACTTTGTAACCGTAATACCGGATGGCCATCACAAACGTTCCTTGTTCATACAACAAGGCAACCTTATCATCCAAAGTCATTTCATCAAACTCCGTCCATGCGATCATAGACTAAACTTATACTAAAAATAAATGGAGCACAATGTTGACTCTACTGAAGTTTTTCTTTAAAGAAGTCCACTGTCCATGGTGATGCCAGCCTGTCGGCGGCTTTGTTGTATGATAACGTTGCGCATCATTAAAGAAAAGTAGTGACCGCCGGCATAGATGTTAACTTAGGGCTACTCCAGTCAATACCAAAGTTAGTTCACATGCTGGTATAAAGGCATTCATGTTGGGTTTGGTGGCCGTAAAGGGAATGAGCTTATCGGAATAAATAGGCACAAAAAAGCCCCGACGTTGCCGGGGCAGAAACTCGGGTGAAAGACGGGACTCGAACCCGCGACCCTCAGAATCACAATCTGATGCTCTAACCAACTGAGCTACAATCACCATGTAAGGGATGGCAAAGTTAGCCAGCGCGATGGAATTTGCAAAAACGATTTTCGACCCTTATTTAGGGCCAGCGTAAGTAGCGATATGGCACCTATATCACAGAAAGCTCCCTGTGCAATGTGCATAGTGCTATGCCCGATCAAATAATAATCTTTCGCCTGTTTTACTTTCGTTAAAGAGACCGTCAGAATAAGCAAGATGCCCTGATACAAATGTCTGGCTTACCTTTGATTTCAGGGTAGTTCCCTCGAAAGGTGACCATCCGCATTTTGAAAGGATATTATCTTTTGTGATTTGCCAGGCATTATTCAGATCAACCAAAACCAAATCCGCAAAATATCCTTCGCGGATAAAGCCCCTGTTCTCGACCTGAAATAATATACCAGGGTTGTGACTCATTTTCTGAACAATCTTTTCAATGCTTATTTTCCTCTGATGGTAGAACTCAAGCATAGCGACAAGGCTGTGTTGAATGAGGGGGCCACCCGAAGGCGCCTTGAAATACGTGTTTTGCTTTTCGTCCCAGGTATGGGGAGCATGATCTGTGGCGATTACATCTATCCGGTCATTCAGCACCGCATTGAAAATTTCCCGTTGATCGTTTGCGGTCTTAATAGCGGGGTTCCATTTGATCAAAGTACCTAGTCGTTGGTAATCGGTATCATTAAACCATAGATGGTGGATGCATGCCTCAGCCGTGATTTTCTTTTTTTCAAGTGGTATTGCGTTATCAAAAAGGGATATCTCTTTTGCCGTAGAGATATGCAAAATGTGGAGGCGTGTTCCATGTTTTTTTGCCAATGCAACCGCGGATGATGATGATAAATAGCATGCCTCTTCACTTCTGATCAGGGGATGGCATTCAATAGGCACATCTTCCCCGTAACGTTCTTTGTACTGGCCTGAATTCTTACGGATAGTCGGTTCGTGTTCACAATGCGTAGCAATTAGCGATGGGAAACGCGAAAAGAATCCCTCCAAAGTTTTAGGGTCATCAACCAATAAATTCCCTGTGGAAGATCCCATAAAGATTTTCAAACCACATACCTGGCTGATGTCTGTCTTCATCACCTCCTCTAAGTTGTCATTGGAGGCACCGATAAAGAAGGAATAGTTTGCCAGGGATGATTTCGATGCAATTTCGTATTTCTGTGCCAGCAGTTCTTGTGTAAAGGCAGGCGGGTTCGTGTTGGGCATCTCCATAAAGCTGGTAACGCCTCCCGCCACGGCAGCCCTTGATTCAGAATGGATATCGCCTTTGTGTGTCAGACCAGGTTCACGAAAATGCACCTGATCGTCAATTACACCTGGGAGAAGGTATTTTCCTTTGGCGTCGATTACAAGATCGGCAGGCCGGGATGACAGGTTTGTCCCAATGGCTTCAATGTACTGCCCGGTAATAAAAACATCACCTTCAAAGACCTTACCCTCATTGACTATATTTGCGTTAGTTATCAGTTTTGTGTTCATCTAGGGTAAAATTAAAGTCAAAAGTGTCAGCAATCACGTCTTTCGGAGGTTTTAATCTCAATAAGCAGCTTTTGGAAGCTGTAGCCGACCAGGGATTTGGTTCACCAACAGAAGTTCAGCAGAAATGTATACCGATCATTTTAGGTGGCCAGGAAGTAATTGGCATTGCACAGACTGGCACTGGGAAAACGGCAGCCTATCTTTTGCCGATTTTGATGAAAGTAAAATACGCCCAAGGGGACGAACCGCGTGCGCTCATTCTGGCGCCAACAAAGGAACTAACGATACAGATTTCAGAACATGCGCTGGCGCTGGCAAAGTATATGGATCTCCGGATTTTGCCGATTTATGGTGGCATTGGACCAAAGACACAGATTGAAATGATTAGAAAGGGATTGGATATTGTGATCGCTACACCGGGACGCTTTTTGGAATTATACAGCAAGGGTGAGTTTCCTACGAGTCAAATAAAATTTCTTGTTTTGGATGAAGCGGATCGCATGATGGATATGGGATTCATGCATCAGTTGAGAAAAATTCTGGAAGTCGTACCAACCAAACGGCAGAACCTTTTGTTTTCAGCAACTTTTTCAGAGCGGGTAGAAAAATTATCGGAGGAGTTCCTGGAGTTCCCGATTAAAATTGAGGTTACTCCGCAGGCCACTGCTGCCACACAGGTCGAACAGGAAATCTACCATTTGCCGAATCGCAAGACAAAGATGAATTTTCTCGAATATTTGCTGCAAGATAGAGAAGTGTATAATCGGGTGATGATCTTTACCCGCACCAAAGAGGTGGCCAACAACGTTTTTCATTTTCTTGAACGAAGAGAACTCGGGCCTGTAAAGGTTATTCATTCCAACAAAGGCCAGAATAGCCGAATCAATGCGGTTACTGAATTCAAAGAGGGGAAACTTCGCATTTTAGTTTCAACAGATGTTACGGCGCGAGGTATTGATGTCACGAAGGTTTCACATGTTATAAATTTTGACGTTCCGGTGTTGCACGAAGACTATGTGCATCGCATAGGCAGAACAGGACGGGCCTTTCAGGAAGGAAAGGCCATAACCTTCGCTACTGTAGCTGAACTTTATCACATCGAGAAAATTGAAAGACTAATACGCGAGAAAATTCCTGTGAAGAAATTGCCGGATGGTTTAGAGATAACAAAGACCCCGTTTGCTGAAACTCAGGCGATGGCTTTGGATATGGATTGGCAAAAAAGGAAGGATGATCCTGAATTTAAGGGCGCATTTCATGAGAAGAAAAAAAATAAAACCTCTGCGTTGCACAAAAGACGCACATGACGGACTTACAAACTCATCAAATCCTTGAACTTAGCAGCCTGCCTTCGGCTAACCTCAACTTTGTCTCCTCCCCGAAGTTTCACCATCAGGCCTCCGTTAAACCAGGGCTCTATTCCTTCAACCCAGCTGAGGTTGACGATATGTTTTCTGCTGGCACGGAAGAAAGCCCGTTCATCTAACTTCTCGTCCAGGGCATTTAGTGATTTATGAATCATTGGCCTGTTGTTATCAAAGTAAACTTTGATATAGTTCCCGTCCGATTCGAATAGCCGTACATTGGTGAGCGTAACAAACCAGCAGCGGTCACCGTCTTTAACAAATACCTGGTCCTGAAGGCCAAGCTTTTTTTCCGGACCGCGAATGGCGGCGAGCTTAGCGCGTTCTTTGTCGGCGAGCTTTGAAACCGCTTCCGCCAGTCGTTCAGGCTGGATTGGCTTTAATAAATAATCCAACGCATTTACTTCAAATGCTTTTAAGGCAAATTCGTCATAGGCGGTGGTAAAAATTACCAGTGGAATTGCGTCAAGCTCCTCCAATAACTCAAATCCGGTTTTTCCCGGCATTTGGATATCTAAAAATAATAGATCAGGGTTCAGATCATTTATTAATTGAGTTGCTTCCTCTGCGTTCATCGCTTCTCCTACCACTTCTATGCTGGGATGTTCTTCCAATAACTTGATCAGTTCTTTGCGGGCTAGGCGTTCATCATCTACGATTAATGCTCTCATGGCTGTTGTTTTGTGGAATTACTAGTTCGGTAAGTACAAAATTATTGTTTTCATTCACAATCTTAAAAGAAGCATCATCGCCGTAAATAAGTTTCAGTCGCTGTACGGTATTTTTTAACCCCAGTCCCGACTGGCTTCTTTTTACCCCATTTACCATATGACCACTGTTCCGGATATGAATTCTCAATTGATGGTTGACGACGTCTGTTTTCAGCTGAATGATACCCCCCTGTGTCAGTTTTGATATACCATGTTTAATGCCATTCTCAACCAACGTCTGGATCATCAAGGGCGGTACCAGGAATTGTTGAGAATCAGGATGGATATCAAATTCTGTTTTCAGACGTTCTTCAAAGCGGATACTCTCCAGACCAAGATAATCTTTCACAATTTTTAATTCGTCTTCAAATTTTGTTAGTCCTTTCTTTTCTGTTGCCAATGAATTTCTCAGAATATTTGAAAGCTGGTTGATTGCTTGCTTTGATTTCTTTGGGTTTTCGTCCACCAATGCGCGGATACTATTCAATGCGTTGAAGATAAAGTGTGGATTGAGTTGTGATTTCAAATTATTCAGCTCGATTCCAATCATGGAAGCTTCATACTTTAGCGACTTGTTGTAGCGATCAAAGTAATGGTGGGTAAAGTAGAATACAGTCCACAGGAAAAAGAGAATAAAGTAAAAGGAAGATTGTCCAAGAATTTGCTGAATATCAAAAGCCGTGCTGGGATTGAACAGCCTGCCCAACATTAGGTTTACCGGGATGCGAAGAAAATAGACCATTAACCCCATCGAGAATACAGCAACGAAAACTCTGGGTATTAATTTGTGCATCGGAAGGTAAAGCCACTTCCAACGAATAAGGATGATTCTAAATCCGTGCGTGGCAATCAAACACAAAAATGCTTCGACCAGAAGGAATATGATACGCTTTGGGGTTATGCCATCGGAAGCCATGTAGCTGGTTGCAATTTGCACGAGTGCATATAGTAGCCAGCCTCCGATCTGTAATGCAACATATATTGCGTGCCTGTTCACCTTGTCTTTTCTATATTAACTTTGGATGCCGGGTTTGCGTCGGAGATCTTTTAGTTGGATTGCTACAGGAACCTAAATTGAAGGAGGTACAGAAACAAAACGCCTGCCGTAATGATAAGTCCCCATGTGATGATCACCAGGATCTTCTTATGGCTGGTAAACTTCGGTTCTGTAGCCAATGTATTAAAAATAAAGGCAGCTCCAGCCACTATATAAAGGGAAGCTTCAAGAGAATTCTTCTTGACAAGTTGATAAATCCCTACAGCAAGGAAAATGATTCCGAAGAAATATTGTCGTGTATGTGCATTCATGTGGCAGTTTCTGGATGCAAGCTACTTTCTTCCTCGCTAAAATTGTAGTTCAAATGCGATTTTCTCGGAGAGAATAGGTTACCGTAATTCTTGCTTCAAAAAACGACCCGTATAGCTCGCTGGATTTCTTGAAACTTCCTCGGGGGTACCAATTGCGATAATCCTTCCTCCTTTTTCTCCACCTTCCGGCCCCAGGTCAACAATATAATCTGCCGATTTGATTACATCCATATTATGTTCAATTACCAAAACCGTGTTGCCTTTGCTGACCAGTCTCTGAAGAACATCTAACAAGTGCGCAATGTCCTGAAAGTGAAGTCCGGTAGTGGGCTCATCGAGAATGTAAAACGTTTTTCCGGTATCTCGCTTCGAAAGTTCAGTGGCGAGTTTAACGCGTTGTGCTTCTCCGCCCGAAAGGGTTGTGGCATGCTGGCCCAGAGAGATATACCCCAGTCCAACCTCGCTTAAGGTTTGGATTTTACGCAGGATCTTGGGTTGATTTTCGAAAAAAGAAACCGCCTCCTCCACGGTCATGTCGAGAACATCGCTAATGGATTTCCCCTTGAAACGAACCTCCAATGTTTCCCGGTTGTACCGTTTCCCTTTGCACGTTTCACAGGGAACATGGACATCTGGAAGGAACTCCATTTCAATTAACCGCAATCCGGCGCCTTCACATGTTTCACAACGCCCACCTTTAACGTTGAAAGAGAATCGACCGGTTTTATAGCCCCTGATTTTAGATTCCGGTAGTTGTGCAAACAAGTCCCGGATGTCAGTGAAAACGCCCGTATACGTGGCGGGATTAGAACGTGGGGTTCTCCCGATTGGCGATTGATCAACCTCAATGACCTTATCGATATGATCTAGTCCCTCCACTTTTTTGAAGGGTAAGGGTTCTGTTCGGGACCTGTAGAAATGCCTGTTCAGAATAGGGAAAAGTGTGTCGTGTATAAGTGTGGACTTTCCGCTTCCTGAAACGCCGGTAATGCAGGTAAGCACGCCCAATGGAATTTCAAAGTCAACATTTTTCAGGTTGTTGCCACTGGCCTTCGTCAGGCGCATTTTTGTGCCGTTTCCAGTCCTTCTTTTTTCCGAAAAGCGTATCTTGATTTCACCATTGAGGTATTTTGATGTTGTACTGTTTCCTTTTCGAAAGGTTTCAGGGTCGCCCTCAGCGACAACATGGCCTCCATGGCGGCCAGCACCCGGTCCGATATCTAGAATGTAATCCGAGGCAAGCATCATCTCTTTGTCGTGCTCTACCACAATGACAGAATTCCCCAAGTCGCGCAAATCTTTTAGGGCCTTGATAAGTTTTACGTTGTCCCGCGCATGGAGTCCAATGCTGGGCTCATCAAGAATATAGAGTACGCCAACGAGTTGCGTTCCTATTTGCGTAGCCAGACGGATGCGCTGTGATTCGCCACCACTCAATGTTCGAATGGGGCGATTGAGATTCAAATAATCAAGACCTACGTCCAATAAGAAACCGATTCGTTTTCTAATTTCTTTTAATACTTCAGCGGCGATCAGCCGCTGTTTTTCATTGAGCCTGTTCTCCAATCCTTCAAACCATTTCTGCAATGAGGTGATGTCCAGTACTGCTAACTCGGCAATATTCTTATTGTCGAGTTTGAAATGGAGGGACTCTTTTTTTAACCGTGCGCCATTGCAAGCCGGGCAAATGCTGGAGATTGTAAAATCCTCAACCCACTTTTTGATGGCTTCTGATCCCTCCTCCCGCTGTTTTTCAAGAAAGCTGATTATTCCTTCAAATTTGGTATTCCATTCAGTGCCTGGGTATTTGACGGAGGGCACGGCAACAGGCTCATCATCTCCATAGAGCAGCACGTTGATGACGTCCTTTGGAATATCCCTAATCCGGGTACCCAGCGTTAGTTTATGCCGTTTCAGTATTGCCTGAATCTTTTTGAAAATCCATATATCGCGATACTCCCCCAGGGGTAAGATTCCGCCGCGGCTTATGCTCAGTGCTTTGTCGGGTATGACTGATGCCTCTGTAATCTCTTCGATTTGCCCTAATCCATTGCAGGCGGGGCAGGCGCCGTATGGCGAATTGAATGAAAATGTATTAGGTGCCGGCTCTTCGTAGGACAACCCTGTCTTTGGGTCCATCAGAAACTTTGAAAAATGATGAATTTTCCCATTTTCCTCCATCACCATCATCACCCCTTTGCCTTCCTTTAGGGATTTACTAATGGACTGTCCGATGCGCACACGGTCTTTGTGATCTACAACGATACGGTCCATAATGATTTCAATATCGTGAATCTTGTATCGGTCAACCTGCATTTTAGCAGTGATATCCTTGATTTCGCCGTCAATACGAACTTTTGTATATCCCGATTTTCGGATTTGCTGAAAGAGTTCGCGGTAATGACCTTTCCTTCCCTTAACTACGGGCGACAGCACAATGAGCCTTTTGGCTTTGAAATGCTGAAGCAACGTATCTAGTATTTGATCCTCAGATTGCCGAACCATTCTATCACCGGATTGATACGAAAAGGCTTCACCGGCACGCGCGTATAACAGGCGCATGAAATCATAGATTTCGGTAACGGTGCCAACCGTCGACCTGGGGTTACGCGAAGTAGTTTTTTGCTCAATTGATATTACAGGACTAAGTCCATTTATCTTATCTACGTCAGGCCTTTCGAGATTGCCCATAAAGCTACGCGCATAGGCAGAGAAACTCTCCATATACCTGCGCTGGCCTTCGGCGTATATTGTGTCAAATGCAAGCGAGGATTTCCCACTGCCGCTAATGCCTGTAATAACAATGAGTTTATTGCGGGGAAAGCTTACGTTGATATTCTTGAGATTATGTTCTCGCGCACCAATAATTTCGATGATGTCGCGTCCGGTTGTGTCGACTAATATTTTTGCTGTTGCTTTGGTCATGTATGGATAATCATGAAGAATACAAAAATGTTCGGCTTATTGTTGCAGTAAAACAAGAAATATTACTGAAATTATTTCTTGTAACAGAATCGGGTGGACGCTAAGGCATTTCTTTTCCTTGTGCAACCTTTAACATCTCAAACCAATCCTGAACTTCCAGGTGTATCTCTATTGCCTTCGCGCTTTCAGCAATGCGGTCAGGGTTTGTGGTTCCAATTACAGGAAAAATAGAAGATGGATGCTTTAGCAACCATGCCAGCGCGAGCTGCGCTTCTGTAGCCCCGTACGCCTGCGATTTGGAAAATATCTTCTGCTGGTCATGGCTCAGTAATTTTCCGCCGCCCAGGGGCGACCATGCCATGGGAGAAACTTTGTGCTTCATCAACACATCAAGGCTCCCGTCAAAAAGTGCCAGGCTATTCAAAACGGAGATTTCGAGTTGATTGGCAACTAAGGGAAATGGCAAATAATGCTGCAGCATTTCGAATTGCGTGGCCGTAAAATTAGACACGCCAAAATGACGAACTTTTCCGGTTTTTTTTAAGGCGACAAAGGCTTCGGCAACTTCGTTTGGATTGAGCAAGGGGTCTGGTCGATGAATTAACAGCAGGTCAATATTGTCGGTACCTAACTTGGTCAGTGAATTATCCACTGACCAAAGTATATGTTCCTTTGAGGTATCATAATGCTTTACCCAACTTTTCGGACGCTTTGCAGAAGGGAATTTGATACCGCACTTTGTTACGAGTTCCATCTTTAGTCTTAATGAAGGATTTTTCTTAAGCACATTTCCGAATATCTCTTCGATACTATGATCACCATAGATGTCTGCATGGTCAAATGTGGTTATGCCAACCTCAAGGGATTTCTGAATTAGTTGCGATACCCTTGATTCTGCAATATCCCATCGCCATGCTCCGGCGATAATACGTGAAAATTCAGGGCCATTTTTGTGCGGTGCCAGGCGTTCCATTTCTTATAACTTTGGAAATATTGTTTTCAGACTATGCGTTTAACCAACGTGTTGTTATGTCTGCAAATTCTTGTGGTTTTTCAGCCTGCACCCAGTGGCCGGTTTCCATCGTTTCCAACTGTGCTAACGGAAAAACCCGAGTTATTCGATTCCAGTCGGTATCAGTAATATAGTTTGACCGCGCACCCCGTATGAAAAGTGCAGGCTTCTCAAAGTTACCATCGACCTGTAAGTCCAGGCCGATGTTGTTCAACTTTTCGCTGATAACTGCTAAATTAATTTTCCAGACAAATCTGCCATCTGATTTTCGTTGGAGGTTCTTAAGTAGGAATTGGCGGGTGTCAATTTCTTCAATATATTTTGAAAGGATGCTATCTGCTTCATTTCGTGATGTTATGGTGTTGATTGGTATTGCCTTCAGTCCCTCTACAATAGAATAATGCTCCAGATCGTAAGCGCGAGGAGAAATGTCAACGACGACTAATTTCTTCACTTTTGTTGGATTACTGATTGCAAAGTTCATCGCGGTTTTCCCTCCCATCGAATGGCCAAGGATGAAAGCATCAAAAATCTTGTGATCGTCAAAAAATTCGCACAGGTCATCCACCATTGACATATAGTCGAACACTTCACTGTGTGGTGAAAGACCATGATTGCGTTGATCCACAGTATAAACTTTAAACGTAGTTGAAAAAAGTTTGGCTTGGGTAAGCCAATTATCGGATGAACCAAACAAGCCATGGAGGATGATAAGCGGTTGGCCTTGACCATATTCCCGAAAAAATAATTTCATGGGCCAAAAATAGAATTAAGTAGTCAGAAGTCAGAATTTAGAATGCGAGCGGTATATTTGAAGGTTTTAATCTTTGCAATGGTACTAACAAGCGGAATATACACGATTCAGGGCCTTAGCGCTGCAGCTTTAGCAGAACAATTTGGAACGCCCCTTTACGTTTATGACGGCGAAAAGATTGCCAATCAGATAAAAAGCCTGAAAATGGCTTTCTCAGAGGCTGACGTAAAAGTGAAGTATGCGGCGAAAGCGCTTACAAATCTTTCAATTTTGAAATTGATTCGCAAGCATGGAGCAGGAATCGAAGTGGTATCTCTTGAAGAGGCCAATATTGCCAGGAAAGCAGGCTTTACGTCATCGGAGATAGTTTTTACGCCTAGCGGAGTGGACTTTAGTGAAATAGCCACAGGTGTATCCCTGGGGTTGGCAATCAACATCGATAACCTTTCGGCACTTCAGAAATTTGGAGAAAAATACAGGGGTACCTACCCATGCGGTATCCGTATAAATCCTCACATCATGGCCGGGGGGAACTATAAAATTTCCACCGGGCACAGTAATTCCAAGTTTGGAATCTCTATTTTCCAGCTTCCGCAAATCAGGGAACTGGTGGATAAGTACACCATGCAGGTTCGTGGCCTGCACGTGCATACGGGCTCGGAAATTACAGAGACGGATATTTTTTTGAAAATGGCTGAAATACTCTTTAGCGTAGCTGGTGATTTTCAGGATTTGAAGTACATCGACTTTGGCAGCGGTTTCAAAGTTGCCTACAAGGAAGGCGACATGGTGACTAATGTTTATGATGTGGGTCTGAAGCTTTCCAAGATATTCAATGACTTCTGCCAGCAGTATGGCAGGAAACTTGAACTCTGGATTGAGCCTGGCAAATACGTAGTAAGTGAATCGGGAACACTCTTGGTCCAGGCGAACGTTGTGAAGGCTACGCCAACGGTAACATTTGTAGGTGTGAATTCTGGCTTGAATCACTTATTGCGGCCCATGATGTATGATGCATACCATCATATCGTTAATATCTCCAACCCATCAGGACCGCTAAAAATGTATACTGTAGTGGGATACATATGTGAAACGGATACATTTGGGGCCGATCGCAAACTCAATGAAGTACGAGAAGGCGATATCCTGGCCATAAAAAATGCTGGAGCCTATGGGTTCTCAATGGCATCAAACTACAATTCAAGGTTACGTCCTTCGGAGGTCTTGATTATTAACGGCGAAGCGAAACTTATTCGGGAACGCGAGACGCTTGAAGATCTGCTGAGAAGACAGATTGAAGTTGATGTATAATATCTCTTGGGAGTGCTACCTTTCTATACATCGCGTCAACTTTTTGACGAGTCATTATGTTACTTTAGCACCGAAATATCAAAGGATGCTTAGACAATTTATCTTTTCTGCTGTAATCGTGTTAGGTGGTTCAATCGCTCGGGCGCAGGTGATTCAACCCGCTAAACTCATAGCTGTAACACCATCAAAAACCCTAACCGTCGGTGAGGAAATTGAGTTGGTTTTCAAGGCAACGGTGGATAAGAACTGGTATATCTATTCTGTAGGTTTCGATGCAGAATGTGGCCCGATACCGATGTCGATAACGTTGGACGAGAATGGCAGTTTTGAGACTGTTGGCGAGGTCGTTGCGGTGAACGATGTGGAGAAACACGACAAAATCTTCGATTGCGATGTTAGGATTTTTGAGGGTGCAGGAGAATTTAGGCAGAAGATTAAGATACGCTCTGCAGATTTGAAACTTAGTGGGACATATGAAGGTCAGGTATGTTCTGAAGTGGAAGGAAAATGCGTTTTGTTTGAGGGTGATGTTTCATTTGGAAACATAGTGGTTGGAGGGAATAAAAAAGCAATAGCAGAAAACAAGAATGTAGCATCGATACAACCGGCTGGAACCATGGATACTGTCCCGAAAGTTTCAACCAGTGTGGAGCCATTTCAATATGGGAAGAATCAGGGCCCAATTCTTGACCCATCGCTGATTCATGAGGATTCGGGTCAAAAATCCTGGTGGGGATTTTTTCTTTTGTCATTCTTAGCGGGGCTTGCTGCTTTGCTAACGCCATGCGTTTTTCCGATGATCCCCATGACGGTAAGTTTTTTTACCGGTCAGGGAAGATCAAAATCGCAAGCATTACTGTATGGGATTTCAATAATTCTAATTTATACAGTCGCGGGGGCTGCTTTAGCACCGCTAATGGGCCCTGAGACGGCAAATCATCTCTCCACCGAATGGGTGCCTAATCTGATATTCTTTCTTGTGTTCGTGGTCTTTGGGCTTTCGTTCCTTGGGTTGTTTGAAATTACCATACCAGGAAGATTTATTAATAAGGTAGATCAGCAGGCAGAGCGTGGCGGATTAGTTGGAATATTTTTTATGGCGTTCACCCTCGTGCTCGTTTCATTCTCCTGTACCGGACCTTTGGTAGGGAGCATTCTGGTTTCCTCGGCAGGGGGGGAATTCTTAAAACCTGTAGTGGGAATGTTTGGCTTTTCTCTTGCCTTTGCTATTCCATTCACAATGTTTGCCTTTTTTCCAGGATGGCTGAGTTCTCTCCCAAAATCAGGCGGGTGGTTGAATTCGGTTAAAGTAGTGCTTGGGTTTCTTGAATTGGCATTGGCTTTTAAATTCTTAAGTATAGCTGATCAGGCGTTCCACTGGGGAATCCTTGATCGTGAAATCAATATTGCAATCTGGATTGTTATCGTAATGTTGATTGGCCTTTATCTGATGAGGGCATTCCGACTTCCTGGAGACTCAAGTAAGGATTCCAGTGATGGGCATCTTAGCGTACCGCGATTAGTGCTTGCAATAATTGCTTTTTCGTTTGTAGTTTATCTTGTCCCCGGCATGTGGGGGGCCCCCTTAAAGGCACTTGCCGGATATCTGCCGCCCATGAATACGCATGATTTTGACTTGGTAGGGATGAGCCGTAAAAGTGAGGCTAATGAAATTTGTGATGAGCCAAAGTATGCGGATTTTCTTCATCTGCCTCACGGGCTTCAGGGATATTTTGACTATGACCAGGCACTTTCTTGTGCGCGCCAGCAAAACAAACCACTTTTTATTGATTTTACAGGTCATGGTTGTACAAATTGTCGCGAAATGGAAGCTGTGGTGTGGTCAGATGCGGAAGTGCTGAAAAGGTTGCAACACGATTTCGTTATTGTCGCCTTGTACGTAGACGACAAGACTGAACTGCCAGAGGACCAATGGTATACTTCCACCTATGACCATAAAGTGAAAAAGACAATCGGAAAGCAAAATGCAGATCTACAGATTACAAGGCTGAACAACAACGCTCAACCATTTTATGTGCTCTTGGGGAAAGATGAAAAAGTTCTTGTCTCACCCTATGGATACAATCGAAGTGTGGAGGATTTTGTCAAATTCCTTGATGGGGCAAAACAGAAATTCACTGAAATGAACACGAATTAGCATTATCGGGGGGACATAAGGCGCAGGCAAGGGCGTCAGGGAGTAATTTAAGTAATATTTTATCACCAGGTACCTTAAGTCCTCATTTTGAGGCTTTTGAAATCAAGAACTATCCCCTATATTTGATTTTATTGCGGTTTAGTATTTGGCGTTGGCCTCGATTTTTTAAACTTTATAAATTTACCGCTTATTTTTTAATTGCCCCTGGGCTTAACTTTGGTCGAAATGCAAAAACGCTGGTTAGGATTATTTGGACTCACGCTGCTCGCAATGGCAGTGGTTTTAATGAGTAAGTACCTCATACCGTCCTCCCTTGAAGAGGAAGAAACATCTATTGATTCGTTAAAGCAGTATGTTCTTGAAGTGAAGGAGCCTAGTTTGTTGTACGGAATGGTGGTCGACAACTACACTGTAATAGAAGACAGGATTAAACGAAACGACCGATTGGGCGACATACTGGAAGCCTACAATGTTCCGCCAAATATTATACATCAGGTTTCACAATTATCGCGCAACATCTTTGATGTCCGCAAGATAGTTCCCAACAAGAAATATACGCTCATCTGCAATCAGGATTCCTTGAAGACAGCAAAGGCATTCGTGTACGAACCAAACCTGATAGATTATATTGTTTTTAGGTTTGAGGATACACTGTGGGTTGACGTTTGCAAGCGAGACGTTGTCATTCTTGAAAAAAGCATAGTGGGTGAAATTAGCGCTAATCTTTCAGAAACTATTGAACAACTAGGGATCTCACATGAGCTAACCAACAAGTTTGTGGATATTTTTGGATGGCAGGTTGATTTTCAACGCCTACAAAAGGGAGATAAGTTTAAGCTTATTTATGAGGAGGCACAGGTAGAAGGAACTTCTGTGGGAATAAAGCAAATCAATGGAATCTATTTTGAGCATTCGGGTAGTCCCTATTATGCTTTTCCATTTGATCAGGGAGAGGGCACGGATTATTTTGATGAAGAAGGCAACAGTCTGCGCAAGGCCCTGTTGAAATATCCGATTGAATTCACGCGAATAAGTTCACGATACACAATGAATCGGTTTCACCCGGTACAGAAACGCTGGAAGGCTCATTTGGGCACTGACTTTGCAGCCCCCACGGGCACACCTATTCGCAGCGTTGGGGATGGCATCGTTGAGGAAGCGCAATATAAATCCAACAATGGAAATTATGTGAAGGTAAGGCACAACGGCACGTACACCACGCAATATCTCCACATGTCGCGTATCGCACAAGGCGTACGCACGGGAACGAAAGTAAAACAGGGGCAGACAATTGGATACGTAGGGAGTACAGGCCTGGCTACCGGCCCGCATCTTTGTTATCGCTTCTGGCGGAATGGTGTTCAGGTAGACGCCTTGCGTGTTGAACTGCCGCCTTCCAAACCGGTAGAGCCTGATTATCTGGAATCCTTTAAGATTGTTAAGCAGGAACTTATCCGTAAATTGGAAATTATACCCTTCCCTGAACAGCAGCGACCCGTGGCATCTCTTTAAATATTTTTGCTTAGCGCATCGTTGAAGATCAAGTAATATTCCATAACTTTTTTGTTAAAGAATAGACATTTTTTTTCGTTCGATGAAACGCATTTTTCTTATTTTCTTATTTTTTGTTCAAACACTTGCCTTCGGCCAGAGGGTTGGCGTTGTATTGAGTGGCGGCGGGGCGAAAGGCCTCGCGCACGTTGGTGTTCTGAAAGCACTTGAAGAAAATGAAATTCCAATCGATTACATCGTTGGTACTTCTGTTGGTGGGATAATTGGAGGATGTTACGCTGCGGGGATGAGTCCTGCCCAAATTGAAGAAATGGTGCTCTCTGATCAGTTTCTTCGTTGGATCAATGGGCTACCCGAAAGGGGTTACAACTACTATTATCACAGCGCAGATGAAACGCCTCAGTTTTTGAAATTGAATCTGGCGCTGGACTCCACATTTAACTTTCAGCTCAATTCCAGTATTGCGAATGATGCCTCACTGAATTTTGCACTGGCAGAAAAAATGGCTGAGGCATCCGTTATTTCCAATGATAATTTTGATAGTCTATTCGTGCCATTCCGCGTGGTTACCGCTGACATTTTTACCCAACATGAAGTCGTTCTTTCAAGCGGGTCATTAAGTAGCGCACTTCGTGCGACGCAAACAGTTCCTTTCTTCTACAATCCAATTAAAGTTGAAGGCAAATATCTGTTTGATGGGGGTGTGTACAATAACTTCCCCGTTGATGTAGTTCAACGAGAATTTAGGCCTGATGCCATAATTGGTGCAAATGTTTCAAGCAAAATTTTTGAAGAGTATCCATTTGACAAAGACGAAAAGCTAATTTCGCAATCTTTACTTTACTTATTGTTGGATAAATCAGATCCTTCCGAAATTCCACCAACGGGCATCTATATTCAACCTAACCTGAAGGGGTATACTGCTTTCGATTTTAGTAAGGTACAGGGCCTAATAGACAGTGGCTATGCCCAGACCATTCGGCAGATGGACGAGATAAAAAAGAAGATCGCCAGACGTGAAACCTGTGATGCAGTGGCCGAATTGCGTAATACATTTACCAACAGAAGTGTTCCATTCCTCTTTGACGAATTATTATTCAGCAGTTTCAACACAAAGCAACGCGGATATATCAGAGCAATTTTCAGAAGCAGGCGAAGCAATGACAAGTTCTATTTCAGTGAGATCAAGCGTGGGTTCTTTAGATTGGTTTCCGAAGAGTATTTTAGCAACGTTTATCCGAACATTCTGTTCGATAAACAGAAGGAAGCATTTAGACTAAAATTGACGAGAAGGCCTCAGCAAAATTTTCAGGTCGGTTTTGGCGGGGTGATCGCAACACGCGATGTAAGCAATGTTTTTCTTGGATTGAATTTTTACAATTTCAATCGGATATTAACACATGCTTCAGCAGGGTTTCAAACAGGAAACTTCTATAAATCCGCCCAACTAAAATTGAGAATGAATTTTCCATACCAATTCTATCTTGAGCCATATATGTCTTTTGATAGTTGGGACTATTTAAACAATAGTGATTTACTGGATGAGGTTTCAACACCCGCTAAGCCAACAATTTTGAGGCGCTTTAATCGCAAATACGGATTGAGAGTTGGTCTGCCTTTCAAGAATTCTTTCAAAAGCATATTTATGTTCGAGGGTATTAATACAGAAGATCGCTACATTAATGGGGACGTCTTTGCCAGTACGGATAAGCTTGATAACCTTAAGCTGCATGGATATAGGGCGGGCATGAATATTTCGTCAAATAGCCTCAACCGACGGCAGTATGCCTCGGCAGGAAAAGCGTTTGGTTTTTCGGTGGATTACTTTTCAATAACAGAAGATTTTACGCCTGGAAGTACATCCGTCAAGACGGAACCTGTTGAGAATCATCACCAGTGGTTTAAGGCTAAGGTAGCTGCCGAACAATATTTCGGATCCGGTATGTTCAGGTTTGGGTATGCAGGCGAACTAGTGGTTTCAAATCAGCCATTCTTCCAAAACTACTTCGGAACAATAGTTAATGCCCCATCGTTTTTCCCCCTACAGGACAGCCGCACGTTAATTCTGCAAAACTTTCGGGCTTTCAGCTATGCGGCAGGTGGCCTGCGCGGCGTATTTACAATCCGCAAGAAGTTGGATTTTAGGTTAGAGGGCTATTTGTTCAAGGCTTTCAATCACATCGAGGAGAATATTGATCAGGAAGCAATATTTGGGGAAAGTACCGGGCTGGTTTCTTTCGCTGGTACGGCTGGCTTTGTGTTTCACTCACCGATTGGACCGGTGAGCCTTAGTGCGAATTATTATGATGACGCGGAAAACACATTTGGGGTCTTACTGCACGTCGGGTTCTTGTTATTCAACAGGCACTCGTTTGAATAATGAATTCGGGTCGTTTGTCGAATACCTGTCGGCTTGTTTTTATTCACTTGGATGTGCGTTTTTAGGCCAAATTTTAAAATTTTTGAGTAAGTTTAAATTTGAATTCAAATAATAAGCTTTGGCATGAAGCGTTTAATATTATCCCTTCTTTTGATAGTTGTGTTCAGCCACTATTCAAAAGCTCAAGTTGTGCAATGGGCCTCAAAGGTTATCGAGTTTTCATCTGAACTTACGCCGGTCCAATATTCCGCACAACAGGCGCTGGGTAAGCCAAACGTCCTGCCTGCAGGTGGACAGAGTCCAAACGCCTGGGCGCCTGATAAACCCAAACGAAAAGAATATTTAAAACTTGGTTTTAGTAACCCCATTAATATCCGCCAGATTGCCATTGCCGAATCGCATAACCCCAGCGCAATATTCAGAGTA